>Ga0194131_10001399_pt1 | contig 41338 bp, 37 predicted proteins | sample TA2KigO120mmetaG_FD_148631 | JGI IMG/M metagenome (GOLD analysis project Ga0194131, IMG submission 148631) | Freshwater microbial communities from Lake Tanganyika, Tanzania - TA2015053 Kigoma Offshore 120m | ecosystem: Environmental > Aquatic > Freshwater > Lake | place: Tanzania: Lake...
ACCCGCCATGGCGGCGCGATTCTTGAACATGCGAAAGAGGAAAAAGCCGACGCCAGCCAAAAGCAACAACTCAATCATGCCAAAGCCGCTGCCACCAAAACCACCCATGCCGGTGGCGTGGGCGAGGCCGGAGAAGAGCATCGATCCGAGGAAGCCGCCAAGCATCGCCATGCCAAAGGTTCTCATGAAACCACCGGCTTGAGGGGCCATGGGCGAAGGCTGAGCCATGGTTTCACGCTGCGGTTGCGCTGGACTGGCCGGTGTTTGTTTTGCCGGCGATTGGAAACTGCGCGAGCCACGCGAGCCACCGGAGCGGCCGCTACCGGCGCGGGCTTCTGCATAGGTTTCAAGGATAATCTGTGACGACCAGAGCACTGCGATAAAGCCTACGACATAGGTAAACAAGCGTCGCTTCGATATCGTCATAAACGGTTTCCTCCCAAAATGGTTACACGCAGCCTACGATCCGCGAATGGCTCTAATTTGCTATCTAGGGGGGGAATTGTCAAGACTAAGGTTGCAGATAAAAAGCGAACCAAACCCTCGATCAAAGCGAATCTATCGTGTCGTCGCCCGATGCCTTCGCCTGGCCAGGCGCAAACCCGTGACGCTGAACGATTTTCAATCCCGCAGCCCTTCTCACAATCCGTAGAAAGAATTTGTTTGCCTTTACGGTCCACTTGTGGCACTTCCGTTCGATCATGGCTGAGACCAAATGGTATCGCGAGCTGACGCCCTACCAATGGCGCGTGTTGATCTGTGCCTGCCTGGGTTGGGCGCTCGACATCATGGATGGCTACCTCTACGCGATTATTTTGTTTCCGGCGATGAGCGATCTGTTGGGCACAACCGAAAGCGCGGTGATCGGCCTCTACGGCGGCATCGTGCTTAGCATCTTCATGATCGGTTGGGCGCTCGGCGGTTTGATCTTTGGCCCAATCGCCGATCGCTATGGCCGTGCGAAGACCATGGCGATCACCATTCTTATCTACGCGACATGCACGGGGTTATGCGGTTTGGCGAATAGTTGGCAGGAGCTGGCGCTGTATCGGTTTCTTACCGGACTAGGCATCGGCGGCGAATGGGCCGCCGGCGCCGCGTTGATCGCCGAGAGTTTTCCCGACAAGTCGCGCGCCAAGGCGGCCGGCATCATGCAAGCCTCCGGCGGCATCGGCTTTTTTCTCGCGACGGCGCTGTATTTATTTGTCGGCCCCTACGGCTGGCGCTGGGTGTTTGCTCTCGGCGTGTTGCCGGCCATCGTGGCGTTCTACATCCGTCATTCTCTGGAAGAACCGGCGCGCTGGACGCGCGCTAAACAGACCGGCAACCCGTTTGCCGCGCTGTTCGCACCGGAGACGCGACGCGATGTCCTCGTCGGCACGGGCCTCGCTGTGGTCGCGACATTTGGCTATCAAGGCGCGGTGCAATGGGTGCCCAGTTGGATCGCCGCCATGCTCAACGCGCAAGGCACCCGCGCGGTGATTCCGCAGGTGAGTCTGGTAACGACGACGCTCACCACCGGCGGCATCCTGGGCTGCTTGTGCATGCCCTACGTCGCCGAGCGCTGGGGCCGCAAGGGCGCCATGTTCATTTATTTTCTCGGCGCGCTGATTTCCGTGCCGACGACATTTTTGTTCGCCACGCAGTTTAGTCACGCGGTCATAGCGTCGCCGGTGATGGGGTTTTTCGCCGCCGGTGTTACCACGGCGTTTGCGATTTATTTTCCGGAGCTGTTTCCAACCAAGATCCGCGCCACGGCCCAGGGATTCTGTTTTAACTTCGCCAGATTTTTTTCTGCCGCCGGCCCGCTGCTCGCCGGTGTGCTCACTTCCGCGCATGGCTCCTTCGCACCAGCGGTCGCCACCATCGGCTCCATCTATATTCTCGGCTTGGTTCTGTTGATCTGGGCGCGCGAAACCCGCGGCCAGGCACTGCGCGACTAGTCATTGCCATCTCTTCTGTCTCAGCCCGCGTAAAGTTTGCGGTGCCGGCCACCGATGCAACCTATGGAGTGGGCCGCGCTTGCTCTGTCGAAAGATTGACACGCGGGGTTGCGAACGTGATAAAGAAAATCAAAGTTGAAAAGCTCAGGCCGGGAATTTTCGTGCACGACTTCAACTGCGGCTGGCTGCACCATCCCTTCCTCAAGAATCGCGTCAAGCTCACGAGCGACAAGGAGATCGAAAAAGTCGCCAAGTGTGGTATCCGTGAAGTCTATATCGACACCGATCATGGGCTCGATGTCGACGATGCGCCGTCGCAGGATGAGATCGATCAAACCATTGATGGCGAATTCCAAGCCTTGCGCACGGTCAGTCATGGAACGCAGGACGAGCTCCCCCTGGCGACTCGCATGGAAAGCGCGAAAGCCCTGCTGGCGGAAGCCAAGCTCACGACGCAACGATTGATGGACGCGGTCTGCTTGGGCACGCAGATCGACATGGGCACCGTCGAAAACCTGGTCGAGCGCATGACTGAATCGGTGCTGCTCGACCGCGATGCCCTGGTGAGTTTGCTGCGCATCAAAAGTAAAGACGAATACACCTACCTTCACTCGCTGGCCGTGTCGGCTCTGTGCATCTCGTTTGCCCGGGCGATGGATTTCGATGCCGCCAAAATCAGAGGCATCGGCATTGGCGGGTTGCTGCACGACATCGGCAAGGTGAAAATTCCCAAAGGTATTTTGAACAAACCGGGCCCGTTGACCCAGGGCGAGTTTGAGATCATGAAGCAGCACGTTGACCACGGCAACGAGCTGCTGCAACAAACCACGCGCCTAAACGAGTGCTCCATCTGTGTGACGGCGCATCATCATGAGCGACTCGATGGCACTGGTTATCCCAAAGGGCTACGCGGCGATGAGATCAGTTTGTTCGGCCAGATCTCGGCCATTGTCGATATCTATGACGCGCTGACTTCGGAACGCTGCTACAAGGCGGCGATGGCGCCGACGGAAGCGCTGCGCAAAGTGCTCGAGTGGAGCGGCGCTTACTTAAACCGCTCCCTGGTGGAAAAGTTTATCACCCACATCGGCATTTATCCCATCGGTTCGGTCGTGCGCCTGCGCAGCGGTGCCATCGGTGTGGTGGTGCGCCATGGTGAGAAAGATTTGCTCCACCCTGTAGTGCGCATCGTTTTCGATTGGCGCCGCCAACGGTCACAGGAGGCGCCGGAGTTAGATTTGGCGCAGCCGGCCTGCGGCGGCGATGGCAACGAAATCGTCAGTTGTGAGTCGGCGGCGAAACTGAAGATCGATCCGGTCAAATATCTATTCTGAGCAGCGGTCCGCTTCAGGCGCGATCGGCGACGGTCATTGCCGGCGCCCTGAATTTCCACTCCAACCCGACAATCGCCATCGCGAGCAAGAGGCCCGCGACATTGGTGGCCAGCCAAATGGGTGCGGTGGCCGATGGAATTAACGCGACTCCGGCGAGAATCATCAATACGCGTTTAGGCCAACCGATGGGTCGGAAAAGAAAGCCAGCGACACCCACCGCGAGAAAAACCACGCCGACCACTGCGGTGGCAATGGCGAGGCCGATGTCGAGCAGGTTGCCTTTAAAAAGCAGCGGCGGATGGAAAACAAAAACAAACGGCACGATGTAAGCGACGATGCCCAGGCGCATGCCGGTCCAGCCAGCTTTCCAGAAGTCGGCTCTGGCAATTGACGCGGCGGCATAGGTGGCGATGCAGTCGGGCGGCGTAATCAACGAAAGCATGCCGAAATAGAAAAAGAACAGGTGTGCCGCCAGCGGCGGGATGCCCACCTGCACAAGCGCCGGGCCGACGAGCACGGCGAGCATGATGTAGACGACGGTGGTCGGCAGCGACATGCCGAGGATGATCGAGACGATGGCGGTCATGATTAGCAGTGCAATCGTACTGCCGCCGGCCATGTTGACGAGCAAGAGCGCGAACTTGAACGTTAAGCCGGAGAGCTGAAAGGCGCCGATGACGAGGCCGGCCAGCGCGGTGACCACGACGATGTCGAGAAGAATCTTCCCGGTTTCTTCGATGGAGCTGAGAATGCTCTTAAACGTTGGGCGCGTGTCTCGGCGCAGCGCGCCGACCAGAAAGGTGACGATCACCGCCGCCATGCCGGCTTTGCCCGCCTCCCAGAAGGCGAACATCAGTGTATAGACCAGCACGCCAAGCGGCGCGATGAAAACCCAGCCGCGCGCGATCACGTCGCGAAATTTGGGAATCTCGTGTGCCGGCATGCCCTTGAGGCCGAGCTTGGCGGCTTCGAGATCGATCTGGGTAAACAGCGCGACGTAATAGAGGCAAGCGGGAATCGCCGCGGCGAGGGCGACTTCGCCGTAGGAAATATTTAAGAACTCGGCCATTAAAAACGCCGCCACGCCCATGACCGGCGGCATGATCTGGCCGCCGTTGGACGCCACCGCTTCGATGGCGGCCGCCGTGTGCGGCGGGTAGCCGCTCTTTTTCATCATCGGAATGGTGATGGCGCCGTCGACCACCACGTTAGCCACCGCGCTGCCGGAAACCGTGCCGAAGAGCGTCGACGAAACCACCGCAACCTTTGCCGTGCCGCCGCGGTAGCGGCCCATCAGAACGAGCGCGATGTCGGTGAGAAATCTATCGCCGCCAACGGCGTAGAGCGCCTGGCCGAAAAAGATAAAAGCCACCACGACGCCCGCCGCGACGTCGAGCGGCAGACCGAAGATGCCGCTGGAATCGAGGTAGAGGTAACTGGCGATGCGCTGCCAGGAAGAACCTTTCGCATTGAGCATGCCGGGAAACAGATAGGCAAGATTGGCGTAAAGAATGATCGGCACGGTGATCCAGACCAGCGCCCAGCCCACCAGGCGGCGAGTCGCTTCGAGGATGAGCAAAATCGCCGCGCCGCCAAGCAGCCATCTTTCCGGCGACAACACCGCCAAACGATAGGCGATGCTCGGATACATCACCGTGACGAAGCCGCCGACAACCAAACCCAACAGCGCGAGTAGCCAGTCGAACCACGGGATCTTGTCATCAGGGTCGGCGGCGCGTGCTTTGACGTTGAGAAAAATGCTCGTCATGGCGAGCGCGAAAAAGAGCCCGAGGTATTGCTCTTTGAAAAACGTCCACGGCAAGTGCTCGTGCACGTCGAGCGCCCAGAGCGCGCCGAGCAGCGTCAGCGCGCACAAAAGCATGCGCGCCAGAAGGGCGCTGGCGCCGGTGAGCTTTCTGAAGCGAGTTGTGGGCGCGAGGTCGTCGCTCATGGTAGGGTTCGCCGTTTGACGTCTAGGGTTTGGCGTCTAGGGTTGATCGGAACAAACGCTAGACGCTAGACGCTAGACTCAAGACTCTAAACGCCTTCATGGGTTCACCGCCAGCAACCTTTTCTGCGCCTCGTCCATCTTGACGTTCCACACGCCCTTCTCTTTGTAGAACTGCACCGCCGCCGGGTGATAGGGCACGGTCACGTCGGCCGACGCGGCGCGCTCGCGCGTCCATTCTTGAAACTGGGCGTGCAGCGGCGGCAGCTTGTCGACGTTGTCCCAAATCGCTTTCAAGCTCGCATTGACGACGTCATTGGACAAACCCTTGTGGCCGAGCATGTAGATGTCGTAGGTGAGCACGCAGGTGTCGGTGATGATGCCGGTGGAAAACCCCGACTTGAGCGTGGTCGTGGCATACCCGGGCACAGCTTTGCGAATGCGCCCGTCGCCTTGGGCGCTGCAATCGATGGGCACGTAGCGCGCGCCGACGGCGGCGTCGGCTTCTTTTACTTTCGCGGCGCCGATGGAGTGAATGGCGATGTCGGCGCGGCCTTGTACAACGGCATCGATGCCCTCGTTGAGCGCTGGCACTGGAATGACTTTGACATCATCCCAAGTGAGACCGGCGCTCGCCAGCGCGGCGTAGCCGTGGTACCAGATCGCGATATTGGCGGGATACTCGCCGGTCATGCGCTTGCCTTTGATTTCGTGCACGCTCTTAATGCCGTCTTTGCGCCCGACCAATCCGACAAACAGCGGCGAGCCGCGCATGATCAACCGCGCGTTGGGCACGTGCGGCAGCGGATTTTTCCCGCCGATTTTTAGTTTGTTCGGCCCCTGAAACGCGAGATTGGTTTCCACCGTGTTGACGATGGCGAAGTCGACCTCACCGCTGTCGAGCAGCGGCAAGAGTGTGCTCGTGCCGGTGTACGGCTGCACGACGGATTGCATCGGCGTCGCACCGCTGATCACTTTCGCCAGGCCGGCACCGACCGAGTAGAAAACCGTACCGGCGGGGTTGGTACCAAAGGTGGTCGACGCGGGAAGTTTTTGCCCGTTGGCCGATGAATAGGTCAAGAGAAACAGTGTAGTCAGTAGCGCCATTGATTTGATCATTGTCATCTCCTTCTACGGTTGTTTGTCGTCTAGGGTCTAGCGTCTGGGGTTGGAAACACCAGACGCTAGACCCTAGACGCGATCCCATTAATCACGGTTTCCACGCCAGTAACTTATTCTGCGCCGCGTCCATTTTCGCAGACCACACGCCGGCGTCTTTAAGATATCGCACGGCCGCTGGATGATACGGCAGCGTCACCTCGGGATCGACGGCGCGCACTTTGGTCCATTCAACGAAGCCGGGGTGGAACTGTGGCAGCTTGTCGATATTCACCCAGATCGCCTGCAGCACGCTGCGGACGACCGCGTCAGGCAGCTTCACGTGACCGACGAGATAGATGTCATAGGTATACGCACAGATGTCTTCGAGGACCCCTGACGATGAGCCGGCTTTGACTGTCGATAAATAATAGCCCGGGATCGCTTTCTTGATGCGCTCTTCGCCCGCCTTGGAGCAATCGAGCGAGAGAAACCGAATCCCCACGGCGGCGTCGGCTTCTTTCAATTTCGCCGAGCCCATGGCGTGGGTGGTTACTTCGGCGCGGCCTTGCACCAGAGCGTCGACGCCTTCGTTGACCGCCGGCACAGGCACGACTTTGACGTCATTCCAGGTGAGACCAGCATTCGACAGTGCCCCGTACATGTTGTACCAGACTGCCAATTGCGCCGGATATTCGCCCGTGGCTCGTTTGCCTTTGACGTCGGCCAAGGTCTTGATCGGCGAATCTTTGCGCACAATGAAACTGCTACGCAGCGGTGAGCCGCGCATGATCAAACGCGAGCTCGCGACGTGGGGGAACGGATTGCGCCCCCCGACTTGAAATTTTGGCCCGCGGTAAACCATGCCCATGTCGACGGCGTTGACGACGCCGAAGTCCAATTCTCCGGTATCGAACATCGGCACAAACGTGCTGGTGCCGGCGTGGGGCTGAACTTGCGCCTGGATAGCGGCGGAGTCGCTGACGACTTTAGCCAGGCCGCCGGCAAGAGCGTAAAAAAGCGAACCGGGCGGATTGGAGCCGATGTTGACGGATTTGGGAAGCTGCTGGGCGGATACGCCGCTGCACAGCAACAGCAACGCCGCGAGGAGCAAACCGACAGACCCACCCGATTGTCGCATAGAACAGCCTCCTGGAAACGGCGGCCACTCTAATGCGAAACGGCTATTCAGGTCAATGGATTTGTAGGGGCGACCGGCCGGTCGCCCTAGCCCGGACTATTCATTGCTGCGGCGCGATCGAAGTGAAACTCTTCCGGAGCGAAGGCAACAGATATCCGCTTCGACGCCGCCTTGTAGGGGCGACCGGCGGTCGCCCTGCTCTGCGAATCGCAGTGAAAAGGTCGAAGAGATGCCCAGCATCGGCGAATTAAACCGAACGATTTGCGCTGATGCCTTCGCTCCTCCAGAGTTCCACTTCGATCGACACAGTGTCATCGGTTTTCCCGGTCGCATGAATAATTCGGGCTAGGCACTTGAGATATTCGTCTCGTCCCAAGTTAACCCCGGGCCATCCAGTATGAGTGCGAATCTATTGTAACGCCAAGATTCGCAACCCAACGGCGCGGTATCAAAGTCGCGTCGGCACCCTAATCGATCAGCATCGCGACGTCATTCACCGTCTTGTTGGTGTTGGAAACACGCAGGGCAACGTGGGCTACCGGAGCTGGCGGATTGAAGAGGTGAGAGTCATACGACGGCGCTAGGTTATTCCTTGATTACCTCTTTCACAAAATCCACTGCTTGTTGTGGACGGGCCAACCCGCGGGCTACTCACGAATGCAGTCGGTTTGAGATCAACGTCAGGTATGACGATGTAAACTTTCGTGCGATCTGGCAAACATATTGTGTCAGGCAGGCGGATGAGGCCGTTTTCGACGATTCCTTCTATAGTCGTTGCACCCATCGTTCACCCCGGCTTCCGAGACATGTGCGTTAGTCCAGCATGCACTTCGGCTAGCCGCCAAATCGCGCCTGTGACTGGATAAGTGCGGCAAGGTCAACCAAAGTATCTCATCGACGCCCCCACAGTTCCTTCGTCGCCAGCCTTGCTCCCTCGGCCATCGCTTCGAATTTAGCCCAGCAGATTTGCGCGCTGCCGACGCGCGGGCCCAGGCCGCAGTCGGTGCCGGCCATGACGTTTTCGCGGCCGACGATTTTGGCGTAGCGCACCAGGCGATCGGCGATGGCTTGCGGGTGCTCGACGATGTCAGTGGCATGACCGACCACGCCCAGCACCAGCACTTTGCCGGCGGGGAGTTTGACTTCTTCCCAGACGCGCCATTCGTGTTCGTGGCGCGGGTTGGCGGCTTCGATGGAGACCGTGTTGGCTTTGACTTTTAGAATCAAATCGATGATGTCGCGCAGTGGAATGTCGTATTTGTGCGGCCCGTGATAGCTGCCCCAGCAGGTGTGAAAGCGCACGCGGTCCGGCGGGATGTCGCGCAGGCCGTGGTTCAACGCGTCGACGCGCAGCTCGGCGTACTTGCGATACTCCGGCACGGTCATCTTCGACATGAACTGCCAGCCGTCGGGGAGATCGGGATCGTCGATCTGCAATAAAAACCCGGCATCGACGATGGCTTTGTATTCTTCGTGCATGGCATCGGCAATCGCCGTCAAATACTGCTCATCGCTCGCGTAGTAATCGTTTTTCATCCAGTGCTCGATGGTCCCCGGGGCGATCGCAGGGAGAAACGCTTCTTCGTATTTCTGCCCCTGCAATGCGGCTTTGAAGTCGGCGAGCTCGGCCTTGAGCGACTCATGGCCGACGTATTTCAACGGCGCGTTGCAGAAGACCCGTTTAACATTATCGCCGCGGTGATAGGTGCGCGCTTCGAAGTAATCGCTGAATTCGGTCAGATCGCGAGCGAAGATGGTTGAGGCGTGGTCGCTGGCTTTGACCTCCCGCTCTATGAACCCGCTTAGCCGGTCGCGCGCATAGCGGGAAAAGTTGGACTTCCCCTGCTCGCCATCGTTGATGATGTCGAGGCCGCAGGCGATCTGTTTTTTGACGATGTCGCTAACCGCCGTGCTGACCCGTTTGGCAAATGCATTGGCATCGAGGGCCTTGCCCGCGACCTGCGCATTGTGCAGGTCTTTTAAATCCGCCGGCTGCGGCAGCGCGCCGGCGTGGGTGGTTAATATTCTTTCGGAACTATATTTCATTGATTTCCCCCGACGATAAATAAATAGGACGGTACCTTTCTGAAAGGTGCTGTGCCGTTTTCCGAAACACGAAACTCTAAACCCGAAACACGAAACTCTTTAAGCATACGCGTCGTAGATGCCCTCGAACTTGGCGACTTTGAAGCGCACCATGTTGCGCGCCGCGACCCGAACGGCTTCCTTTTGCCGATCGGTGTTGGCGTTTTTCGCTATGGTCTCGGCGGCCATCGCCGTGTGTTCTTTGTCGACTTTGCCGTGCACCGCGAAAAACGTCCGCGCCCGGCTATCCATGCCGTAGTATTTCTCCAGCGCCGTGTCGAATTCCTCCGAATAGCGCTGCACCATGGTTTCGTTGACCAGCGCGCCGGCCCGGGTCTCCGCCTGTTCGCCGACGAACATGCCGCGAATAATCGCTCCGGTGTGAGCGACGCACTCGTAGATCATGATGCCGTTCTCAAAATCCGCTTCCGTCAAACCCATCGCTAGACCGAACCGCTTCATCAGTCCCGGGTGCGATTGCTCTTCGGTGAACAGCTCGACGAATTGATTGTACACCGCCTGGTTGCTGGCATTTTTCACCATGCAGTAGGCGAGCCCCTTGTTGATGACGTGATTGGATAAATAGTGCTGCAGCGCAAAACCGGTTATGCGCTTTTTCGACAATTTGCCGGCGCGCAGCTCGGTGAAGTAGCGCGTGTTCATGAGTTGTTCGACACCGGGATTGATAATCTCTTTCATGAGCGAATCGATGAAAGCTTGGTTTTCCATGGCGAACTCCTTCGAAAACTGATGGTTGCGCTATGAAGACTCGCAGAGCGGCAAAAAGGTGTCAAGCTTGGTTGTCAGGCCGAGGCAAATTTACGTTGACAGGCGGGTCAGACCCTCCCTATAGATAGTCAGCGCGCCAGATTGACGGAGGGATCCATGCCGAGAGTTAAGATCGATGACTTTGAGATCTACTACGAAAGTCAGGGCTCCGGTGAAGCCGTGCTCTTGGTTCCGCCCAACTGGTGGCCGTGCGCGACGTGGAACGTGCAAGTGGTGCCGACGCTGGCAATGAAATATTGCACGATCATTTATGATCAGCGCGGCACAGGCAACAGCGACAAACCGAAGGACGGCTACACCGTCGCCCAGTTCGCGCAGGACGGCATTCAATTATTGACGAAACTTGGTGTGGCGAAATGTCATCTGGTTGGCTTCGCCATCGGCGGGCAGGTCGTCCAGGCGATGGCGATCGCGCGGCCCGATCTGGTGGCGAGCTTGACGATTTCAACGACCGGTTCGGGCTCCCGCGGTCTCGACGGCAAGCCGCGCGACGTCGGGCCGGAGGCGCTGAACGAAATCGCCAAGATCGGGTTCGAAAAATATATTCTCGAACATATCGACAACGATCACATGGCGTACAATCCGGAGTATTATCACTCGCACCGCGAGCAGGCGGCGAGGTTGGCTAAAGCATTGTGGTCGGGACAGAGCACGGTGGAGCAATATCGCGTTCACGAGTTGGCGCGCTTGACTTGGGACACCTTGGCCGAGGCTCCAAAAGTGAAAGTGCCGACGCTGGTGCTGTGCGGCGCCGACGACGGCATCCAGCGCCGCGGCAGCACGCCAGAGGCGGCGGCGCGGGCGCTGGCGCCGCTGATTCGCGGCGCGGAGCTGGCGTTGATACCCGGCGTGCGCCACATGACCTTTTGGGATGGCACCGGCGCGCTGGCAAAGCTGCAAGAATTCTTCGCGCGCCATCCGATTTCGCAGTAAGAAGAAATTTAACCACAAGGTTCACGAAGGGTTCGTAGGGGCGACCGGCCGGTCGCCCTCACCTTCCGAACTTCGTGTGCTTCGTGGTGATATTGGAATTCTTGCCCGCAACAAGCTCTGCGGCCTTTGTGTCTTTGCGCGAGATACTTCTGAAACGAGCAATGAGGTGAACTATGCCAATAGCGAAGTTGGGCGATATCGAAGTGTACTACGAAGTCGCCGGCAGCGGTGAGCCGGTGTTGATGGTGCCGGCCTCTTGGTGGCCGTCGGATACCTGGAACGTGGGCGTGGTCGAATTTCTGTCCAAACGCTTCCAAACCATCATCCTCGACTGCCGCGGCTGCGGCCGGAGCAGCGCGCCGAAGGACGGCTACACGGTGCCGCAATTCTCTAGAGATTGCATCGCGCTGTTGGCTCATCTCGGCGTCAGCCGCTGCCACGCCGTCGGCTTCGCGCTGGGCGGGCAGATTTTGCAGGCGATGGCCATCGAGCGGCCCGATCTCGTCGCAACGCTGACCATCGCGGCCTCAGGAGCGGGAGCAAAAACCTTGGGCGGCGGGCAGCGAAGCTTAGACCCTGGAACCGAGCAACAGATCGCCGCCGCCGGCTTCGAGCGCTACATCCGCAATTACATCGAAAACGACACCATGGCGTTCAATCCGAAGTTTTACCGCGAGAACCCAAACACCGTCGCAGCATTAGCCAATGCCGTTTGGTCCGGCCAGAGCACGGTCGAAATCTTCCGCAAACACGAAGACGCGCGGCTGACGTGGGACACGCTCGGCAGCGCACCTAAAGTGAAAGTGCCGACGTTGATCATCTGCGGCGCCGACGACGACGTCGCCCGCCGCGGCAGCACGCCCGTGGGAACGGCCAAGCGGTTGGCGGAGGTGACACCTGGCGCGGAGTTGTTCTTGATTCCGAACACCAAACATATGACGTTTTGGGATGGGACCGGCGGAGTGAATGCGTTACAGGATTTTTTAGTGCGGCACGGCAAAACCAAGTGATGGATCGAGAAAACCAGAGAGCCGGGCCGCGGCTCTGCGGAGAGTCCTGCCGGTCGCAGAAATATTTGCTATGACCGTGAAGCCTTGGAATCCAGAAAGGAGCACAAGCCAGGCAGTTGAGCCACCGATATGGCCGCTGCCATGGGAATCGATCTCTTGACGGAAGAGCGGTATCGAGATTTGCAAAAACTGGGGGCTTTCGACACAAAAACCTCGAGCTGGGTTAAGACGCCTGCTGCGATTAGAAAGCTTGGTGGCGCACTGTTCTGTGACCGCCGCTATGACACTGTTTCGTGTACCATAACGCCGCACAGTCGTACTATGCGGCGAGGGATTTTCGTCGTGTGTTAAAAATTTAGCAGCCCAAGTCCTGGAGCAACAAAGAAGCCTCCCATGAAGCGATCGCTCGCAGCGAAAATCAGAGCCGCCAATTCAGCGCTCATCGCAAATGGAAACTTGGATGCGGAGACCGAGTTCTTCGCACCGGACTATGTCGCTCATCTCACAAACCAGGACATGACCGGCGGGCACGATGCGATCCGCAAAGTTCTCCGCATGTATCGGCGCGCGTTCCCGGATACCTTGGTTGATTATCGATCTCGCCGGGCGTCTCTTGCTGGCGAGGAAACGATGACTGATTGCGTGCCGCGAGAGCGACTGTTTTTCGCCGCCAAATTCTAAGCCTGGAGATTCTAGTTGTGAGGAAACTGAGTCAAGGTTCTCCCGCCATTCAGAGAGTTGCCGACTATTGGCGCTGCTGGTGATGGCCGCCCTGTTCATGTGCGCCGCCGCCGAGGCACAGACGAGGAAGGCCCGCGTCGCGCTGCGCATCGACGAAGCTACTGCGGCAAAGCTCTACGATTCGTCGCGTCCGATGCTGACAGCCGACGGCACGGTTAGCGGCGAGGTCGAACGGAAAATGACCGGCTTCGTCCTTAAAACAGCCGGGGCGAAAGAACCACCGCCGCCCTCTGAAAAGCTCTATGACTTCGCCCTTGTGAAGAAAGCGCATCTCGCGCTACAAGCTAGGGGCTGGCAGCCGGTGCCGTAGCAGGCTGAAAAACTCGTAAGATAAGAATGGTTCGACAGGCTCACCATGAACGGATTTTATTCGGCGATTTCAACCTCCGATCCGTTCGCCCTGAGCTTAGTCGAAGGGCTCCGATGAATTTTTAGCAGCCTGCTAGATTTACGCGAGGAAAACGACCTATGCCGAAAGCTAACCTAGGCGACATTGAAATGTACTACGAGGAGAAAGGTCGAGGCGAGCCCGTTCTTCTCTGCCCTCCCTCCTGGTGGCCGAGCGATACGTGGAACGTCGCCGTCGTGCCGTTTCTTGCAAAAAAATATCGCACCGTGATTTTTGATTGCCGCGGCACCGGCCACAGCAGCAAGCCGGATCATGGCTACACGATCGACCAATTCGCCAAGGACGGCGCAGGGCTGTTAGCGCATCTGAAGATCAACCGCTGCCACGCGGTTGGGTTCGCGCTTGGCGGACAGATCGCCCAGTCGCTGGCGATTCAGCGGCCCGATCTGGTGGCGACGCTGACGATTGCCGCCGCGGGTGCCGGTGCCACGGCCACCGACGGCGGGCCGCGGGTTGTTCGCAGCACCGATGAAGAAGAGATTCGCGAGCATGGCTTTGAGAAATTCATTCGCGGCCACATCGAAAATACCCACATGGCGTTCAACGAAAAATTTTACAACGCGCATCCCGAAGCGGTGAAAGCGCTGTCCGATGCTTTGTGGCGACGACAGACCAGCCCGGAGCAGCACCGCTACCACTTTGACGCGCGGCGGACTTGGGATACTTTGGGCAACGCGCCGAAGGTGAAAGTGCCGACGTTGATTCTTTGTGGTGCCGGCGATGACGTGAATCGCGGCGGCAGCACGCCGGTGGGCACAGCGCGAAAATTAGGCGAGCTGGTTCCTGGTGCAGAACTGAACCTGGTGCCTAACGTGAAGCACATGACTTTTTGGGATGGCGAAGGGGCTTTGCATGCGCTGCGGGGTTTTCTCGGGCGTCACCCTATTTGATCTTAGCGACCGCGGTAAATCGCGCGGAGAGAATATGATGCTGAAGTCCTACGCTTCGAAAGTCCCCTCACCCTAGCTCTCCCAAAGGGCGAGGGAACCGGATTGCTTCGGCGTCCACTAAAGTTTTAGGATTGGTATCTGCACGGAGTAAGACCATGGAAGCCAAACCGCTGATCACCAGCGTTGACCCGATTACTTTCGAAATCCTTTCACATCGCCTCTATCAGATCGCCAAGGAGATGGGCACGGCGCTGGAGCGTGTCGGCGGCACGGTCAATACGACGCAGATGCACGACTACATGGCTTCGCTCTATCTCGCCAACGGCGACGTCTTATCTGCCGGCGATTCCATGGGCTGGCATGTGGCCTGCGCCGGCTTTGCAGTGAAACGCATCATCGAGCGCTTCAGTGACAAGATTTATCCCGACGATATTTTTCTGCTCAACGATCCTTACCTCGCGGCGATTCATCAGTCGGATGTTTACTTAATTTCGCCGATTCACTTCCACGGTCGGCTGATCGGTTGGAGCGCGACGTTCGTCCACGTCATGGACATTGGCGCGCTGTCGCCTGGCGGCAATTCGCCGGACGCCACGGAGATTTGCCATGAGGGCATTCGTATTCCCGGGATCAAGCTGGTCGAGCGCGGCGAGCTGAGAAAAGATTTATTCGACGCGTTTATCAACATGACGCGCCAGCCGGTGATGGTCGGTCTCGATCTGAAATGCGAGATCGCCGCTAACAACGTTGCCAAGTCGCGCATGCAGACGCTCTACGAGCAGTTCGGACCTGAGCTGGTTACCGCCGTGTCGCAAGAGATGCTGAATTATTCCGAGGCGGTCGTGCGCCGGCGCATCGCTGAGATTCCCGACGGTAGCTGGAGCGACAGCGGCAGCATCAACGCCGGTGAAACTTGGAACGTGCATGTGAAATTGACCAAAAAAGGCGACGGTTTGTTGTTCGACTTTACCGGCAGCAGCGCCCAGGCGAAAAAGGGAATCAATCTGCCGTACCATGCCACCTTCGGCGCGTGCTACGAATCGATGCTCTGCACGCTAGCCTACGATTTGCCGAAGAATCACGGCGCCCTCAGACCGATAGAAGTGATCGCGCCAACGGGCACGGTGGTCAATCCGACGCCGCCGGCGCCGGTATCGTTGAATACCACTTCCGGCGGCGCCACGGTGAAGTTCGTCGCCAATTCAGCGATGATGCAGATGCTCGCCACCAGCGACAAATGGTCCGGCGAGGTGATGGCGCTTAACGCCGGCCATCGCCTAGCGCGCCACGCCGGCGTCAATCAGCATGGCAAGTACTACGTCTCGACACTGTCCGAGGGCGCCCTCGACGGCACCGGCGCGCGCTCCTACAAAGACGGCGACGACACCGGGCGCGGCTTGAGCTGTCATAATATCGAATGGCTCGAAGCCAACTTTCCGCTACTCTATCTATTTCGCCGCAATACCATGGGCGGTGCTGGCGCGGGAAAATTCCGCGGCGGCACCGGCGGCGAATCGGCCCTGACTGTGCACGATGCGCCGCAGGGCAAAGTCAAAGGCGTCGCGCTGGGTGTCGCCGGCGTGCGCAACTCAGGCCAAGGCATGTTCGGTGGCTACCCCGGCGCGCCGAGTCTGCTCATGCTCACCGAAGGCGCGCGCGTTGAAGAGACCATTACAGCGCAGCAAGCGCCGGATCGTTTGGAAGAGCTCCGCGGCACCAGCAAACTTTTACCCTACTGCGAGTTCGACATCGCGAAAAATTCCATCCTCTACATGCGCATGTCGAGCGGCGGCGGCTACGGCGACCCGCTCGATCGCGAGCCGGAGCGGGTCTTGAGGGACGTCGAGAACGGTCTGGTGTCGCGCCAGGAAGCGCGCGAGGTTTACGGCGTGGTTATTGACGGCATGGAGCCGGTCTTGAACTTGGCGTCCACCGAGGGCACGCGCTCTGAATTCAAAAAGAAAAGATTGCAGGAACAGCCATGAACCATCCGCTGCGAGAAAACATGGATATTGCGACCGTCGATGGCGCCGATTGGATACGCTGCACGCGCTGCCAACATCGCTACTGCCGAGCGGATCAAGACTGGCGCCAATTCGCCAAGGTCCGGCTTTTGCCGCCGACCCAGGCCGGTCAATTGATGTCGGTGTTGAGCGGCGACTATTTGCTGCGCCAGCACTACTGCCCGTCGTGCGCCGTGTTGTTGGATACCGACTTTGTCGAGGAAAAGAAAAATGGCTGACGAACAACCGAATCGGCCCGTGCCGGAGACGCTCGAGCTAGATCATCGCACGACCGCCATCGCCGTGTTGGATTTGAGCGTGCGCTGCGAAGACCCCAAAGAAGTTTGCTCGAAGCTGATGCAGCCGCTCGGTGAATTTCTCGAACGGGCGCGCAAAGCGGCGGTGCCGATTATTTACACGATTTCCGCCATGGCACTGGGGACGCCTCAGGGCGATGTGGCCGGGCCTTTGAAACGGCGCGAGAGCGAGCCGATTCTTTACCCCGACGCCTTCGACAAATTCATGGGCGGTGAGTTGAAGAAGGAGCTCGACAAGTGGAAGTGCCGCTCACTGGTGATCGTCGGCTCAGCGACTAATTTTGCCGTATTGTACACGGCGACGACGGCGGCGCGGATTTTCAAATATGATGTCGTGATTCCGTTGGACGGCGTGAATGCCAAGCGAAATTACGAGCAAGCATATGCGATTCACCAGATGACGATCTTGCCGGCGTCGGCGCATAAGCAGTTTAGGTTTACCAAGTTGGCGATGGTGGAGTTTGAGTGAGATGCGAATGGGGACAACCCTCACCCCAACCCTCTCTCAGAGGGAGAGGAAGCCGGATCGTTTTACCGTGCGGTTTCTCGTGCTGTTGATCTTTCTCGCTTGCGGTTTCTTGGTGCTCGCCAACTCACTCCACGCCCAACCCTTGACCAAGCTCCGCGTCGCCAACATCGGCGGCACATCCGACCACATCCAAATCGCCATCAACGCGGGCATCTACAAGAAGCACGGCTTCGACGTTGAGAACATTCAGGTCGGCAGCTCGGCGACCGTCGTGCAATCCTTGATTGCCGGTGAGGTTTCGTTCGCCCATGTCGGAGCAGTGCCGGTGGTCTCCGCCGTCGCCAACGGCATCGATCTCAAGATCATCGCCGTGTTCATGAACCGGTTCAACTATGTGATGGTGACTTTGCCGGAGTTGCAGAAGCCGCAGGATCTGAAAGGCAAGACCCTCGCCATCAGCCGCTTCGGGTCGGGCGATGAGTTCGCCACGCGGGAGGCGCTGCGCCGTTGGGGACTCGATCCCGATAAAGACGTGCGCATGCTCCAGGTCGGTCTCACCATGGCGCGCATGGCGGCGCTGCAAGGCAAGCACGTGCAAGCGAGCCTGCTGTCACCGCCGCAGGTCGTCGAAGTGCAGCGCCTGGGCCTGAACGTGCTCGCCGATCTCACCGATCTCGACGTCGAGTACGCCCATTACACCTTGGCGACCCGCGGCGCGCTGATCGCGGAGAATCGCCCCTTGGTCGAGCGCTTCATGCGCGCCTACGTCGAAGGCATTCGCTTTCACCGCAGCCACCCCGAAGCGGTGATCCCCTACCTGCGCAAATTCTCGCGCCAAAGCGACGCCGAGTTGAAAGTCACCTACGAGAACCTGCGCAAGCGCATTCGCGAAGAACCTGTGCCAACTCCCGGCGGTTTGCAGACAATCATTCGCAGCCTGGCGAGCCAGAAAGAAAAAGAGCTCGATCCGCGCCGAGTGATCGACACGAGCTTCTTTGCTGGAGCGGCACGGTGACAAGCGGAGCGATGGAGTGCCGGAGTAAAGGAGTGATGGGTTGAAGCCGGAGCCTTTTCTCGTTGCAGTCTCCGAGCAGGAGACTCGCCGCGAGCGCCAGAAGGCGCGCGAGCTGCGCCAGAGCCAGTGGTGGAAGCGCAAGCGTGCCGCCGGCATCTGCCATCATTGCGGCGGTAAGTTCGTGCCCAGCGAGTTGACCATGGATCACCTGGTGCCGATCATCCGAGGCGGCAAGTCGACCAAGGGCAACCTGGTGCCGAGCTGCAAGGCGTGCAACTCGGCACGCAAGCACAGGCTGCCGTTTGAGTCTAGCGAAAGCTAGACTCAAACGGCAGCGATTCCAGATTCCACATTCCAAATTACAGATTGATGACGCCGTGCATTAATCTGGAATCTGTAATCTAGAACTTAGAATCCCAATTGCATCGTAGATGCACATTGGACTAGTATCGATATCAAGGAGGATGTCGCTATGGCAGTACCCACATTTTTAGTTCGGACCATGTCCGATACCGTCGAGACCGACATCCAACGGGTGTTTACCATCGCCAACGAAATGCTGCCGCGCTATGAGATGCCGCCGCTTTCGTGGGTCCAATTCAAAAAGATTGCTGACGGTCCTTTCGATCTGTTCTTGATTCCATTGATCTTTGCCCGCGAGTACCAGCAGGACCACAATTTGCCTTTCAATGAAGCTAAGCGCGTCGAGATTCGCCGCCATGCGTTGGAGATCGCGCGCAAGCATGGCTACGACGTCAATCCGCCGGACTTTATTCCAGGCATCGAGCAATCTTTGAAAGAGACCCAAACCGCCGGGCTGAAAAATATTCTCATGACCACCGGCGGGCGACGCTACAAGCACGACGCGATGCAGAAAGTCGGCATCGGCGGTTATTTTGACGAGATCGTCGACCGCGAGGAAACCTATTACGCCAAGGAGCAGGGCCTCTATCACATCTATCGCAAGCACAAGCTGCCGGTGCTGCGCATTGTCTTGCTCACCGGCACGGCGACTTATGTGCGTGCTGGCAACAATGTTAGCGGCTGCAAGGTCGGTGACGCCGATTTGGAAGTCGTCACCGTGGCGTTGTCGACCGAGCACTCGTATAACGACGAGGAAACCTTGCTTGCCGCCAAGCCGACACTGTTGATTCACAAATATGACGAATTGCTGCCGCGTATGGCTGAGCGCGGCTGGCTATCCTAGACAGTAGGGAGAAACTGGTGAGAATGCTTCGACAAGCTCAGGAAGAACGGATTTCCTGCAACGATTTTTAACTTCGATCCGTTCGCCCTGAGCTTAGTCGAAGGGTTCCGATGAGTTTTTCAGCACTCTCATCGAAAAGTTCGCGACGAGCTTTCCATGGACGGGAGCGCTCTAGTGCCAAGAGATTTCCCGACCATGGAAAGAGCCGCGCAAAACAGATTCACCGATCGTTTCAATGGACTGGTGGATTGGCTCTACCCGCCGCGCTGCCGCGCCTGCGCCGGGCGGATCTTCGGCCGCGATGCGCAGTATTTTTGCGCTGCTTGTTGGAAGGCGATCCGGCTCGTCGATCACCCGTTTTGCAGCCTCTGTGGCCGGCCGTTTCCAGACGGTAGTGGCGACGACCATCTGTGCGCCGCATGCATCGCGCGCCGGCCGCACTTCGTGCAAGCGCGCGCCTGGGCCTGTTATCCGCGCGAAGAAGACTCCGAGCAGCCGCTGCGCCGCGTGGTGCAGCAGTTTAAGTACGGCCGCAAAGTCGCGCTTGGCAAGCCGCTGGGGCGGCTGATGGCCGAGGGCTGCGGCGAATTCTTGAGCGTCTGGTCGGTGGATGTCGTTGTCCCGGTGCCGCTTCATCCGCAGCGTTTGCGTTGGCGCGGTTTCAACCAATCGGTGCTGCTCGGGCGCCAAATCAGCCTGCACTACAACGTGCCGCTCGACGCGTTCGCATTGCAGCGGGTCGCGGCCACGCCGCCGCAAACCCAACTGACGGAAGCAGAGCGACGCCGCAACGTGCGCGGCGCCTTCGAATTGGCGCCGGAACACGCGCTAGAAGACAAGACCGTGCTGCTCGTCGATGATGTATACACTTCCGGCGCGACGGTAAACGAATGCAGCCGCGCGCTGCTCAAGGGCGGCGCCAAAGAGGTTTTTGTTCTGACCTTAGCGCACGCGGTCTGAAGACTTCAATGATGCCCTTGCTGCAGCGCGCGCACGGCCTTTTCCAAGGCGTCGAGGGCGCCGTCGTAGAGCTTCTTGCCGATCTCGACCGTGGAAGCGGAGGGCATGCCGATGACTCCCGGTTCTGAGTGATCTTTCATATTCTGGTAGCGCTTGATGCCGCTGGTCGGTCCGGGCGGCTCGATGCCGAGGGCGCCTGGGGGAATCGCCTTTTGGTCGACGAGCTGCGGCGCAAGATAAAGCATCAGGGAGGTTTCCAGCTCGCCCGAGTGGCCCATGCCGTTCGATTTCGTCGCTTTGAGCGACTTCACCAAGTCGGGAACCAAGTCCCAATAGGCCAACGTATTCACCGTCAGACCGAACTCAACGAATAGTTCTTGCCCGAGCACTTCGAGACTCGAGCGATTGCCGCCGTGGCCGTTGAGCAGCATCATGCGGCGAAAGCCGTGATGGTGCAGAGACGCGCAGATGTCGTGCAGCAAGTCGATGAATACTTTGGCGCGCAGCGTGATCGAGCCGGGATAGTCCATGTGATGGGCGGACACGCCGGCCCACAATGGCGGCAGCAGAAGAACTTCCGGTAGACGTTTTTCCAAATCCTCGGCGATGCGCGAAGAGGCGAGAATGTCCACCGAGAAGGGCAGATGCGGTCCATGCTGTTCCATGGACCCGACGGGAATCACGCAGATGATTTTCTCGCGGTCGAGTTTCTTGACATCGGGCCAATGTAGTTCCGCAAGTTTCATAACGCCTCCAGCATGATCATTTCAGTTTGAGCTATCACGCCGGAGAGATGGGCGTCAATCTTCGCTATGCTTTTGCCGCAGAGATGTGGTGTAGCGAGGTGCGGCGAGTTAACTAGACTCTGGCCAGCGATTGGCAGTACTCGATGTAATCGCCGGAGGGGATCCGCACCCGGCCAAAGGTCGCCCGTGTGTAGAGATAGGCCCAGCAGCGGATCTGATCTTCATGATCGACGCGGACGGAGACTTCCTCGCGGGTGAAGCGGCGGCCTTCGTACTCGTCAAGGTGTCCTATGACGTGGGCGGCTTCGTCAATACGGTAAATGTCGCCGATCACGCGATCTTTGGGCGATCTTGAATGCACCGCTCCCGGGTAGCGCCCTAAATCGTAAAGCTTCCCCTGAAAGTAGCCGGTGCCGAGATACGTGGCGTGGCGCACGAGCAGGTTCTGCATCGGGTGGTTCATGCCCCTGCGCAATTGGCCGTAGACGAATATGTAAGTCCAATTCTTCATTCTCACCGTTCCCCTTGCAGCGCTGGCGCAACGCAATGGCAAATAAACCGCCCGTCCGCATGGGGTTATGTAAAGGGAGATTACATTTCTCAGGCATGCAATTACAAGAAAAGAGCCTGCGATTATTCAACGGAAATCCAAAATTTCCGATGACTTGGGCTCTCTTGTGTCCCATCGTGGCACAGCATGTCAGGTTACCGGCAAAGTTTATGCGCCGTCGCGCACTGCCGGCGCCTAGAACCCCGGCGCAACGGAAAGATGGCCTTCGTCCGGCGCCACATCGAAAGTCATAGGGGCGTTGTCACCATCACAATATTTCAATATAATGATATGAGGGTAACGGCGATGGAGCTTGTCCGTGTCATAAAAGCATTGGCCGATCCGTTGCGATTGCGCATGCTGGCGGCAGTGGCCGAAGAAGAATTGAGCGTCGGCGAGGTGCAGCAGATCGTCGTCTCGGCGCAATCGGCGGTGTCGCGCAATCTAGCGATTTTGCGCGACGCCGGATTCGTGCGCGACCGCAAGGAAGGCACCAACGTTTATTTTTCTTTGCGCGGCGATATGACCGCACCGGCCCAGGAACTCTTCCAGTCGCTGCGCAGCCGCTTCGCCGAGATTCCGGAAATAAAGAAAGATCGCCTGCGCTTGGTCGAATGCCGGCGCCGCCGCCTGCATCGCTCGCAAAATTATTTCGAGTCGGTGGCGGGCGATTGGGAGCGCATCCGCAAGACCTATTTCGATGACCGGGTCGCATCGCTAGCGATTGAGAAGCTGCTGCCGCGAAGTCTAACCTTGGCTGACATTGGCTGCGGCACGGGAAGTTTGACATTCGAGCTGGCGCGTTTTGCAGAACGGGTCATTGGTGTCGATCTTTCTAAAGAAATGCTGCGCCATGCGCGGACGCTGGCCAAGGAGCGTCAATTAACCAACGTCGAGTTTCGCCACGGCGACGCGGCCAAGCTGCCGCTGGCCGACGACGGCGTCGATGCTGCCTTTAGCGTGATGGTGCTCCATTTTCTGCCCAGCCCGCAACGGGCGGTGGCCGAACTGTGCCGCATCGCGCGGCCGGACGGTTCGGTGATTCTGGTGGGTTTGGTGCAGCACAACCAGGAATGGATGCGGGAGCAGATGGCGCATCGCTGGCTCGGTTTTGACCGGGCATCGATCGAAAAATGGCTTTTGGCCGGCGGCGCAAAGTCATTCGACTACGAGCTGACCGGCTCTTTTGCCGGAGAGAAATTGGCGCGCAACGGGAACCGCCCGGTGGAGATCTTTGTCGCCCGGGCCGATATCGGCGTGTCGCCCAATCAGCCGATGATGATAGGAAAGGCAACTGATGGCGGATACTGAAAAGCAACTGCGCAAATTGTTATCCGAGCGAATCGTCTTCCTGGACGGTGCCATGGGGACGATGATCCAGTCGCACAAGCTCAGCGAAAAAGATTTTCGCGGCGCGCGCTTTGCCAAGCACGGCAAAGATTTAAAGGGCTGCAACGATCTCTTGTGCATCACCCAGAGCGCATTGATCAGCGCGATTCATGAGCAATACCTCGACGCCGGCGCCGATATTGTCGAGACCAATACGTTTAACGCGACGTCGATTTCAATGGCGGATTACGGGCTGGAAGCGCAGGTCTACGAGATGAACGTTGCCGGCGCCCAGGCCGCAAAAGCAGCAGCCCAGCGGGTGATGGCCAAACAGTCGGACCGCGGTTGCTTCGTCGCCGGCGCCATGGGGCCGACGAATCGCACCTGTTCGATCTCCACCGACGTGCATAGCGCGTCGAGCCGAGCGGTGACATTCGAAGAATTGGTCGACGCTTACCACGAGCAGGCGCGCGGCCTGATCGACGGCGGTGCCGATATTCTCTTGGTCGAAACGATCTTCGACACGCTAAACTCTAAGGCAGCGTTCTTCGCCATCGAGAAACTTTTTGACGAGCGCGGCGTCACCCTGCCGCTGATGGCGTCGGTGACCTTCATTCAAGCGGGCAGCAATCGCGGCGTCACGGGGCAGACGGTGGAAGGGTTTTGGAATTCGATTTCCCATGTGCCGCTGTTGAGCGTTGGTATGAACTGCGCGTTGGGCCCTAAAGAGATGCGCCCGTTGATCGAAGAGCTGGCGCAGATTGCGCCGATTTATGTCAGCAGCCATCCCAACGCGGGGTTGCCCGATCCGCTTCTACCCACTGGTTTTCCCGAGACGCCGGAGTCGCTGGCGCCGCAGCTGCGTGAGTGGGTGGACAACGGCTGGCTCAATATCATCGGCGGCTGTTGCGGCACCACGCCGGCGCATATCAAAGCGATCGCCGAGGCGGTGCGTGGCGCCAAGCCGCGGCTGGTGCCCGAGGTCGAACCGTATTTGCGCCTAAGCGGCCTTGAAGGCGTTACCGTGCGGCCCGAGTCGAACTTCGTCAACATCGGCGAGCGCACCAACGTCACCGGCTCGCCGGTTTTTGCCAAGATGATTTTGAACGGCGATTTCGAAAAAGCCGTCAGCGTGGCGCGCCAACAGGTCGATGGCGGCGCGCAGATCATCGACGTCAACATGGATGAAGGCATGCTCGATTCTAAGGGCGCGATGGAAAAGTTTCTCCGGCTGATCGCCGGTGAATCGGACATTGCGCGGGTGCCGGTGATGATCGACAGTTCCAAGTGGGAGGTCATCGAAGCGGGATTGCGCTGCATTCAGGGCAAAGGCGTGGTCAACTCGATCAGCTTGAAAGAGGGCGAAGAGAAATTCATCGCCCAGGCCAAGCTGATCCGGCGCTACGGCGCGGCGGTGATCGTCATGGCCTTCGATGAGCGCGGCCAGGCCGACACCTATGAGCGCAAGATCGAAGTATGCGCGCGGTCGTACAAGATTCTCACGGAGAAAGTCGGCTTCCCGCCGCAGGATATAATTTTCGACCCGAACATTCTCACCGTCGGCACCGGCATCGAAGAGCACAACAGCTATGCGGTCAACTTCATCGAGGCGACGCGCTGGATCAAAGAAAACCTGCCGCGCGCCAAAGTGAGCGGCGGCGTCAGCAATATTTCCTTTTCGTTTCGCGGCAACAACCCGGTGCGCGAGGCGATGCATTCGGCGTTTCTCTATCACGCGATCAAAGCGGGCATGGACATGGGCATCGTCAATCCCGGCATGCTGACGGTCTACGAAGAGGTGCCGGAGGAGTTGTTGGAGTTGGTCGAAGATGTCTTGCTCAACCGGCGCGCCGATGCCACCGAACGCCTAGTCGCTTTCGCTGACACGGTGAAGAAAACCGATAAGACGGCGGTCAAAGATGAAGGCTGGCGCAGCGAGCCGGTGGAGGAGCGTTTGGCGCACGCATTGGTCAAAGGCCTCACTGACCACATCGACACCGACGTCGAAGAGGCGCGGCAGAAGTATGGCAAACCGCTCGCGGTGATCGAAGGGCCGCTGATGGACGGCATGAATATCGTCGGCGACCTGTTCGGCTCAGGTAAAATGTTCTTGCCGCAAGTCGTCAAGAGCGCCCGGGTGATGAAGCAGGCGGTGGCCTATTTGACGCCGTTTCTCGAAGCGGAAAAACAAAAGGCTCAAGATACCACCCAGCGCACCAAGCTGGTGTTTGCCACCGTGAAAGGCGACGTGCACGACATTGGCAAGAACATCGTCGGTGTGGTGTTGAGCTGCAACAATTACGACGTCGTCGATCTCGGCGTGATGGTGCCGGCGGACAAGATTCTCGACACGGCGGTGGCCGAGAAGGCCGACATGATCGGCTTGAGTGGGCTGATTACGCCGTCGCTCGACGAAATGGTGCATGTCGCTAGCGAGATGAAGCGGCGCGGCTTGAAAATTCCGCTCTTGATTGGCGGCGCGACCACCAGCAAACGGCACACGGCGGTGAAGATCGCGCCGGCCTACGATTGCGAGACAATTCACGTGGTCGACGCTTCGCGTGCCGTGCCGGTGGTCGGCGCATTGACCAAACCGGAGGCGCGCAAAGCGCTCGACGCACAAAATCGCAAGGAACAAGACGAGATCCGTGCACAGTTTGAAAATCGTGCCGGCACCCAGCTAATGACTTACGAGGAAGCGCTGCGCCATCGTTTGCATACCGAGTGGGACGATCACCATATCGCGGTGCCGGAGTTCACCGGCACGCGGATATTAAGAGACTTTCCGCTGAGTGAGCTAGTGCCGTTCATCGACTGGTCGCCGTTTTTTCACACCTGGGAAATCCGCGGCCGCTATCCCGATTTGCTTAACGATCCGGCGCGCGGCCCGGCGGCGCGCGAGCTGTTCGCCAACGCGCAAGAACTTTTGAAAAAGATCGTCGATGAGAAGCTTTTTAGCGCGCGGGCGGTTTATGGTTTTTTCCCAGCCAACAGCGAGGGCGACGATATTATCATTTACAGCGATGCGACCCGGACCAAAGAGCTGACGCGCTTTCATACCCTGCGCCAGCAGAAGGAAAGTCAAAACGGCAAGCCGCAATTGGCGCTGGCTGATTTCATCGCGCCGCGCTCGAGCGGCCATGTCGATTACTTAGGTGCCTTCGCCGTCACCACCGGGCACGGCACTCAAGAGTTGGCCGACAAGTTCGACAGGCAGAATGACCAATATAATTCGATCATGGCCAAAGCATTGGCGGACCGGCTTGCCGAAGCCTTCGCCGAGTGTTTGCACAAACGGGTGCGTGGCGAGTGGGGGTACGGCAAGCACGAGCACTTGAGCAATGACGATCTGATCCAGGAAAAGTACCGCGGCATTCGGCCGGCGCCAGGTTATCCGTCGCAGCCCGATCACACCGAGAAGCCGCTCCTCTTTAAACTGCTCGATGCGACCGAGGCCACTGGTATTACTTTGACCGAGAGCTTCGCCATGTGGCCGGCGGCTTCGGTGTGCGGGCTTTACTTTGCTCACTCGGGCGCTCACTATTTTGCGGTGAGCTCGGTCGGCAAGGACCAGGCGGAGTCTTACGCCGCGCGCAAGGGGATGGCGCTGGCGGAGGTGGAGCGCTGGCTCGGGCCGGTGTTGGGGTACGAGCCCGGGAAGTGATCGGACGGATCCGACGGATTGGACCGATCGGACGGATCGGTTGGAGTCAGTCGCGAATATCTTGCAAAAACCAGTCGGTGGGAATCTCTTGGCCTAGTCCGCGGCGCTTGGCTTCGCGCACCACCCAGCCGGCCGTCGACGCGAACTGCAGGCCCTGCGTGCCGCTGTTGGCGAAGAAGGTCACCTGGTTTTTGTCGGTGCGGCCCTTGCGCTGGCCCGACATGACTTCGGTCAGCACCGGGTAGTCTCTTGAAAAGATGTCGACCTTGGGGTTGGCGATGCGCTTGATCTCTTCGGCGTTGCCGGCGACCACCGCCGCTTCACCGCCGATGCGCAGTTGGCCGACGTCGAGATTCAGCGTCGGCCGGCCCATGCGAATCACGACGTCGGATTTTTGGACGATCTCCGGGCTCCACTCGTTGGCCTTGACGCAGGTAAGATGCATGCCCGACTCGATCAAGTCGGGATTGCTGACCAGCACTTCGATCGAATCGGTGCAGGTGGCGACGATGTCGGAGCCGCGCAGCACCTCTTCCGGCTTTTCCACCGGAACGATCTCCATGCCCAATTTCTTGCTCATCTCGGCGGCGTAGGCTTCGCGGTTTTTTTTCGTCGGACTGTAAACTTTGACCTTGCTTATTTTGCGGACTTCATTGAAGGCCATTAAATAAGTTCGCGCCATGCCGCCGGAGCCGAAGACGCCGACGGACTTGGAATCATCGCGGGATAGATATTTGACGCCGAGGCCGGCACAAGCGCCGACGCGCATATGCTGAATGATGCCATCGTTGATGATCGCCAGCGGTTCGCCATTCTTGGTCGAGAAAACCATAACGAAGCCGCAGAACGTGCCCGGCTGCACGCAATATTTTTCCACGGTCTTGCCGTCGGGCCATTCGAGCATGTCGGACTTCATGCGAATCGCAAAGGTCTCGAAGGAGCGCGATGCCCCCTCCATGGTGCCCCAGCGGTACATCAGTTTGGAGTCGTCGTTGGGCACAAAGAAGTCGTAGCGGCCGCGGTAGTTGGCGCGCTCATTGACCAGATCGCGGTAGCCGATGTCGAGGGCTTCGATACAGCTCTTCATGTCGAGGATCTGTTCGACGGTCTGGTTGTTGATGAGCAGCATGGCGCCTCCGTAAAAATAGCTTACTCTCTTCTATGGCAGAACTACCGCGGCGCAATCAATAGCACCAACGAAAAACGCCGCTCAGTGGCGGCGTTCGGCAACGGCGGTGTGGCGGGTTTCCTAGCTGTCGAGCTCGGGCTTGGGCAGGGGCAGGGGCAGGGGCAGGGGCAGGAAGGGCACACCTTCTTCGGCCAGCTCCTTGACCTCGGTCACCGTGGCTGTGCCGTGAATCGGCCGTTCTTCGGCCTCGCCTTTGTGGATTTGCTTGGCCTCTTCGGCAAAGCGCGAACCGACGTCTTCGAAATTTTCCTTAACGTAATGGTGCACGCGGATCAGCGCCTCTTTGAACTCGGCCGGCGTCATCTGAACTTCCGGAGCCTGATCCCTGGCTGGCTTTTTCTTGGCCGGCGGCGTCGGCGGTTGCTCTTTCTTGACGTGGACGGCACAGGCGTGGGGGACTTTTTCTACTCTGGTCGTATTGCAGGTCGGGCAGGTGACGAGCTTTTTTTGCAGTTGCTTCTGAAAGTCTTCGAAACTGGGAAACCAGCCCTCAAAGCTATGGTTCTTCTTGCAGACCAAATCGTAGACGACCATTCGTGCACCTCGCGACGTTAAGCATTAAGAACGATGCCGAGGGTTGTCAAGGGGCCGAAGGCCAACAAGTGGCCGGTTTATCCTAAAAGTTTTCACTGGACCGCACTCATGCTAGTATCATCGGCCAATGGCTGAGCAAATTTCACTGCGCATCGCGCGGCAGATTGCCGAAGTCGCCAAGGCAGATTGGGATCGTCTGGTTGGCGGCGCGTCGCCGTTTCTCAAGTGGGATTGGCTCGATGGCCTGGAACAGTCGGGCTGCGTCAACGAAAAATCCGGCTGGCTGCCGCATCATATTGTCGTTGCAAACGGCGCAAAGCTGATCGCCGCCTGTCCGATGTACTTGAAGCTGCACAGCATGGGTGAGTTCGTTTTCGACTACGAATGGGCCGAGGCGGCGCACCATGCGGGCATTCAATACTATCCCAAAGTGCTGGTCGGCGTGCCCTTCACGCCGGTGACCGGACATCGTTTTCTTACGGCCGAGGGTGAAGATCGCACGAGCTTGATTCAGTTCATGGGCCAAGCCCTGGCCAAGATCGCAGCCGACAATAAGATCTCATCGATTCACGTTAACTTTTGTTTAGCCGACGAGCGCGACGCCCTGGCAGCAGTGGGATTTTTTCCGCGCATGGGCATCCAGTACCACTGGCAAAATCGAAAATTTGCATCCTTTGACGACTATCTCGGCAGCTTTCGCAGCGACCGGCGCAACAAGGTCAAGCGCGAGCGGCGCGAAGTGACGCAGCGCGGCATCACGATCCGCGCCTATGAAGGCGCCGAGCTGACTCAACAGCATCTGCGCACCATGTTTCGTTTGTACAAGGGCCATGTCGATCGGCTCTACTACGGCCGGCAGTATTTGACCCAGTCATTCTTCGATGAGATCCACAAGCGCTTTGCCGACAACACCTGTCTAATGCTTGCCGAACGGGACAGCAAATTCATCGCCGGCACGCTCAATATTCGCGACAACAACGCCATGTATGGGCGTTATTGGGGTTGCTTCGAGGAGCATCCGTTTTTGCACTTCAACGTTTGTTACTACTCGGCCATCGAGCATTCGATTCAACTGGGCTTGGAGCGCTTCGAGGCCGGGGCCGGCGGCAGCTTCAAGCAACTGCGCGGCCTCGATCCGGAACATACGACAAGCGTGCATTATATCGTCGACGGCAACTTTCGCCGTGCCGTCGAGCGCTTTTTGCAGCAAGAGCGTGAAATGATCCAACGCAAGCGCGACATGCAGCTCGAGCACAGCCAGTTGAAACCGCACCAAGAGGAACCGTGATTTCTGCCGGCTGGTTAGAACTTTCCCTTGCCGGGACAGTTTCTTGACTCCACTCGAGGTTTCCATTAACGTCGGCGCGAAGTGCTGCTGTGAAATCTTCCTGGAAAAATATCGCCGAGCCGATACTATTCTTTGTCGCGCTATTGATTCTCTGGGAGGTCCTAGTCGAAGTCATCAAAGTTCCGAGTTTCATCCTGCCGCCGCCGCGCGATCTTTATACTGCGTTCATCAAGAAACTGCCGATTCTCGGCACCCATGCGGTGATCACTTTCATCGAAGCTTTCGGCGGCTTTGTTCTGTCCTTGATTCTCGGCGTAGGCTTTGCCATTGCGGTGGTCTACTCGCGCCACCTGCAAAATACTATTTACCCTTTGATCGTTATTCTTTACGCCATGCCCAAGAGCGCTTTCGCGCCGTTGATGGTGATCTGGGTGGGCTATGGTCTGTTTTCCAAGATTGCCATCGCTTTTCTAGTCGCATTTTTTCCCATCGTCGTGAACACCGTGGTTGGCTTGAAAGAAGTCGAGCCCGAGCTTTTAGAATTGGCGCGCATCAACCGCGGCTCGGCTTGGGACGTGTTCAAGAAAATCCGCCTGCCCAATTCGCTGCCGTATATGTTCGCCGGTATCAAAGTCGCTATCGTTTTGTCGGTGACGGGCGCCATCGTGGCCGAGTTCGTGGCCGCTAACGAAGGTTTGGGCTATTTGGTCTTGCAAGCTAACTATAGCTTGGATACTGCCTTTGCACTGGTTATCTTGTTAATTCTTGCAGTCCTGTCCTTGGGGCTTTTTTGGCTGGCAGAGTTCTGCCAGCGCAAGCTCGCCCCATGGAGCGCGGCGGTGCGCGAAGTGGAAGGGTCGTTTTGAGTAGGCTTGAGGAGTGAGGCGCGAGTTGGAAAGATTTCAGACTAGGAGGAACGAAGTGATTCTCCGACTTGAGAAAGTTTTGTTGACTGTGTTCGTTGGGTTTTGCGCGAGCCAGACATTGGTCCATGCTGCCGAGCTGACGCCGGCGAATATTCGCATGGATTTTATCATTGGCGGTAAGCACGCACCGTGGTACGTCGCTTTAGAAAAGGGCTTTTATGCCAAGCGCGGCATCGCAGCGACGATCCAGGCGAGCACTGGCTCGGCCGACACGGTGCGCACCATCGGCTCGGGGGGCGCTGATTTCGGCTTTGCCGATATCGCGACGATGATCGTCGCCAAATCGCGCGGCACGCCGGTGGCGGCAGCGGCGCAGTTCGGCTATGTCGGCGCGACCATTCTCTGGCGCGACGAGGGGGCGATCAAGAGCATTAAAGACCTCGCCGGCAAGTCCCTGGCGATCAGCCCAGGCCAAGCGCAGTGGTACTTGATGCCGGCCTACGCCAAAATCAACAAAATCGATTTCAAATCGATCAAGATTCAAGAAACCGCCGCGCCGATTCAGCCGGCAGCGCTGGCGACCAAGAAGGCCGACTTTATCATCATGTTTCGCGCCTCCAACGACGAAGTTGCCGAGCTGGCAGCGTCCAAGGTTGGCGTCAAGCTGTCGCGGGTGTTCATGAAGGACACCGGCCTCGACATCTACGGCACCAGCCTGATTGTGAAAGACGAGGATATCCAAAAACGGCCACAGTTCGTGCGCGCCTACGTCGAGGCTACTTTGGAAGGGCTGCGCTACTCGCGCGACAATCAGGAAGAGGCGATGAAAATCTTGCTCAAGCACAAGCCCGAATTAGAGCCGGCCTTGACCACGCAGCAGTTGAAAAACGCTCTGACGGAGGTCTACCTGCCGCCGGAATCCGCCAACATCGGCATGGGTTATATGCGCCCTGAAATCATGGAGAAGACCGTCAAGGTTGTGAACGAATATTTCGAAGTGGGCCGCAAGGTGGCGGCCAAAGAAGTCTACACCAATCAGTTCATCAAGCGTTAGGGCGGGCTGAGAGTTAACGACGTGCCGCCGCTGATTGCTGTCGAACAAGTCTCGCGGATTTTTAACACCGGCGCGCGCACCGTGACGGCTCTGGACCGGGTTTCCTGCGACATCAATCCGGGAAATTTCGTTTCCATCGTCGGGCCCAGCGGCTGCGGCAAGAGCACGTTGTTGAAAATCATCTCCGGGCTGATGCCGGCATCGTCGGGCTCGGTTTCGGTGGCTGGTCAGCAAGTTGCAGAGCCGCTGGAAAACGTCGGCATGGTCTTCCAGGCGCCGGTTCTGCTCAAGTGGCGCACCGTGCTCGGCAACGTGTTGCTACCCGTCGAGTTCGCCAAGCTGGACGTCGGCAAATACGCCGATACGGCGCGCGCGCTGATCAAACTCGTCGGCCTCGCCGGCTTCGAGGAAATGTATCCCCATGAGCTCTCCGGCGGCATGCAGCAGCGCGCGTCGCTGTGCCGCGCGCTGGTGACCGATCCGCAATTACTGCTGATGGACGAGCCCTTCGGCGCCCTCGACGCCATGACCCGCGACGAGCTCGATATGGAGCTCCTGCGGATTTGGGAAGAGCGCAAAAAGACCGTGCTGTTCGTGACGCACAGCATCCAAGAAGCGGTCTTTCTTTCGGATCTGGTCTTTGTCATGTCGGCCCGTCCCGGCCGTTTGCTCGAGACCATCGGCATCGAGCTGCCGCGGCCGCGCACCATGGAGATGATGAGCACGCCCAGGTTCGGCGAATACACGCTAAAAATCCGCGGGCTGCTGGCGGCGGCGAGCGGCGCTCCGGGCGCGGTGGCGGGCTCAACTATGTGAAATTCGATTTATCCTGGGTTACAATACCGCCACTTCGGTGCACCTGCCGAAGCGAATTTCTCGCACGCAATTCTGTATGGCTAAAGGACTTACCTACGCTCAAGCCGGCGTCAGCATCGAAGCCGGCGACGAATTGGTTCAACGCATCGGCCCGCTCGCCAAAAAAACTGCGATTCCTGGCGTGCTCGCCGGCGTCGGCGGCTTCAGCGCGCTGTTCGATCTCAGCCGCCTCGGCTACCGCCAGCCGGTTCTAGTCTCATCGACCGACGGTGTCGGCACCAAGCTGAAAATCGCTTTCATGACCGGCATTCACGACACCGTGGGTATCGATCTGGTGGCGATGAGCGTCAACGATCTCTTAACCCAAGGGGCGCGGCCGCTGTTTTTCCTCGACTACTTTGTTTGCGGCTCGCTCGATGTGAAAATCGCCGCAGCGGTGGTGCGCGGCATCGCTGCCGGCTGTCAACAAGTCGACTGCGCTCTGATCGGTGGCGAAACCGCCGAGCACCCCGGTGATTTTCCCAAGGGTGAATACGATCTCGCCGGCTTTGTCGTCGGCGTGTTGGAAAAGAAAAAAATCATCCGTCCCAAAGCGATTTCTGCGGGCGATGTCTTGATCGGCTTGCCGTCCACGGGCTTGCACAGCAATGGTTATTCGCTGGCACGCAAAGTGCTCCTTGATAGAGGTCGGTTGAAGCTCAAACAAAGAATTCCTGAGCTAGGTCGCGATTTGGCCCAAGAAATGCTCGAGCCCACCCGCATCTATGCGCAAGCTATGCGTCGGCTCTTTGACAGGGGCGTCATCAAAGGCGCGGCGCATATCACCGGCGGCGGCATCACCGGCAATCTGCCGCGCGTCTTGCCCCAGGGGAAACAGGCGGTAATCGAGCGCGCCAGTTGGCGCGTGCCGCCGATCTTTGGTTTGATCCAGAAGCTGGGTGGCGTGGCGCAGGCCGAGATGGATGCGACGTTTAACAATGGCATCGGCATGATTCTCGTGGTTGCGAAAAAATCGGCCGATCTTGCGCTGCGCATTTCGCGAGAAATCGGCGAGCGCGCAGTTGTCATAGGTGCGATTCGCAACGGACCGCGGAGCGCGATCATTCGCGCCTAGCAAATGGCCAGGCAAGTTCCCATCGGGGTATTGATCTCTGGCAGCGGCACCAACCTGCAAGCGATCATCGATGCCATCGAGGCAAAAAACCTCGACGCCAAAATCGCCGTGGTGCTGAGCAACAAAGCGGATGCCTATGGCCTGGTGCGGGCGCAGAATCATGGTATCGACACGCAATTCATCGATCACAAAAAGTTTTCCAGCCGCGAGGCCTTCGACCGGGCGGTCGTTGATACGCTCCGAGCGCGGGGCGTGGAACTGGTGGTATTGGCCGGCTTCATGCGGCTGTTGTCGCCGCTGTTTGTCAAAGCTTATTCCAATCGCATTATGAACATTCACCCGGCGCTGCTGCCGGCTTTTCCCGGTCTGCACGTGCAGCAAAGAGCGCTCGACCACGGCGTGCGCTTTTCCGGCTGCACGGTGCATTTCGTCAACGAAGAGTGTGACGAGGGACCGATAATCATCCAAGCCGTGGTGCCGGTTTTCGCCGACGACACAGAAGCGAGTTTGTCGGCGCGTATTCTTAAACAGGAACACCGCATCTTTCCGCGCGCCATCCAACTCTATGCCGAAGATCGCCTGCGCGTCGCCGGCCGCCGAGTCATTGTCTCCGGCGCGCCTCAAGATGGGCAGTTGACGCTTGTCCAACCCCCGCTGCACGAATGAAAAAAGCGAAACCAGCGCTCATTCTATTGCTGAAGATCCTGGTCAGCGGCGGCCTGCTCGCGTTCTTTTTCACGCGCACCCATCCTGAGCGGTTTTTCTCGACCCTGTTGGCGGCGGATTTTTCCTATATCGCGCTCGCTATGGTTGTCTATCTCGCTACCCAAGCGGTCAGCGCGGCGCGCTGGCAGGTACTGGCGCGGCCGCTCGGTTTTGAACAGCCGTTCGGTCGTTATCTGGTGTTCTATCTGATCGGCATGTTCTTCAATCTTTTTGCGCCGGGCACGGTGGGCGGCGATGTCAGCCGAGTTTACTACCTGGCGCAGAGCGGCATGAAGCAAGACGAAACGATCCCCGGCGGACCCACGGTGCGGGGCACGGTGTCGGTATTGGTCGATCGCATCGTCGGTATGGCCGTGCTCGTTTGGGTGGGCGCCACTGGACTGCTGCTCTTTCCCGAATACCAGGTGCCAACCACGGTAAAGCTCATAACGTTCGCTTTGGCGGCAGGATTTATCTTGGCAGGCGTGATGGTGCCGCTGCTGCGCCGGTTGCTGCCGGAGGATGGCCACCCGCTGGCGGTCAAGCTACGGGTGGCGTTGCGTAGCTACCGCGCCCATGGCCGCGCTCTGCCCAACGCCGTGGCGATTTCGGTCATAGTTCACCTGATCCAGGCCTGGGTCCACTGGATCTTGGGTAACGCGCTAAGCATCGATATTCCGCTGTCGTACTGCTTTATTCTTTACCCGCTGGTGGGCACCTTTTCGGCGATACCGATTAGTCTCAATGGCCTGGGGCTGCGCGAGGGGGGATATATTTTTATGTTTGCCGTCATCGGCTTAGGCACGGAGAAGGGGATAGTCTTTGGCCTCCTGTTGTTCTTCGTCGTCGTCGCCAATAGCTTGATCGGCGGCCTGGTGTTTTTGCTGCACAAAAGCCCGCGCCCAAGCGCTGTGCCGGATCAAATCAGGTAGCTGCGAAACAGCGTCGCCAGCCCGAGGAAAGAAAAAAAACCGAAGGCATCGGTGAGGCCGGTGACGATAATGCCGGAACCTAAGGCCGGATCGACGCGCAGCGCTTTTAAGAGCAGCGGAATCACCGCGCCGGATAAGCCAGCCATCAGGCCCAGATTGAATACCAGGGCGCAGGCCAGCACCAGTCCCAGGTACGGGTTGCCTTTCCAGAGGATAGCCAAAAGGGCGACCAGTGCGCCAGCTGCCAGGGCAATCGAGATGTTCACCGCGATCTGCTTGCCAATCGCTTTCCAAGCTGAGGAAAACTCCAGCTCGCCCAGTGCGATGGCGCGAATCACCACGGTCGCTGTCTGAGTGGCGCCGTTGCCGCCAACGCCGGCCACCACCGGCATAAAGGTCACCAGCGCGACGATCTCGTGCAACGTGTGCTCGAAGAGGCCGACGACGGAAGCCGCCAAACTGGCGGTGAGCAGGTTGATCAGCGTCCACGGCAGACGCATCCGCACCGAACGCGACACCGGCGTGAAGACGCGGTCCTCTTCGGCGAGACCGGCCATCTTGTACATATCTTCGGTGGCTTCCTCGTGAATGATGTCGATGACGTCGTCGACGGTGATGATGCCTTCCAGGCGCCCCGACTCATCGACAATCGGCAGGGCGAGCAGCTCATACTTTGAGACCAGGCGGGCGGCTTCTTCTTGATCCATCATGACGTGGGCGCGGATGGGATCGGCGATCATCATATCTTTGAGCAGCCGCTGGGGCGGCGCCACCACTAGATTGCGCAGGGGCACAACGCCGACGAGCTTCTCGTCATCGTCCACCACATAGAGATAAAAAAAAGTCTCAAGCTCGCCGCGCCGGCGGATCGTGTCGATGGCGCCCTGGGCCGTGGTGCCAGGTGAAAGCGTCATGAAATCGGTATTCATGATGCGGCCCACGGTGCCCTCCGGATAGCTGATCAGCTCGCGCACTTCGGCGCGCTGTTCGGGCGCGAGCAGGCCAATGACGCGTTCACGCCGTTCCTCGGCGAGACCATCGATGAAGGCGATGGCATCGTCGGGCTCGGCGCGTTCGATCAGCCGGCCGAGTTTGTCGTCGTCGATCAGCGCGAGAATATCGGGGAGCAGCTCGGGGGGCAGCTCCTTGAGCGTTTTGGCGGCACGCCGCGCCGAGAGCAGAATATCGAACAGCTGGCGGACCTCCGGGGCTTGCAGCTCCCTAAAGAGCAGCGCGATGTCGGCGGGGTGGCGCTGGCCGATGAAGCGCAGCACGCGGTCGGGGCTGGCCGTGCGCAACAGGTCGCGCAAGGTACTTTGATCGATGGCCGGTTGTTTCATGACGATCGCGAAGGTTCGTACTTCATACCATCGGCGCGCCGGTTTGCAAATAAAACTGTCGATAAAAGCGCCCTTAAACGGCGCGCGGGAATTTGCTATGGTAGCGATCACTTGGGCGAGCCGTCGCGGCATACGTTCGAATTTATGCAAAGCAAAATGGCTAACGCACTGTTTGTGATCGGACTCCTGTCGGTGTGGCTGGGTTGCGTCGGCCGGGCCGGCGCTGCCGCCGCGGCTAGTGCCGTGGCGCTCGAAGGTCGGCCGCCTTCTTTTGCCGCAATCGCCAAAAGGACCACGCCGGTGGTCGTCAACATTTCAACGACCACGCAGAAGACCAATCGCAGCGGTAACGATCCATTAGAAGAATTTTTCAACCGTTTTTTCGGCGACACGCAGCCGCGGGAAAACAGTCAGCGCAGTTTGGGCTCGGGTATTTTGATTAGCAAGGACGGTGAAGTGCTGACCAACTATCACGTGGTGCGCAGCGCTGACATGATCAAGGTCAAGCTTTCCGACGGCAGCGAATATGAGGCGCGCTTGATCGGCAAAGACGATCGCACCGATCTGGCGCTGATCAAGATTCGCAAACCTGGAATCGAACTGCCGGTGGCGCGGCTCGGCAGTTCCAATCAATTGGATGTCGGCGATTGGGTGATGGCGATCGGCAACCCGTTCGGTTTGGAGCACACCGTGACCGCCGGCGTCGTCAGCGCCAAGGGGCGTGTCATTGGCGCCGGCCCCTACGACAATTTCATTCAGACCGATGCCTCGATCAATCCGGGAAACAGCGGCGGACCGTTGATCAACGGCCTGGGCGAAGTGGTTGGCGTCAACAGCGCGATCTTTAGCCAGAGCGGCGGCAACATCGGCATCGGTTTCGCCATTCCCATTGATCTTGCCAAGAAGGTGGCCGATCAGTTGCGCAAGAACGGCAAAGTGGTGCGCGGTTGGCTCGGCATCCGCGTCAACGACGTCTCGCCGCAGCTAGCCCAGTCGCTTGGGCTTGGCCGCCCGGGCGGCGATATGGCGATGGTCACCGAAGTGGCCGACAACAGCCCCGCCGCGGAAGCCGGAATTAAAACCGGCGATGTGATCGTCGAGTTCAACGGCAGGACCGTCCCCAAGAGCCATGACTTTCCCACGGTCATCGCCGACACCGCGCCAGGCCAGCGAGTCACGCTAAAGATCATTCATGAAAAGAGAGAGCAGACGGTTACCGCCAAGATTGCCGAGCTGCCGGAAGAAAGCGACAGCCAAAGACTCGAAAGCCGCGATGCAGAGATCGGCGTGCGCGTGCAGCGCATTACTCCCGAAGCCGCGCGCCGGCTGGGACTGAGCTCGAGCAAAGGCGTGCTGGTCATGGAAGTGCAACCCGGCAGTCCCGCCGACCAAGTGGGGCTGGAGCCGGCCGATATCATCCGCGAAGTAAACCAACGGCCTGTCAACAACGTCAGTGACTTCGATCGGGCCGTGCGCCAAGGGCGGCGCGGCGATCGTCTCCTGTTGCTTGTGCAGCGGGGGGATAACGCTGTATTCTTTGCTTTGAAACGGAAAGGTTAGGAGGCTTTATGTTTGGATTGGGTGTGCCGGAGCTGTTGGTGATCTTGGGGATCGCCCTGGTAATCTTTGGCCCCAGCAAGCTGCCGCAGATCGGTAGCGGCCTGGGTAAAGCGATCCGCGATTTCAAGAAGGGCGTGAGTGGCGACGAAGAAGAAACCGGGAAAGACGGTAAGAAAGAAAGCGCTAAAGATCTGCCGCGCTAATCTCGCTGACCAGGTAACTCATTCATTCCGGTTCGCCGGTTCGCGGCGAACTCTTTTCTTTATCAGTAGGCTGCTGAAAAACTCCTCAAACCGCTTCGACTAACGGCAAAGGGTATCGGTATCAGAGCGGTGCGGAATCAGGCCCGCTCGCGCACGGCGCGAAAGCCGTTGCGGTCGTTGCGGCCGAGCACAACGGTGTAGAGAGAGGTCTTCGACAGCTTGTAGGCCTTGTCGACTTTAAGGTGGGCGGTTTCGATAAATGGCTTGAGCTTTAAATCGGTGCGCCAGCCGAGCCAGCGCGTCAGCGGATCCAACGCTTGGGTGAGCGAGCCGACGAGGGGAAACTCGCTGGTGAAGTGGTTGACGATGACGATGCGCCCGCCCGGCTTACACACTCGCTTGGCTTCGGCGACCATGCGCACTGGGTCCGGCACGACGGTAACGACATGAAATGCCATGACGTAATCGAAAGTGTTATCCGGGAAGTCCAGTTCCAACGCGTTCATGACCCGGACATTGATATGCCGCCACTCGTTCTCGACGATTTTTTGCTTGGCACGGGCCAACATGTCCGGCGCCAGATCGATGCCGGTAATTTCACAATGGCTTGGATATGCGGGAAAAGAAGTGCCGGTGCCGGCGCCAACTTCGAGCACTTTCGCGCCGGCGGGGATGTCAATGTCCTCAATCACGCGCTGCAGGCGTGAGTAAAAGATTTTGCCGAAAACCTTGTCGTAGAGTGGGGCAAGTTCTGCGTAGAGCTTGCTTTCGTGTGCTTCAATCTCAGCCATCAACCTCACCCAAGCTCAACAAGCTCGTCTACGCATCGCGAATATCTTTGTTCTGTTTCTTGTAGAAGACGGAGATGTCGCGTTTGCGAAATCGCCACTGCTTGCCCTTCTTGAAGGCGGGCAGAATGTTCTTCCGAGCGAATTCATTGACTGTGTCGGGGCTCAAGTCGAGAATCATCGCGACTTGTCGGCTGTTTAACAGCTCCTCGTCTCTTTTTAACATGCATCCCCCTCGGAAGATATCATCCAGCGGTCGCTTAGGCAAAAAGTTTTTTTTATCTAACAAGTTCGATTTGGGGTGTCAAGACAAATTGCGCGCTCAATCGGCCTCGACGGCGCCACTCAGTTTGAGGATTGCTCGACTGCCCAATTCACTTTAGTTGCACCACCGGGCCACTTCCTTTAGCATACCCGCAAAAGAGTCGTGCATCAGCAGCTCTTTTTCTGAGATCCATGAAACGCGCCGGCAAGATTCTCGCTTTCCTCTGCTTCGGCGGCTTCCTGCTACTAGGGGCCGGAGTGCTGGCGTTTTATCATCTGATCCAGTCCGGCGATTTTCGCGCTTTTTTGGTGCACGAAATCGAGCAGCAGACCCAATTCAAAGTTCAACTCGGCGACGGCAGTTTGGAAGTTGGCCGCATCATTGGCGTTGGCTTTCGCAACGTTGCTTTTGCCGAGCCCGAGGGCGGAAGCAACGCGCTGACGGCGCAGCATGTTACGGCGCGGGTGGCGCTCTTGCCGTTGCTGCGGCGCCGTTTCATTGTCAACGAGGTCCGCCTGAGCGCTCCGGTTGTGCGCCTGGTGCGCGACCGGGACGGCAAATTTCCTTTGTTGGACCGCTTGGCCAATTTGCCCTTTCTGCAACAAGATCATGGGCAATTTAGCGTTGACCTGCGCGCCATTCGGATCAGCGCTGGGGCGGTCGACTTCGAGGACCACTATCTCGAAAAAGATCCGGTCCAGACCCAGCTGCGTCACCTCGACCTCGATCTTAAGCGATTGCGCGGCCAAGCGCTGCGCGAATTTCTCCAAAAGCTCGTGCGCCAGCAGATCGATTCGGATCAAGGGGTGCTCGAGTTCGATTTGAAAACTGCCGTTGAGCGCGAGCGCCAACGGGCCAGAGTGCAGGCCGCTGGCACGATGATGTTTCCCAGTGAGAAACTGGAATTCGCGAAGATGCGATTGAAGGCGACGGCACAGGTAAACGACGCGCCGGCGGCGCTGATCCAAGCGCTTTCCAGCGGTCGCATCGCCGCCAAATCGCTCAACGGCAACTTCGATGCACAGCTGGTCGTGGAGGGTCAAGTGCAGCAAAAGCTGCAGTTGAAGGGCGATATCAAATTCGCCGGCCTTGCCGTCGAGGCGCCGGCGCTGTTTTCGGCGCCGCTAAACCCGGGCAAGGGCGAGTTAACCGTGCAGCTAGACTGGCAGCCGCCGCACTTGCTGGACGTGGCGCGCTTCGATCTCAACACTAGCGATCTCAAGCTCAACGCCCGCGGCGTGTTGCGAAAGATGCCCAACCAGCAGGCGCAAATTCAATTGAGCGCACTGGCGCCGTCCCTATCCGTGGCGGTTTTCAAAAAATATCTGCCGGCAAAAGGGCTTGCCTCGCCGCAGCTCGATCAACTCATGACGTCGCTCCAAGAAGGCGAGATCGAGATCAAGCGCTTGGGCTTGGCGGCCAATCTCGGCGAGCTAAAGCAGCTTAGTTTCGACGGCCTGCGCGACCGGCTCAGCCTCGAAGTGGAGCTGCGCAAATTTGCCGGCCGGTTCGGCGCCAATTCTTTGCCCATGCGGGGTGTGCAGGGGAACGTGACCTTTGACAAGGGGCTGTTTTCGCTAAAGAACCTTCGCGGCAGCTATGGCCAGACTCGCCTTGATGATCTCGATGGCACCTACCGGGTTTTAGCCCAGGGGCAGAGTCATCTCGATGTGCGCAGCCAGGGAGAATTGGACCTGGCCGAGCTGCGCGAGCAGTTGAAGCAAGACGGCGCGCCGGTACAGCTCGCCAAACTCAGCCAGCAGCTGCGCGAGGCTGCCGGCCGCGCCAAGTTCGAGATCGCCCTGCAGCGCACCACGCCGGCGCCTCCGGTGGCAGAGGGAAAACTCATTCTCGATGGTGCGCGTCTGCATTTCGATCGCTATGCGTTGGCGGATGTCAAAGGCGAGCTGGTTTTCACGCCGCAAGAAATCCGCGCTGAGAAAGCGCGGGCGGTGCTCAACGGTTCGCCGGCGCAGATTCGCTTTAGCGCGCGCAATTACGCCGCGGAGAACGGCGTGTTCGACCTGCGCGTCGACTCGAACGAAATGAAGGCCGGCGTCGTCACCACACTCTTTCAACCGAAAGCCAGCTTGTCCGACCCCG
>Ga0194131_10001401_pt1 | contig 41312 bp, 38 predicted proteins | sample TA2KigO120mmetaG_FD_148631 | JGI IMG/M metagenome (GOLD analysis project Ga0194131, IMG submission 148631) | Freshwater microbial communities from Lake Tanganyika, Tanzania - TA2015053 Kigoma Offshore 120m | ecosystem: Environmental > Aquatic > Freshwater > Lake | place: Tanzania: Lake...
GCGGTGTGGCGGCGCACCGCCGCGCGCAGCTCGTCCACGCCGAAGGGCTTGCGCAGGACGTCGCGGGCGCCCTGACCGAACGCGTCGACGACGAGCGAGGGGGCGTGGCCCGCGCCGGTGATCGCGAGGATGGGCAGCGCCGGCCGCGCCGCGCGCAGCTCGCCGATGAGCGCGATCCCAAGCCGGCCGGGCCCGTGCGGACCGGGGAGCACGCAGTCGACGATCGCCAGGTCCAGGCGCCGGCGGCGCGTCCGCGCGAGCAGCGCCCGCGCGTGCTCGACGTCGGCGACGCTCTCGACGTCGGCCTCGGCGCCGAGGACGTCGCCGATGAGCGTTCGCACACGCTCGTCGTCCTCGACGACGAGGACGCGAAGGCGGCGAGCCATGGTCCTAGGCGGCGGCGCTGGCGAGCGTCACGACGAAGCGCGTGCCCAGGGCGTGACCCCCGCTCTCGACTTCGACGCTGCCCTTGTGCAGCTCCACCAGTGTGCGGACCACGTACAACCCGAGCCCGCGCCCCTGCGAATGCTGGCGCGGCTCCTGCGTGAACTTGTCGAACACCCGCGGCAGGAAGGCGGCGCCGATGCCTTCGCCGGTGTCGGCGACGACGAGGCGCGCGTGGCCGTGGCGTTCGGCCACCTCCACGGTGATCGTGTCGCCCGGGCCCGTGAAGGCGAGGGCGTTGCCGAGGAGGTTCGAGACGACCTCGCCGAGACGCACCCGATCCCCGAGGACCCAGACCGGGCCCGTGCCGACCTGCTGCACCACGCGCACGCGCTTGCGCCGCGCGCGGGGCTCGGCGGCCGCGACGCCCGCGGTCACCACCTCGCGCAGGTCGAGGCGCGTGGGGAGGAACGCCGGTTCGCCGTCCGCGGCGAGCACGCGGAGGTCGTCACACAGGCGGAGCGCGATCTCCGTCGCGCGGTCCATGACCGCGGCGGCCTGATGCAGGTGTTCGACGTCGAGGGGCGTGCGCTTGAGCAGGACCGCCCAGCTCGCCAGCACGTTGAGCTCGTTCCGCAGCTCGTGCGCGACGATCGCGAGTGCTTCGTCCCGACTGCTCTGATCCATCGCGGTTCCTCGGTCCGTCGTTGTGCACCGACAGGTACGTTACTGAAGCAGATTTCACAGAGTCCGCGAGGCTCCGGCTAGTAGCGTGTTGCTCGGGAAGGTGCGCCGGGGTTCGCGGGCGCTCACGGGACGACAGCGCGCTCGCCCGTACGCAACAGGTATGCCACGCGGGGCGCGGACCGTCCGGCGTCGCTCACGTCAATCCCCGCGCGACTTTGCGTGCGCGCGAGCCCGCGCCGTCCGCGCCGTCCGCGACGACGCGCCGACACCGGATGTCATTCGGACGTTAGCGGCGTGACGCGGCGGCGCGCGCGATCCAGCGCGTCATTCCGAGCTCGGACAGCATCGCCGTCGCGGCGTCGAGCGCTTCACTCGGCCCCGGGCGCCGTCCGCCGCGGGCCTGGAGCTGCGCGAGCCCGAGACGGCACATCGCCTCGAGCGGCCGCATCGCGCGCGCGCACGCGATCGCGAGCGCCTCGCGATAGTAGCGCTCGGCCTCGCCGCCGCGCGCGGCGGTGCGCGCGGCGATCTCGGCGAGCGCGTGCAGCGACCACGCTTCGTAGCCGACCTCCCCGCGCCGGCGGCCCGTTGCCATCGCCTGCGTGGCGAGCGCGCGCGCCTCGCGCAGGCGTCCGAGCTCCAGGCACGCGGCACCGCGGAAGAGCTGGAAGATCGGCTCGAGCAGCGGCGGCATGCCGGTGGGATCGAGCCGCGGCAGGGCGTCCGCCGCGCGCCCGCTGAGGACTTCGGCGTACGCGGCCCAGCCGTCGGCGAGGGGCCAACGATCGCCGGTCGGCGGCAGGGCGTCGCGATACCACGCATAGCAGGCGAGGGCGCGCTCCGGCCGTCCCTGTCGCGTGGCGACGGCGGACATCGCCACGGAGGCGTGCGCGAGTCCCCACGGATGCCGCAGCCCGTCCGCGAGGCGTACCGCGTCTTCCGCGATCGCATAGGCCTCGTCGAACTGGCCGAGCTCCGCGAGGCAGATGCACAGGTACGCGCGCGCGTAGATCAGCGTGAGGCCCGAGGCCCCGACGCGCTCGCGGACCACGCCCTCGTTCGCCGCGTCGAGGAAGCCGCGATAGATCGCGGCGCCGGTGGTCCAGTCGCCGGTCTGATGCGCGAGCATGCCCTGGAACATCGCGATGGTCGCGGTGAGCGCACGGTCGCCGAGCTCGCGCGCGATCGCCGCCGCCTGGTCGCCGGCCGCCCGCCCTTCGGTGTACTCCGCGCGGTTGAAGTGGCAGTTCGCGCGCATGGCGAGCACCCGTCCCACTCGCGCGCGGTCGCCGAGCCGGGCCGCGAGCTGGGCGGCGACGTCGAGATGGCGGGCGATCGCGTCGAAGTCACCGAGAGGGATCAGCGCATGCCGCAGGTCGACGCGCAGGTCGACCGCATCCGCGAGGCGCTCGGGCGTCACCGGCAGGCGCTCGAGCGCGTCGACGGCGTGCTCGAACGTCGTGGCGGCCTCCCGCTGCGCGCCGGTCGCCAGCGCCCGCTGCCCCGCCCGGCGCAGGTGCGGCAACGCGCGGTCCCAGAGCTCCGCCGCCCGGTAGTGATGGGCCAGCGTGCCTGCGTGCGCGTCGAGCTCGCCCGCGTAGAGCGCTTCGGCCGCCTCGGCCACCCGGCGATGGAGCATGCGCCGCCGCACGGGCAGCAGCCGGTGCCAGGCCACGTCGCGGATCCGGTCGTGCACGAACGCGAAGCGATCGCGCACGCCGTGCAGGATACGGCGCCGGACCAGCTCCTCGAGGCCGTCGGCGCTCTCGCTCTCGCCGAGTCCGCTGGCCCGCGCGAGCAGCGTGAAGTCGAGATCGCCGGTGATGACCGCGGCGACGGCGGCCAGCTCCTGCGCGCGCTCGCTCAGCCGATCGAGCCGATCCGCGATGAGATCGTGCACCTTGCGGGGCAGCGGGGTGCCGGTCTCCGTCGGCCCGTGCCGCAGCTCGTGCACCATCTCCACCGCGACGAACGCGTTGCCGCCGCTCGCGGCCCACACCGCCTGGCGGAGGGGGGCGAGCGCCGCGTCCGCGAGCGCGAGCCGCGCGTGGGCGCGCACCAGGCGGTCGGTGGCCGCGCGCGTGAGGGGCGCGAGCGTCAGCCGCGTGAGGCGTGTGCCGCGCTCGAGCTCGCCGAGCACGCGGGTGAGGAGCGGCACGTCGACCGCTTCTTCCTCGCGGGCCGTCACGACGACCAGCACCGGCGCGCGCTCGATCCGGTGCGCGAGGAACGCGAGGAACCGCAGCGTCATCGTGTCCGCCCAGTGCAGGTCCTCGACCAGCAGGAGCAGGGGACGGACGGCGGCGCTGCTGGTGACCGCCCGCGCCAGGGCTTCGAAGAGGTGCAGGGCGCTCTCGTCGCCCGGCGGCTCGTGCGGCTCCCCGGGCCCGAGCTCGGGGAACTGCCGGAGCAGCTCGCGGCGCCAGCCCGCGGGCCATGCCGAGATGTCGACCTGGCGCAGCCCGCCGCCGCGCCGGAGCGCCTCGACCCATGGATGCAGCGGGAGCGTCTGCTCCGCGTCGTGACAGGCGCCGAGGAGCACGCGCCCCTCGCGCCGCTCCACCTCCGCGGCGAGCTCGCGCGCGAGGCGGCTCTTGCCCACGCCGGCTTCGCCGAGGATGGCGACGACGCGGCCGTGCCCGAGCGCGGCCGCGTCGAACCCCTCGCGCAGGCGCGCGAGCTCGGCATCGCGCCCGACGAGCGGGATGTCCGAGCCGAGCGTCGGCGGCGACTCCTCACGGCCGCCCGCGCGGCGCTGCTCGACGAGCTGACGGTAGAGCGCGCGCGTCTCCGCATCCGGCTCCACGCCGAGCTCGCGCTGGAGGGCGTCGAGGCAGACCTGGTACTGGCGCAAGGCGGCGACCGGGTGCCCGGTCGCGGCGTGCAGGCGCATGACCTCGCGATGCGTCGCCTCGTCGAGCGGGTCGAGCGCGAGCCCGCGCCGCGCCGTCTCGAGCGCGCGCGTGAGGTTGCCCGTGCGCGCGTCGTGCGCGACGAGCCGCGCGAGGCCGTCGCGCATGAGCCCGCGCAGCCGCTCGCGGTGGCCGACGAGCCACTCTTCGTACGGCGGCTCGTCGATGGTGAGCCCGCTGAGGAAGTCCCCCGTGTAGCGCGCGATCGCCGCGGCGAGCGCCTCGGGATCTTTCTGCACGATCTCGCGCTCGAAGTCCGCGACGTCCACGCTGACGCCGGCGGTGAGCGTCACCGCGGTCGCGTCGACCGCGAGCGTGCCGGCGGCGGCGCCGAGCGCCTTGCGGAGCACGAAGAGCGCCTGCCGGAGGTTGTTGCGGGCGGCGGGCTCGTCCGTGCCGGGCCAGAGCAGCGCGGCGAGGGTCTCGCGCGAGGCGGAGCGCCCGGCCGGCATCGCGAGGTAGGCGAGCAGGGCCTGCGCCTTCTTCGTGGGCACGCGCGCGGCGGTGCCCCGCGCGAGGGTCACCTCGAATCCGCCGAGCAGTTTGACCGCGATGCCCGCCACGAGCGGAGAGCCTAGCACCGTGGCGCGCTTGACGCACTCCGGCATCCGGCTTAGCTTCGGGGCATCCAGGAGGGCAGGGACATGGATTTCGAGTACTCGAAGAAGACGAAGATGTACATGGAGCAGCTCACCGACTTCATGAACAAGTACATCTATCCCAACGAGCACGTCTTCCACGAGCAGCTCGACGCCGGCCCCACGCGGTGGCAGATCCCGCCCATCATGGAAGAGCTGAAGGCGATCGCGAAGGAGCGCGCGCTCTGGAACCTCTTCCTGCCCGAGAGCCGGAACGGCGCCGGCCTCACCAACCTGGAGTACGCGCCGCTGTGCGAGATCATGGGCCGCTCGCACATCGCGCCGGAAGTGTTCAACTGCTCGGCCCCCGACACCGGCAACATGGAAGTGTTCGAGCGGTACGCCAACGAGGACCTCAAGAAGCAGTACATGGTGCCGCTGCTCGAGGGCAAGATCCGCTCCGCGTTCGCGATGACCGAGCCGAAGGTGGCGTCGTCCGACGCGACGAACATCGAGTCGCGCATCGAGCGGGACGGCGACCACTACGTGATCAACGGCCACAAGTGGTGGACCTCCGGCATCGGCGACCCGCGCTGCAAGGTCCTCATCTTCATGGGCAAGACGGATCCGAAGAACCCGGACAAGTACAAGCAGCAGTCGATGATCGTGGTGCCGCGCGAGGCTCCGGGCATCAAGGTCGTCCGCATGCTGAAGGTGTTCGGCTACGACGACGCGCCGCACGGCCACGGCGAGGTGCTGTTCGAGAACGTGCGGGTGCCGGCGACGAACCTGCTCCTCGGCGAGGGCCGCGGCTTCGAGATCGCGCAGGGCCGCCTGGGGCCGGGCCGCATCCACCACTGCATGCGCCAGATCGGCGTGGCGGAGCGCGCGCTCGAGCTCATGTGCAAGCGCGCGACGAGCCGCGTGGCGTTCGGCAAGAAGATCGCCGAGCACGACGTGACGCTGGAGCGCATCGCGGAAGCGCGCATCAAGATCGACCAGGCCCGCCTGCTCGTGCTGCACGCGGCCTACATGATGGACACCGTCGGCAACAAGGCGGCCAAGCAGGCGATCGCGGAGATCAAGGTCGCGGTGCCGAACACGACGCTGCAGGTGATCGACTGGGCGATGCAGGTGCACGGCGGCGGCGGCGTGTCGCAGGAGTTCCCGCTGGCGTTCATGTGGGCCCACTCGCGCACGCTGCGGTTCGCGGACGGCCCGGACGAGGTGCATCGCCGCCAGATCGGCCGGCTCGAGCTCCGCAAGCACAACTAGGACTTCTCCCCCGCGGGACGGAGCGGCACCGTGGCCGCTCCGTCCCGTCGTCCCCGCCGTGTTGACATCGCTCGCGACCCACCTTTAGACTGCCCACTCTCCGCCGACCGCACCGAGGTGACGCATGAGCGCCGACGACGCAGGTCAGGTGATCGCTCCTCCGCCCAACGGTCCGCACGCCGCCTCGACCTCGGCACCGCCCCTCGTCGTCACGACCGCGCCCCCCGGCGGAGACGGCGACCGGAAGGACCCGTCGAGCGCCTGGGCCGGCATCGCGATCTGGGTCGTGATCGGCGCGGTCGTCTTCGGGGTCACCGGCGGCAAGAGCATCGTCACGGCGACGCCGTGGAGCCCCTGGCTGTTCGGCGCCGGCCTGTTGTTCCTCGTCAGCATTCCGTTCTGGTTCGAGAACGGGCGGAAGTGGATGAAGGCGAGCGCCAGCCGGCAGGGGGCCCTGCTCACGTTCGGCGTGGCGCCCCTGCTCCTGGCGATCGTCCTCGCGATCGTGCTGGCCAGCCCGGGCTGGCAGTTCGGGCTGCTGCGCATCGGCTTCCTGCTCGTCGCGTGCCTCACGCCGCCGTCGCTCTACTACCTCTTCGTCGTCACGCGGAAGGCAAGCCTGCTGAACGAGTTCCTCGCCAACCTCGCGCGCCTCGGCCTGCTCACGCCGCGCTGGGTGCACGTGGCGGGGGAGGACGCGCGGTGGGAGACGGAGACCGAGCGGCGCCGCCGCGTGGAGGCCTACCTGCAGAAGTTCGAGGCGGCGTTCGGCCAGGTGCCCGCCGACGTGCGTGACGAGGTCCTGGACGCGCCGCGGGACGTCACGCGGCGCCAGGTCACGGTCTCGCGGGGCAGCGTCAGCGACGTCTTCGTCGCGGAAGCGGCGGCGCCGGTCGTCATCGCGACGTTCCTCACCGCGCTGCTCTGGCTCGTGACGCTGCCGCCCGTGTCCCTGCAGGTCGCGGGCCTGCTGCTGGCGGGCGACGCGTTCCTCGCGGGGCCGACGATCGACGTCACCTCGACGGCGATCCCGTGGTGGTACGCGCTGTGGCCGAACCTCACGCCGGTGACCGCGGCGTTCCTCGGTGCGTACTTCTTCTCGCTGCAGATCCTCTTCCGCCGCTACGTCCGCAAGGACCTGCGGCCGAGCGCGTACGTCGGCACGGTGCTGCGGATGCTGATCTCGGTGATCAGCGTCTGGATCCTCGGCCTGGCGAGCAAGCTCGAGAACCTGCCGGACTGGGCGACGATGGACAAGACCTCGCTGATCTTCCTCGGCTTCGTCATCGGCGTCTTCCCGCGCGTGTTCCTGCAGATCCTCGAGGGCATCACGAAGAGGCTGATTCCGAAGGCCGTCCTCCCCAGCCTCAAGGCGGACCTGCCGATCAGCGATCTCGACGGCCTCACCGTGTGGCACGAGGCGCGGCTCGAGGACGAGGACATCGAGAACACGCCGAACATGGCGGATGCCGACCTGCCCGACCTGATGATCAACACGCGGTTCCCGGCGGACCGGCTGGTGAACTGGGTGGACCAGGCGATCCTCTACAGCTGCCTGGGGCCGGAGGGCAAGGCGAGCGGCGCGCGCGCGAGTCTCGCGGCGCACGGGATCCGCACGGGCACGGCGTTCACCGAAGCCTACCGGCAGGCGACGCACCGCGACAGGGACGCCGCGGCCTTCGAGAAGATCCTCGGGCCGGCCGACGGCGCGCGGCCGATCGCCCGCGCGCTCGCGGACGCGATCGACATGAAGCCGAACACCCGGCTCGTGCGCGGCTGGCGCGGGCTACCGGAAGAGGGTTTCCGCCGCCTCCCGGCCGCGGCCGACTAGTACGCGGGCAGCACGCCCGACTTCGTTCCGGACTTCCGCACCGCGTTGATCTCGGCGGCGGCCGCCATCGCGAGGTGGCGGCTGTCGCTCGCGAGCGTGACGAGCGAGAAGCCCTCCTCGATCATCTTCGCGGCGTACGCCGCCGTGCCGCAGTGGATGCCCGCGAACACGCCGTGCTGCTTGCACGCCTTCACGATCGTCTTCTGCGCCTCGACCACCGGCGCGTCGGTCTGGTCGAGCCGCGGCGGCATGCAGCCGAGCGACCAGCTCAGGTCCGCGGGGCCGACGTAGATCGCCTCGACCCCCGGCACGCTCAGGATCCCGTCGATGTTCTTCACCGCCTCCGCGGTCTCGATCATCGGGATGCAGAGCAGGGTGTCGTTCGCGTGCTTCCAGTAGTCCGAGCCCGCGTAGAGCGAGGCGCGCACGGGGCCGTTGCTGCGGAAGCCGCGCGGCGGGTACTTCGAGGCCTGCACGAGGCGCTCGGCCTCCTCGGGCGTGTTCACCATCGGGCAGATGATCCCGTACACGCCGGCGTCCCACGTCTTGCCGATGATCGCGGGGTCGTTCCACGGCACGCGCGCGAGCGGGACGACGTTGGTCGTGGAGATGCCGGCGAGCATGTTCACCATCGCCTGGTAGTCGACCACGCCGTGCTGCATGTCGATGGTGATCGAGTCGTAGCCCTGGTGGGACATGAGCTCCGCCGTGAACGACGTGGGAATCGACGCCCAGCCGTTCACCACCGCCTCGCCTTTCGCCCAGATCTCCCGCAGCCTGTTCGCGCGCATGTGCTCTCCTATTTCGAGTTTTCGACCACGGCCCAGCCGGCCTCGCCGAGCGGGCGCGCGCGCTTGCCGCGCTCGACGGCGCGCGGATCGTTCGCGGTGCCGTCGCGGACGCGGCCCATGATGCCCTGCGCGATCGCCCCGAGGCGGAAGAGCGCGAAGGCGATGTAGAAGTCCCAATGCTCGATGGGGCCGCGGCCGGCCTTGCGGCAGTACGCGGCGACGTACTCCTCTTCGGTCGGAATGCCGAGGGCGCCGAGGTCGTTGCCCTGCACGCCGCCGAGCGTCTCGCTCGCGCCCATCCGGTACGGCACGCAGGTGTAGGAGAGATCGCCGAGCGGATGGCCGAGCGTGGACAGCTCCCAGTCGAGCACCGCGAGCACCCGCGGCTCCGTGGGATGCACGACCATGTTGCCCGGGCGATAGTCGCCGTGCACCAGCGTGACGGTGTCGTCCGCGGGAATGTTCTTCGGCAGCCAGTCCATCAGGTGTTCCATCGCGTCGATCTTCTCGGTCTCGGAGGCGCGGTACTGCGTCGTCCAGCGGTGGATCTGGCGCGCGAAGTAGTTGCCCGGCCGCCCGAACTCTTCCAGGCCGACCGCTGTCCAGTCGACCTTGTGCAGGCGCGCGAGGATCTCCGCGAACTGGTCGTAGAGCGTCGTGCGCTCGGCGCGGGTGAGCCCGGGCAGCATCGGGTCGGCGAAGACGCGGCCGTGGACGCAGTCCATCAGGTAGAACGGCGTCCCGATGACGGCCGGGTCCTCGCAGAGGAGGTACGTGCGCGGGACGGGCACGCCGCTGCCCTGGAGCGCGGTGATCACGCGGTACTCGCGGTCGACGGCGTGCGCGGAGGGGAGGAGCTTGCCCGGCGGCTTGCGGCGCAGCACGTACTCGCCGCTGCGCGCGCGCACATAGTACGTCGGATTCGACTGGCCGCCCTGGAACTGACGCAGCTCGATCGATCCCGCGAACCCGCGCACGTTGGCGGTGAGATAGCGCGCGAGCTCGTCCGCGTCGATCTGGTGGACGTCGCGCACGGGAACCGTGTCGGTCGTGCTGGACACGCCTTCGATCATCGCGCCGGCATTATACCGGCGCGCCGACGACGGTCACGCGGCCATCGGATAGCCCTGACGCCGCCACGCCTCGACGCCGCCCTTCAGCGCGACGGCGCCCGTGAACCCGCGCTCGCGAAGATCGGCCGCCGCACCGGCGGCCGTGGCCTCGGCGGGTCAGGCGCAGTAGAAGACCATCGGCTGGTCCTTCCGCGCGGTCGGCAGGAGGCCCTCCAGGTGGTCCATGTCGATGGCGCCGTCCAGCATCATGCTCCGGCAGCGCTGACGATCCTCGTACGCGCAGACGAGCCAGGCGCGGCCCGCGGTGACCTCGCGGCGAGCGGCGTGAGCGTCGATCCGTTCGACATCCGGCATGGTGCCCTCCCGTGTGCCGACGACGATGCAATCGGTGTACCTTGGGACGCCATGACGGGGACGCAGACGCCGGCGCACTACGACCGCGCGGATCTCGGGCAGGTGATCGACGCCGCGCTGAGCCGAGCCGGCAAGACGGGCGCGCTCACCGTCGACGACCTCGCGCCCGTCGATCACTTCCACACGCGCGGCAAGGAGGCGACGCTCGAGCTCGCGCAGCGCGCCGCGCTCCGCGCCGACATGCACGTGCTCGACGTGGGCGGCGGGCTCGGCGGCGCCGCGCGGCTGCTCGCGCGCGACGTCGGCTGCCGCGTGACCGTGCTCGACCTCACCGAGGCGTACGTGCGCGTCGGCGCCGAGCTGACGCGCCGCACGGGGCTCGCGGATCGCGTGACGTTCGAGCGCGGCGATGCGCTGACGCTGCCGTTCGAGGCGGCGAGCTTCGACGCGGTGTGGACGCAGCACAGCTCGATGAACATCGCGGACAAGCCGCGGCTCTACGCGGAGCTCGCGCGCGTGCTCCGCCCCGGCGGCCGGCTCGCGCTGCACGAGCTCATGGCGGGCCCGCACGCATCGCCGCATTTCCCGGTGCCGTGGGCACGCGAGGCCGGCGCGAGCGCGCTCGAAGCGCCGGAGACCGTGCGCGGCATCCTCCGCGGGCTCGGCCTGCGCGAGCGTGCGTGGGAAGACCAGAGCGCGATGACGCTCGCGTGGGTGCGCGCGCGTGCGGCCGTGCCGGGCGCGCCGCCCCCGCCGCTCGGCCTGCACCTGCTGCTCGGCGCCGACACCGGCGCGATGTTCGCGAACCTCACCCGCAACCTCGACGAGGGCCGCGTCACCGTCGTGATGGCGGTGTGGGAGAAGCCCGCGGCGTGACCTGGGTCCTGCTCGCGCTCGGGAGCGCGCTCTTCCAGGTGCTCCGCAACATGGTGATGAAGCGCCTCGGGCACCAGCTCGACGAGACCATCAACGTCTGGGGCCGCTTCACGTTCATCCTGCCGTTCGCGGCGCTCGGCGTGCTGACGACCGGCGTGCCGGAGCTGAAGCCCGGGGTCCTGCTGTACTGCCTGCTGTTCGCGGGGGCGCAGATCGCGGGCACGCAGTTCCTCGCGATGGCGCTGCACGTGTCGCCGATCTCGCTCGTCACCGCGCTCTGGAAGCTCAGCGTGCTGCTGCTCGTCGTCTGGGGCGTGCTCGCGCTGAACGAGACGCCGTCGCTGCTCGGCGTGCTCGGCGTCGTGGTCTCGGTGATCGGGATGTACCTGCTGAACGTCGAGCGCGCGCGCGTGGGGTTCTGGGCGCCGCTCGTGGCGCTGGTGCGCGATCCCGGCCAGCGCTACACGCTCGCCTCGGCGTTCTTCTTCGCGCCCAGCGTGGTCTTCATCAAGAAGCTGGCGCTCGTGTCGAGCCCGACCTTCGCGGTGTTCGCGGGTTACGTGTTCTGCGCGGCGATCATCACGCCGTTCGCCATCTACCGCTCGGGCCGTCATTTCAAGCAGATCGGCACGCACTGGTGGAGCTTCGTGGCGCTCGGCGCGTTCGCGGCGATCTCGACCTGGTTCGGAACGACGGCGTATACGATGACCGTCAGCTCGTACGTCGAGGCGGTCAAGCAGCTCGAGCTGGTGATGGCGCTCGTGGTCGGCTGGCTGTTCTTCGGCGAGGGCGCGCGGGTGAAGGTCATCTGGAAGGGGTGCGTCGTCATGCTGATCGGCCTCGTGCTCGTCGTCCTGGGGAGCTGACATGGCCAACGAACCGCACGGACTCGCGCGCGGGCTCACGAACTACGGCGACGCCGACTTCTCGCTCTACCTCCGGCGCTCGTTCGCCAAGTCCATGGGCTATTCCAGGGCGATGCTCGCCCGGCCCGTCGTGGGCATCGCGCAGTCGGCGAGCGGCTTCAACAACTGCCACCGCCACTTTCCCGAGCTGATCGACGCGGTGAAGCGCGGCGTGCTCGCGGCGGGCGGGCTGCCGATCGACTTCCCGACGATCTCGCTCGGCGAAGTGTTCCTCAGCCCGACCAGCATGATGTTCCGCAACCTGATGGCGATCGACGTCGAGGAGATGATTCGCGCGCAGCCGATGGACTCCGTGGTCCTCCTCGGCGGCTGCGACAAGACCGTGCCCGCGCAGCTCATGGGCGCCGCGTCCGCGGACGTGCCGGCCATCCAGCTCCTCGCGGGGCCGATGCTCCCGATGCCGTACCACGGCGAGCGCCTCGGCGCGTGCACGGACTGCCGGCGGTTCTGGGCGAAGTACCGCGCGGGCGGCGTGACCGACACGGAGATCGAGGAGATCGAGGGCAACCTCGCGACGACCGCGGGCACCTGCGCGGTCATGGGCACCGCGAGCACGATGGCCGCGATCGCCGAGGGGCTCGGCATGGCGTTGCCGGGGAGCGCGGCGATCCCGGCCGTGCACGCCGACCGGCTGCGCGCCGCGGAAGCCAGCGGGACGCGTGCGGTGGCGCTCGCGCGCGAGAAGCTGACGCCGAGCCGGATCATCACCGAGCGGTCCGTCGAGAATGCGCTGCGCGTGCTGCTCGCCATCGGCGGCTCGACCAACGCGATCATCCACCTGACCGCCGTGGCGGGGCGGGTGGGCGTCGGCATCTCGCTGCAGCGCCTCAACGCGCTGAGTGACGCGACGCCGGTGCTCGTCGACCTGAAGCCGACGGGCCAGCACTACATGTCCGATCTCAACGCCGCGGGCGGCCTCGGCGCGGTGCTGCGCGAGCTGCGCCCGCTGCTGCACCTCGATTGCCTGACGGTGACCGGCGAGACGCTCGGCCAGCGGCTGGACGCCGAGCCCGGCTGGGTGGATCGCGACGTGGTGCGGCCGCTCGCCGACCCGTATCAGAAGGTCGGCGGCCTCGCGGCCCTGTTCGGCTCGCTCGCGCCGAGCGGGGCGATCATCAAGCGTTCGGCGGCGGACCCCGCGCTGTTCGAGCGCGAGGGGCGCGCGGTCGTGTTCACCTCGCTCGCGGACCTCGCGAACCGCATCGACGCGCCGGACCTCGACGTGACGCCGGACGACTTCCTCGTGCTCCAGAACGCGGGACCGAAGAGCGGCTACGCGATGCCGGAGGCGGGCTATCTGCCGATTCCGTCCAAGCTCGCCCGCGCGGGCGTGAAGGACATGGTGCGGATCTCGGACGCGCGGATGAGCGGCACGGCCTACGGCACGATCGTGCTGCACGTCTCGCCCGAGGCCGCGGTGGGCGGGCCGCTGGCGCTGGTGCGCAACGGCGACCGCATCAAGCTGAGCGTCGGCCAGCGCCGCATCGACCTGCTGGTCGACGACGCGGAGCTCGCGCGCCGCCGGGCCGCGTGGACCGCGCCCGCGGTGCCACCGACGCGCGGCTACGCCAAGCTCTACATGGACCACGTGCTCCAGGCCGAGCACGGCTGCGACTTCGACTTCCTGCGCAAGGCGTGATCGGCCGCCGCGCCTTCCTGGCCGGCGCCGCGGCCGCGGCCGTCGCGCGGCCCCCGGCCGCGCAGGCCACGGCGTTCTCGTTCGGGCCCGCCAGCTTCGACGTCACGCCGACATCCGCGCTCGTGTGGGTGCGGGCGGAGGGCCGCGCACGGGTGCACGTCGAGTACGGCACGCGCGGTGACCTGGCCGGCGCGACGGCGACGTCGCCGGTGTCGGCGACCCTGGCCACCGACTTCACGGCGGTCACCGAGCTGACGGGGCTGCGGGCCGACACCGAGTACTTCTATCGCGGCGTCAGCGACAGCGGTGGCCAGGGGACGATCGGACGCTTCCGGACGGCGCCGACGGCCGCACGGCCGTTCACCTTCGGGTGGGGCGGGGACATGGAGGCCGGCCGCCAGCCGTTCTCGCTCCTCGAGCGGGCGGCGGGGCTCGACCTGTTCCTGATGCTCGGCGACACCATGTATGCGGACGTGCCGAAATCGCAGTTCTCGCCGACACTTATGCACTACCGCTTCAAGCATCGCGAGAACCGGTTGGACGGCGCGCTCCAGGCCCTGCTGCGCACCACGCCGGTGGCCGCCGTGTGGGACGACCATGAAGTCGTCAACGACTTCGACCGCACGTATCCGGCGATCGCCGAGGGGCTCCAGGCCTTCCGGGAGTATTGGCCGACCCGCGCGCGCACGCTCTACCGGCGCTTCGCGTGGGGTCCGCTGGTCGAGTTCATCGTGCTCGACTGCCGCTCGTACCGGAGCCCCAAGGGTGACGCGGACGCGGGGAAGACTATGCTCGGCGCGGAGCAGAAGGCCTGGCTGAAGACGGCGCTCGCCGGCTCGCGGGCGACCTTCAAGGTCGTCGGCTCGTCGATCCCGTTCCTGCCGCCGTCGCGGCCGGACTCGTGGGCGGGTTACGCGACCGAGCGGGCGGAGCTGGTGGACTTCATCCGCCGCGAGGGCATCCGCAACGTGGTCGTGCTGAGCGCCGACATCCACATGGCGCTGGACTGGGAGCAGGACGGGATCTCGGAGTTCGTGTCGGGACCGATCGCCGCCGTGCTGCACTGCCGGGGCGCGGGGGCGGAGGCTCGCAAGCGCGCGTGGGCGACGCTGGGGCGCCCGTTCCTGTGCGATGCGCTCAATCTCGGGATCGTCGACGTGCGGCCGGGGCCGCCGGCGGAGCTGGACGTGCGGATCGTGGACGCGGCGGGCGCGGTGCGAATGCGGCGGGTGATCGCGGCGGTCTGAGAGACGACCCGCCCCACAGCGCAGAGGGGCTACGGGCGCCCGAGCAGGCTCCGTGTCCTCTCGTTCTCCTGGTAGACAAGCCCCGCGACCGCTCGGGTTAGTCGCTGGGATTCGCGAAGCATCCGGGCGAGCACGATCAGGCCGCTGATCTGGATGGTGAATCCAACCACGGCAAGCGCGGCGATGATGGCGTGGTCGCTCATGACACCCGCAGCATAACGCCACGCGCGGAACGGGTAAAGAGTGCACGTTTCCTGACACATAGCTCGCTCCACGTCGGAGACTGTGCGAAGATCGGCGGCGGCATGAAACGACTCTGGCTCATTCCCTTCGGCGGTCTCGTCATCGTCCTCGCGCTCAGCGCCGCGGTCTGGCTCGCGGTGCCGAGGGGCGAAGCGCTCGTCGCCTACTACCCATTCGAGCCGGTCGGGCGGACGTGGGAGTACGTCGTCACGGACGGCGCGATCGGACGCAAGGGCAGCGCGGTGTTCGTCGCGCGCGGCGCCGGCACTTTCGCTGACAAGCCCACGCTGGTCATCGCGGTCGAGCGTGAGATGCCGGGCGACGCGGACGCCGGCGGCTCCAAGGTGGGGGTGCTGAACCACTTCACGGTCACGGACGCGGCGGTGCACCAGCTCGCGCTGGAATGGGCCAACGTGCGCGATCCGCGGCAGGGCGGCAAGGTGATCTACAACCCCCCGGTGGCGATCGCGAAGCTCCCGCTGCGCGCCGGAGCCACGTGGGAGACGAGCACCCAGATCCACAGCCCGCGGGACGACGGTGACTTTCGCGCCTCGTCGAAGCGCTACGTCCACGTCATGGGCCGCGAGGCCGTCGAGGTGCCGGCGGGGCGCTTCGACACGCTCCGCGTGGAGATCCGCACGATCTCGCTACGCGAGGGGCGCACCGAGCCGACCGAGTCGGTCCGCACGGAGTGGCGGGTGCGCGGCATCGGCCTGGTCAAACTCACCGAGGGCCCGTTCGAGCTGGCGCTCAAGTCCCACGCGGAGAAGTGAGAGAATCGAGCGCATCCTGACCGCACTCATCCCGACCACACGAGGAGCTCGATGAACGACGCGCAGCGCATCACCGGCGTGCTCTCTCCGGTCGTCACCCCGTTCAAGAAGGACCTCTCGCCCGATCCCGACAAGTTCGTGCGGCAGTGCAAGTGGCTGCTCTCGCAGAACGTCGGGCTGGCGGTGTTCGGGACGAACTCGGAGGCGAACTCGCTCTCGGTGGACGAGAAGATCGCGCTGCTCGAGACGCTGGTCAGCTCCGGCGTCGACCCGGCGCGGATGATGCCGGGCACCGGCCACTGCGCGCTGACGGACTCGGTGCGGCTGACCGCGCACGCGGTGAAGCTCGGCTGCGCGGGCGTCCTGATGCTGCCGCCGTTCTACTACAAGGGCGTGAGCGATGAAGGCCTCTACCGCGCGTTCTCGGAAGTGGTGGAGCGGGTGGGGGAGCCGCGGCTGCGCGTGTACCTCTATCACATCCCTCCGGTGGCGCAGGTGCCGATCACGCTCGGCCTGGTCGAGCGGCTGCTGAAGAAGTACCCGGGCACGATCGCGGGGATGAAGGACAGCGGCGGCGACTGGAGCAACACGAAGGCGTTCCTGGACGCGTACGCGAAGCAGGGCTTCGACGTGTTCCCGGGCGCGGAGACGTTCCTGCTGCAGGGCATGCGGAACGGCGGCGCGGGCTGCATCAGCGCGACGGCGAACACGAACCCGGGCCCGATCGCGCGCCTGTTCGACACGTGGCAGGCGGCGGATGCGGACGCGCAGCAGGCGCGGCTCGACGAGATCCGTCAGACGTTCGCGAAGTACCCGATGATCCCGGCGCTCAAGGCCGCGATCGCGCACTACGGCGGCGACGCGACGTGGGCGACCGTGCGTCCGCCGCTGGTCGAGCTGACCGCCGAGCAGGTGAAGGGGCTGATCGCGGATCTGGACGCGAAGAAGTTCACGATGCCGGGGCTGAAGGGCTAGCTTTTCAACCTGTCAATGTGTCGCGGAGGAGACAATTGACCTAAGGGTGGTCACTCCCGCTATCATCGGCGAGTGATTGAGATTCGTGCGATCTGGGAGCGGGAGCAGCCGCCGCCCGCTGGGTTACAGGATTCCGTTCACGAGTTGACTGAAGTGACCGCCCGAGCTCTCCATCACCAGAACCGGGCGCTGGTTGCGGCGGGACAGATCCATGGCGAGATCGTTGACCGAATCAAGCCTATCGCCGAGTCTGCCGGAGTCGATCTTGTTGCGAGCTGTGAGTTGGCCCGGTGCGGCTATTTCAAGCAGGCATACGCTTTGTGGCGCGCGTGGTTTGAGCAAGCGATCCTAGCGCTCTATTTTCTCGAGGCCCCGCTTCATCTTGCGGCGTGGAAAACGTCCGAGGACATCCGCCCCGGAATCGAGCCGGAAACGAAACTCATGCTCCACCAGTTGCTCGTAGTAGGCGGCCCGCGTGCGCATCACTTTTCGACAGTGTATCGGGAGCGATGTGAGGCCGTTCTGCGTGCGTGGCGCGTAACGCCAGCAAGGCGTGCCGATGCTCTGGTGGTTGCGACTTCTCGACTCAGCGACTTTAGTCAGGGGGTGCACGGTACCTTCCGCCCGCCGCCAATCAGTGGAGACCCGGAGCTATCGCCCGGAGTGGCCCGGCATGCTTTGCCCGTGTTGATGTCGGCGGCCAGAGTTGTGAGTTTCCTGTGGTTTGTTAACATTCAATCTCACTTGGACCTATCGGACGAGCAGCTTGTAGGTATGAGGACGAGGGGGTTCGTTCCAGGCGAAGGAACGGACGAGGCAATCTTGTTTCCGCTGCTGGATCACCTAGAAGATTGGTTGGTCGAGATGCGCAGAGCCGAGGCGCGGTAACAGTGGCTGATCTCTCGCTCCAGCTTCAGGCGGACAATCTCCCTCGCGAGACGATTGAGCAGCTGCTAGTTGAGGGGCATTGGGCTCCTATCCTCGCGCGTCTTCAGACCGGTGAAAATCTCCTCTTAGAGGGGTGCCGCGGCGTCGGCAAGACGATGTTTATGCGAGCGGCCTCCGCGCGCTTAGCGCAGCGGGCGAAGGATGGCGGTAAAGTCCTCGGCGTACACACTACCTTCAAGCGCTATCTGGCAACCATTCCTCCACCGGGCAGTCCTGACTCGGCAGAGCGCGGGAAGTTCAAGGCCTGGGTTAACGCGCGGATTCTCGGGGCCTTATCGGACCAGGTTCGCGCAGTGTTTCCCGACCGAGCGCACGACTTAGGCGGCATTGTCACTTCTGTGAACTGGAACCAAGTTTTTGGAATCCTAGAAACGACCTACCGAGGAGACAACGGCGACAAGCAGTTTCATGCGCTCCTTCAGGCGGGACTTTCCGAAGCTCAAATCCCAGCCCTTGAAGGGTACACGTTCACCGTCGATGCGATTCAAGCGGTTCGTAAGGCATTCGGAATGGATCTGCTTGTCTTCCTGCTCGATGACGCTGCCCATGCCTTGGATACGCGCGCTCAGGGGGAATTCTTCACTCTCATAAAGTCGCTCTATTCTGAGGGGCTCGCGTACAAGATCTCCGTCTACCCGGCGGTGACTCGATACGGGCTTGACTTCAGCTATGGACACGATGCCGTTGTCGTTAGTCTCGGAGATCTTCCAAGTCCGAACGGGATGGAAGCATTTTTCGGCTTACTCGAGCGACGCCTAACGATTTCAGACCAGGAGAGTCCGGCTGACGCGCTGATACGCGTCCTGCTTGACCAGCATCGAGACTGGATCCGCCTCATGGTTTATTGCTCGAATGGAAATCCCAGAGGAGTTCTCAAGCTCGTGAGCGAGGTCCTGACGCAGCTAGCGGGACGCGCACCGGCAGAGAGCCGATATGATGACGTTCGGAGCGCGATTAATCTTGTGATGGATCGACATCTAGACAACATGGTGCCGGGTGTTATCAAGGATCTTGATCCGCGGTTGTTGAAGGCGGCGGAGCTGCTTCTTGGATCGTTCCGAGAGAAGATCTCCTCGTCGCCGCTACAGGGTTCGCAACCCCGAATGTTTCTTGCGGTGACGAATTCCATGCAAATCCCTTATATGTGTACCGCAGCGATCAAGCTGCTGGTCGCGGCCAACGTGCTTTCCGCTTCTGGCCCCGCGCGGTTAAGTCAGAGAGAGAACGGCACGGCGTACCTCCTGAACCCCGGATTTGTGTTTCGCGACAATGTACTCGGGTCGTCGGCGGGTACAACCGTCTCGCCAGAGCGGTGGCTCCAGCACTTCGATACGATGTCGCCTCGAATACACGCTGAGTTCTCACGCACTGCACGTCTCTGGACTGACGTGAAAATGGAGGCAGACCGAGAGCCGAGCGCCCGATGTGTCAACGGGCACCCGATGATGGAGATGACGGGACTATGTGAGCAATGTGGCGTCCGTGCGCTGCAACGTGGGCCTGCCGAGGTGCTGCTAGAGAAGGACATAGAGGTCCTCGATCTTTCAGCAGCTTTGAAAAAGCGGCTACGCGAGTCAGGATTCACGAGTGTGCGGCGGGTCTTCGAGGCAACACCCGAAGAAATTGATGCCATACCGTATGTCGGAGAGGCGAGAGCACAAACGATCAGGTCCGCCGTCGAGGCCGCCGTAGACGAGTTCTTCGCGGGATGACGTCTGGTCAGCTGTTCGGCGCACGCCGACGGCGGTGCGCGCGCCACCAGAGCAAGAGCGCCCCGAGCGCGGCCAATCCCGCCACGCCGTTCACGAAGAACGCGAGCGGCACGCCGCCGTGCTCCGACAGGAAGCCGACCCAGAACGCGCCGATCGGGAAGATGCCGCCGGACAGCAGCGTGTAGAGGCTCATCACCCGGCCGCGCAACGCGTCCGGCGCGCGGAGCTGCAGTGACGTGTTGCAGCCCGCGTTCACCAGCGTGCCGCCGAAGCCTGTCAGCCCAAGCACCAGCGCCGCCAGCCAGAACCACTGCGTGAACGCCAGCGCCACCAGGCCGGTCAAGGCACCGGCGAGCGCGGTCGCGATGATCCAGAGCCGCGGCGTGCTCACCGTGATCGCGCCGAGCGAGAAGCCCGCCGCGAGCGCGCCCACGCCGAGTGCCGCCATCAGCAAGCCGAAGCCCTCCGCGCCCATGCCCAGGCGATCGCGCGCGAGCAGCGGCACGTAGACGCTGAAGTTGAACACGCAGAAGCTCAGGATGACCTGCAGGCCGAGGATCAGGCGCACCGACGGCGTGCGCAGCCCGTAGACCAGGCCCTCGAGCATGTCCTCCACGAACGTCCGCCCGGCCATGCGCGGGATCGGACGGCGGCCCGGGATGCGCGTCAGCATCGCGATGGCGAACACGAACGCGAGCGCGTTCAGGAAGAAGCCGAGCGACAGGCCGACCCGCGCGATCAGGACGCCCGCGATCGACGGGCCGATGATCCGCGCGCCGTTGAACGACACCGAGTTCAGGCCGACCGCGCTCGTGAGGTGCTCGCGGCCCGCGAGCTCCATCACCAGCGACTGGCGCGCGGGCTGGTCGATCGCCGCCACGATGCCCCACAGCACCGCCACGACCAGCACCTGCCAGTAGCGCGCCTGCCCGCTCCACACGAGCAGGCCCAGCGTGAGCGCGAGCACGCCCTGCATGCTCTGCGTGACGAACAGCAGCGTGCGGCGGTTGACGCGATCCGCGAGCACGCCGGTGAACACCGAGAAGAGGAGGATCGGCCCGAACTGGAGCGTCGCGGTGAGGCCGAGCAGGAACGGCGAGTTCGTGAGCTGCAGCACGAGCCACGACTGCGTGACCGTCTGCATCCACGTCCCGGTCTGGCCCACGACCGTGCCGATGAAGTAGAGCCGGTAGTCCCGCTGCCCGAGTGCGCGGAGACCGGCGGGAAGGGCCATGCGCCCCGAGTCTAACAGTCGGGTTACAGTCGGGCGATGAGCGCTTCGAACGATCCCAGGGGCACGCGTCGCTACGCGCGGCGCGTCGCGCGCGTCGTGCCGGGCGCCGGGCACCCGGCCGAGGGCGTCATCAGCTTCGGCTCCGGCGACGCGTATCCCGAGAGCCTGCCCGACGTCGCCGAGCTGGCGCAGCGCGCCGCGACGAAGTACCGGACGGAGACGCTGCAGTACGCGCCGCGGCCGGGGCTGCCGGAGCTGCGCGAGTGGATCGCCGGCCACGTCGCGCGCGACGGCATCCGCGTCGGCGCCGACAGCATCCTCGTCTGCAACGGCGCCAAGCAGGGCATCGAGCTCGCGTGCAAGCTGTTCCTCGATCCGGGCGACGCGATCGTCGTCACGCGGCCGACCTACCAGTCCGCGCTCGGCGTGTTCCACGGGTGGGAAGCCGCGTTCGTCGAGGTCGGCATGGACGACGACGGCATGCGCGTGGACGAGCTCGCGACGATCCTCGCCGACCGCGCGCGCCAGGGACTGCCCGCGCCCAAGCTCGTCTACGACGTGCCCGAGTTCCACAACCCCAGCGGCGTGACGATGAGCCGCGCGCGCCGCGAGGCGCTCGTCGAGCTCGCGATGCGCCACGGCATGGTCATCCTCGAGGACGATCCGTATCGCCGCATCCGATTCTCCGGCGAGCCGGTCCCGCCCATCCAGTCGTTCGACCGGCAGGGCTGCGTGATCGGGCTCGGCACGTTCGCGAAGCTCGTGGCGCCGGGGCTACGGCTGGGGTGGGTGATCGCGCCGCCGGACGTCGTCCACCAGATGGCCGCGATGAAGGCCGACGGCGGCACGACGGCGCTCACGCAGCGGATCCTCGTCGAGTACTGCCGCGCCGGCCGCCTCGAGCCCGACATCGTCGACCGCGTGCGCACGTACCGCGCGCATCGCGACGTGATGGCGCAGGCGGTGCGCGAGCAGCTCCCGCACGCCACGTTCCGTCTGCCCGACGGCGGCTATTACCTGTGGCTTCGTCTGCCGGAGGCCGTCGACGGCGATCGGCTCGCCGCGCTCGCGGAGGCCGAAGGCGTGCAGGTGCTGCCGTCCAGCCACTTCCACGCCACGCCGGGCCCGAAGAACTTCGTCCGGCTCGCCTACAGCTACGCGTCGCCGTCGGAGATCGTCGAAGGCGTGCGCCGGCTCGCCCGCGCGTACCGCGCGATGGGGGCTTGACGCCGTCCAGCGCCGGATCATATAGTTGCCGGTGCCAACCATGAAGTACGACGATCGGACGCTGACGCGGCAGGCGAGGGAGCTGCAGGACGCGCTCGCGGAGTTCATCCGCGTCTACCAGTTCCGCGACCGCGACCGGATCTGCTGCCACGACGTCTCGGTCACCCAGTGCTACGCGCTCGACGCGCTGGTGCGGCGTGAGCTCATCACCCTGAACGAGCTGGCCGCGGAGCTGTGCCTCGACAAGAGCACCGCGAGCCGCGTGGTGGCCACGCTCGAGCGCAAGGGCTACGTCGCGCGCACCACGCATCCGCGTGATCGCCGCGCCGTGCTGCTGACGGCGACCGCCGCGGGCAAGCGCCTGGTGGAGCGCATCGTCGGCGAGCTGGTCGAGCAGAAGAAGCAGCTCCTCGCCGAGTTCCCTGAAGAGGTCCGCGAGTCCGCCGCCGAGCTCATCCAGCGCCTCACGGCCGCGGTGCGCACGCCCGCGGCCTGCCCGCCCTCCGTCAAGCGCCCGGCCTGATCGATGTCCACGGCCGCCGCACCACGCATGCCTGGCCCAAGAGGTTGTCAGTAGCAACCACATAGGATCGCGCCGCGCGTCGGCGCAGGAGGAGAGCAGACATGGCTGACAAGACGATCAAGGACGTGGTGAAGGAGAAGTACGGCAAGGCGGCGCTTCGCGTGACGAGCGGCGGCGGCTCGTGCTGCGGCAGCACCACGACGTGCGGCGAGGGCGACCCGATCACGTCGAACCTCTACGAAGCCCGGGAGACCGCGGGACTGCCTCAGACCGCGGTGGCGGCGTCGCTCGGGTGCGGCAATCCGACGGCGCTCGCGGAGCTGAAGCCGGGTGAAGTCGTGCTCGACCTCGGCTCGGGCGGCGGCATCGACGTCCTGCTCTCCGCGAAGCGCGTCGGGCCCGTGGGCAAGGCGTACGGCCTCGACATGACCGACGAGATGCTGGCCCTCGCGCGCGAGAATCAGGGCAAGGCGGGCGTCACCAACGTCGAGTTCCTCAAGGGCGAGATCGAGAGCATCCCGCTGCCGGATGCCTCGGTGGACGTGATCATCTCGAACTGCGTGATCAATCTCTCCGCCGACAAGGACCGCGTGCTCGCCGAAGCCTTCCGGGTGCTGAAGCCGGGCGGACGCTTCGCGGTGTCCGATGTCGTCGTCCGCGGCGAGGTGCCGGCCGCGATCCGCCGCAGCGTGGAGCTCTGGATCGGTTGCGTCGCGGGCGCGCTCGAGGAGCAGGAGTACCGCGCGAAGCTCGCGAAGGCGGGCTTCGAGGCGATCGACCTCGAGCCGACGCGGATCTATCGCACGGAGGACGCGCGCGAGTTCCTCGACCGCGAAGGCATCGACGCGGCGGCCATCGCCCCGGCGGTGGACGGCAAGTTCATGAGCGCGTTCGTGCGTGCCCGGAAGCCGCGCGGCGTCTGAGCGCTCGCGCGCGGGGTCCGGTACACTCGCCGCCGTCATGGCGGATCCCGGACCGGCCACACGGCACGGCGCGCGGGCGATCGTCGGCGCCTTCGAGGCGGCGGGCGTGAGCCTGGTGCCGTCGGTGCCCGACACGTGGATCGGGTGGCTGATGGAGGACGTGCGCCGCTCGACGAAGCTCCGCGTGGTCGACGTGACACGCGAAGAGGAAGCCGTGGCGATCGCGTGCGGCGCCGCGCTGTGCGGCACGCGCGCGGCGGTCGTCATCCAGAACGCCGGGCTGCTGAACTGCGGTGCCATCGTCGGCTCGCTGGTCCAGCTCTACCGCATCCCGTGCTTCTTCCTGATCTCGTACCGCGGCGACGAGCGCGACCCGACGTACTACCACGTGCCGAAGGGTCGGGCGACCGAGGCGACGCTGGACGCCTGGGACATCCGCTACGCGTGCGCCGGCGGGCCAGGGCGCATCGCCGCGCAGATCGCGCAGGGCTTCACGTGGACGGAAGAAGCGCGCGCGCCGTTCGCGCTGTTGTTCGGCGCCGAGGACCTCGCGTGAGCGTCCCGCGCAAGGCATGGCTGGACGCGCTCGCGGCGGACCTCGGCGCCGACGCGCTGGTCGTGGCGAGCCTCGGCGCCAACGCGCGCTACATGCCGCACCTGCCGATCAAGGCCGCGCACTTCGCGCTCTGCGACGCGATGGGCGCGGCGATCCCGCTGGCACTCGGCATGGCGCTCGCGAAGCCCGAGCGTCCGGTGATCGCCCTCGAAGGGGACGGCTCGCTGATGATGGCGCTCGGCACGCTCGCTACCGTCGGTGCCGCCCGGCCGCGCAACCTGACGATCCTGCTGTTCGAGAATCGCCACTACGAGTCGTCCGGCGGCCAGGATCTGCCCCGGGTGGAAGTGGACTTCGTCGCGGTCGCGCGCGCGTCGAACGTGCCGATCGCCGAACGGGTGGACGCGGCGAGCGCGCTGTCGAAGGCGCTGGAGCGCGCGCGGACGGCGGGGCCGGCGTTCTACCTGCTGCCCACGGCGTACGACCCGAGCGAGGCGATTCCGCCGTACTCCGAGCGCCCCGACGAGATCCGTCTCAACTTCGCGCGCCGGCTGTCCGCGCGCTGACCGCGCGTCAGCGCCGGCAGCGAAGCGGATAGGTGAGCGCGGGGCGATCGGCCGGGTAGGTCTTCGCCGGGTCGAAGCAGCCGACGATCAACGCCATCGGATCGTGCGCGCCCTCGAGGCTGTCGCCGTCCGCGTACCGTCGGAACCGGTCGTAGACGCCGAAGTGCAGCATGGGGCACGGCGCGCCGCTGACCCGGCGGCACGCCTGCGGCTCCCCACTGTCGCCGAGCAGGCCGATCACGTCGCCGCGCTTCACGGCGGTGCCCGGGGTGACGCGCGCTTCCTGGAGCTGGCAGTACTGGGTGTAGAGGCGCCAGGGGCCGTGATAGACCCAGACGCCGTGGCCGCAGAGATGGTTCTCGAGGCCGCTCACGGCGAACACCACGCCGTCGGCCGCCGCGAGGACCGGGTCGCCCATCGCACCGCCGAAGTCGACGGCGGGATGCGGCCCGACGCGGGGGGCGTTGAAGTACGGCTTGTACATCGCGCGGAACGGGGACATGACCACGGGACCGCCGGCCGCGGCGCAGCCGGCGGTCCCGAGAGCGAGTGCCAGAAGGAGCGGGGCGAGGCGGCCGGCTACTTGAGCCAATCGCGGAGCGGCTTCACGATGGCGCCGGCCTTCACCAGCCCGTCGCGCACCGCCGCCACGATCTTGTCCGAGCCCGGCGAGTCGCCGTGGATGCACATCGTCTGCACCTTCGCGTCGATCACCTTGCCGGTGATGGTCTTGACCTTGCCTTCCATCACCATGCGCACGGCCTGGTCCGCGGCCTTCGCGGGATCCGAGACGAGCGCGTCCTTGCCGAGCTTGCGGGAGACGAGCTGGCCGTCGTCCGCGTAGACGCGATCGGCGAAGCCCTCCGCGGCCACGCGAAGCCCGGGGACCTTGCGGACCTCGGCGTCGTACTTCGTCATCGCCATCGTCATGAGGATCAGGCTCTTGTCGAGCTCGACGACCTGCTCGCCCGAGGCGACGCCCAGCGGCAGGTTCTCCTCGAACATGTGGTACTGGATGCCGTGCGCCTTCACGTGCTGCAGCGTGGTCCCGCACGCCTTCGCGAAGCCCATCAGCGCGCCGACCTGGTAGCGATGGATGTCCTTGATGTCCTGGGGCGACAGCTCCATGCGCCGGCGCCCGAAGCCCATGAGGTCGGGCAGGCCCGGGTGCGCGCCGACGGCCACGCCGTGCTGCACCGCGAGCTCCACGGTCTTGCGGATCGTGGTCGGATCGCCCGCGTGGAAGCCGCACGCGATGTTGGCGGACGTGATGTTCGGCATGACCTCTTCGTCGTTGCCGAGCGTCCAGCGCCCGTAGCTCTCGCCCATGTCGCAGTTGATGTCGATGTACACGGGTGCGCTCATAGCCTGGGTAGTACCTCCTTGGCGATCCGCTCGACCTGCTCCGATTGATAACGATACGGGATCAGGATGATGCGGTCCACGCCCGTCGCCACGTGCGCCTTGAGCTGCTCGATGCACTGGGCGGGGGAGCCGTGGATCGCGTGCTCGATGGTGGACTCGCTCCACGCCGCCACGTCCCACTCGGTGGAGAGCCACTGGCGCATGTCGGCGGTGGTCTGCTCGCGGTCGCGGCCCACGTAGATCGCGAGCTGGTTCGTCGCCTTGAGCTGGGACGGATCGCGCCCGGCCTCGCGCGCGAACGCCTTCACCTTCTCCCAGCCCTTCGTGAAGCTCTCGGGCGTGTAGAAGTAGGTGAGCCAGCCGTCGCCCACGGTGCCCGCGCGCTTGAGCACCGCGTCGACGTAGCCGCCGATGAGCACGGGCGGGCGCGGCTTCTGGATCGTGCGCGGGACCATGACCGCTTCGCGGAGGTCGTGCTCGTCGACCTTCAGGGTCACGCGCTCCTGCGTCCAGAGCTTCAGCAGGATGTCGAGGTTGCGCTCGAAGATGCGGCCGCGGCCCTTGAACGGCACGCCGACGGCGCCGAACTCGCGCGCGTACCAGCCCGCGGCGACGCCGAGGACGAGGCGCCCATTCGAGATCACGTCCAGGCTGCCGAGCGCCTTGGCCGCGACGACGGGGTTCCGCAGCGGCAGCACGAGCACGCCGGTGCCGAGTTTGATCTTGCTCGTGCGCGCGGCGACGGCGCCGAGCGTGGTGATCGAGTCGATGATCGGAAACGAGGGCTCGACGCCGAGCAGGATGTGGTCCCAGGCCCACAGCGACTCGAAGCCGAGCGCTTCCGCGCGCTCCGAGTACGCGTAGAGGGCCGGCATGTCGGGGACTTCACCGGGGCCGACGAAGTTGCGGATGGCGAGGCCGAAATCAGCCAATGAATTGCCTCTTGGGGTCGAGGGTGCGCAGCAGGGTCAGCTCCTTGTCGGTGGGCGGCTCGGTCGTGTGGAGGTCGTTGCTCACCAGGACCTCGAAGCCGGTGTTCGCCTGGACGTCGTCGACGGTGGCGCCGCGATGCAGCGCGATCAGCCGCATGCGGCGGCTCTCCGGCTCGAAGTCGAACACGCCGAGCGTGGTCACCATGCGGGAGACGCCGCCGAAGAGCAGCCCGCTGTCCCGCCGCGCGTCGCCGCCGGTGAGGTAGCCGGGACTCGTCACGAAGTCCACGCGCTCGCTGAACCGGCGCTTCTCGTGCACGGTGAGGATCATGACCTCGCGGCACAGGGAGATGATGTCGTTCGCGCCGCCCGTGCCGGGCAGGCGCACGGCCGGGCGGTCGTAGCCGCCGATCGCGCTCGTGTTCAGGTTGCCGAACCGGTCGATCTGCGCGCCGCCGATGAAGCCCACGTCGAGGAACCCGCGCTGCGCGAGCAGGAACGCGTCGGTGATGCCGGGCAGCATCTGGGCGCGATAGGCCGTGCGCATCTCGTTGGTCGAGATCGGCAGCTCGCCCGGCTTGAACGCCGGCCCCACGATGCCCCCCTCGATGACCATGGTGAGCGTCGGCGCGTGCGTGCGCTGCGCGAGCGCGGCGGCCATCAGCGGGGCGCCCACGCCGGCGAACACCGTGGTGTCGTCCTTCAGCGCGCGCGCGCCCATCACCGCGAGGAGCTCGTTGGCGGTGACGGTGCTGCGCGGCGCGCTCACGAGGTCAGCATCCGCGCGCGGTCGACGGCGTCGCGGCGCGTGCGCTCGTCGAACAGCGCGATGTAGTCGGCGTGGCTGGCCGGCGCGTACACGTAGCGGTCGAGGTAGTCGGCGACGCCCGCGGCGCCGCGCGCCTTGATGCCGTCGACGTACGTGGTGAAGTGCGACGGCTCGGAGTCGTAGAGCGCGTAGCACTCGTGCGGGTACGAGCCGTACGGCACGTGCACGAGCGCGTCCACCGCGAAGCCCGGAATGACCGTGCGGTCGGGATGGCGGCGGATCTGGTCCTCCGACACGATCTCCTCGGCCGTCATGATCACGGTGGTCGCGGCGCGCGCGAGGTCGGCGTCCATGTGCGGGTAGCCGTCGATCTGGCCGTTGCCGGTGCGGTCGGCGCGGTGCACGTGGATCAGCGCGACGTCGGGGAACAGCGCGGGCACCGCGTGCAGCGTCCGGCCGGTGTAGGGGCACTCGATGGTCTTCGAGCCCCCGACGCCCATGAGGTCGGAGCCGAGCATCGTGAGCGAGGGCAGGAACGGCACGCCCATCGCGGCGGCGCGGAAGCGCAGGCCGAGCGCCAGGTGGCTCCACTCCTCGAACTCGACCTTGCCCTGCTCGACGTACTCGCGCTGGATGCGCGAGAGGCCCCACGGCAGCCCGATGCCCATCCAGGCGGTGATCACCTTCTTCGCGGCGCCGGCGACCATGGCCCACTCGCCCTCGTAGGACATGAGGTTGCGCGCGAGCGTGAGGTCGCGGGGGCGCCGGCGCAGCAACGCCCAGAGCAGCGCGAGCGGAGTGCGGGAATAGAGGCAGCCGCCGATCGCGAGGAGATCGCCGTCCTTCACCAGCGCGGCGGCCTTCTCCAGCGTGGTGAGCTTCTCGCCCGCGGACTTCGTCTTGCGCTCCAGGCGCAGGCGGGCGGCGTGGAAGTCGTACTCCTTCGCGGCGATCGTCACGTCACGATCTCCCACGCGGCCTGGTAGCGGTCGAGCTGCTCGACGGTGTGCGGGTCGAGTGGATGGTCGCGCTCGGGGATGTCGACGTGCTTGGCTTCACCGAAGAGCGGGGTGGTGAAGTAGCGCTGGCCGGTGTCGTTGATCGGCGTGACGATGGTGCCGAGCTCCGGATGCTTGCGCGCGAGCTTGAGCGCGGCGGCGACGTTGCAGCCGCTCGAGATGCCGCAGAAGATGCCTTCCTCGCGCGCGAGCCGCCGCGCGACCTCCACGCTCTCCGCCGTCGTCGTGGTGACGATGCCGGTGAGGAGCGAGACGTCGAGGTTGCGGGGGACGAATCCGTCGCCGATGCCTTCGATGCCGTGGTGGCCCCACGCGCGCTGGCTGAGCAACGCGCACTCCGCCGGCTCGACGGCATAGAGCTTGACGCTCGTGTCCCGGCTGCGGAGATAGCGGCCGACGCCGGTGAGCAGGCCGCCCGAGCCCTGCGAGTCGACGAAGGCCCCGATCTTGCCGCCCATCTGCTCCCAGATCTCCGGCCCCGTCGTCAGCATGTGCGTCTCGACGTTGTCGGGATTGTCGAACTGCCCGGGCACCCAGGTGGCCGCGGGGTCCTTCGCCCGGATCTCGTTGAGCTTCTCGAGCGAGAGATCGACGTCGCTCTCGCCGCCGGGCGTGAAGACCAGCTCGGCGCCGTACGCGCGCATGATCTTCTTGCGCTCGTCGCTCATGCCTTCCGGCATCACGATCGTGCACGGATAGCCCTTGACGGCCGCCACCCACGCGCACGCGATGCCCGCGTTGCCCGTCGAGCACTCGAGCACGCGCATGCCTGGCTTCAGCTCGCCGCGCTGCTCGGCGCGCTCGAACATGTGCAGGTAGATCCGGTCCTTGAGGCTGCCGGTCGCGCCGTACCACTCGACCTTCACGTAGATGGCGGGCGAGACGCCGCTGGTGATCCGGTTGAGCTTCACGAGCGGGGTGCGGCCGACGGCGTCGGCGATGGACGGGAGCGCGGAGGCGTAGCGGTTCCAGGGCGTGGGCGTCATGGGCACCATGCTAGCTGGGTCGAGGTTTCCAGCAATTCACGCAAACGGCGAGCGGCGGTCGGCCGCCGGCAGCGGCGAATGATCCGTGTTCGCCCTCGCAGAACCCCTTGTGGCAGTGATAGCAGTACCGCAGGGTCTGCCGACGCCTACGGAAGATGTGCTCGCAGAACCAGCAGTTTGTCCATTCGCCACCGTCGATATCTTCCTTGCCGGTTCTCAGTTCGGATTCCATTAGGTTGTCCGCCTGCGTTGTACGTCAAGTGCGAGTGGTGAAAAGTATCCGCCGAGTCAGATCATTTCGCTGGGCGGTAATCGGTGCCGTTCCAAACAAATATAGTCCTGCCGACGCTCTTGCGAGAAATGGCAATATCGCGAACACCACGGGTATGCGAGTCGAGCGCCTCCATGTCACCGAATGCTGCGGCAAGCACTCGAACCGTTGTCCCCTCGACGATCACCAAGTTGTCGGTGCATCCCCCACTGCCGCAGTGCGCGGGATCCCACCGCGTTACGATATAGGCGACACTGCCTTGCGGTGTCCAGCGGATGGCCCGTATGCGCCATGGTGATTGAGTTGCGCAGACCGTCTCGGCAGCGCACTTAGCGGTTCGAATGCGTCCGGCGATCTCCGCGAGGTCGGCCGTCTCGAAGATCTGACCGGATTCGAGGGCTGAGTCCGGAGTCCCCTCGGCCTTTCGTTGTCGCGCAGTCGAACGCGCATCGGGGAGGTCCGGAGCGGCGTTCGGAGCCCCTCGCCCTCGCTCTGGCGACACCGCCTCATAAACGAGTATCGGGGCAGGACCTCCAAAGCGATTCTGTCCAACGACTCGCTTCAAGAACCTTGCTGGCCCGGAATAGACCACGCCGCCTTTTATGTCGTTGGATGCGGGGTTCAGGACGGCAAGCGACTTATCTTCTTTCGTTACCGATGCGCCGAACTCGCTGACTCTGGCCATTTCGAACTGTCCCGAGCGGTCTATCGGGATTGCGCGACCGAGCACATAGACGGTTGTCTCGTCTCGGTCATAAATCTTACCGGAGATCTGAAAAAGTCCGCCGACTTGAGCTTCCGCGTCGGGCGCTGAACTCGAAAGAGCCGAGACCGCGATGAATACCGTGGCCATCACGCGTCTTTGGCTCCGACGGCGAGAGACGTGTCGCCTTAAGCCTATTGAACTCCAGCTCGCCATCGCGTCGACAAGATACGTCACTTTTCCAAGGCGTGACAGGCCTCCAGGCTTAGTCCTCAAAGGAGGAAGTCGTATCGACGAGCGCCGTGAATGACCCGCCGTATCTGCACGGCCGAAGAGCGCACGACGTAGAAGACGAGATAGTCGTCGACCACGACGATGCGGTACCCGGCGGCCCTGAGCCGCTGGTCGTCGGGTTGCCGTCCGGAGCGAGGGAACACAGCCAACCGGGCCACCGCGCGGTCCAGCCGGTCCACGAATGCGCGCGCGGCGGTGGGACGGTCGCGCGCGATGTAGTCGACGATATCGAGGAGATCGTTCTCGGCAACGGGGAGGTACTCGATGCGGTAGCGCCGGCGGCTCAAGTGATCCTGTCGCGAAGCCTCCGGATGACGGCTCGGTGCGCGGATCGTTTGGCGCGGCGGCCGACCTGCGCCTCCGCCTCGGCCAGCTTCCGGTAGAGGTCGAGCTGGGCCTGAAGCCGTTCGTAGTGAGCCTGGCTGAGGACGACCATGTCGCCTTCGCCATTGCGGGTGATGAAGACCGGCTCGTCACCGCGGTGGCAGAGCGCCGAGATCGCCTTCGCACGATTCCTGAGGTCGGAGATCGGCCTGATGACCGGCATGAGGCCAGCCTATCAGAATTCTGATACTCCGAGGCACGGAACTCCGCGCGGAACCATTTAGTACGTGGGCCGCGCGCGGTAGTACCGGTCCCGCTCGCTGGTCTTCACCGTGACGCGCTCGATGCGCCCCGCGCGCAGCACGTCGAGCGCCATCTCGCGCTCCGGGTCGCCGCTCCGCCAGATGCGCTGGTAGAAGTCGGCCTGGCCCTTGATGGTCTGGCCGTCGACCGCGACGACGACGTCGCCGGGGCGCACCGGCCCGCGGTCGGCCGGCCCGTCGTCGGCGACGCGCGTGACGATGACGTTGCCTTCCACCTCGCGCGTGTAGACGCCGAGCCACGGGCGCGGCGGCGTCGAGGAGCGTCCGCGCGCCACCAGGTCGGCGAGGATCGGCTTCAGGCGATCGATCGGCACGAACAGGTTCCCGGGGACCTGCTGGCCGGCGGCGATCGCATCGGGCACCGCGAGGTGCCCGATCCCGATCAGTCGTTGGTGGCGATCGAGCAGCGCCGCGCCCTGCCAGTTCACCGTCGCGGGCGCGGTGTAGATCGCGTCCGGCAGCAGGTACTCCCAGTAGGCCACGTACGGACGCCGCGAGACGACGTACGCCGGCGCCACGCCGTCGAAGCCCACGATGAGCACGCGATCACGCATCGCGACGCCGGCGGACTCTCCGAAGGTGACCGGCGCGATCGGGAGCGGGCCCAGGGCCCGGACGAGGCCGAAGCCCGTCTCGGCGTCGTAGGCCACCACGGACGCCGGGACGCTGTGCCCGGCCACCGTGGACAGCTCGATCGATTCGGCTTCGAGGATCAGGTAGCCGATCGTGAGGACCAGCCCCTTGCCGTCGATGACGACGCCGGTGCCCTCGCGCTGCGTGCCGAGCGTCGCCGCCGAGCGCGCGTCGGAGACGGTGCGACTGCGCAGCTTCACCACCGAGAGCGTGTCGACCGTGAGCTCTCGGCGAGGCGCCGGGGGCGCGGGAACGGCAGGCGCAGGCGCCGACGGCGCAGCGGTGCCGAGCGACGAGGCGAGCAACAGGCAGAGGGTGCCCGCGAGTGCGGGAAGCCAGGGAGCGCGTGTCATGCGGGCAATCCTCCGATCAGGCGTCTGAGCCGAACGGTACCCGAGATCGCGCCTCCGCGCGAGCGGGCCCGCCCGGTCGTTTGACACGCCACGGAAAAGCGATGAAAGTAACCGCGCGGAACGGAAGGAGACCCAGGGATGAGGCGTTTTGCGTTCACGATGTCCGTCGTCGTCGCCCTCGTCGTCGCGGCCGGGTGGTCCGGCGTGTTCGCGCAGGGAGATCCGATCAAGATCGGTGTCATCCAGCCGCTGTCCGGGCCCGTCGCGGCCTCCGGCAACTACGTGCGCATGGGCGCCGAGATCGCGCGCGACTGGATCAACCAGCGCGGCGGCGTGCTCGGCCGGCAGGTCCAGCTCCTGATCGAGGACAACAAGTCCGACCCGAAGGAAGCCGCCACGGCCGCCGAGAAGCTCATCGTGAAGGACAAGGTGCCGGTCATCGTCGGCGCCTGGGGCAGCTCGATGACGCTCGCGGCGATGCCGAAGCTCGAGGAGTACGGCGTGCCGATGGTGGTCGAGACGTCCAGCGCGGCCACGATCACCAAGCGCGGCAACCCGTGGATCTTCCGCATCAGCCCGCCGAGCGAGATGGAAGCGCTCGGGCTCGAGAAGTACCTGAAGGACCTCGGCGTGAAGAAGGCCGACTTCCTCGCGGTCAACACCGACTGGGGCCGCGGCGCCGTCGGCGCGTTCGGCGACATCCTCAAGAAGTCGGGCGCCCACGTCGGCCTCGCGGAGTTCATGGAGCAGTCCGCGACGGACATGAACGCGCAGCTCACCAAGGTGAAGGCGGGCGACGCCGACACGCTCTTCGTCACCACCGCCGTCGAGCAGATCACGCTCGTGCTGCGGCAGGCGCAGGAGCAGCGGCTGACCCGGAAGATCGTGACGACGGGCGGCAGCTCGTCGCCGAGCCAGCTCATCAAGCAGGCGGGGCCGGCGGCGGAGGGGAGCTATCACATCCTCTTCTTCCTGCCGTGGTTCCCCGAGGCCATGCCGGACGGCAAGCTCGCGAAGGCGTTCGTCGACGAGTGGAACAAGCGCGGGCACCCGTTCGACGGCCTCACCGAAGGCTTCCGCGGCCACGACGGCGTGCTGACCGCCGCCGAGGGGATCAAGGCGGCAGGCCGCCCGGACCCGAAGGCGGTGCGCGACGCCCTCTGGAAGGTGCAGCTCATGGGCGTGAACGGCCCGATCAAGTTCGAGAAGGACGGCCCGGCCGGCAAGGAGAGCGGGCAGAGCAAGCCGAGCATCTTCATCGTCCAGATCAAGGACGGGAAGATCGCGCTGCCGGCCTTCGCCGCGAAGAAGTAGCGCCCGAAGCGACTTGGACCAGTTCCTCCAACATCTGCTGAACGGGCTGTTGTTGGGGGCGACGTACAGCCTGCTCGGGATCGGGCTGACGCTGGTGTTCGGGCTGATGAACGTCGTGAACTTCGCCCACGGGGAGTTCTACACCCTGGGTGCGTACGCGACGTTCGCGGCTCTGGTCCTCGGCTCCGTCAACTTCTTTCTCGCGATTCCGATCGCGATCGCGGTGGGCGCCGCCGCCGGCGCCCTCTGCGATCGCGTGCTGCTCCGTCCGCTCCGCACGCAGTCGATCGACACCGTGATGCTGATGATGATCGGCCTCTGGATCGCCATGCAGAACGCCGAGCTGCTCGGCTGGGGCGGCGTCGCGAAGAACATCCCGACGCCGCTGCCGTCGCAGCCCCTGACGCTGGGGCCGCTCTCGGTCTCGCCGCTGCGCCTGTTCGTGTTCGCGGTGTCGGCGCTGCTGATCGTCGGCGCGCACCTGCTGCTCGCGAAGACCAAGCTCGGGCGCGCGATGCGGGCGACGTTCCAGGACCGCGAGACGGCCGCCCTCATGGGCGTGAGCATCGAGCGCATCCACATGATCACGTTCGCGTTCGGCGCCGGGCTGGCCGCGGCGGCGGGCGCCTTGCTCGGGCCCGTGTTCCTGCTCTATCCCTCGATGGGCGATCTCGCCTCGCAGAAGGCGTTCTCGGTGGTCATCCTCGGCGGCCTCGGCAACTTCGCCGGCGCCGCGCTCGGCGGCGTGGTGCTCGGCGTGGCGGAAGAGCTGGGCGCCGGCTACATCTCGTCCGGCTACCGGGACGCCGTGGGCTTCGTGATCATCGTGGCCGTGCTGCTGCTGCGGCCCGCCGGGCTCTTCGCGCGCGCCGAACGTGTTGGGTAAGGCCCTCTGGCCCGCGACCCTCCTGGTCGCGGCCACCGCGCCGTTCTGGGTCTGGAACCCGTATCACCTCCACACGCTCATCATGGCCGGCATCTTCGCGGTCCTCGCGCTGAGCCTGAACCTGCTGCTCGGCTACACGGGCCAGCTCTCGCTCGGGCACGCCGCGTTCTTCGGGATCGGCGCGTACGCCTCCGCGCTGCTCACCGTGAAGCTCGAGTGGTCGCCGTGGCTCGGCCTGCTCGTCGCGATCGCGGTGCCCGCGCTCGCGGGGTGGGTGATCGGGCGGCTCGCCCTGAAGATCCGCGGCGCGTATTTCGTGCTGCTGACGCTGAGCTTCGCCGGCGTCGTCTCGCTGGTCAGCGTCAACTGGATGGAGCTGACCAACGGGCCGCTCGGCATCCCCGGCGTGCCCGCCGTCGAGCTCGCGATTCCCGGCGTGCTCGAGGTCTCGCTCCTGCGCAAGACGCACTACTACTACCTCGTGCTCGCGGCGGTCGTCGCGTGCTACCTGGTCTGCGCGGCCGTGGTGCGCTCGCGCGTGGGGCGCGCGCTCATCGCGCTCCGCGAGAACGAGACCCTCGCGCAGTCGATCGGCGTGAACGTCACCCACTACCTCGTGCTCGCGACCGTGATCAGCGCGGCGATGGCCGGCCTCGGCGGCGGCCTCTACGCGCACTACACGCGGTTCGTCAGCCCCGAGGTCTTCCTGTTCACGTACACGGTCACGATGGTGATCATGGTCGTGGCGGGCGGGAAGGGGACGCTGCTCGGGCCGGTCGTCGGCGCGGTCCTGTTCACCGCGCTGCCCGAAGTGCTGCGCGCGGCGACGTCGTGGCAGTGGCAGATGCTGCTCTACGGGATCCTGCTGATCCTCGTGCTCTTCTTCATGCCGCAGGGCATCGTGCCCGCGCTCTCCGCGTGGCGGGCCCGCCGCGGGTGAGCACCGTGCTCGAGATCCGTGACCTCGCCGTGCGGTTCGGCGGCGTCACCGCCGTGGGCGGCGTCACGTTCGGCGTGGCGCGCGGCACCGTCACGAGCCTCATCGGACCGAACGGCGCGGGCAAGACCACCGCGTTCAACGTGATCACCGGCTTCCAGCGGCCGACCGCCGGCGGCGTCACGCACGACGGCACGCCGATCACCGGCTGGCGCCCGCATCGCATCGCCGCCCGCGGCCTCGTGCGGACCTTTCAGAAGACGAGCCTCTTCCCCGGCCTCTCGGTGATGGAGAACGTGCTGACCGGCCTGCATCTGCGCGGGCGCGTCGGGCTGGTGGCCGCGGTGCTCCGCCGCGGGCGCGTGCGCGCCGAGGACCGCGCGCTCGCGGACGAAGCGGCGCGCGTGATCGAGTTCGTCGGACTCACGGGCAAGCGCGGCGCGCTGGCGCGCGCGCTGGCGTACGGCGAGCAGCGCCTGCTCGAGCTGGCGATCGCGCTCGCCGCGCAACCGCGGCTGCTGCTGCTGGACGAGCCGGGCTCCGGCATGACGGCGTCGGAGAAGGCCACGCTCGCGGGGCTCATCCGGCGCATCCGCGACGACGGCATCACGGTCTTCCTCGTCGAGCACGACATGCGCCTGGTGATGGGCATCTCCGACCGCGTGCTCGTGCTGAACTACGGCCGGCTCATCGCCGACGGCAGGCCGGCGGAGATCCAGCGCGATCCCGACGTGATTCGCGCCTACCTTGGACAGGGGGCCCCGCAACTGGAGGACCCCACACCCCCATGCTGACGCTCGAGGGCCTGACCGCGCGCTACGGCGCGGTCACCGCGCTGGCGGACGTCTCGTTGCGCGTCGAGGCCGCGGAGTTCGTCTGCCTGATCGGCGCGAACGGCGCCGGGAAGACGACCACGCTGAAAGCCATCTCCGGGCTCGTGCCCGCGGCGGCCGGGCGCATCCGCTTCGACGGGCAGGACATCCACGGCCTCGCCCCGCAGGAGATCCTCAAGCGCGGCATCGCGCACTGCCCGGAGGGCCGGCGCGTGTTCCCGTACATGACCGTGCACGAGAACCTCATGATGGGCGCGTACGTGCGCACCGACGCTGCCGCGGTGGCGGCCGACATGGAGCGCGTGTTCGCGCACTTCCCGATCCTGGCGGAGCGGCGCGCGCAGGCCGCGGGCACGCTCTCGGGCGGCGAGCAGCAGATGCTGGCCATCGGCCGCGCGCTGATGGCCCGCCCGCGCCTGATCCTCTTCGACGAGCCGTCGCTCGGGCTCGCGCCCACGATCGTGGAGACGGTCTTCGCCATCATCGCCGGCATCCAGCGCGAGGGCACGACCGTGCTCATGGTCGAGCAGAACGCGTACATGGCGCTCCAGCTCGCGACGCGCGCGTACGTGATGGAGACGGGCCGCATCGTGCTGGAGGGCCCCGCGCGCGAGCTGGCGCGCGACGAGCACGTGAAGAAGGCGTACCTCGGCGGTTAGACGACGTATTCTAGGGCCGTGGGCGAACGCACGATCCGCGTACGAGAGATGAGCCGTGCCGGCGCGGACGCGCCGGCGCCAGCGACGGCGACGGAGCGGCTGCAGCTGATGTGGCAACTCACCCTTGACGCCTGGGCTTTCAAGGGAGGTCGCCTTGCTGAATCCGGACTTCCGCGACATGTTGTCCGCGTTATCCGACGAGAACGCTGAGTTCCTTCTCGTCGGCGCCTATGCGGTCGCCGTCCACGGGATTCCCCGCGCGACCGCGGACCTCGACATCTGGGTCCGTCCATCCCCGGAGAATGCCGTGAAGGTCCGGCGGGCGCTTGCGCGGTTTGGCGCGCCCGGGTCATCGATCGGCGCCGATGAGCTGTTGATGCCGGCTCGGGTCATCCAGATCGGCGTCGCGCCCCGCCGCATCGACCTGCTGACCTCGGTCGACGGCGTGGACTTCGCGGATGCCTGGGCGCACCGCATGCAGGTGGACGTGGAAGGGCTGCGTGTTCCCGTCATCAGCCGGCAGCACTTGATCGTCAACAAGAAGGCCGTCGGCCGTCCTCAGGATCTCGCGGACGTCGCCCGGCTCGAATCCGAAGGAGCCTGAGACACGATGGGCGCGAAGTATTTCGGGGCATCCGTGCGGCGGCGGGAAGACCCGCGCTACCTGCGGGGTGAAGGGCGGTTCCTCGACGACCTCACGCTGCCCGGCATGCTGCACGCGGCGTTCGTGCGCAGCCCGCACGCGCACGCGCGCATCCGCCGCGTTGACACGGCACGGGCGCGCGCCGTCCCCGGCGTCGCGCACGTGCTGACGTTCGCGGACCTCGAGCGCTGGATGAAGCCGATGCCGCTGTTCGGCGCCATCCCGCCGGGGCTGGCGGCGCGCGTGGACGTGAGCATGCGCACGATCGTCCAGCTCGCGATGTGCAAGGACCGCGCGCTCCACGTGGGCGAGATCGTGGCGATGGTGCTCGCCGAGAGCCCCGCGGTGGCGCTCGATGCCGTGGACCTGGTCGAGGTGGACTACGAGCCGTTGCCCGTCGTCGGCGATCCGGTCGCCGCCGCCGAGCCGGGCGCGCCGGTGATCCACGCCGCGTGGGGCGACAACGTCGCGCTGCGCTTCCGCACGGGCTTCGGCGACGCCGACGCGGCGTTCGGCGCGGCGGACGTGCGCGTGCGGCAGCGCTTCGACATCCAGCGCTACGTCGGCATGCCGATCGAGACGCGCGGCGTGATCGCCGCGTGGGACGCGCGGGATCAGAGCCTGACGACGTGGAACACCACGCAGGTCGTCCACTTCGTGCAGCAGGGGCTGGTCGCCGCGCTGGGCCTGCCCGCCCACAAGATCCGCGTGATCGCGCCCGACGTCGGCGGCGGCTTCGGCACCAAGGCCAACGGCTATCCGGAAGACCTGCTGGTCCCCGCGGCCGCCATCCTCGCCCGCCGGCCGGTGAAGTGGATGGAGAGCCGCCGCGAGCACATGTCCGGCTCGGCGCACGCGCGCGCGCAGGTGCACGACATCGAGATCGCGGCCCGGCGCGACGGCACCATGCTCGCGGTGCGCGACCGCATCTGGGTCGACCTCGGCGCGTACAACGTCTGGGGCATCGTGCTGCCGTACAACACGGTGGCGCACCTGCTCGGCCCGCACCGCATCGCGAGCCTCGCGGTCGAGTGCATGGGCGTGGTGACGAATCGCACGGCGAACGCGCCGTACCGCGGCGCCGGGCGGCCGGAGACCGTGTTCGCGATGGACCGCATCGTCGACTGCCTGGCGCGCGAGCTCCGCATGGACCCGGCGGAGCTCCGGCGGCGCAACTATCTCGCGGCCTCCGACCTGCCGTACGAGCTGGCGATTCCGTACCGCGACGGCAACCCGCTGGTCTACGACACCGGGGACTTCAAGGCGGCGCTGGAGGCCGCGCTCACGGCGATCGACTACGACGCGTTCCGCAAGGAGCAGGCGGCGCTCCGCGCGCAGGGCATCCACCGCGGCATCGGCATCTCCGGCTACGTCGAGGGCACCGCGATCGGGCCGACGGAGGGCGCGACCGTGCGGCTGGATGCCTCGGGCCACGCGACGGTGGCGACCGGCGCCTGCTCGCAGGGACAGGGCCATGAGACGTCGTTCGCACAGATCGCGGCCGACGCGCTCGGCATCCCGATGGACTGGGTCACGGTGGTCGGCGGTGACACCGCGGCGATCCCGTTCGGCGTCGGCACGTTCGCGTCGCGGAGCGCGGTGAACGCCGGCACGTCCATTCACGAGGCGAGCGGCAAGGTGCGCGAGAAAGTCGTCGCCGCGGCGGCGACGCTGCTCGAGGCGGCGCCCGCGGACATCGACGTCACCGACGGCGTGCTGTCCGTGCGCGGCGCGCCGGCATCGTCGATCCCGTGGCTGAAAGTCATCCAGGCGTCGTGGCCGACGTTCGCGAAGCCCGGCGTCGCGTCCCCGGACTTCGAGGCGACGGTCTACGCGCACCAGCCGACCGTCACCTACACGAGCGCGGTGCACGTGGCCGTCGTCGACGTCGATCCGGACACCGGCGAGGTGAAGCTGCGCCGCTACGTGGTCGCGCACGACTGCGGGCACGTGATCAACCCGCCGATCGTGGACGGGCAGATCCACGGCGGGGTCGCGCAGGGTGTCGGCGGCGGCCTGATGGAGGAGATGGTCTACGACGAGCAGGGGCAGCTCCTGAGCGGGAGCCTCATGGACTACGCGATCCCGAAGGCGAGCGACCTGCCGATGATCGAGACCGTGCACCTCGAGTACCCGTCGCCGCGCAACCCGCTCGGCATGAAGGGGATCGGGGAGGGCGGGGCGATCTCGCCGCCGGCGGCCATCGCGAACGCGGTGGACGACGCGCTGGCGCCGTTCGGCGTGCGGATGACGAAGACGCCGCTCTCCGCCGCCGCCGTGCGGGCCGCGGTGGAGCGCGGGCGCGGCTGACGCGCCCTACTCGTCCACGAGCCGGTAGCCGACGCCGGGCTCGGTGAGCAGGTACCGCGGCTGCGCGGGGTCGCGCTCGATCTTCCGGCGGAGCTGTCCCATGTACACGCGCAGGTAGTGCGCGTGCTCGACGTGGGTCGGTCCCCATACTTCGCGCAGGAGCTGGCGGTGCGTGAGCACTTTGCCCGCGTGGTGCACGAGGACCGTGACGATCTTGTACTCGATCGGGGTGAGGTGCACCGGCTTCGTGTCGACCGTGACCGTGCGGCGCGCCTGGTCCACGGTGAGCCCGCCCACCGTGAAGACCGCGTCCTTCTCGCGGGTGCCGCCCGCCGCGTGGCGGAGCGCCACGCGCAGGCGCGCGAGCAGCTCGTCGGTGCCGAACGGCTTCTCGATGTAGTCGTCGGCGCCCGCGTCGAGCGCGGTGACCTTGTCGCGCTCGCCGCCGCGCGCGGACAGGACGACGATCGGCACCGACGACCACTCGCGGATGCGGCGGATCACCTCGAGGCCGTCCATGTCCGGCAGCCCGAGGTCGACGATGACGACGTCGGGCTGCCGCGTGGCGACCTCCGTCAGCCCGTCGGCGCCCGTCGTCGCCTCGAAGACGCGGTAGTCGCGGCCCTGGAGGGTCACGCGGAGGAAGCGCCGGATCTGCGCCTCGTCCTCGATCACGACGACGGCGGGCTGCGGCGTGCTCATCGCCCGCTCAGCCCACCGCCGGCGGCGGTCCGCCGACGGGCAGCGTGAAGAAGAACGCGGCGCCGCCCTCCGGCACCGCGTGCGCCCAGATGCGGCCGCCGTGCGCTTCCACGATCCCGCGCGCGATCGCGAGCCCGAGGCCGGCGCCGCGCGCGGGGACCGCGCCCGACCGGTAGAACTTGTCGAAGATGCGCTCCTCGTCGCCGGGGGCGAGGCCGGGGCCGCGGTCGGCGACCTCGACGGTGACGCGCTGCCCGTCGCCGGTGACGCGCACGGTGATGGGGGTGCCCGCCGGCGTGTACTTCGCCACGTTGTCGAGGAGGTTGATGAGCACCTGCTCGACGAGCACGTCGTCCATCTCGACGAGCGGCAGGTCGGGCGGCATCTCGACGGTGATGCGGCGCGTCCCCAGCGCCGCGCGACAGCGCCGGAGCGCGGCGCCGACGACCTCTTCCATGGAGTGCCACTCGTGGCGCAGCGCGAGGGCCCCGGACTCGAGGCGGGTCATCTCCAGCAGGTTCTGCACGAGGCGGTTGAGCCGCTCGCCTTCGTCGCGCACCGACTCGAGGAGCTTGCGGCGCGTCGGCTCGTCGATGCGGTCGCCCTGCTCCAGCAGCGTGCTCGCGGCGCCGGTGATCGTCGCGAGCGGCGTCCGCAGGTCGTGCGAGACCGAGCTGAGCAGCGCGTTGCGGAGGCGCTCGGACTCGGCGTGCAGCTCCGCCCGCTGCGCCTCGCCGGCGAGCTGCGTCCGCTCGAGCGCGAGCGCGGTCTGGTTGGCGAACGTCTCGAGCTGGTGCAAGGCG
>Ga0194131_10001407_pt1 | contig 41227 bp, 41 predicted proteins | sample TA2KigO120mmetaG_FD_148631 | JGI IMG/M metagenome (GOLD analysis project Ga0194131, IMG submission 148631) | Freshwater microbial communities from Lake Tanganyika, Tanzania - TA2015053 Kigoma Offshore 120m | ecosystem: Environmental > Aquatic > Freshwater > Lake | place: Tanzania: Lake...
TCGGCATGGATGTCGCGGTCGAAACCGAGGTCGAGCGGGCCGCTGCGACGATCGAAGACGAGTTCGGCGCCGTGCATGGGCTGGTCGTGGCCGCCGCGATCTTCCAGGATGTGATGCCGCCGGACAAACTGCCCATGGCGGTGTGGGACCGCACGCTCCAGGTCAATCTGACCGGCACCTATCTCGCCAACCGCGCCTTCGGCAGCCGCATGGCGAAACGCGGTGCCGGCAGCATCGTCAACATTGCGTCGATCGCCGCACTCGGTTCGATGCCGGTCCATGCCTATGGCACCAGCAAGGCGGCGGTCGCGCATCTGACGCTCAACCTCGCAGGCGAATGGGGCCGCGCCGGCGTGCGCGTCAATTGCGTGTCGCCCGGGTCGACCCTGGTGCCGCGCGTCGAGGAGCGGCTGAAATCCGGCCGCTACGCCGCCGATCCCGGCACGTTCACCGCGCTCGGCCGCATCGTCAGGCCGAACGAGGTCGCCGAGGCGATCGAGTTCCTCGTGTCCGACCGCGCATCGGCGATCACCGGCGTCAATCTCGTGGTCGACGCGGGCTGGCACGTCGCGGGCACCTGGGCCCAGCACGGCGGCGTCAGGCCTGCCCCAAGCCAGGGTGGGCCTTCGCGCGCGTAGCCTTGTCCTGGCGCATCAGGCGCCGCGCATTGTCGGCATATTTGGGATCGACCGGACCGTGATGGCCGCCCTCGGGCTGGTCCCAGCCCGCGAAATTGGTGCCGAAGGTCAGGCGATCCGTGCCGACCACCTGGGTCAGCAGCGCGAGAGCGCGGTCATCGTTGAGATGCGTGTCGAACCAGAAACGCGACAGCGCCTGCTCGAAGGCGCCGTCCTTTTTCATCGATGCGCTGGCCCAGGGGCGCTTCTGTCCGGCCTGGGCGAGGCGGCCCGCCATGAAGATCACGCCGCCGCCGCCATGGCTGATCCAGACGTCGAGCTTGGGGTGGCGCTCCATGACGCCGCCGAAGATCAGCGTCGAGACCGCGATCGATTCCTGGGCGCCGAAACCGATAATGATGTCGAGGTCGAAGCGCTTGAGGTTGGGATCGCCGGGCGGGCCGTCGATGCCGGCCGGCGCCGGATGGATGAACAGCGGCACGTCGAGCTTGACGAAGGTGTCGTAGAGCGGGTCGAGCTTGGCGCTGTGCAAGGGTTCGGCGAACTCGGTGCCGATCTGCGCGCCCCACAATCCCAGCTCCGTCACCGCGCGCACCAGTTCCTCCTGTGCGGCGACAGGGTCCTGCATCGGCAGCGCCGCCACGCCGGCGAGGCGGTCGGGGAAGCGGTTGACCAGTTCGGCGCAGGCGTCGTTGTGGCGCCGGCAGAAGGTCACCGCGTCCTGGGTGTCGATGTGGTGGAAATAGGTCAACGGGCTCGGCGAGATGACCTGGAAATCGATATGCGCCTTGTCCATGTTCTGAATGCGCAATACCGGATCGGTGAACGGGCTGCCCGTGTGCTTGACGCCGAGCAGCCGGTAGTTGCCGACGCGGTACCAGGGCCGGCCCTGCTCGTCCGTGCCGAATTCCGGCCCGTGCCGGCCGGCCGCGCCATTGGTGGCGTCGAGCCGGCAATGGGCGTGCAGATCGATGACCTTGGCATGGGCTATTCCGGGGGCGATACCGATCATGGCAATTCCTCGCGTGCGCTGATGGTGTCGCTTATAGGCAATTGGCGCGTGAGGGGCAATCGGGCGCGATCATTTGACCCGGCTGCCTTGCGCGGCTACTGATTTGCGCAAAGGTGACAGGAGCGACGATGGTCCAGAGCACAGAAAATCCGGTTCGCGAATGCGCCGAGGCGCTGGTCGATGCGATCGGGCGCTGCGGCAACGACGTCGACCGGCTGCGCCAGGCGTTCAAGGCGCCGATGGCCCGCCTGATGGCGCGGCCCGACCTTCTGTCGATGGGCATCCCGCGCCAGGGCAACAACGTCGCCTTCTCGCAATACCTCTACTATGACGGCCAGCTCTCGATCCTGCTTTACCAGGTGCCCAAGGACAAACCGATCCCGGCCCACGATCACGGCATCTGGGAGACCGTGTTCGTCTATCGCGGCCGTCTCAAGCATGTCGTCTACCAGCGCATGGATGACGGCACCAAGCCGGGCTTCGCGGACCTCAAGCCCGTCGACGACCGCGTGCTCGAGCAGGGCGACATGGCGCTGGTGGCGCCGCCGCACGACATCCACAGCTTCACCGGGCTGACCGACGAGACCTTCGGCATCACGGTCGTCAATGGCGCCTACAAGCCGGATCGGCACTATTACAATCCGACTGAGAAGACCTATCAGGTGAAAGGCCAGCTCAATGCCCGCTGAGGCGGGCATGCGCTCGGCCCTCGTCACCGGCGCCGGCGGCGAGCTCGGCGCCGTCATCGCCGCGCGGATTGCCGACGACGGCTATCGCGTCGCGCTGCTCGACAACGATCATGCGCGCGCCAAGTCCGAGGCCGGGAAGATCGAGGGCGCGATCGCGCTTGCCGCCGACATCGCCGACGAGAAATCGGTCGATGCGGCCCTGGCCGAATTTCTGAGCGCGTTCGGCGGCGCGCCCGACGTGCTGGTCAACAATGCCGGCATCGTGCGCTTCGGCGGTTTCCTCGAGCACAGCGTCGCCGACTATCGCCGCGTGGTCGACGTCAATCTGACCGGTACTTTCATCGTCTCCCAGGCGGTCGCGCGCCGCATGGTGAAGAGTCACGAAACGGACCGGCGCCAGCGCGCGATCATCAACGTGACCTCGCTCAACGCCGTGGCGGCCAGCCCCGATGCCGGCGCCTATCCCGCGACCAAGGCGGCACTCGCCAATCTGACCGAGCACATGGCGCTGTCCTTGGGAAAGCATGGCATCCGCGTCAACGCCGTCGGACCCGGCTTCATCGACGCCGGCATGTCCAAGCCGATCTATGCCGACCCTGCGGCGCGCGCCGCGCGCAGCGCCGCGGTGCCGATCGGCCGGCTGGGCACCGCCCAAGACGTGGCTGAGCTCGTGGCTTTCCTCGCCTCGGACCGGGCGGGCTATATCAACGGCCAGCACATCCTGGTCGATGGCGGCGTGTTCTGCAGCTTGAAGCTGCACCTGCCGCGCAAGGCGCCGGCGGCGAGGAACTGAGCCGGATGGCGCGCAACCTGCTGCTCACCGGCGGCATCGGCCATCCTTTCGCCGACGCGGCGCCTGCGCTGGCGACCATCCTCGATTCGGCCGGCATCGATTCCGAGATCACGACCGACATCGAGGACGGGTGCGCCCGATTGCCGTCGGGCGGCTTCGACCTCGTGACGGTCTATGCGTTGCGCTGGCGCATGCTCGACAACGAGAAATACGCGCCCCATCGCGCCCAATGGGGCTTCAGCCTGTCGTCGGCGTCGCGCCAGGCGCTGACGGATCACGTGACGAAGGGTGGCGGTCTCTTTGCCGTGCATACGGCGGCGCTCTGCTTCGACGACTGGCCGGAGTGGCGCGCGCTCGCGGGCGGCGTGTGGATCTGGGGCCAGTCCTTTCATCCACCGCGTGGCGATGCCGCAGCGCGCGTGACCGACAAGCCACACCCGATCACGTCTGATGTGGTGCCCTTCGACACGGTCGACGAGGTCTACAGCAACCTGTCCCTTGCGGCCGATGTCGTGCCGCTGATGACGGCGCGCGCCGGCAACGGCGGACCCGATGCAAAGGATTGGCCCATCCTGTGGGCGCGCCAGGTCGGGCGCGGTCGCGCGGTCTACGACGCGCTCGGCCACGACCGCGTGGCGCTCGAGCAACCCACTCATCAAAGGATTCTGCGGCGGGCCGCGCTCTGGGCGCTCGGCCGGGCCGACGCCGAGATCAGCGCGGCGTAGCCGCCGATACGGTTCCCGGTCGGCGCCACGACGTGATGGCGACGATCGCCAGCAGGAGCACGCCGAGCCCGTCCGTGATCAGCCCCGGGAAGATCAGGAGCGAGCCGCCGACCAGTGCGGCAGCGCGCTCCCACAGATGGAGCTCCGACCGCCAATAGCCGATCAAGGCAAACGAGACCCCCAGAATTCCGACCATGGTCGTGACGCCGGCGATCAAGATCTCCAGCATGTCGCCCTGCAGCAGCAGTGCGGGCGAATAGACGAACATGAAGGGCACGATCAACGCCGGCAGCGCCATGCGCGTGGCCAGGAACGAGACGCGCATGCCATTGTCGTTGGCGATGCCGGCGGCGACATAGCAGGACACCGCGGTCGGCGGCGTCAGGTCGGAAATCACGCCGAAATAGAACACGAAGAGGTGAGCGGTCAGCAGCGGCACGCCCATCTTGGCAAGCGCCGGTGCCACGAGGATCGCGACAATCAGATAGGTCGCCGTGGTCGGCAGGCCGGTGCCGAGCAGGATTGCGGCGAGCGCGGTCAGCAGCAGGAGCGAGATCAGCGTGCCGCCGGAGTAGCTGATGATCAGCGAGGTGAACTTGAGACCGAGACCCGTCAGGTCGGTCACGTTCATGACGACGCCGACGATGGCGCAGGCGGCGGCGATCATCACGGCCGAGCGCGAGGACTCTTCCAGCGCTTCGATGACCTGGCCGAGATCGATGCGGCGCCGCGCCACGAGCTCGCGCAGCAGCCAGACGGGCAGGAAGGACGCGATGGCCCAGGCGGCGGCACGGGCGGGCGAGATCTGCTCGACCGCAAGGAAATAGATCAGCACGGCGACCGGCACGAGGAAATGCCAGCCCTGGCGCATGGTGTCGCCGACCGTCGGCAGGTCCTCGCGCTTGGCGCCGACCAGGCCCTGGCGCGCCGCCTCGAGATCGGCGGTGACGAAGAGAGAGACGAAGTAGAGGACCGCGGGGATGAACGCCGCCTTGGCGATCTCGAAATAAGGAATCGCCAACAGGTCCGCCATGATGAAGGCGGAGGCACCCATGATCGGCGGCGTGATCTGGCCGCCGACCGAGGCGGCGGCCTCGAGCGCCGCCGCGACGCGCGGCTTGTAGCCGCTGCGGATCATGGTCGGGATGGTGACGACGCCGACGGCCGCTGCATTGGCCGGGCCGGTGCCGGTGATGGTGGCGAACAGCGCGCTGGCGAAGATCGAGACCTTGGCGGCCGAGCCACGCGCCGTGCCGATGATCGCCTGGGCGAGGTTGATGAAGAAATCGCCGCCGCCCATGCGCATCATGAAGGCGCCGAACAGCACGAAGACATAGATATAGGTGGCGCTGGCGCCTGTTGCCGTGCCGAAGATGCCTTCGAGGCGGATATAGAGCGACGAGATGACCTGCGAATAGTCGAAGCCGGGATGGCCGAGGAGACCCGGCAGAGAGGGGCCGACGAATGCGTAGACGAAAAAGACGAGCGCGACGACAGCCAGAGACGTGCCTGCCGTTCGCCGGACCGCTTCCAGCAGCAGGAACAGCAAGATGGTTCCGTTGACGATGTCGAGCACCGTCGGATCGATCACTCTGAAAATCTCGGGATTGGTGAACTCGACCGCCGCATAGACGGTGACGAACACGCCGGCAATCGCGGCGAGCCAGCGGCTCATCAGCTCCCAGCGACCGAGGGCATATCCCGATGGCGAGATCAGGAACAACAGCGACAGCGCGAACGCAAGGTGGACGCTCCGCTGTATCATCGGCGAGAAGACGACCGTGAAGGCCGTGTAGAGGTGGAACCCCGCCATGGCCAGCGCGATCGCTTTTGCCGCCACGCTGGTCACGCGGCCTGATGAGCGATCCGCCGACGGAAGCTCCTCAGCCACCTTGCACCTCTCCCCCCCGACGGCCGGGAAGCGACTCGCTGCCCGGCCGCAAGTGACTCGCTGGTCCTATTTCAACAGGCCCTTCTCACGAAGATAGCGCTCCGTGCCGGCATGAAGCTTGAAGCCGGGGAACTTGGCCGTGTTCTCCGCGGTCGACGAGTTCGCCGCCTTGAACGCCGCAACCAGCTCGTCATGCCTGTCGCCGATCACCTTGGCGATCTGGTAGGCCGTTTCCTCGGGAAAATCGACATGGGTCGCGACATAGAACCATTCGGTGAAGGTCTGGACGTCCTGCGCCTTGTCCTTGAGCGCATGGGCATACCAGTTCTTCTCGATCGTGTAGGGCGTGTACCAGTCGTATTTGACGCGCAGCTTGTCGATTTCGGCGAGCGAGAGCGGAACGATACGGACGCCACGCGGATGAGTGGCGAGCTCTGTCACCTGCGGGCAGGGCAGCGGGCACAGGAAGCCGACGGCGTCGACCACATTGTCCTTGTAGGCATTCACCGCCTCGCCCTTGCCGAGGTAGTCGAGCCGGTAGTCGCCTTCCTTGCCGCCGAGCGACTCGACCATGCGCAGGAAGGACGCGGAGTCGCCGCCCGCCTTGATGCCGATCGACAGGCGCTTGCCCTTGAGATCGGAGAAGGACTGGATCGGGGAATTGACCGGGACCAGCATGTGATAGGGGATGGTGAACATGGCGAACAGCGTGCGGATGCGCGAGTTGGTCATCTTCTCCTTGCCGAACACGGCCTGGGCATCGCCCGGGCTGGCGCCGGCCACCTGCACGCCGCCGCGCTCGAGCAGCGCAATGTTCTCGGTCGATCCGCCCGAGCGCGCGCTCGCTTCCATGCCGGGAATGTACTTGTTGAGCATGGACGACAGCGCGGCGAAGTAGAGATAGGCCGTGCCGCCGGCTGACGATCCCGCCATCACCAGGCGGTTCTGCGCGGCGGCGGGCGCCGCTCCGATCGCGGATATCAGCAGCGCGGCAGCGGCGAGCGACGTCATGGTCTTGATCGACATGTTTCTCTCCCCAGATTGACCCGATGTTGCGTTGAGAGGCTTGGACTCGAGCGCCTAGACCGGCACGGTTCCCTTCACGACGACGCGCATGAGCACGCGCCGATGGCGCTCGAGCTCGTAATTGGCGACCGCGCGGTGGACCAGGCAGCGATTGTCCCACAGCACGAGATCGTTCGGCCGCCATTGGTGCGTGTAGATGAAGCGCGGCTCGGTCGCGTGAGCGAGCAGCCGGTCGAGCATCGCGCGGCTCGCCGTCGCGTCCATGCCCTCGATGTGCGAGCAGTACATGCCGATGTAGAGGCACTTGCGCCCCGTGTCGGGATGGGTGCGCACGAGCGGATGGGTGACCGGCGGCGTCGCTTCGCGTTCAGCTGCGGTGAGCGGCCGGTCGCCCGTGCTGACCCGCATGTGCTCGAAGCTGTGCACCACCTTGAGGCCGGCGATCTCGGCCTTGGTCGCTTCCGATAACGCGTCATAGGCGGCCGTCATGTCGGCGAACTGCGTGTCGCCGCCGCTCGGCGGCAGCTCGAGCGCCAGCAGCATGGTCAGCAGCGACGGCACGGCCTGGTAGGCCTTGTCCGTGTGCCAGTTGAAGTTCGACTTGAGATAGGGGTCGGCCGAGGGCCGACCGTCCGCGCCGAAATTGGTGATCTCGTGCACCGCTTCGAGCAGCGAGCCATCGGTTTTGCGGAAGATGTTGCCCTCGACCTCGCCAAAGATGCCGGCGAAGTCGGCGAGCCTCGCCTTGTCGAGATGCTGATCGCGAATGACGAGCACGTGATGGGTGCGGAATGCGTCGAGCAGCGCCACGCGATCGCGCGCGGCGATCTTCTGGCTCAGGTCGATGCCGGTGCACGAGGCGCCGAGTCCGCCCGGCATCGGGCTGACGGTCAGCTGCGCCGGCCTGCGCTGTCCTGTCGCAGTCGGCCGTGCCGGTGCAATCCCATGCGATTCGGTTGGCATGCCATGCTCAAATTCGATGTGAAACGATTCATGGCATACGCGATATTGGTATAGAACTAAAAAGTGGGCCATCCAGTGGGATGGCGCGCGATCATGACGGAGGCACAGGCCATGCCATTGGACCGCGGCGTCGGCGTTCGCGAGCGCGATCTTCCCTGGGTCGATATTGGCGTCAGGCCGGGCTACAAGCAGCGTTACAAAGGGTTTTTCGACAAGAGCCGCGGCATCGGCGCGCGCATCGGCAGCCTCTATGCCGACCCTTATTACCTGTCGCCACGCCACCGCCACACCTTCCAGCAGGTCCGCTACGTCGTCGAAGGCAAAATGAAATACGGCCGGGAGATCTACGGGGTCGGCGACTGCCTCTATCTGCCCGAGGGCGTGCCCTATGGGCCGGTCAAGCCGGTCACCGAGGCCGAGGGCGGCGCCGACCAGATGCATTTCGTCGACATCCAGTTCATGGGGCCGTCGCAGATCCCCTATCCCGATCCCGATGATGTGGTGAACGCCCAGCGCGAGCTGGCCAAGACCGGCACCTTCGAGGAAGGCATCTATACCTTCCCCAACGGGCGCAAGCGCGACGCCTACGAGGCGATCCTGGAGAAGCTGACGGGCAAGCCGATCGAGTATCCGCCGACGCGGCTGACCAACTACGTCGTCATGCGCTCGCCGGCCTATCCCTTCGTGCCGCATGAGCGGCTGAAAGGCGTGCAGCAGAAGCATCTCGGCTATTTCTTCGAGAGCGGTCCCAACATCAAGCTCATGTCGATTGCCGCGGGGTCATCGATCCCGGCCGGCAAGCCCGAGGGACACCGCGCTTTGTTTCTCGTCTCGGGCGAAGCGCAGTTCGAGAACCAGACCTTCGATCCCTTGTCCTATTTCATGTTCCCGAGTGGCGAGCCCCATGCCGCCCTTGAGGCGCGCAAGGACACCGAGCTGCTGGTGATCGGCTGGGCGCCGCAGGGCGAGACCGTGCCGTTCGAGCAGTTCTGATCGGACCGGACAGACGGCCGTGAAGCTCGGAACCTTTGCCCCTCCGGGCAAGCCCGGCTGGCGTGCCGCCGCGTTCTTGCCCGGCGACAAAATTCTCGACCTCGCCGCCGCCGCGGAGACCATGCGCGCCAAGGGCCGCCACCTCGATGCCGCATCCATCGAAAGTCTCACGCGGGGTGCCGCCGGTGGCACCTGGCTCGACCGATCGGGAATCGCGCTGGCGCGCGCCATCGTCGCGGCGGAGCGCGACTGGCCGGAGAGCGCGCTCGTCGAGCAGTCCACGATCAAGATCGGCCCGCCGGTGCCGGCGCCGCGCACCTTCATCGCCGCCGGGCGCAATTACATGGACCATCTGCGCGAGGGCCAGAAGATCTGGGCGGCGCGCGGCAAGACGGTCGAACAGGCGAGCTTCCCGACCGCTTTCATCAAGCTGGGCTCGAGCATCACGGCCCAGGGCGATCCGATCCTGCTGCCGGTCGGCGTCGACAATGTCGATTACGAGATCGAGTTGTGCGTCGTCATCGGCCACCGGGCACACCGCGTGTCCGAAGCCGAAGCCCTCAACTACGTCGCGGGCTATACCGTGTGCAACGATGTCGGCGCGCGCCGCATCCAGCGCGCCGAGATGGAGCACCAGATCGGCATCGTCATGGCGAAGAACTTCAAATCCTTCGCGCCGCTGGGCCCATGGATGGTCACGGCTGACGAGATCCCCGATCCACAGACCTTGGATGTCAGGCTGACCGTGAACGGCGACGAGCGCCAGCACGCGAATACCTCGGACATGATCTTCAGCGTCGCCAAGCTCGTGTCCTACTGGTCGGCGCTCGGTCTCGAGCCGGGCGACATGATCACGACCGGCACACCGGCCGGCGTGGCGCTGGCGCGGCCCGATCCCGCGCCCTTCTATCTCAAGGATGGCGATCTCGTCGAAGCCACGATCGAGCGCATCGGCACGCTGGCCAACCCGGTGCGGCAAGCCCGGGAATGAGAATGGCGCGGGAATGAGAATGGCGCGGCGATGACCGAGCGCCGGCCGAAGCTCATCTATTTCGCCGAGCGACACCCCGGCTTCGATTCTGAGAGCTTTACCCGCCGCTGGCGCCAGCATGCGCGACTCGGCATGAGCATGGCGCGCTGGGTCAACATCCACCGCTATGTCCATTGCGATCCGATCGACGCCGACCTGCCTGCCAGCGTAACGCGCCGCGCCGCAGATGGCGTGGCGCTCCTGTGGTACCGCAGCCAGGCGTCGCGGCAGCGCCACATCTCCGACCAGGAAGCGCGTGCGATCATGAAAGGCGACGAGGCCGAGACCTTCGCGCGGCCGGTCGCAGACGTCTCGATCATGGTCGACGAGACGGTCCATCGACCGGCGCCCGTGCATGCGGCGACGTTGTTCCTGCTCTACCTTCGCAGGCCCGGCATCACGGCCGCTGACTTCACCCGATATCGGCGCACTGCATTGCCAGCGCGGATCGCGCGCGCTTTTCCTGCGATTGGCTACACGCAGAACGTCCCGGCGGAGCCGAGGACCACGGCCGGGCTCGCCGTCGACGGCATCGATGAGATCGCGGTCAGCGAGCCGGCAAGACTCGATCTCGAGGCGCTCGGCGAGGTGCTCGCATCGGTCGACATGGCGGACATGTCGGGACTTTGGGCGCGCCAGATGCCGCTCTTCCAGGCGGGCGAGGAATGACGCCGCCTATTCGTAGGCTTCCATGGCCGCGTGAGTGAAGGGCGTGATCTCGTCATAGGCGCCGCGCCGGATCTTCTCGGGCCACTGAGCGTCCGCCAGGATGGCGCGCGCCACGGCGACCAGGTCGAAATCGCCCTGGCTCATGCGCTCCAGAACGGTGCCGATATCGGTCACCTTGGCGTCGACATTGTCGGGACGCCGATAGACCTTGGACTGGTGCGGCTGGTCGAGGCCGACGCTGCCGACTGCGATGACCGGCTTGCCCGAGAGCCGTCGCGTCCAGCCGGCGAGGCAGAGATCCGAGCCGGCAAAGGCCGGCAGCCAGAAGCGCCGCGCGCTGACGTCGAAGACATCGACTCCGGCCGCAACCAGCGTCCGGAGGATGATGCCGAGCTCGTCGGGCGTCCGGGCGATGCGCGCCTCGTAGTCGTTCTGCTTCCACTGCGAGAAGCGAAACACGATGGGAAAGTCCGGTCCGACCTCGTGCCGGATCGTCTCCAGCACCTGGACCGCGAAGCGGCAGCGGTTCTCGATCGAGCCGGCGTATTCGTCCTGGCGGCGGTTGGTGGCCTCCCAGAAGAACTGGTCGATGAGGTAGCCGTGCGCGGCGTGCACGGCGACGCCGTCGAAGCCTGTCTCGCGCGCGGCGCGCGCGCCGCGGCCATAGGATTGCGCGATCTCGGCCATGTCGGCCTGGTTCATCGCCTTGACCGTGAGGATGCCATCCTTGGCCACCTCGCAGGGGCCGTAGCCGGGCACCTGGGGATCGGGCGCCATGCCACGCTCGCGCAGTCCGCCGACATGCCAGAGCTGCGGAATCATGGCCGCCCCTTCGGCATGGACGCCGGCGAGCACGTCGGCCCAGCCGGCCAGCGATTCCGCGCCGAAGAAGTGCGGCACATTGGCATAGGCGCTGGCGCCGGGATGGTCGATATAAGTGCCCTCGGTGACGACCAGGCCGACACCGCCTGCGGCGCGTCGGCGGTAATAGGCCGCGACATTGGCGCCGGGCACGCCGCCGGGCGAGCGGCGCCGCGTCATCGGACCCATCACGATGCGATTTCTGAGCGTCGTCGCGCCGAAGGCCAGAGGACGGAACAGCAGCTCGACCGATTGCGATGTCATGAAACGTCTATCATCCGCACAGGCCGGCATGGCAATGGCAAACCGGTGGTCCGTCAAGCCTTGCATGCAATTGTATTTCCGGCGCAGCACCCATAGTCTCGCGCTTCTGTCATTGCAGTCATGCAGCGGGAGTGACCCATGCGGGTTGGTTTCGTCGGGCTCGGCTTGATGGGCCTGCCCATGGCACGCAACCTCTTGCGCGCCGGCCATGAGCTGGTTGTGTACAGCGCCAGCGCCGACGCGCGCGCGGCGATCGTTGGCGACGGCGCCAAACTTGCGCGCTCCGTGCGCGACATCGCAGCCGATGTCGAGGTGTTCTGCGCCTGCCGCGTCACGCCCGAGCAGTCGCGCGAGGTCTTTCTCGGCCCCGACGGCGTGATGGCGTCGGGCGCAAGCGGTCTGCTGTGTGTCGATTTTGCAACCGTCGACCCGGCGACGTCGCGCCAGATCGGCACGGCGCTGGCCGCCAGTGGCATCGGCTTCATCGATGCGCCGATCAGCGGTGGGCCGCCCGCCGCCAAGGCCGCCTCGCTCAGCATCATTGCCGGTGGGTCGGATGCCGACATGGCGCGCGTCAAGCCGCTGTTCGACGTCATGGGCAAGCACGTCTACCACATGGGCCCCGTCGGGGCCGGCGTCTCCGCCAAGCTGTGCAACAACATGATCACGATCACGACCCATGCGCTGCTCGCCGAGGCGCTCGTGTTCGGCGTCAAGTCGGGCATCGATCCGCACAAGCTCTACGAGGCGCTGCGCGGCAGCTCGGCGCGCAGCAACACGCTGGAGCGCGTCTTCCCCAATCACTTCCTGCCGCGCGACTTCACGGCGGCGGCGTCGATCACCACGATCAGCAAGGATCTCGGCTGCGCGATCGAGGCGGCCGCGGCGCTCGGCGTGGCGCTGCGCCTGCCCAATGCCGCCATGGCGCTCTATCGCGAGGCCGCCGCGCAGGGGTTGAGCGACCGCGACATTGCCGCCGTGCTGCTGCCGATCGAGCAGGCCGCCGGTATCGCGCCGGCACCGTCCCGATGACCGCGTCGGAGCGCCCCGTGGCGCTGATCACCGGCGGCGCGCGCGGCATCGGGCTCGCCACGGCGTTCAACCTGCTCGGCCGCGGCTTCCGCGTCGCTGTCGCCGATCTCGATGCGCCAGCCGAGGGCGATCTCGCCGGGCTTGCGCAGCGGAGCGATCTGGCAAGCGTTGTCGTCGACGTGACCGACAGCGCATCCGTCGATCGCATGGTCGCGCGCGTGATCGAGATGCACGGCCGGCTCGACGGGCTGATCAACTGCGCCGGCTACAACCGTCACCAGACCGTAGCCGACCTCGAGGATGCGACCTGGCAGAAGCTGGTCGACGTTCATCTCGGCGGCGCCTTGCGCTGTTGCCGCGCCGCGCACGCGGCGCTGAAGCGCAGCAGTCAGGGCGCCGTCGTCAATTTTTCCTCGATCGCCGCTCATGTCGGCCGCCCCCGGCGCGCACCCTATTCGGCCGCCAAGGCCGGGCTCGAGGCGATGACCCGCACGTTGGCCGTCGAGTGGGCCGCCGACAACATCCGCGTCAATGCCGTGGCGCCGGGCGTGATCTGGACGCGCATGGTCGAGGACAACATCAAGCGCGGCGCCGTCGATCGCGACAGCCTGATCCGCAACATTCCGCTGGCACGCTTCGGCACGGCCGAGGAGATCGCGTCCGCCGTCGGTTTCCTGATATCGCGCGAAGCGGCCTATGTGACGGGGCAGACCCTGGTCGTCGACGGCGGCGCCACGATCAATGGCAATTGGTGATGGGCATGAACGTTTCGGATGCACCGCTGTTTCCCTTCAAACGCTCGCGGCCGTTCGATCCGCCGGAGCTCTACGCGCGCGCGCGCGCCGAGCGGCCGGTCTTCCCGGTCACGCTGTGGAACGGCCAGCGCGCCTGGCTGCTGACGCGCCAGCAGGAATTCCGCGCGGTGCTGACCGACCCGCGCTTCAGCGGCGAATTCGCGCGTCCGGACTTCCCGGCCGTGACCCAGGCGCGCGTCGCCATCGACAAGGGCGAGCGCGCCTTCGTGGGCATGGACAACCCGCGCCACGGTCACTACCGGCGCATGTTCACCAAGGAATTCACCGCACGCCGCATGAACGCATTGCGACCCAGGGTCGAGGCAATCACCGCCGACTTGCTTGACGCCATGGCGAAGAAGGGCGCCCCGGTCGATCTGGTCGAAGCGCTGGCGGTCGAGCTGCCATCGCTCGTGATGTGCGAGCTGTTCGGCTCTCCTTACGAAGACCACACCTTCATCATGAACTGCGCAGCCGGCCGCCACGGTCTCAAGCAGAGTCCCGAGGAAGCGCACCGCACGGCGCGGGCACTCGTCGACTATTGCCGGCGCCTGATCGAGTCCAAGGAGAAGAGCCCGGCCGACGACATGCTGAGCCGCGTCATCGCCGAGCATGTCGTGACCGGCGCGCTCAGCCGGGAGGACCTGGCAGAGATCTGCTCGATGATCCTGCGCGCGGGGCACGACACGACGACCAACATGATCGGGCTCGGCACCATGCTGCTGCTCCAGCATCCCGACCAGCTGGCGGAGCTCAAGCGCGACGCCAGCCTGGTCGACAGCGCGGTCGAGGAGCTGCTGCGCTTCCTCGCCCCGGTACAGTTCGCGCCGCGCCGCGTGGCGCTCGAGGATGTCGAGATCGGCGGCGCGCTGATCCGCAGGGGCGAAGGCGTGTTTGCGCTGACGCCGTCCGCCAACCGGGACGAGGCGGTGTTTGCATCGCCCGACACGGTCGATCTGCACCGCGACGCATCCCAGCATCTGACCTTCGGCTACGGCATCCACCAATGCCTGGGGCAGGGGCTGGCCCGCATCGAGCTGCAGGTGGTCTTTGCCATGCTGTTCGAGCGGTTTCCGAACTTGCGGCTGGCCGTTCCCGCCGAGCAGATTCCGTACAAGGACGACATGCAGATCTATGGCGTCTACCGGCTGCCGGTGGCGTGGTAGACGAAGGGGCGTGGTAGAAGGGTGCGATGAACTTCCGCATCAGGATCGACGAGAGCATCTGTATTGGCGCCGGCCGCTGCGTCGACCTGGCGCCCGAGCTGTTCGACCAGCGCGAGAATGACGGCATCGTCGTGCTGCTCCAGGCCGAGCCCGATCAGGCGCTCTACGACAAGGCCGTGCGCGCAGCTGCCCAATGTCCGGCGCGCGTGATTGTCATCGAGAGTCCGAAGCCGTGACGTGCCGCTTCAGGGCGAGAAGCCCTTCTGCTGCAGGCATAGTCTGTAAGAAGGCTCCCAGGCGATGACGTAGCGCACCTTCTCGTGATGGGAGCAGCGCGGCGCGCCGTTCGGCTCGAGGCGGAAATGCAGCAGCGGCCGGCCGGTATGCCAGGTATAGCTGACCGGGCTGCAGGCCGGCTCCAGCAGCGACGCACGGGCATGCGCGGCGCAGGCCATCTTGGCCTCCTGAATCGGTGGCGTGTCGGTGTCGCTCCAGGTCGGCACGCCGCAGCCCGTCAGGAGCAGGACAATCGTCGCAGCGAAAATCGCTCTCATAGCGCCGCCGAGAAGAACCAACCGATCCTCGATCCAACGCGCCGCTTTGTCGAGCGGTTCCTGGACCGTGATTGGTTCAGATTGAATCGCCTCCTGAGCCTCGGGCGAAGCCCGGTTCGCCCGGGTACGAAGGGGGCGATTGCATCTGAAACGTGAGAATCACGCTTCCGCATTGAAGCATTGCTTCAATGTGGCATGACCGCGCCCATGTCAGGACCAGCCGAGGAAGGCTGAGAAATCCTCGAGCGGAGCGCGCTCTGTCTCGAGCCTGTTCTCCGGCGCGTCGGGATCGGCATAGCCGAGCGACATGCCGCACACGACCGACTCGTTCTCTCCGATCGGCAGAATCTCGCGCAGCACCTGGTGGAAGGGCGCAAACGCCGCCTGCGGGCAGGTGTCGAGGCCGTGGCCGCGCGCCGCGGTCATCACGGCCTGCAGGAACATGCCATGGTCGAGCCAGCTGCCGCGCTCGAGCCGTCGGTCGATCGTGAAGATCATGCCGACCGGCGCATCGAAGAAGACGAAGTTCCGCCCGTGCTGGCGGTGCATCTTGTCCTTCTCGCCGCGCTTGATGCCGACGAGGCCGTAGAGATCCCAGCCGATCTTGCGCCGGCGCGCCAGGTAGGGCTCGAAGAACGCGACCGGATAGTAACGGTACTCGGCGCGATAGGTGCCTTCCGGCGCATCATGCGCCACGAGCAGCGCCTGGCTGACGCGCTCGCGAACGGCGCCGGTCAGCACATAGACCTTCCACGGCTGCATGTTGGTGCCGCTCGGCGCGCGCGCCGCGACGGTGAGAATCCGCTCGACCAGGCTGCGCTCGACCGGTCGCGGCAGGAAGGCGCGCACCGAGCGGCGCGAGGTGAGGGCGGTCTCGACGGCGGATGGGTTGGCCAGTCCGGCGTGTGGAGCACCGTTCCCGTTCGTTGTTGAGTGCGTCAAGGCTTCATTCCGTTCGATGTCGATCTCCTGATGCGATGCGTGCTTGCCGAAACCAGATGACGTGCGGTCGGGATGCCGGATTGATATTTCACCATGAGAATATTCGTTTACTAGAGCTCATGCGGAGCGCTAGGATCGGCGCATCGCCGAAAGGGACCGTTCAGGCCAACGGAACGGGCGATGCGGGCGGAAACTTTCTCGCATTTTCAACTGGTTGATACGGACAAGCTAGGCCAGCCTGTTGTTTGGCGTTGTCGTTTGCATGCGGCGCGGGGAGGGAGACAAGAGTGCTTCGCCTAACCGGCGTCAGCAAGCAATTCGACAATGTGGTCGCGGTCGACAACGTGAGCCTCGAAATCCCAACCGGCCAAATGGTTGGGATCATCGGTCGCTCCGGCGCCGGCAAATCGACTCTCTTGCGGCTGGTCAATCGGTTGGTCGACCCCACGGCCGGCAGCATCAACTTCAATGGAGCTGAGATCGCCACGATCAAGGGGCGGGTTCTCAACCAGTGGCGCGCCAAGTGCGCCATGGTGTTCCAGCAGTTCAACCTCGTGCCGCGGCTCGATGTGATCACCAACGTCCTCATCGGCAGGATGTTCTACCGCTCGACGTTGCAGGCGGTCTTTCAGTTGTTCACGCCGGAAGAGCGCACTCTCGCAGTCATGGCGCTTCAACGGCTGGATATGATCAAGCACGGGCTGCAGCGCGCCGACACTCTGTCGGGCGGCCAACAGCAGCGCGTCGCCATCGCCCGCGCACTGACCCAGGAGCCGGAAATTCTTCTGGCAGACGAGCCGATCGCCTCGCTGGATCCGCGCAACGCCACTGTGGTGATGGGCGCGCTTCGCGCGATCAACCGCGAAGACGGCATCACCGTCATCTGCAACCTGCACACTGTCGACACCGCTCGTGCCTACTGCGACCGGATCGTCGGGATGGTCTCGGGCCGGATCGCTTTCGACGGCCCGCCCACGGCGCTTACCGGCGACGTCATCCGTACGGTTTATGGGGTCGACGGCGAGGACGAAGAATTCGACATCAATGTCACGTCTACCGCCATCGGTATCGGCTCGAGAGGCACCGCGCAATAGCAAGACCACGACGCCTTCACATGATTTTGAGGGACGAAGAGCAACCCTTGGCAACGGAGGATCTGCCATGTCGATACGTCGATACGCTGCAGCAGTCGTCACAGCCGCTCTCACGACAGTCGTCGCGACGACGGCCACCGATGCATTTGCGAACTGGCGCGAGAAGTACCCCACGATCAATTTTGGCGTTCTCACGCTCGAGAACCAGATGACGACGGTGGACCGATACAAGCCCTACATCGTCTACGCAGAGAAGAAGCTCGGCGTCAAAGTGAAGCTTTCCCAGGCATCCGACTTCACCGGCGTCGGCCAGGCGCTGACCGCGGGACACCTGCAGATGGCTCGCATTGGCGGCTCCGGCTACGCGTCTGCGTACCTGGATTGCAACGGGTGCATCGAGCCGCTGGTGACGACCGAGGGGCTGGATGGGACAACAGGATACTTCTCGATCCTGATCGTGAAATCGGACAGCCCGTACAAATCGCTCGATGACCTGAAGGGAAAATCGGTCGCCTTTGCCGACCCGGTGTCGACGTCCGGGTACATCATTCCGATGGTGGATCTGACAAAGGCCGGCATCGACGTTGGCAAGTACTTCGGCAAGACGGCCTTCTCCGGAGGTCACGAGCAAAGCACCCTCGCCGTGCTGCGCGGGACCTACGACAGCGCGTTCACCTGGACTTCCGAAGGCGACACATTCGGCAATCTTCGGATGATGATGGACAAAGGTCTGTTGAAGCGCGAGCAGGTGCGCGTCGTTTGGAAGTCCGGTCTGGTCAAGAACCCGCTTCTGGCCGTGCGCAAGGAACTGCCGGCAGACATGAAGAAGGACATCGCACAGATGTATTTCGACATGGAGCGCGACAGCAAGGAGGTTCTGTTCGCGGCCGGTCAAGGCGAAGTGAAGAGATACGTTCCTGTGACTCATGCCGACTACGAATCGATGGTGCAGGCCGCCATCTTCCTGCGCGAGGCGCGCAAGAAAACCCAGTGATTGATCAGTTGCGCATGGCGCCATGGGCGGCGGTGGGCCGCCCATGCCGGCAATTCTCGATCATGCCGATCGGGCGCCCGCCGTACCGGCAGTTGGCGTCCCATGGGACGCAGTCGGCATGTCGGGCCGGGTAGCGCCTGACGCGGTGGTGGACTCCGTTGCCGCATTCGAGCGCGCGCGCGCGGAGATGCAGAGGCAAAAACGGATTCAGGCGCTGATCTTCGCGGTCGTCTTCTTGGTCTGCCTGGTGACGGCGGTGATCGTCGGTCAGTTCGACGTCATGACCCTGATCGACGGCCTGCCGCGCACGACGGACTACGTCCGGAAGCTCGTGCCCGTCCTGCGCTGGGAGACGCTGGGCGCCGACGTCGCGGAATGGTACTGGAACATCGGCAAATGGTTGACGTTGCTGGTTGAAACGCTGCTCATGGCGTTCTTCGCGACCCTGCTCGGCACGATCGGCGCGCTGCTCCTCAGCTTCGCGGCATCGAGCAATCTGACCCCCGGCTATTGGATCTATTTTGCGACCCGGCGGTTCTTGGAAATCGCGCGATCCGTGCCGGATCTGGTCTACGCCCTGGTGTTCGTGTTCGCCTGGGGCCTGGGACCGCTGGCGGGAATACTCGCGCTCACCATCCACACCATGGGAGCGTCGGGCAAGCTGTTCGCCGAGGTCAACGAAAACGTCGACCCCAATCCCATCGAGGGGGTCCGCGCCGCCGGGGCGAACTGGGTGAAGATGATCCGTTTCGCGGTCATCCCTCAGGTGCTTCCGGTCTTCGCCTCCTACACGCTCTGGCGCTTCGAGATCAATGTCCGCACCGCCGCGGTCCTCGGCTTCGTCGGAGCCGGGGGCATCGGATACGAGCTCTACACAAACATCCGGCTCAACTACTACGAAGACGTCAGCGCAATCCTGCTGATCATCGTCGCCACAGTTGTCCTCGTCGACATAGGCTGCGAGGAGATCCGTCATCGCATGATCGGCAAGGAATCTCTGCGATGAGGTTGCGCATCGGTGCGGTATCAAAGGCCGATATGCTCGAGGCCCGACGCTGCCTACCCGGCGCGTTCTGCCGGCCGCTGGCGCAGCGGTTGCTGTCCTGGCTCTGCTGGACCGGCTTGGCGGCATTGGTGCTGTTCTGCGCCGTGCGCTTCGATATGTCGCCGTTGCGCCTTTGGAGCGGTCTGTCCGAACTTGGCACCCTGACGAGAGTGATGTTCCCGCCCGCCTCGGGCGGCAACATGGACCTGTTTCTGGCCGGAATCTTGGAAACCCTGGCCATGGCGTTCCTGGGCACGCTGATCGGCGGCGCCATCGCGTTTCCGCTCAGCTTTCTCGCCGCAAAGAACATCCTGCCCGCTTGGCTCTTCCATTTCGGCGTGCGCCGGGTGTTCGACGTGTTGCGCGGCGTCGACGTGATGATCTGGGCGCTGATATTCGTGGTTGCCATCGGGCTCGGTCCGCTCGCAGGCATCCTGGCCATCGCCATCTCCGACGCCGGCACTCTCGCCAAGCTGTTCTCCGAGGCGATCGAGAACATCGACCGCAAGCAGACCGAAGGCGTCAGGTCCACGGGGGCGAACGCCGTCAAGGTCATGCGCTTCGGCGTGATTCCCCAGGTCCTGCCCGTGATGCTGTCGTTCACGCTCTACATGTTCGAATCCAACACCCGGTCGGCGACGATCCTGGGCATCGTTGGGGCGGGCGGGATCGGTCTATTGCTTGCTGATCGGATACGCGCGAATGTCTGGGATCAGGCATGCCTGATCATCATCCTGATCCTGGTCACCGTGTACTTCATTGACTTTGTGTCGAAGAGGCTGCGCGAGCGCTTGATTGGCCAGGGCAAGTAGCGCGGGGCACGGGGCGGCGGTGGCTTGCCGCATGTACGTCGCCTTGTCGCGCCGTCCCTTCCCGGACCGGACGGCTACCCGGACATTTCGCGGATGTATTTCAGCGACTCGGCAATCACCTCCTCGGTGATGAACATGTGACCGCGGTCCTTGTAGTGGAGGAACTTGTGCGGCGCTCCGGCCGCCTTGAGCGCGTCGACCATGCGCAGAACCTGCTCGACCGGAATCGAGGGATCGTCGTCTGAGTGAAAGATCAGCTGGGGAACGTTGCCGGGCGCAACGTGGCGGATCGGCGAAGCATATTCCCGGGCATCGGGAAACGGCTCGCCGGGCGGGACCCACCCGGCGCCCCAATCGAGTCTCACCAGGTCGTAGGCCCCGGACACGCAGATCGCGGCTCGAAAGCGCGACGGATACTCGTCCCATCCCCCGGTCTTGGCGAACCTGCCTTCGCCTAGCGTGGCGGCGAGCGAGGCCATGTGCCCGCCGCAGGACATGCCGATCGGAAAGATGCGGCTGCGGTCGAGGTTGTATTTGCGCGCATTCGCATGAACCCAGCGGATGGCGCACAGCATGTCCTGGTAGGGAGCGGGTGCGGGCGTGCAGGTGACGAGGCGATAGTCGATGCTCATGGCGAAGAAGCCGAGATCCGCCCATTGCCGGACATCGATCGAACCGGTGTCCCGTCGGGTTCCGTAGTACCACCGTCCGCCGTGGATCGAGATGACGACAGGCAGCTTGCCGCTGCCGCCCGGCGTCGCAATATCGGCAAGCAGTGCGGCGCCCTGCACTTGGCCGTAGACGATCGTTTCCACAGTCATTTCCTAACCCCCGATTGTTCGTGCCGGCTCGAATCCAGAATGCGCGGCAACATCTCAGAACGGCTTGCCTCGGCGCGGGTCTGCCCCGGTGGATCAGGTGAACTGCGCGTAGCCTGTCGAGCCGAACAGAGCCGAATAGCGCAGGGCGGGGGGAATGTGTCCGGCAGAGATCTTGTCGACGAGCTCGGTCGACTGGTTCAGGTCAGCAGGGCGGACCGGCAGCACGAGGTGCGCCAGTTCTCGAGTGTTCTCCACCACAACGATCGTTATGTCGGCCGGCACCTCGACGTCCATGTAGCCGAGTGCCTTGACGGGGTCCGCCTTCATCCGCGCCGTGAATACCGGATCGTGGCTGCCCCAATTGAGAGGAAACAGGCGCGGGTCCCGATAGGACTCGCCGAACTCCTTGATATCCGAGTACGCGGACTTGGTTTCGGTGTAGCGCGGCGATGTCAGCACGATGTGAGTGATGCGTGAAGTATTCTCGACGGCGACCACGGTCTTGCCCTCGGGAATCGCGAGCTTCATTTGCGAGAGAGCGTCTTTCGGGTTGGCGAGCAGTCGCTCTTTGAAGCGTGCGTCGAACCACGCCCGCGCAATAACCTGCCCCATCGTGGGGTTGAGCGCATTCATGAAGTTCCTCTCATTGGCTGGACGACAGCGGTTTCAGGATACAATCTTTCATTTCAGCAAATCAACGCGTCGCCCGACACGTGTCGCCTGGCGCGCGCGGCGACGATTACGACGAGGATGCAATGACAAGCGACCAGGGCCTCATCCGGATCGATGCAGTCGTCTTCGATCTTGGCGGCGTGCTCATCGACTGGCATCCGCGCCATCTCTACAGGCGGCTGTTCGATGGGGACGAGCGGGCCGTACAGCACTTTCTGAACGACGTGTGCACCGCCGACTGGATCCGACAGCAGGACATGGGCAAGCCCGTGGCCCAGGCGGTCGCCGAGCTCGCCCAGCGATTTCCGGAGCATGCGCATCTTATTACGAAGTACGACACATGTTGGGAGGAGATGCTTGCCGGACCGCTCGATGAATCCGTTCTGGTCGTGGCGCATCTCCATCGGGCCGGTCGTGCAATCTATGGCCTGACCAATCTGCCCTCAGAGAAATACCCGTTGCTCCGGCGGCGGCTCGACTTCCTCGACTGTTTTCAGGGCGTTCTTGTATCGGGAGACGTCGGCTGCGCCAAGCCGGATCCGGAAATCTACCGACGCCTGATTGCGACCCACGGGCTGGCGCCCGAGACCACGCTTTATTTCGACGATGTTTGGGCCAACGTTGCGGGCGCGCGCGCTGTCGGAATGCACGCGTTCCAATTCTCATCAGCCAAACAGCTTCGGGCCGACCTGGACGCTTTTGGCCTGCTATGACCGCCCGGCCCTGCTGCGCGCCTCGGCGGCGCTGATCAGGCTGCCGAGCCGGGCATGCGGTCGGCCGCCGGTCGCGATCGCGACGGCGAAGACGATCTCGGAGGGGCGCGGCGCATCGCCGATGGTCACGGCGATCGCGTCATAGTGCGACCGCACGTTTCCGGCATCCATGTTGCCGAGCGACAGATCGAGGGTACAGCCGGCCGGCCCGAGCTTCATCGAGCCGGGCACGCCGGCCGCACCGCCGCCGAGCGCGCGGCGGATGCCGGCGCCGCCTGGCGCGTGCCAGATCGCGGCGTGCTCCATCTCGCCGTCGACGCCGACGATCGCGCCCTTGCCGTAGGACTCGACCTTGCCGGCCTCTGCCTTCATGAGCTCGAGCAGCTCGCGCGTCATGTCGTGGGCGAGCGGCTCAAGGGAATCCATGAACGGCACGAGATCGGCGACGAATCTGCCGGCAAACGGATTGGCCATCACAACGGCGGCCCAGCCGCGGCGCACCGGCTTGTCGAGCTTCGGTCCGCGCTCGTGCCAGGTGCGCTCCAGCGTGACGACGCTGCGGCGAATGTCGTGAGATGCCATTCTGATGCTCCTGCTGGACTGCGTGGGACTAGGATCCGACGGCCGCGGCGGGTCGCCGGCCAGCGCCATTCCCGGCGGCCATATCGCGCAAGATCTGGTGGCTGGAATTGTAGCCCGGCAAGCCCGTGACCGTGCCGCCGGGCCAGGTGCCGGCACCGCCGAGATAGAGACCGGCGATCGGCGTGCGGTAGCGCGCGAGGCCGGCGATCGGCCGCAGCGCGAACATGTGATCGGGCGTCATGTCGATCTGCGCGAAGTTGCCGCCGACCAAACCGTAGTCGCGCTCGATGTCGACTGGGCTGTAGAAGCGCTGGGCAACGATCGAGCGCTTCAGGCTGGGGATGTACTCGGTCAGGATCGACACGATGCGCTGTCCCATGACCTCGCGCGCCGTCGCCCAGTCGCCGCCGCTGGGCTGAGAGGGGGCGAGCTCGTAAGGGAAGAACCAGGCATTGACCGAGATCAGATGCCTGCCGGGCGGCGCCTGCTCGGGAGAGGCGAAGCTCGGCATCAGGCCCCACAGACGCGGGCAGTCAGTGAGCCGCTTGGCATGGAAGTCGTCATGGCAGCGCTCGAGATAGTCCATGCCCGGGGCGATGCGGAACTGGCAGGTCGAATAGGCGACCGCGTCCTCCGGCGACGCACCGGCGAGGAAGGGCGGCTCGTCGACGCCGAGCACGACTTTGAAGACCGCGCCGCCGCTCGGCAGCGCCTTGAGCCGGCGGCCGATATCGGCTGGCAGGTGGTCGGCTTCCACGAGGTCGAGCAGCGTCGTGCGCGGATGCAGGTTGGACAGCACGATCGGCGCCAGGAATTCCGTGCCGTCGTCGAGTGCGACGCCGCGCACGGTATGATCGGCGCCGGCGATGATGCGCGCTACCGTCGCTTCGGTGCGGATCGTGACGCCGAGATGCTCGAGCGCGCGGCGCATGGCGGCGACAATGCTGCCCATGCCGCCGACCGGCAGGCCGGTCGAGCCGCGCAGCGGCTGGGTGCGCGGATCGTGCACGGCGTCGACCGACGAGGAGTAGAGCGACATGGGTCGCAACAGCAGCACGGCAGGCGAGCCCGGACTTGACGGCGCGAAGGCGCCGCTGCCGGCGAGCAGCGACACCGCCGCGCGCACCTCGTCGGTCTCCAGGCGCTGCTCGACGAAGTCGCGGATGCTGCCGAAGAAGATCGTGGCGAAGTCGGCCTCGTCCTCCGGCGTCGTCAGGCGTGCCGCGAGCTCTGCAAGGCTGGGCGGTGGCTCGTAAAGCGACACCTTGATGCGCCGGGCGAAATCGTTGAAGAACTCGAAAATGCCGGGATAGGCGTCGGCGTCCCGGCGCGAGAACGTCCTGGCGATGTGGTCGTGCATGCGCTTCTGGTCGCGCCAGCCGACGAAGAAGCGGCCGCCCGGGAACGCCTGGAGCACGGATGGGTCCGGCTTGAGCCAGGTCAGGCCGAAGCGCTCGAGCTCCATGTCCGCCACGATGCGCGGCTCGACCGAGCCCGGCGAGTTCGTCATGGCGCCGCGATAGCCCGGGAAGAACTCGACGGTGGCGGCCGGGCCACCGACCTCCATGCGACGCTCGAGCACCTCCACGCGCAACCCGGCGCGCGCGAGATAGAAGGCGGCGACGAGACCGTTGTGCCCGCCGCCGACGACGATGGCGTCGGCGCGATGCGTCTTGCCGGTGATTGCCGGGGCCGGCGGCCGCGCCGTCACGATAGCGCAGCCACGGCACGCGCCATGCGGTTGCACGCCTCTGCCATGGTCTCGGTCGCATAGGCGAAACAGAGACGCACGTATGGCGACATGCCGAATCCGCTGCCCGGCACCACGGCGACGCCGCCGGTCGTCAGCATGTGGTCGGCGACATCGAGATCGTTGCCGAGCACGCGGCCGCTGGCGTCGCGCCGTCCAATCAGGCCGCTGACGTCGATGTAGACATAGAAGGCGCCGGCCGGGACGGTGCAGCTCAGTCCCTCGACCTGGTTGAGCCGCCGGATGACCAGGTCGCGGCGCTCCTGGTAGACGCGGTTATGCTTGGCGACGAAGTCGTGGGGGCCGCGCAGCGCGGCCACGGCCGCGGCCTGGCTGATCGAGCTCAGGCTGGTCGTGGTCTGGCTTTGCAGCTTGGTCATGGCGCGGATCAGCCACTGCGGCCCGGCGCCGTAGCCGATGCGCCACCCGGTCATGCAATAGGTCTTGGACACGCCGTTGATGGTCAGCGTGCGCGGCATCAGGCGCGGCTCGACCTGGGCGAGCGTCGTGAATCTCGCGCCGTCGAACAGGATGTGCTCGTAAATGTCGTCCGACATGATGAGCACATGAGGATGGTCGAGCAGGACATCGGCGATGCCCCGCAGCTCGGCCTGAGAATAGACGGCCCCCGACGGATTGTTCGGCGAGTTGATGATGAACCAGCGTGTCCTGGGCGTGATGGCGCGGCGCAGCTCCTCGGGTCGCAGCTTGAAGCCGTCGGACTTGCGGCAGTCGATGAAGACCGGCGCGGCGCCGGCCAGCTCGACGATGTCGGCATAGGAGACCCAGCTCGGTCTCGGAATGACCGCTTCGTCGCCGGCTGTCAGCGTCGCGATCAGCGCGTCGAACACGACCTGCTTGGCGCCGGCGCCGACGATGACCTCCTCGGGCTTCACGGTCATGCCGTTGTCGCGCGCGAACTTCTCGACGATGGCCTGGCGCAGCTCCGCAATCCCCTCGGTCGGCGTGTATTTGGTGAAGCCGTCGCGGATCGCCTTGATGGCGGCGTCCTTGATGTGATCGGGCGTGTCGAAGTCCGGCTCGCCGCCGCTGGTGACCAGCACGTCGCGTCCCGCGCGCTTGAGCGCGCGCGCCTTGGCCGTGGTCGCGATCGTCGCCGACTCGCGCAGCCGGCCGAGCATGGGCGACAGTTGCGTCAGTTCCGCCACGGCGTCACCGGCGCGAGGTCGAGCTTGCCGAGGCGCTCGCCGCCATTCTCGCCGACCATGACGGTCTCGGTGCAGCCGATCGCGCCGATACCCGGCACTTTGAGGATGGGGATGAGGTGGAACACCATGCCGGCCTTGAGGGGACGCTCATCCTTGGGCTTGATGTCGATGATGTGGCCTTCGCCGAGACCGGGCGGGAACGACAGGCCGAGGCTGTAGGCCGCGCGGTTCTTCCAGTACCCGCCGGCGCCGCCGCGCTCGGCGGCCGCGCGACCGGCGGCGTCGACCGTGGCGGCCGTGACGCCGGGCCGCATCGCTGCGATCAGCGCCTTCAGCGCCGCCGCCGACACGTCGAACCATTTGCGCGTTTCGGCCGGCAGCGCCGTGCCGCCGATGCGGCCGAGCACGCCGTGATAGCGCTGCACGCTCGCCGAGACCTCGAGCCAGCAATGGTCGGTCGGCCCGAGCGGACGCCTGGCGTGGTTGGCATGGGTCTGGCCTGAGCCGATGCCGCCGACCACATAGGAGGGCGAGCCCGTGTACTCGCTGCCGGCAGCCGCCAGCTCGCCATTGATCGCGGCCGCGACGTCGCTGTCGGTCCGGGCGGTCTTGAGACTGCGCGCCCCGGCCAGCATGGCCTGTTCGGCGATCGCCACGGCCTGGCGCATGTAGTCGATCTCGCGCGGCGATTTGACGGCGCGCAACGCGTCGACGACGCCGAGACTCGGCTCGAACTCGACGCCGGGCAGCAGCCTGGCCAGCAGGTCCGGCCGGGTGATCGACTGGCGCGCGCCGTCGACCTCGATGCCGACGCGCCCCTTGTCGGCACGTTCCTGCTTGACCGCGGCGGCGAAGATGTCGAGCGCGATGTCGAGATTGTCGATCGGATAGTGGCGCTGCACCCAGGAGTGGTTGCGCACATTGTCGACTTCGATGTTGCGGATGACGAGAAACGGATCCTGGCGCGCCGGCACGACGAGCGCCTGGAAAACATGGTAGCCGGGCGTGGCGAAGCCCGAGAGATAGCAGATGTTCTCGGGCGCCGTGACGATCAGCGCGTCGAGCCCGGCCGCGGCGACCGCGCGCTGGCCGCGCTCCATGCGGGCCGCGTATTCGCTCGCCTCGAAAGCCAATGCCATGTCGCCGCTCTCCTCCGGCTCAGCGCTCGAGCACCGCGCGCAGGAACTGGCGCGTGCGCGGATTGACCGGCTGCTTGAGTACCTGGGACGGCGGTCCCTCCTCGATGATCTTGCCCTGGTCGAACATCAGCACGCGGTCGGCGATGTCGGCCGCAAAGGTCATCTCGTGGGTGACCACGACCATCGACATCTGGTTGGTGTGCGCGAGATTGCGCACGACGCGCAGCACCTCGCCGACCAGCTCCGGATCGAGCGCCGACGTCACCTCGTCGAACAGCATCAGCTTGGGCCTGAGCGCCAGCGCGCGCGCGATCGCGACGCGCTGCTGCTGGCCTCCGGAAAGCTGGGCCGGCCGGTTGCGCAGATGCGTGTCGAGCCCGACCTGGGTCAGCAGATCGACGGCGCTGGCCTCGGCCTCATCGCGGCTGAGCTTCAGCACCTGCTCGATCGGCTCGCGCACGTTCTCCAGCGCGGTCATGTGCGGGAACAGGTTGAATTGCTGGAACACCATGCCGACAGCGCGCCGGACCTGTCGGGCGTTGCGCTCGCCGGCCGGTTCCAGCTTGCCGTCCTTCATCTCATGCCAGAGATAGCGGCCGTCGATCTCGATCGTGCCCGAGTCCGGACGGTCGAGGCCGATCAGCAGGCGCAGGATCGTCGTCTTGCCCGAGCCGCTGGCGCCGATCACCGCGATCTTCTCGCGCGGCGCCACGGACATGTCGATGTTGTCCAGCACTGTCAGCCGGCCGTACGACTTCGACACGCCACGCATGGCGGCGAGGTGAGGCGCGCCGGCTTGGGGCGCGCTCCCCGAACCGTGCGGCCCGGCCGCATCCTGCATGCTCACCAGCACCAGCCCCGTCGGTTCCTTGTGCCCGCAATCACGGCCGCGACGTTCCCGGCACGCCTACGTCGCCTTGGCGCAGGCCTCGTCCGCCGTCATGTTGAGCGAGCCCGCCGGCACCTCGAAGCCGTGCTGCTGGCTCAGCTTCAAGAACTCGCCGGACTGCTTCATCTTCTTCAGCTCGGCCTGATAGGCGGCATGAAACTCCGTGTCGCCGGGCCGGAACGCCCCGCTGCTGCCGTGGGGCAGGTCGTCGGGCAGCGGATAGACGATGTCGAAGGCGTTGTTGCGTGCCTTGCGCAGGTCGCGCAGCGCCGAATAGGTCGAGATTGCGATCTGGATCCGCCTGGCGGCGAGGCCGTCCATGAGCGACGGGTTGTCCTGGAACTGCGAGATGTTGGCGGCCGGTACGCCGAGTTTCTGAGCCGACTGCAGCAGATAGCTGCCGGTCAGCATGCCGACCTTGAGGCCCTGCTTTCCGGCATCCTCGATGCTCTTGGGCGCTGGCGTGCCCGGCGCGTAAGCGATCGACCCGCCGTCGAACACGATCGGGTCGGCATACCTGACCTGCTCGCAGCGCGCCTTGGTGATGGTCAGCGCCGCGCCGATCATGTCCCAGCGTCCGGCCTGCAGGCCAGGAATGAGCTGACCGTAGGGCGCTATGTGGCCCTCGATCTTGGGCACGCCGAGCCGGCCCATGATCGTCTGCACCACCGCTGGCGCCAGACCGGTCACCGTGCCGTCCGGATTGAGGCCGCTATAGGGCGGCTGATTGGCGATGCCGATCTTCAGCACGCCCGCCTTGCGCAGCTGGTCGAGCGACGTGCCGGCCTGCGCCCACGCGCCCGGCGCCCACGCGAACGTGCTGCCGATCGCCAAGACGCCGATTGCCTCGCGCCGCGTGAAGCTCATCGTCATCGTCCGCCTCCCCTGTGAGCGCCAATCGGTGGCGCATTTGGACATACGATATAGCATGCACGGGTTGGAACAAGCGGCCCACGGGGCGTTCGTCCCACAATGTAATCTGGGACGCTGCGGACGGCGGCGCGCCTTGACGATATGTGCCGGGCCCCGCAAGGATGGCGCCTTCGAATCCGATCCGGGCTTGCGCCTCACGCCGGTGCCCCAGCCTCGACAAAGACGACAGCGCATTGCTCAGGCGCGATGGGAGGGGAAACGTGGTGACGGCGTCAGTATGCATATGCCAGGTCCGTTATGGCCGCAGAAGGTGAGGGCGGCATGAACATGTCTCACCCGGCGGCCGAGGCCTCGGCACGGGAGGTCGCGCCTTCGTCGCGTCTCGAAGAGGTGTTGAGCGCCGGTCGCTTCGCGGTGACCGCCGAGATGGCTTCGCCCGACTCGTCGAATCCCGAGGATGTGTTGGCGAACATCGCGCCGCTGGTCGGTCATGTCGACGCGATCAACGTCACGGATGGGTCCGGCGCCAATGCGCACATCGCCAGCCTGGCGGCGAGCGCCATCATCGCGCGCGCCGGCCACACGCCGGTCATGCAGATGACGTGCCGCGACCGCAACCGGATCGCGATCCAGGCCGATCTCGTCGGCGCGGCGGCGCTCGGCATCAACACGCTGCTGTGCCTCGGCGGCGACGACGTCAAGGCGGGCGACCATCCCGACGCCAAGCCGGTCTTCGACCTGGACGGCACGAGCCTGATCAAGGCCGCGCGCACGCTATGCGATGGTCAATATCTGTCCGGTCGCAAGCTGACGCACCCGCCGCGCCTATTCATCGGCGCGCCCGAGAATCCGTTCATGGCGCCGCTCGAGGGCCGGCTGGAGAAGCTGAAGGCGCGCATCGAGGTCGGCGCGCAGTTCGTGCAGACCCAGTTCTGCTTCGACATCGCGTTGCTGCGCCAGTTCATGACGCGTGCCGTCGAGCTGGGCCTCGACCGGCGCTGCTCCATACTCGTGGGTGTCGGCCCGCTCGCCTCGGCGCGGACCGCGCGCTGGATGCGTAGCAACATCCCCGGCGTGCACATACCCGACGCGACGATCGAACGCATGGAGACATCGGCCGATCCCGCTGCGGAAGGCCGCCGCATCTGCGTCGAGATGATGCAGCAGATCCGCGAGGTCAAAGGCGTCGCCGGCGTGCACATCATGGCGATCAGGCAGGAGCGTTGGATCGGCGAGCTTGTGCAGTCTTCCGGCGTGCTCGGTGGCCGCAGGGCGGGAGCGGCGTAGAAATCTCCTCGTCCTTCGACAGGCTCAGGACGAGGCCAAGATTGCCTACGGCTGCCACTTCATCTCGAACACGAAGAACGCTTCGTTGGCGGTCGGCTGCCACACCAGCTCCTTGCGCGCGGCGTAGATCGCGAAGTCCTGATAGAGGCCGATGCCCGGCACGTCCTCGCGCAGGATCTCGAAGGCGCGGTGGTAGTGGCGCAGGCGGGCGGCCTCGTCGAGCGTGGCGCGTGCCGCGACCACTTCCTTGTCGTAGTCGGTGTTCTTGTACTTGGCCCAGATGCTCTCGCTGTGGAACAGCGGGAAGATGACGCCGTCGGCATCCTGGCAGGCGCATGACCAGCGGCCGAGCGACAGCGACCCGGCGTCTTCGGGCTTGCCCTGGCGGCGGCGCAGGAAGGTCGCCTGGTCGGTCGAGGAGATCGTGACCTTGAGCCCGACTTCGCCCAGCATCTGCTGGACCGCCTGCACGACGCGCTGGTCATAGGCGGGCGAGGTGATGAACGGAATTTCCGCGCCCTCCGCGCCCGCTTCCTTGATCAAGGCGCGCGCCTTGGCGGCGTCGAAGGGATAGCCTTTGACGTCGGCGACGAAGCCGAAATTGGCCGGCGTCAGGACGACGTCGACCGGCTTGCCGAAGCCGGGCATCAACGCCTCGATGATGAGGTCGCGGTTGATCGCATGCGCGATGGCGCGGCGCACGCGCACGTCCTGGGTCGGCGTCGCCAGCGCGTTGACGAACAGGTAGCCGACGCGTTCGGTCGGGATTGACATGACCTTGATGCGGCCCTCCGACTTGAGCTGCGCAGCGTCATCGGGGTTGAGCTGGCGGATGATGTCGACCTTGCCGGTGCGCAGATTGGCCATGCGCGTTGCCGTATCAGGCACGTTCTGGAAGGTCACGGATTTGAACGGCGGCTTGCCGCGCCAGTAGGCGTCGTTGGCGTCGAGACTGACGCGCACGCCCTTCTGCCATTCCTTGAACTTGTACGGCCCGCTGCCCATCGGCTCGAGGTTGAACTTGTCGGCCCCGGCTTTCTCGACATAGGCCTTGGGCACGATCGACAGCTTGACGAGCTGGGCGAGTAGAGCGGGGTAGGGCGTCGACGTGGTCAAGCGCACCGTGTCGGGCGCCGTCGCCTCTGCCTTGGTAATGCTGTTGAACTGGCCGAGCTGCGGGCTCTTGAAGGCGGGATCGGTGATGCGGCGCACGCTGAAGACGACGTCCTCGGCGGTGAGCGGCGAACCGTCGTGGAACTTCACGTCGGTGCGGATGGTGAAGTCGATCACCGTGTCCGACTGATACTTCCAGGCGGTCGCGATCTGCGGCACGATCTTGCCGGACGGATCGCGCGTGACCAGGTTGTCGAAGATGTTGCGGTAGACGGTGTAGCTGTCCGTATCCCACTGGATGTGCGGATCGAGCGTGGCCGGCTGGCCGGGCAGGTCGACCGACAGCGTGTCCTTGGTCTGTCCGAATGCGGGCGCGGAGGTCAAAAGGACCAGCGCACCGAGGGCGGCACCGACATGTCGCAGCATCATCGCAGTTCTCCCGATCTCAGGCATACTCGACCCCGTCGGCAGGCAGGATAGGGCGAGGCCGGCTGGCAGGCAAACACCGGGAGGCAGCATGACCGAACAGTCCCTGCACGACCGCATCGTGCTCGTGACCGGCGCCGCACGCGGCATCGGCGAGGCGATCTCCGATGCGGTCGTGGCCAAAGGCGGCACGGCGATCCGCACCGATCTGGCCGAGGCCAAGAACATCGACCATGCGCTCGACGTGACGAGCGAGGCCGACTGGATCGCGGCGATCGCCTGGGTCGAGGCGCGTCACGGACGGCTCGACGGCCTGGTCAACAATGCCGGCATCGCCATCCTCGGCACCGTCGAGGCGACGAGTTTCGCGGACTGGCGCCGCGTGCAGTCGGTCAATCTCGACGGCACCTTCCTCGGCTGCAAGCACGGGTTCCGGTTGCTGCGCCGGAGCAAGGCGGGCTCGATCGTCAATATGAGCTCGATCTCCGGCCTGGTCGGCGGTCACAACCTCGCCGCCTACAACGCCAGCAAGGGCGGCGTGCGGCTCCTGACCAAGTCGGTGGCGCTCTATGGCGCACGCCTTGCGCCGCCGATTCGATGCAACTCGATTCATCCGGCCTTCACGGAGACCGACATGGTGCAATCGATCGTCGGCCAGACGCGCGAGCCTGCCCGCGCTCATGAGAAGATGGTCGCCATGATGCCGATGCAGCGGCTCGCGACGCGGGCGGAGATCGCGCTGGGGGCGGTCCATCTGCTGTCCGACGCGTCGTCCTTCATGACCGGCAGCGAGCTCGTGATCGACGGCGGATTGAGCGCGCAGTAGGCTCTCCGAGCGAGGAGAAAGACGATGAAGCGTGCCGTTCTGGTGATCTGCGACGGTCACCGCGCCGATCTGGTGACGCCGGAGCTGACGCCCAACATCTGGCGGCTGGCGCAGGCCGGTCGCCGCTTCACCAGCCACGCCAGCGTGTTTCCGTCGGTGACGCGCGTCTCCTCGGCCAGCATCGCCACGGGCTGCCGTCCGGCGCGCCACGGTCTGCACGGCAATACCATGGCGCTCGACGAGGGTGACGGGCTGGTCGTGCGCGACGTCGGCAATCCCGATTTCCGCGGCCGCATGCGGCGCGCGACCGGGGCCACGCTGCGCGTGCCGACGCTCGCTGAACGTCTCGCCAAGCGCGGCGGCCAGATCGTCATGTCCAATGTCTCGCCCGGTGCGGCCTATTTCCAGGATCCCGACGGGCACGGCCACGTCTATCACCGCGACGGCTCCTATGGGCCCGGCGAGAGGGCGGTCGCCGATCCGATGGTCGTCACCCACGACGCCGCGGGCGACCGCGTCATGGCCGAGCGCTTCTGCTCCGATGTCCTGCGCCGGCGCCGGCCGGTCATGTCCGTGCTGTGGCTGTGCGAGCCCGATCACACCATGCATGCGAGCGAGCTCGGCTCGTCCGAGCACCGCCGTGTCGTCGCCGCGGCCGACCAATGCGTCGGCATGGTCGCCGACACGGTCGCGTCGCTTGCGGCGGAGGGCGACGATGTCCTCCTCCTGGTCGGCTCGGACCACGGCCACGAAACGGTGGGTACGACGGTGCGGCCGGATGCGCTGCTGGTCCAGGCCGGGCTCAAGCGCGATCTCGCCTCCACGGACGTCGTCGTCGCATGCCAGGATTTCAGCGGCTTGGTCTACTGTGCCGCCGGGACCGGCGACCGCGCCGCGCAGATTGCCGATTTCCTCGCGCGGCAGGCTTGGATCGGCGAGGTCATCGCCGGCGCGGAGCTCGGCCGAATCGGCATGGCGCCCGATCACGGCTTGGCGCTCGCCTTCACTCTGCGGAATGGCGCGGCGACCAATTCCTTCGGCGTGCCCGGCACGAGCGACATGGCCGCCGCGTCGAGCACGACGAAGGTCAAGACCGGCCTCGGCTCCCATGGCGGGCTCGGCAGCTGGGAGCAGCGGCCGTTCCTAATCGCGTCTGGCAAGGGCGTCGCAGCAGGCACGGTGCACGCCGGGTCGACCTCGATCGTCGACATCGCGCCGACGATCCTGCGGCACCTCGGCATCGCGGTCGAGGGGATGGACGGCAGACCGCTGCCATTGAATTGATATCATGTTTGAGAAGTGATATCATTGCTATTATTGTTGGCTCGGAGATATCAAGATGGCTGCAATGATCGTCCGCAAGATTTCCGATGCGACCCATCGAGCGCTCCGCATGCGTGCCGCGCAGAAGGGGCGCAGCGTTGAGGCGGAGGTTCGGGCAATCCTCGATGAGGCTGTGCGCTCGGCGGACCGCCCGGGAATTGGAACGGCTCTGATGAAGATGTTTCGGCCTGGGGTCGATCTCGAGGTGCGGCGGAATCGTGCGCCAGCAGAGCCGGCCGAGTTCAAGTGATTCTGCTCGATACCAACGTCGTGTCTGAGACGATGCGTGCGACGCCGGCTCCCGCGGTCATTGCTTGGCTTGACGAGCAGGCGACCGAAACTCTTTATCTGTCGACGGTCAGCTTGGCGGAATTGCTGCTCGGCATTGCCTTGCTACCCAATGGCCGGCGCAAGAGGACCCTCGGCGATGCGTTGACGCAGCGGGCGATCACTCTCTTTGCCGATCGGATATTGGCCTTCGATCTTGCTGCGGCAGAAGCCTATCCGGGCGTTGTCACGCGGGCTCAAGCTGCTGGACGTGTCATGAGCGTCGCAGATGGCCAGATTGCATCGATTGCCGCAGCGCATCGGATGTCTGTCGCGACACGTGATTTGGCGCCATTCACGGCCGCCGGAATCCGGGTCATCGATCCATGGAATGCGACGAACGCCTGAGGTTACCGAAACCGTTCTTCGTCTAGCTGTCAAACGTTCGCGCCGAGCAGCGCGTCGCACACCGCGCGCGTGACGTCCTTCGTGGCCGCGGTGCCGCCGAGGTCGGGCGTGCGCGGCGCGCCGGCGGCGGTGACCCGCTCGATCGCCGCCATGAGCCGCGCGGATGCCTCGCGCTCGCCCAGATGCTCGAGCATCATCGAGGCGGTCCAGAAGGACGCGATCGGATTGGCGATGCCCATGCCCGTGATGTCGAAGGCCGAGCCGTGGATCGGCTCGAACATCGAGGGAAAGCGGCGCTCGGGATTGAGATTGGCGGTCGGCGCCACGCCGAGGCTGCCGGCCAGCGCCGCCGCCAGATCGCTCAGGATGTCGGCATGCAGGTTGGTTGCGACCATGACGTCGAGGGTGCCGGGCTTGAGCACCATGCGCGTGGTCGCGGCGTCGACCAGTTCCTTATCGGTCCTGACATCGGGGAAGTCGCGCGCCGTGTCGTAGAAAATTTCGTCCCACATCACCATGCCGTGGCGCTGCGCGTTCGACTTGGTGATCAGCGTTAGGAGTCTGCGCGGGCGCTTCTGCGCCAGCTCGAAGGCGAAGCGCATGATGCGCCGCACGCCCGCGCGCGTGAACACGGCGACCTCGGTGCCGACCTCCTCGGGCAGGCCGCGATGGACGCGGCCGCCGGCGCCGGCATACTCGCCTTCGCTGTTCTCGCGGATGATGACCCAGTCGAGATCGCCTGCACCGACGCCGGCCAGCGGGCTCTTGAGGCCCGGCAGCACGCGGGTCGGCCGCACGTTGGCGTACTGGTCGAAGCCCTGGCAGATCGGCAGGCGCAGGCCCCAGAGCGTCACGTGGTCGGGCACGTCGGGCGCGCCGACCGCGCCGAAATAGATGGCGTCGAACTTCTTGAGCCGCTCGAGCCCGTCCTCGTCCATCAGGCGGCCATGCTTGCGGTAATAGGCCGAGCCCCACGGGAAATGCTCGACCTCGAGGCGAAAGTCACCGGCGCGCTGCTCGAGCACCTTGAGCACCTCGAGCCCGGCATCGATCACCTCGATGCCGATGCCGTCGGCGGGAATGGCGGCGATGCGGTAGCTGCGCATGTGATCCGGGGCCCCAATGAGCGTTTCAGGCGGCCGCCAAGGTGCCGGAATGCCCGGGTTGCCGCAAGGCGCGGCCCTCGCCTACCATTCCACGCAATGACCAGCCCATTGCAGCCGCGCTCCCGGCCGCTCGCCGGCATCCGCGTGCTGGACTTCTCCACCCTGCTGCCCGGTCCGCTCGCGACCCTCATTCTTGCCGAGGCGGGTGCGGACGTGCTCAAGGTCGAGCGGCCGGAGGGCGGCGACGACATGCGCGGCTTTCCGCCGGCCTTCGCCGACGCCGCCGGCTACAATTTCGCGCTGCTCAACCGCGGCAAGCGCAGCCTCGCCCTCGACCTCAAGCAACCTGCGGCGGTCGAGCGGGTCCGCCAGCTCGCGTGCGAGGCCCATGTCCTGGTCGAGCAGTTTCGTCCCGGCGTGATGGCACGGCTCGGTCTCGGCCATGACGAGCTGAGCCGCCTCAATCCGCGCCTCGTCTACTGCTCGATCACGGGCTACGGCCAGGCGGGGCCCATGGCCCAGGTGGCCGGCCATGACCTCAACTACCTGGCGGAGACCGGCCTGCTGATGCTGGCAGCGGGAGCCGACGGCACGCCGCCGGTGCCGCCGGGCCTGATCGCCGATATCGGCGGCGGCGCGCTGCCCGCGGTCATCAACATTCTGATGGCGCTGCGCGAGGCCGAGCGGACCGGCCGCGGCCGTCATCTCGATGTCGCCATGACCGACGGGCTGTTCGCCTGGTCGTTCTGGGCGCAGGGCGAGATCGCGGCAGGGTGCGGTGCGCCCAAGCCTGGCAGCGGACTCCTCGCCGGCGGATCGCCGCGCTACCAGGTCTATCCAACCTCGGACGGCAAGTTCGTCGCCGCGGCGCCCCTGGAGCAGAAATTCTGGCAAAATTTCTGTGCCGCGATCGGGCTCGACCGGAAACTCGCCGATGACGGCGGCGATCCCGCCGCGACGCGAGCCGCCGTCGCGCGCATCATCGCCGGCCGCACCGCCGAGCATTGGCGCCAGGCTTTCGCCGGCCGCGACGTGTGTTGCGCCGTCGCGCGCACGCTCGACGAGGCCATGTGCGAGCCGCATTTCCGCGATCGCGGACTCTTCGCGGCACAAATTGTAGGACCGCGTCCTGTTCCGGCACTGCCGGTGCCGCTTGCGACCTGCTATCGCGATGCGGGCGATGCGAAACCGTTCCCGCGCCTGGGAGAGCACAAGAGTTGGGCAGAGGAGATGAGCCAGACATGAAAGGAATTGTGGTCAGCGCCGACCAGTTGCGACGCCAGATGAGTCTCATCTTCTCGGCATGGGGCATGCCCGAGGATCACGTCGCGACCACGGTCCACGTCATGACCGAGACGGATCTGCGCGGCATCGATTCGCATGGCATCGGCATGATCCCGTCCTACGAGCGCTGGCTGCGCCAGGGACGGCTGACCATGACGCCGCACATCCACGTCGTCACCGATCTGCCGGCGCTCGGGCTGATCGATGGCGGCGGCGGGCTCGGCTACGTCCCCTCCGTCCAGGCGATGAACATGGCGATCGACAAGGCCAGGACGGCCGGTGTCGCCGCGGTCGGTGTGCGCCGCACCGATCACTTCGGCGCGGCCGGCCACTACGCGCTGATGGCGGCCGCCGAGGGCATGATCGGCATGGCCATGACGGCAGGTGCGACCGGCTTCACGGTGCCGACCTTCGGCCGCGAGCCGATGCTCGGCACCAACCCCATCGCATTCGCCGCGCCGGGCCGGCGCAACCGGCCGTTCTGCCTCGATATGGCAACCAGCACGGTCGCCTTCGGGAAGATCAACATTGCGCGCCGCGCGAAGAAGAAGCTGCCCGAGGGCTTGGCGCTCGACGAGGCCGGACGTCCGATCACCAATTCGCAGCACGCCTTCGAGGCGCGCCGCCTGACGCCGCTTGGCGGCGATCGCGCGCGCGGCGGCCACAAGGGATACGGCCTCGCCATGATGGTGCAGATACTGTGCGATACGCTGACCGGTACCGGCATGCTGCGGCCAGGCGTCGGCCGCACCGAAACCGACCTCGGTCCTGGCCGATTCGGCCATTTCTTTTTGGCTCTGTCGCCCGATCTGCTGCGCGGCGACGAGGGATTCGATGACGACCTCGACCATGTCGTCGACCTCATGCGCGCCACGCTGCCGGTCGACCCCGCTCAGCCGGTCATGGTCGCGGGCGACCCGGAATACGCCGCCCACGCCGAACGGACGCGGTCGGGCGTGCCCATGACCGAGACGCTCTACGACGAAATCCGGTCGGTTGCGCGCAACAGCAACGTCGAATTCGTGCTCCGGGGCTGACCGAGGCAAGCCTCCGCCGTGGCGCGGGGAGGCCGTCGCGGTGTACAATCGGCGCCGCGGGTCTCTCGGGAGCCAAGACCGCGGTCGTCCTTCATTGAAACGCCCATGCGATTCGATGAACGACGTGAATCGCGGTCTTACCTCACGATTCGAGAGCGGGATTCACGTTTCAGACCGAAGCAGCGCTTCAATCCGAAACGACCCCGCTCTAGGAGGAGGTAGGCGTGGTCCATCCGACACACTGGCCAAGGGCTATCGCATTTGTCGCGTCTCTGCTGTTGGCCGCGTCGCTTCACGCGGACACGGCTGGGCACGAGCAGGCGCGCGCCGGCGAGCCGATCGATCTCGCCCTCGTCCTCGCGGTCGACATCTCCGGCAGCGTCGACGCCGATGAAGCCCGGTTGCAACGCGAGGGCTACGTCAACGCGTTCCGGGATCCCCAGATCGTTCGCGCCATCAGGGGCGGCATCCACGGCCGGATCGCGGTCGCCTATTTCGAGTGGGCGAGCTATCAGCAGAACCGCCTGGTCGTGGACTGGACGCTGATTCACGATGCGGCAAGCGCCGATGCCTTCGCCGGACTGCTCGCCGAGTTGCCGATCTCGCGCGGCATGCGCACCTCGATCAGCGGCGCGATCGAGTACGCCTTGTCGATGTTCGACCGCAGCGGCTTCGACGCCCTGCGCCGCGTGCTCGACATTTCCGGCGACGGGCCGAACAACGATGGCGGCATGGTCACCAATTTTCGCGATCGCGCCGTGTCGCGCGGCGTCACGATCAACGGGCTGCCCGTGTTCAACAATCGGCCGAACCAGTACGGCTTTCCCAACCTGCCGGACCTCGACCGCTACTATCAGGGATGCGTCATCGGCGGGCCGGGCGCTTTCATCGAGGTCGCCAGCGACTTCATCGATTTCGACCGGGCCGTGCGCCGCAAGCTGATCCTGGAGATCGCGGGCCTGACGCCCGAAATGGCGCCGCCCTCGGTGACGACGCGCTGGGCCGCGCGGCCGCCGCGCGATCGGCGGGCGGCGCGGCCCGTGGCCGAATTCGTCTACGAACCCGGATGCGACGTCGGCGAGAAACAGTCGCGCGAGTTCTGGCGCAGCCGCTCGCTGAACTAGGCGAGACTGCTCGCTCGGGCGGCCTCGGAGGCTACCCCGGACTGTGATCGGTTCGGATCGAATCGCCTCCTGAGCCTCGGGCGAAGCCCGCTTCGCGCCGGTGCGAAAGGGGCGATGCAATCTGGAACGATCGCACCCTACGCCGCTTCGCGGTGGCCGTTGTCTTTGTTGTTGAAGCTCTCGGCCTGGCCGCGGGTCTGCTCGGCGAGTCGTGAAAGGTCGATCATGGTCGCCGTGATCTCTTCCGACGCGGCCGCGTTTGACTGACCGATACGGGTCAGCTCCGAAACGTTGCCGTTGATCTTGGAGACCGTGGTCTGCTGCTCCTCCATCGCGGTCGCGATGGCGCCGATCAGCTTGTCGTTCTTGCGCACGGCTTCCGCGATGTCGAGCATGTTGGCGCTGACCTTGCCGGCGCCGGCGACGCCGCGCTGGGCCTGATCGGTCGCTTTTTTCACCAACTCGGCGATCTCCTGGGCGAGCTGGCCGGAATGCTCGGCGAGCTTGCGGATCTCCTCGGCCACGACGGCGAAGCCGCGACCGTATTCGCCGGCGCGCGCTGCCTCAATCGCGGCGTTCAGCGACAGCATGTTGGTCTGGTTGGCGATCCGGCTGATCGCGTCGGTGATCTTGCTGATCTGCCCGGTGTTCGACGAGATCGCGTTGACCTCCTCGACCATCGAACCCATGAGCTGCCGGCCCTCGGCGACGAGGCGCGCCGCCTTCTTGGCCTTGTGGCTGGCTTCCTGGCTCGATTCCGCGACGTTGGCGATCGCTTGCGTGCTCTGCTCCAGCGCCGCGGCGACCTGCTGGAGCGCCTTGAGCTGGGTGTGCGAGCCGTCGGAGACCTGACCGACCGCGGTGCTCGCCTGACCTGAGGCGAGCGCGACCTGCCGCGCGCTCTGAGTCACTTGGTCGACCAGCTTGTGGGTCTGCTGGGCGTTGGCCTTGAACACCTCGGCCGAGCGAGCCATGTCGCCGAACTCGTCCTTCTGTCCGGTGCCGGGAATCTCGACGTCAAGGTTTCCGTCAGCGAGGTGGGTCATGGCCTTGGAGATCTCGCCGACCGGTCCGACGATGCTGCGCACGACGAGCACGGCGGAAAGCAGGCCGACGATCAGGCACGCGCCGCACAACAGGTAGGTCAGCAGCAGCGCATCGGTCAGATGCGTCTGGGTGTCCGCCTCGACCGCAGCCTGGGTGCCGAGGCTCGACGCCTTGATGGCGCCGATCGTCTGGGCGAAGCGCTGGTTGTAGTCGCCCTGGGCGCGCTGGATGAAGTCGTTGATGGTCAGGTTGACCACCATCATCTCGGTGAAGCCGCCCTCGAACGCGCCGACGTGCTCGCGCACCTGTTCGATCAGCCCCTTGGTTCCGTCCGCCTTGGTCGCCTTTTCGATCTGCTCGACCAGCTGGTCGATCTGGCCGATGTCGTCGCGCATCGCGTTGGAGCGCGCCTGCTCGCCGGCAAAGGCGAACCGGCTGGCGTTGTAACTCATGCTCCACAGCTCGCTGACGAGCTTGGCCGCGATCGCGGCGGTGGCCATGTTGCCGACCTTTTCTTCGGCCGCCAGGATCTCCTCGGCAGCCTTGATGGCCGCCGGACCGGCCTGGTCGATTTTTTCCCTGAGGATCCCGTTCTTGCGGCTGCGCAGTTCGACGACCTCCTGGAACTCGCGCCCGTAGACTTCCATGACTTCGTCGACCGCCTTGAACTGCTGCGGACTGAAGGCAGCGACCGAAGTCTTGGTTTGCGATTCGCTGCTGACGTCACCCGTCATGGCGGTGATCCGCCCCTGGATGTCGGCCAATGTCTTGCTCGCCTGGTCGATCCTGGCCTTGATTGCGCCGCGTTGAGTCTCGGCCTCCTGCCGCTTGGCGGCATTGCCGCTGACGATGTACTCCTGCACCGAGAGCCGCATCTCGATGATCTGGGCTTCGATGTCGCGCACCAGATTATTGAGCTGGGCAATGCCGACCACGGAGGCCAAGCCGTCGCGCCCGCTCGACAGGCCGACGACGCCGCTCGCCGCATTGGCGCCCATCAGGGCGAGGATGATGCCGAAGGCACCGTAGATGCGCGTTCGGACGCGCGTGTTGTTGAGGATTCCAAAGATTCCGCTGGCCGCCATGGCGCCGCGCCCCTCTCGTCAAGCTTGATGTCAGATCATTGTCTGCGACCCGGCAAAGTCAAGAACTGGATACCCTTGGAGCCAATCCCTGAGATGCTCCAAGACCCATCGCCCATCGCCCGGGAAATCCCATACTGATGAATGCGATCATCTACGAAATTCTTTAGATGCCTAAGAGCCGATCCAGGAAGTTGAGATTCAGGAGCAAGCTGTTGTTCGGGTCAAGCGGCGGAGCATGAGGCGGATCATGGCGAGGCGGAAGAAGGCGGCGACGGTTCGCTCGTAGCGCTCGAAGTCGC
>Ga0194131_10001420_pt1 | contig 40962 bp, 34 predicted proteins | sample TA2KigO120mmetaG_FD_148631 | JGI IMG/M metagenome (GOLD analysis project Ga0194131, IMG submission 148631) | Freshwater microbial communities from Lake Tanganyika, Tanzania - TA2015053 Kigoma Offshore 120m | ecosystem: Environmental > Aquatic > Freshwater > Lake | place: Tanzania: Lake...
CGGCCTTCATCGTCCACGGCACCACGTTCGCGCCCTGCTCCACGCCCCCCTTCACCGAGGGCATCGCGAGCAGGATGGCGCAAATCATCACCCAGCCGAACACGCCGGACACCCACACGGAACGCACGATGCCCTTGGGCACGTTCAGCGCCGCGCCAACAGTCTCTTCGCTCGTGTGTGCCGAGGCGTCGAAGCCGGTGATGGTGTAGGCAGGCAGCAGGAAGCCGAGCGCGAAGAGCCACATCAAGTTGTCCTGCTTCGGGAACACCGCGCCGCCCTCGGGCAGTCCGCTGAAGTTTTCGAACGTCCACAGCCGCGCCCACTCGAAGTGTTTCGTCGCGAGCAGCAACGCGACGGTGAGCACCGTTGCCACGCCAAGAATCAAGTAGCCGCTCAGATCCGTGAGCCGCGTGGTGAGATGGATGCCGTAGTGGTTCAGCAGCCCTTGCGAGAGCGTCATCAGCACGATGACCATCGTGCGAGTGATGTCGGTGTTCACTTCCTTCGGCACGTCGAAGGCTGCCGTGGCGAAGTCGTAAGTGCCCGCGTTGATGGCCGCGAGCACGGTGATGAGGCCGGCCAGGTTGAACCATGCCGTCACCCAGCCGCACGCGCGACCGCCGAGGATGCTGCCCCAGTGATACAGCCCGCCCGCCGTCGGGAACGCGCTGGCCACCTGCGCCATCGTCGCCGCCACGCAGAGTGAAAACAGGCACACCAGCGGCCAGCCCAATCCGATGCTCGCCCCGCCCGCGCTGCACAAGCCGACGTGGAACGACGTGATGCCGCCCGCGAGGATGCAGATGATGGAGAGGGAGATGGCGAAGTTCGAGAAGCCGCTCATCCGGCGGGACAGCTCCTGTTCGTAGCCGAGCTGGCGGAGCAGCTTCTCGTCGTCGGGGTGGTGCTCGGAGGGCATGGTGGAAAGCGTAATGCGTAAGGCGTAAGGAGGGCGGCTACATCGAGGCTTCGTAGAGGGTTCGCAAGTCTGCCTCCGTCACGGGAACCGCGTTGGTCCTGTGGCACGGGTCGTCCCAGGCTTGGGCGACGAGGGCGTCGAGGTGCTCCGGCTTCACGCCGTGATCGCGGAGCTTGGTGTTCAGGCCGATGCTCGCAAGGAATTCCCCGATGAAGGCGATGGTGCGTTCGTCGGCCTCGCGGTCCGGACACTTCATCACTTCCAAGCCGCACGCGACGCCGACGCGACGATAGAGGCCGGGTTTGCGCGCGGCGCAGAACTTCATGCTCGCGACAAGGCAGAGGGCGTTCGCGAGGCCGTGGTGGAGGCCGCAGATGTTTGAGAGCGGGTGCGCGAGCGAGTGGACGACGCCGAGATCCTTCTGGAACGCGACCGCCCCCATCGCGGCGGCGACGAGCATCTTGCCGCGCGCGTCGAGGTCCTTGCCGCCACGCACCGCGCGGGGCAGCGCGTCCACGATGAGCCGGATGCCTTCGAGTGCGATGCCATCGCACATCGGGTGGAACGCGGGGCACGTGAAGCTCTCGAGGCAGTGCGTGAGCGCGTCCGCGCCGGTGGCGGCGGTAAGCTTCGGCGGCAGGCCGACGGTGAGTTCGGGGTCGAGGATGACGAGCTTGGCGAGCAGTTCGGGATGGAAGAGCACGGCCTTGCGCTTCGTGGCGTCGAGCGTGATGACGGAACTGCGGCCCACCTCGCTGCCGGTGCCTGCGGTCGTCGGGATCGCGATGAACGGCACGAGGCCCGACCAGTCCGGCTCGTCGTAAAATTTCGCGAGGTCGAAGCCGGGCCGCTTCACGAGCAGCCGCGCCGCTTTGCCCGCGTCCAGGGCGCTGCCGCCGCCGATGGCGAGGACGCCGTCGCAGTGCTTGTCCTGAAACAGCGCCGCCGGCTCGCGCACGTCGGACTCGATGGGATTCGGATGCACGCCGGAGTAGAGGAACCAGTTCGCCCCCTGCGCCGGCACGCCGAGCACCTGCGCGAGCGGGCGGAAGGCGTCGGTGCCGAGCAACCCGTTGTCCGTCACCACCAGCGGCCGGCGCACGCCGAGCTTCGCGAGCCGGGCGGGCAATTCCCCGAGAGCGCCGGCGCCGAACAGCGTCGTCGTCGGAAATGAAAACGTCGCGACCGCGGAACTCATGCGCTGAACAATGTCAGGCGAGGCCGCGCCGCGCACGCCGAATTCGAATCCAGTGCCGCACCACGGCCGAGGTGAACGCTGGTTCGCGCGGCCATGCTCGGCCTCGTTGGAGGGACGTTTCTGCTGGACTGCCTCACGCCGCGCGGCGCGGCGGTTCGAGGATGAGCCCATCGTCCCGCGACGAGCGCCACTTCAAGCGGCGGTCACCGCCGGTTCCACCGCCGGCTGCTGGGGCATCGCGGCCGCGTTCGCTTCCGCAAGAGCGCGCGCCACCGGGGCAATCTGTTCCTGCTGCTGCGCATTCAGCACGGAGAGGAACGGCGGCGTGGGACCGGTCTTGGCGATCCCCGAGAGTTCGACCGCGTGATGCAGCACCTTCGCCGGGCCCCATTGGTCGCGGAGATCCTCGTGTGCGATGAACTTCTCGCGGATGGCCTGAGCCTTGTCGAAATCGCCCGCCGAACACGCCTCGAAGATGTCCTGCGAAGGCCGCGGCGCGATGCAACCGGAACCCGTGGTGAAGCCCGGCAGTTTCCAGTCGCGCATGTGGCACACCGCCGGGCGCTCGCCGATGCCGCTGATGACAAACTTCGACTTCACCCGCTCAAGCAACGCGGCGAGGTAGGTGTCCTCGGCTGGATTCGCGCGCACCACGGCATACTTGATTGCGACGCAAACCCCGTCACGCACGAGGCGCGCGACTGCGTCCAGCCCGGCGTCTTTGTCGGCACCGAAACTGTTTTCCTCCTTGAGGTAGAGAATGAGTTTCGTCTCGCTCGCCTCGGCGAACTCGCGCAGGCCCACTTCGAGTCCGGCCGCGTCGCGAGGGTCGCTGCACGGCAGGTGCATGACGGCAGGAAAACGGTGCTTGCGCAGCAACCGTGTCAGGTCCATGAGCCGGCCGTGGCTCGGGCCCACGCTCGGGATCATCCACCAGTCCTGGGGCGCCGCGGTCATCCAGTCGAAGAGCACCTCGAACTCGGAGTGCCGGAGGTGGTAGAGAAACGCGTTGCCGCCGAAGAGAAACCGCGTGATCCCGCCCGAGGCGATGTGCTGCACGAGTCGTTGGCATTCCCTGAACTCGATCAAGCGTCGCGTGTCGTTCCGGCGGGGCAGCGGGGGCACGGCGAAAACCCCGCGAAGGGTTTCAGGGGTCAGGGGCGCGCGATTCATCGGGCGGCGAAACTCTCACGGGCGCGGGAGCTTTGGAAGAGCGAACTCGGCCGCGCCGGGGATGATCGAGAGCTTCGCGCCGACGACTGGCCGCAATGGCCCGGGCCGCGACGCGACGGTGTGTGGCGTGCCCCCGGCATCATCGAGAAGTTCCCCGCGAGCGGGCCGAAAGTTCGCTGGCGCACACCCATCGGCGCCGGTCACGCCGGGCCCGCGGTCGCGCTCGACCCGGAAACCGGCAAGGTCAACTGGTCCGTCCCGTTCGAAGTCCGCCCCGGGCTCACCGTGCCGGCGCCGCGGCAGTTTGGCGACCCGCACTTCCTCACGAGCCTTTACAACGGCCCGATGCTGCTGACGATCGGCGCGCCCGCCACCAACCCGTTCGACTTCGCCCGCGGCTTCTGATACACACGCGCCCTGTGACCGAGCCCGTTCCAAGCCTGCTGGTGCTCATCCCGGCCTACAACGAGGAGCAACGCATCGAGCCCGTGCTCCGCGATTACGCGGAACATTTTCGCCGGCATTACAACGGCAAGTTCCGCCTCATCGTCGTGCTCAACGGCTGCCGCGACAACACGCTCGGTGTCGTCGAACGCGTCGCGCTCGATTTTCCCGAGGTCAGCGCCGACAACTTCCCCGCGCCCATCGGCAAGGGCGGCGCGCTCATCGAGGGGCTTCGCCTCGCCCCCACCGCGGACCTCATCGGCTACGTGGATGCCGACGGCGCGACCCCCCCGCACGCGTTTCACGAACTCGCGAAACTCTGCGACGGCCGTCGCGCGGACTGCGTGGTCGGCTCACGCTGGCTCCGCGGCGCCGTGCTGCATCAAAGCCAGACGTGGGTGCGCCGCTTTACGAGCCGGTGCTTTCATCTCATCGTCGAGTCGCTTTTCTGGATGCACATCCAGGACACGCAATGCCCCGCGAAGGTGATGCGGCGCGAGGCGGCTCAGAAGATCCACGACTCGCTCCGCATCGCGGACCTCGCGTTCGACGTCAACCTCCTCTACTCGCTCAAGCGCGCGGGCTTCAAAGTCCTCGAAATCCCGACCGAGTGGACGGACAAGATCGGCTCCAAGGTCACATCCTCGCTCTTCCGCGTCTCGCTCACGATGTTCCTGTCCGTCGTGAGGCTGCGGCTGATTCATTCACCGTTCCGGCCGGTGCTCCGCTGGCTGCGCCCGCTCGATGCCTGGATTTACTGCACCCTTCGCGCGCCCGTGCCGCTCACTTCGAAGGAAGTGGCCGAGCGCAAGGCCGCGAGCGCGCAGGTCGCAACGCAGGGCCCGGCCAAGCCGACCACGCCCGGCGCGGGAATCACGTCGTAGTTTGCCGCCCGGCGCGCCCGGCCCGGACCTGCAAGTTCGCTTCCCCGGAGTGCGGCTTCCTGCTACTTCAAGCGCGTGCGCCCTTATCAAAACTTCATCGGCGGCGAATGGACCGCCGCCACGTCCGGACAGACCACGCAGACTTTCAACCCCGCGGACGCGCGCGAGACTGTCGCGCAATATCCGTTGAGCAGTCGCGACGATGCGCTCGCCGCGATCGCGTCCGCGACGTCCGCGTTCCCGTCGTGGGCCGCGCAGACGCCCGTTGCACGCGGGCGAGTGTTGAGCAAGGCCTCGCAACTGATCGAGGCGCGCAAGGCCGAACTCGCCGAACTGCTCACGCGCGAGGAAGGCAAGACGCTCGCCGAGTCCACCGGCGAAGTGCAGCGCACGGCGGACATCTTCCGTTTCTTCGGCGCGCTCGGCTATCAACTCGGCGGGCAGACCATCCCGCACGATTTGCCGGACCAACTGCTCTATACGCGCCGCGAACCGCTCGGCGTCGTTGCGCTCATCACGCCGTGGAATTTCCCCATCGCCATCCCCGCGTGGAAGCTCGCGCCCGCGCTCGTCAGTGGAAACGCGGTCGTGCTAAAGCCCGCGTCGCAGGCGCCCGCGATGTCCTGCGAACTCGCGAAGATTCTCGCCGAGGCGGGCCTCCCGAAAGGCGTGCTCAACCTCGTCATCGGCGAAGGCCGCGCGGTCGGTGGCGAGCTTGCGACGAATCCCGCCGTCGTCGCGCTCTCGTTCACCGGCTCGCACAGCGTCGGTTCGCAAATCTACCGGCAACTTGCCGGCCGCATGGCGCGCGCGCAGATGGAAATGGGCGGCAAGAATCCCACCATCGTCCTCGCGGACGCCGATCTCGACCTCGCCGCGCGGCTCGTGGCCATCGCGGGCTTCGGGCTGACAGGCCAGGCCTGCACGGCGACGAGCCGCGTCATCGTCGAGCGCGGGGTGGCGGACGCCTTCACCGCGAAACTGGTCGAAAAGGCAAACGCCGTCGTCGCGGGCAACGGCTTGAAGGCGGGCGTGACGATGGGGCCCGCGGTAAGCAAGCAGCAGCTCGCGACAAATCTCGGTTACGTGGACCTTGCCGTCGCCGAGGGCGCAACGATCGCGTGCGGCGGGCGGCGGCTCACGGACGGTGACTTCGCCCACGGCCACTTCATGCAACCGACCGTGCTCACGGGCGTCAAACCATCGGCGCGCATCGCATGCGAGGAAGTGTTCGGACCCGTCGTCGGCATCATCGAAGCGGACAACTTCGACGCCGCGCTCGCGGTGGCAAACAGCGTGGACGTGGGGCTGAGCGCGTCCCTCGTCACGCGCGACTTGAAGAAGGCGATGCTTTACACCGAGCGCATCCAGGCGGGCGTGGTGAAGGTGAATCAGATTTCAACCGGCCTTGCCTTGCAGGCGCCGTTCGGCGGGGTGAAGAAGTCGAGCACCGACTCCTTCAAGGAGCAGGGCGCGGGCGCGGTGGATTTTTACACGCGGATGAAGACCGTTTATCTGGATTACTCGGCGTGAGGCCCGGACAGGTCCCATCAGAAACCGTCGTGGCGCTCACGCCACCGTCACACCTCTCGGCACTTTCACCACAATCGTTCCCGCGATGTGGTCGTGCCACGAGCGCTTCGCGCGGCTCCAGCCCGCCCAGAAGAATCCCACAAACAACACCAGCGCCGAGAACACGCTTGCCAGCGCCCGCACGAGTGCCACGGCGAACCCGAGCGGACGGCCATCCTCGCGGACCAGCTTCAACCGCAGTGCCATCCCGCCCACGGTCGAGCCGGCCAAAGTCCAAAGTCCGACGTGATACACAAACCAACCGAGCGGCAGAAGCACAGGCACGGCTTGGGATCGCGTCACTGCCGTCACCAGCAAAACCGCTCCAAGCACGAGCATTGCATCGAGCCCCATCGCGAGCAGCCGGCGCCAGAAACCCGCGCGCGGCCACGCGCCCGCCTGCTGGATGAGTGGAGGCGTCGAGCCCGGCGCGGCGACCGCTGGATGTTCCACCGGGGCGCGAGGCGCATCGCCGCGCCGCATGCCGCCCACTGCGGCGACGACCGCGTTGCCGATGCCGAGCACTGTGAAGCCGCCCCACGCCAGGAACCCCAGCACCGGGATCATGTAAAGCAGGTGCAGCACCGCCGCGCCGGCGAGCAGCGCGACCAGCGGGGATTGCAACGCGGCGACGCCCAGTTGCCGCCCAACCTGCTGGCCCGCGTAGCGATACACCGCGACCTTGCCCAGCAGCATCGCGAGCGCGAGCGCGCACACGAGGAACGGCACGACAAGCAGGCCGATGCCGGTGAACGCGAGCAGCAGCATCGCGGGGGCGAACAGCACCACGGCGAGCAGCCCCGCGAAGAATGACCCCACGGGCTGCCGGTCCAGCGCGTCCACGCATGATTGGAGGGGCTTCGGAAAAATCACCGCGAGCAGCAGGTGAATGAACAGCATGGCCGCGACGACCCACCAAACCCATCCGAGCGACGGTGGCAAGGGACGTCCGAGCAACAGCCCGTGCGTCACCCAGTCCACGCCCATGCGCAGCTTCGGGAATTCCGTCCGCCAGTCTTCGAACCACTTGAACCCGGAGAAGTCGAAGCCCTTGTGCACCCGTGCGCGCGCGCGGATGAGCGCGTCCTCGGGCGCGTGAATCTGCCCGCCGAGCACAAACACCTCGCGCGCCACCTCGGCCTTCGCGTCCGCGCGGAGGTCGCCTCCGAGCACGACGAGTTCACGACGGATTCGCGCCGCGGGGCCGAGCGTTGCCGTCCCGAGAATCACGACGAGGTCGCCCACTTCGCCGTCAATCCTCGCGTCGCCCATCAGCACGACAACGTCCCCGACGGTTTCGCCTTCCTTGATGACAACATCCTTGCCGACACGGACGATCTCGCCGGGAGCGGACCGGACGCGAAGCATCCCATGACGGAGCTCGCGTCGGGTTTCCTCGCGCGAACGGTTCGCTTCCGGCGCGGCTTGCGGGTGAGCTCGGGGGAGAAACGCGAGCAGGCACGCCGCGAGAAGCCCCGCGCGAAGGGTGAAACACCGCGGGCGCATGACTCAACGCCGCAGGCGCGCGAGCCGCCAGCAAAGCGCGCCGAGCGTGAGCGCGCTCACATACACGGTCGAGAGAAGCATCCCGCCGGCGAAAAGGATGAGCGCGAAATCGCTGCGCGCGATCGCGGCAAGCGCGCGCGCCAGCACCGCGAGGAACTCACCCGCGGACGTTTGCGCGAACCAGCCCGCGGTCCCGGTTGTTCCCGCGGTCGCCGATTGCAATGCCCCGGCCGCAAGCCAGCCGACGACGGCCAGCACCGCGACGGCGAGCGGCGCCGAGGCCGCGCGCGCGGCGGCGGGCCATAGAAACCACGATTGCTGCCACCACGCGGGGCGCTGCCGGCGCTCGATGGCCGCGAGCACGCCGGCCGCGAGCGAATCCGGCGCATGAAGCGGCGGCAGCGCGCGGAGCTTCGTGTCGAGCGAACGACGGGCCTCGACTTCAGCGAGCACGCGTGACGCGACTTGCGCCGGGGCCGTCACCTCGGGCAGCGAGCGCAGGCTTTCGGCGAGCGGGGCGCGGCGCGGGTTGGGAGTGGCTGGTTCCATGAACTCAAATCAGTTGCACCGCGCCGGTGCGAAGCAGGTCCGGACCGGCGACTCCCGGAGCGGAGACTCCCGTGGAAAGTTCGCCCTCCTCGCTCAAGCGCAGCTTGCGCCGGAGCGCGGCGCGGCCGCGGTGGATGTCAGTCTTGACCTTGCTGAGTGACACGCCGAGTTGCCGCGCGATTTCCTCGTAGCTCAACTCGTCGAAGTGGTAGAGCACGAGCGGCACCCGCTGCGAGGACGGCAGCTTGCGAAGCGCGGCTTCGAGGACGGCGCGCTCCTGTTCCTCGTCCATCGGCTGCCCGCCTGCGTCGGGCGCGGGGACGTTGGACGCGAAGTCACGGTCATCGTCCTCGCTGCCGAGCTCGCTGAAAAACCTCCACCGCGCGCGGTAGCGCTGGAGGTGGTTGAGGCTGAGGTTGCGCGCGACCGTGCGGAGCCAGCCGCCCGCGGAAGGGCTCGCGCGCAGGTCGTCGAAGTGCTCGTGCGCGCGCAAGAAAACCTCCTGGGAAATGTCGGCGGCGTCCGGCTCGTTTCCAAGCAGGCGCACGGCGGTGCTGAACACCATGTTCTGGTGGTTGCGCATGAACGTCTCAAATTCGCCGATGTCGGGCATCGTTGTCCCGCCGGGACGGGGCGAAGCTACCTCAAGCACACCCGCCCGGCAAAGAAGTTGCAGGGCAATTCGAGGAAGGCGGGCATCGGCTCGACGCCGTGGAGGGCGGATGAGTTCATGCCCCGCCGGCCCGCGGCACGATTCAAACCAAGATTCCCTTCGTCCCTACTGTCCGTGCATCGGACGGTTCGGAGGAGGAGGAGGCAACGCCTTCCACTCAAACGTCGGCTTGTAGCTGATCGCGAGATGCGGGGTGTCGAGGCGGACGCCGCCTTGTTTGCGGGATTGGAACGCCGCCGCCAGCACGCCGGTGACGAGGAGGGTGCGCTCGACAGGCCACGTGGGCTTGCCGCTGAAGATCATCCGCTCGATGCCCTGCGTGAGCAGGGTGAAGTGCGCGAACGGCCTCGCCTCCTGTGTGTAATGCACGGTGGCCTGATGCTCCTTGCGGCCTTCCTCGCTCCACGCGGTGACCCACTCGCTGTTGGCCGAACCGGTGTCGTGCAGGAGCAGCGACTTGAATCCGTCGAGATGCTCGATGAAATACGCCGTCGGCTTGAGCGCGTCCTTGAATTCGCCCTTGAACCGGCCCTTCGCCTCGCGCGCGTTCGCGGCGGCATCGAGCAGGCTCAGGTCGAAGCGGCCCGAGGCGCCGGCCTTCCACACTTCGTCGCCCGCGACGAATTGCACGGACCGCACGCCGCTTTCACCGCCGCGCCGGCGCTCGACGATGGCCTGCATCGCCTCGAGGCCGTGGTAACTGTAGCCCTCCTGCGGGCCGTAGCTCAGTTCGATCGCCTCCTTCGCGCGCGCGCCGAGTTTCATCTCGAGCGCCGGGCGCCGCCACGTGCCAGGCACGGAGGATCCCGCCATGAACGGCACCTTCAACTCGCGCGCGGTGTCATACATCCACTTCGCGTCCTCCCAATTCCATGCAAGGTGCTTGTCGGTGAAGACGGGCACGGACTTTCCGGTGCGCCGGAAGACCGTTGCGGTCTCCTCGAAGAACCGCCGGCGCGGATACATGATCTGGTCGGTGTCGCTGCGCGGATATGTGCCGTGCTCGCCGATGAGCAGCACGCCGTCCACCGCAAGGTCCTTGCCGCCGAGTGTGAGCGCCTCGGCGATGGTCGGGAAAATCTTGAAGCCGTGCTCGGCGGCGAGCGCGCGGCTCATGTCGTTCGGCGGAACCTGATCCACAAACAGGCTGACCAACCTGAGCCTCGGGAAGGGCGGTTGTTTGTCGAGGTTCCAGCCCTGGAGCAGGCGGCTCACAATCACGTCCGCGTGTGAGTTGTGCGTGTAATGCGTGACGATCGCGGCGATGCGCTTGGTCGGCGCGTCCGCGGCGAACGCGCGAGCGGTGAGCGCGGCGGCGCCGGTGGCGGTGAGTTGTCCGATGAAGTGGCGGCGGGTGGTTTGCATGGCGGGATTCAGTGGTGCGGGGCGATGAAACTCATGCGGCGCCCGGGAACACGATGAAATCTCTGACGCCGGCCGCGGCACGCGGCGTCACCCGGAAGGCGCGCGGGCGGACTCGGGCTTCACGGCGGGCGCGGCAGGCTTCGGCCGGGGCGAACGGCGGCATCCATGCTGCAGCCACAGGCTCCAGACCATCCACAGCGCCTCGCGCACGATCTTCTTCGACATCTTCGACGTGCCCAGAAAGCGGTCGGTGAAAATGATCGGCACCTCGGCAATCGTCCACCCGTCGCGCCAGAGTTTGTGCGTGAGTTCGATCTGAAAGCTGTAGCCGTTGGACCGGACGGCCTCGAGGTCGAGCGCCTGGAGCGCATGCCGGCGGAAGCACTTGAACCCGCCCGTCGGGTCGCTGATGCGCATGCCGGTGATGAGCCGGACATACTTGCCCGCGCCGAGGCTGAGCATGAGCCGCGTGAGCGGCCAGTTGATGACGCGGATGCCATTGCAATAGCGCGAGCCGAGCACGAGGTCCGCGTGCTGCGCGGCGGCGAGGAATTTGGGGATGTCATCCGGGCTGTGCGAGAAGTCGCCGTCCATCTCGAGGATGAACTCGTAGCCGCGTTCGAGCGCCCACTTGAAGCCCGCGATGTAGGCGCGGCCAAGGCCGTCCTTCGTCTGCCGGTGCAGCACGTGGATTTGCGGGTGCTTCGCCGCAAGTTCGTCCGCGAGCCTGCCTGTGCCGTCCGGCGAGTTGTCATCCACCACGAGCATGTCCACAGGCACGGGAAGGCCGAGCACGCGCGCCGCCAGCGGAAGGAGATTGTCCTTCTCGTTGAAGGTGGGAACGACGACGAGGGTTTTGCCCGTGCTCATGCTTGCGCTTCCGTGAGACAGAGGGAAGCCAAGCGCCGCTCAAACTTCAAGGCGCAATCTCCGCGCGAATCTCCGCGCGGATCGCGCAAACCATTTCATCGCCACGGCGTTGAACGGGGTGTAACATCCGACGCGATGAAGCCACACACCCGACTGCTGTTGCTCGCGGCCGCGGTGCTCACGTTCGTGCGCGCGGCGGGCGCGGCGGATTCCTTCGTGTGGCGCGCAACGCAGGACCGCGTGGACGCCGACATCCGCGGCTGGGAACTGCCGCAACTTCTCGAGCACATCGCCAGCGCCACCGGCTGGCAGGTGTTCGTCGAGCCCGGCACGCAGCTCAAGCAGCCCGTGACGATGCGTTTCCAAAAACTCCCGCCGGGTCAGGCGCTCGACCGGTTGCTGGGCGACTTGAGCTTCGGCCTCGTGCCGCAACAATCCGGCCCGGACAAACTGCTCGTCTACCACACCTCGCGCGACGGAGCCACGCAGCGCGTCAAGCCGCGCGCCAGGCCGGGCGACGACAAGCGCATTCCCGACGAACTCATCGTCATGCTCCGGCCCGGAAGCGGCGAGGACGTCGACAAGCTCGCCGCCCGGTTCGGCGCGAAAGTCGCCGGCCGCGCGGACAAGCTGGGCGCATTTCGATTGCAGTTCGGCGACGAGGCCGCCGCAAGTGCCGCGCGCTCCGCGCTGCTCGGCAACGACAGCGTCGCCGTCGAAAACAACTATCCCGTGCAACGCCCGGCGGATCCGAACGCGCCCGCCGCCGCAGGCGTGGTCGCCCCCGGACTTGGCGTGAAACCCGGCGCGGGACCGGACTCCGGCCGGTTCATCGTCGCGCTCGTGGATTCCCCGGTGCAATCGCTCACTTCGCCCTACCGGGACTTCATCCTCCCGACCATCTCCGTGGCGGGCGAATCCACGCAGGGCGGCACGTTCCCGACGCACGGCACCTCGATGGCTGAGACCATCTTGCGCGGGTTGGACCGCTCGACGGACTCGACGACGACCCAGATGCGAATCCAACCCGTGGACGTTTATGGGGACTCACCGTCGACGACGACCTTCGAAGTCGCGAAGGGCGTCGCCGAGGCGGTCAACGGCGGCGCGTCCATCGTGAACCTCTCGCTCGGCAGCCCCGGCGACAGCCCGCTGCTGCACCGCGTCATCAAGGAAGGCTTCAACCGCGGCGTGCTGTTCACCGCGGCCGCAGGCAACGAGCCGACGACATCGGCGAATTATCCCGCGGCGTATCCCGAAGTGCTCGCCGTCACCGCGCGCGACCGCTCCGGCGCCATCGCGCCTTACGCGAACCGCGGCACGTTTGTGGACGTCGCTGCGCCCGACAGCCAGGTCGTGAACTACGCCGGGAAAAACTACGTGGTCAGCGGGACGTCCGCCTCGACGGCTTACATCAGCGGATACGCGGCGGGCCTCGTGATGGAGAACGGCGGCAAGCCCATCTCGGCGGCGAAGGCGTTGGTGCCGATCTTCACACCCGTGCCGAGAACGAGACCGTGAGGGTGGGACGAACTCAGAAGTTCCAGGTCTGAAACCGCGGCGGCTGGCCGGCCTTGGTTTCCCTCTCCTTACACCGCCCGGCGCCGGGTGACCCGGACCGCCGTGTAACGCGCCTTCTTGAGGATGAACTTCTTCACCTCCACAGTCACCTCCTGCGCCGGGAATTCCTTCAGCAAGTCGGACACGATGTCGTAAGCGAGCTTCTCGATCAGCTTCCACGCCCGGCCATCGCCAAAGCGCAGCACCCGCTCATACACGCGCTGATAGTCAATCGTGGTGGCCAAAAAATCCGTGGTGGCCGCGGCAGTGAAATCGCTCGTCAACTCGACGGAGATCAGCAGCCGCTGCGGCTTCGACCGCTCCTCGTCTGGAACGCCGACGTGATAGTGGACCTCGACGTCGTGGAGAATGATCCGGTCGGCCGCGGGCAATTCGCGTTCAGCCTTCGCGAGCCGGGAGAAATGGACCGTTGCGGAACCCTTGCTCGACGCCGGCGCGAGTTCCGCGGGTTCGGCGGGCGGCCCCTCGGGAATCACGGGCGCTGGCTCGGCGTTCGGCGGCGGCTCGGCCGGGGCGCGCGGCGCCTTCCCCTCGCCGAGCCGGTCCGGGATTTTCGGGTTCGACCGCATGCTAGTCCGCGATGCCGCGACGCACGGCCTCGAGCAGGACTCGTGTCGGCCGGTTCAAGTCCATTGCCATCGCCTCGTCGGTTGTCGCCCAGCAGAACTCGCGCGCCTCGTCGTTGAGCCGCACCGGGCCCGTGCCTGCCGCGTGACATGTGTAGTTGAGCAGGAGGAAATGTTCATCGCGGCAAAATTCCTTCGAGTGGATGCAATCCTGCACCATCACGAATTGGATGCCCGACACGTCCAGGTTCGTTTCCTCCTTCAACTCGCGGCGCAACGCGTCCTCGGACCGCTCACCCCACCTGATCTTGCCGCCGGGAATGCCCCACAGGTTTGACCACTTGTGAGTCCGCACCAGCAGCACGCGTCGCGATGCATCGAAGATCAGCGCACCGACGGTGGAGACGGGCATGCGGTCGTCGCGATGTGAGGTCGTGTGCGACGCATGAAGCGCCATGCCACCGCGCTCGAGCAGGGCGCGCAATTCGCCGAGGTGCTCGACGATCACGTCGGGGTCCGCCGCGCGCAGTTGATGCAGGTGGTTGTAGCCCGTCAGCACGGCGACGGACCCGATGCCGCCGTGTTTCGCCGTCACGACGTCGTGCTCCATGTCGCCGATGAAAATCGTCTCGCGCGCCGCCAGCCCGTTTTCGGCGAGAATCTGGTGGATCAGCTTGCGCTTGTCCCGCACGCCGGTGTAAGGCCGGTCGATGAAACTCCCGAGCCCCGACCGCGCCGATTGCACCTGCCAGTGATCAGGGTGCACGGTGCTCAGCAGAAACGTCCGCATCCCGCGCTCGCGCGACCACGCAAGGAAGTCGCGGGCGTGCGGCAGCGGCTCGACGGTGTCCTGCACCTCGCGGAAGCGCGCGTGGAACCACGACTCCAGTTGCTCCATCGCGACGCCCGGCAGGTGCCGCTCGTAAAACGGCGTGAACGGCAGGCAGAACTCGGACCGGAACCGGTCGAGCGACAGCGCTTCGCGACCCGCCTGCTCGAAGACGAAGTTCGTCGCGCGCCAGACCGCGGGCAGGTCATCCACCAGCGTGCCGGACCAGTCGAAGATGATGTTGCGGATCATGCGGGCAACGATGAGTGGCTCGCGTGACGTTGCCGGAACGGAGCGGTTTCAGGAAGTCTTTTGAGGCCCCGGGACTCACCCCGCGTCCGGCGACTTGCCGACCGCGAGGCCCTCGCCGCCCCGGCACAACCTCGCCCACGCGAGCCACGCGGCGACGAGCGCGATCCCGGCGCAGATGAGATACGGCCACGAGTGATGCAGGTCAAACAGGCTCGCCGCGAAAATCGGGCCCACGATCCGCGCGAGGCTCCCGGCACTTTGTGCGATGCCCAGCGTCGCGCCCTGCTCCGATTCGGGCGTCAGCGCCGAAATGAGCCCGAAGATCGGCGGACGCGCGAGGCTCGACCCGATGGAAAGCAGCGCCAGCACCACGAGCAGCACCGGCAAGCTCGTCGCGAAGGGCAGCGGCGCGAGCCCCGCGGCCACGAGAACGAGGCTCACCGTGATCAGCTTTGGCTCGCCGAGCCTGCGCACGAGCCGCCCGATTCCCCCGCCCTGCACGGAGGCGCCGATGGCTCCCGCGAACGCAAACAAGTAGCCGACTTGATTCGCATCGAAGTGGAAATTCACATCCACCAGCAGGCCGAGCGTCGTCTCGAAGCACGTGAAGCAAAACGTCGCGAGGAAGAAAAGCCCGATCATGAACCCCACGCGCGGCGCTCGCAGCGTGTGCAGCCACTGGCTCAGGTGCGCCCGCTGCGGGACGGATTCCGACCCCGGCTTGCGGCTCTCCGGCAGCAGCGCGCACGCGAGGAAGAAGTTCACCGCGCACAACGCCGCGGCCACGAAGCCCGGCCCGCGGATGCCAAACTTCTTCGCCGCGAACGCCCCGATCGCCGGGCCAAGGATGAATCCCAGCCCGAACGCCATCCCGATCAACCCCATGCGCCTCGATCGCTCCGCCGGCGGCGTGATGTCGGCGATGTAGGCCTGCGCGACCGTGATGCTCGCGCCGAACAGCCCGGCGAAAATGCGCGAGCCGAGCAGCACCGCGAGGGCCACCGTGCCGGCCATCCCCGACCCGAACGCGAACAGCGCATACGAACCCGTCGCGCCCGCCGTGCTGATGAGCATCACCGGCCGCCGCCCGATGCGGTCCGACAGCCGGCCCCACAGCGGCGTGCAGAGGAACTGCATCATCGAGTAACTCGCCATGATCAGCCCGATGAGCGCCCCCGGCGCGCCGAAGTCGCGGCTGTATACCGGCAGCAATGGCAGCACGATTCCGAACCCCACGAGGTCCATGAACACCGCGAGGAAGAGCACGAGCAGCGACGGTTTTTTCATCACGTCAACATCAAGGCGGCGGAGCCTAGCGGCGGGCGACGGTCGCGGCGAGAAGGATTCCGCGCGAGTTTCCACTTGTCCGCTCCGTGGCGGGTCGCGAAACTTCGCGTGTTCATGAACATCTTCGAAGACCTACAGTGGCGCGGGCTGGTCGCGGATTGCACGGACGCCGCACAGTTGCAAGCGCGGCTCGCAGCCGGACCGATCACGCTCTACTGCGGGTTCGACCCCTCCGCGGACAGCCTGCACGCGGGCAACCTCGTCCCGCTCATCGCGCTGCGGCGCTTCCAGCTTTGCGGGCATCGTCCCATCGCCGTCGCGGGCGGCGCGACGGGCAGCATCGGCGACCCGAGCGGCAAGTCCGCCGAGCGGCAGCTCCTCACCAAGGACGCGCTCGCCGCGAACATTGCGAACGTGAAGCCGCAGCTCGCGCGGCTGCTTGAGTTCGACGCCGCGAAGACGCCCGCCAACAATCCCGCGCGGCTTGTGGACAACGCGGACTGGACCGCAGGCGTGGGCCACCTCGACTTCCTGCGCGACATCGGCAAGCACTTTTCCGTAAACCAGATGGTCGCGAAGGAATCCGTCCGCGCGCGGATGGAGGACCGCGAGACGGGCATCAGCTACACCGAGTTCAGCTACATGCTGCTGCAAGCGTTCGACTACTACGTGCTCTGCCGCGACCTCGGCTGCGAGCTGCAAATCGGCGGCTCCGACCAGTGGGGCAACATCACCGCGGGCATCGACCTCATCCGCAAGAAGCTCGGTCGGCACGCGTTTGCGCTCACGCTGCCGCTCCTCACGAACGCCGACGGCACGAAGTTCGGCAAAACCGAGGCCGGCGCCGTGTGGCTCGACCCGCGGCGCACGAGCGTCTACCGCTTCTACCAGTTCTGGATTCGCACGGACGACCGCGACGTGGTGCGTTACCTGAAGTTCTTCACGTTTCTCGGTCACCACGACGTTGATGCGCTCGAGCGGGAACACACGGGCAATCCCGGCGCGCGCGCAGCCCACACAGCCCTGGCGAAGGCGGTCACGGACCTCGTGCATGGCGAGGACGCGGCTCGCGAGGCGCAGCGCGCGAGCGAGATTCTCTTCGGCGGCGGCCTCGAAGGCATCAGCGAGGCGACGTTCGCGGAGATCGTCGGCGAAGTGCCGTCGAAGTCGCTCGACGCCGCGCGCTTCGACGGCGCGGGGGTGCCGCTCATCGAATTGCTCCAGCACGCGGGACTGTGCACGTCGAAGGGGCAGGCGCGAAAGGACATCGAAGGCGGCGGCATCTACGTGAACAACGTGCGGCAGCCCGATGCGCACGCGACCGTGACGCGGAGCAGTTTGAACTTCGGAAAACACGTCCTCCTGCGAAAGGGCAAGCGCAACTATGCCGCGGTGACGGCGGTGTAGCGCAGGCTGTTCGCTCGACTTCGCGGCCGGGGTGTGCTGAAACTGCCCCACGCGATGGAGCCCGACGAGAAGTTCATCCCGCCGCCGTCCAGGAGCGCGCCGCTGCCGTCGCGCGGGTTTCGCGTGTTCGTGCTGTTCATCTTCGTGGTCGCATTCATCGTGCCGCTCGTCGTCGTGCTGCTGCTGCTGGCCAAGGGCAAGCCGAAGTGGATCAAGCCCAAGCCCGCGCCGGCACAGGCCACGAACGCACCGCCCGTGAACCCCGCGCCCGCGCCGCGATGAACCCGCCCGGCCCGACCGATTCGGCGCCCACGCCGCACCTGCACCGGCGTTTCGGGATGCTCGAGGCGACGGCGCTGAACATGTCGAACATGATCGGCATCGGGCCGTTCATCACCATCCCGGCGCTGATGTCGGCGGTGAACGGCGGCGGGCCGCAGGCGATGCTCGGTTGGTTTGTGGCGCTGCTCATCGCCATCCCCGACGGCATGGTGTGGAGCGAACTGGGCGCGGCGATGCCCGGCTCCGGCGGCACGTATCACTACCTGCGCGAGGGCTTCGGCCGGGAGAAGCTTGGCCGGTTGATGGCGTTCCTGTTCATCTGGCAGTTCGTGCTGAGCGGGCCGCTGGAAATCGCGTCGGGCTGCATCGGCTTCGCGCAGTATCTCGGCTTCCTGTATCCGCCGCTGCGGCAGGCCGATCATCAGTGGATGGCGAAGGGCGTCGCCGCGCTGGTCGCCGCGCTGGTGGTGGCGCTGCTTTACCGGCGCATCGGCACGATCGGCAAGCTGACGGTGACGCTGTGGGCCGGCACGATGCTCACGGTCGGCGTGGTGGTCGCGGGCGGCGCGATGAACTTTGACCCGAAGCTCGCGTTCGACTTTCCGCCGGGCGCGTTTGATTTCTCGATCGGCTTCGTGTTCGGCCTCGGCGCGGCGTCGCGCGTGGGGATGTATGACTACCTCGGCTACTACGATGTCTGCTACATCGGCGACGAGGTGAAGGACCCTGGCCGCGTGATCCCGCGCTCGGTGCTGCTGAGCCTCGTGACGGTTGCGGCGATTTACTTCGCCATCAACCTGTCGCTCATCGGTGTGGTGCCTTGGCGCGAATTCGTGCCGGCCAAGGATCCGCCCGACCCGGTCGCCTCAATGTTTGTCGAGCGGCTGTGGGGCGCGAAGCCGGCGGCGGTGTTCACGGTGATGGTGCTGTGGACGGCGATCGCGTCCGTGTTCGCGCTGATGCTCGGTTACTCGCGCATCCCGTATGCGGCGGCGCGCAACGGGGATTTCTTCTCCGCGTTCGGCAGGCTGCATCCGTCGAAGGATTTCCCGCACGTGTCGCTGCTGCTCATCGGCGCGGTGTCCATCCTGTGCAGCTTTGTGAACTTGATGACGGTGATCGAGGCGCTGCTGGTGATGCGCATCCTGGTGCAGTTCGTCGGGCAGGTCGGCGCGGTGATGCTGCTCCGCAGGACGCAGCCGGGCCTCGCGCGACCGTATCGCATCTGGCTGTATCCGCTGCCGTGCTTCGTCGCGCTGGCGGGCTGGCTGTTCCTCTTCGCGACGTCGGATTGGAAGGTGATCGTGTTCGGCCTTTCGACACTCGTCGCCGGGGTCGTCGCGTTCTTCTTCTGGTCGAAGGCGAAGAAAACGTGGCCGTTCGCGGCGTAGCGCGAGACTACTGCGACGCTTTCTTCGGCTTGAGGAGCATCGCCTTCTTGTCCGTGCCTTCGACCTCGATGCTCTGCGTCTCGATGTCGGGATCGTCCTTGAGGGCCTGATGGACAAGGCGGCGGTCGTAGGCGTTCATCGGCTCGAGTTCGACGATGTCGCCCCACTTGCGGACTTTGTCGGCGGCATCCTTGGCGCGCTTGAGCAACGCATCGCGAGCCTGTGCGCGGAAGCCGCCGACATCCACGGTGACTTTCGGGGCGGCCGGGTCGAGTTTGAACAGCAGCCGGTTGAGCACATACTGGAGTTCGCCGAGGGTCTGGCCCTGCCGTCCGATGAGCCGGCTGGATTCGTCGGCGGCGACGCTGAGCATGACGCCGCCGTCGTAGGGTTGCTCCTCGATGGTGGCTTCGAAGCCGAGGTGTTTCAGGAGTTGCTCGAGCGTGGCCTTGGGTTGGGTGGACATGGGCGTGTCGGTTTGGAATTCCGGGTTCCGCGGTTCGCGACTGTCGCACTGTCGCACTGCGCCAACCGGCGCGTCACTGCTTCTTTTTCTTGGGCGCAGCCTGCGCTGGCGCGGCGGCGGCGGCGGCGGCGGCGGCTTTGTCCTTCGCGTCCTTCGCGTAGGTGTATTTGGTCTGCGCGATGGTTAACAGGTTTTGCACAGTCCAGTAAAGCGTCAAGCCCGCGGAGAAGGTGTAGAGCATGACCACGAACATGAGGGGCATGTATTTCATGATCTTCTGCTGCATGGGGTCCATGCCGGGCGACGGCGGCATGAGGCGCGCCTGCCAGAGCATGGTGGCGGCCATGACGATCGGCAGCGGGTTGATCGGGAATCCGGCCACGGTCGCGACGGTGTCGGCTTGCGACAGGTCGCACGCCCAAAGGAACCGCTCGCCGCGCAGCTCAATCGCGCTCTGGAGCATCTGGTAAAACCCGATGAAGACGGGAATCTGCACAAGCATCGGCAGGCAGCCGCTCATGGGGTTGATTTTGTGCTCCTTCCAAAACTCCATCATCTTGCGCTGCTGCTGCTGCGGGTCGTCCTTGTATTTGTCCTGGAGCGCCTTGATCTGCGGCTGGAATTCCTGCATGCGCTTCATGGACCGGGTGCTCGCGGCGGTGAGCGGCCAGAACAGCAGCTTGATGATCAACGTGATGGTGATGATGCATAGCCAGTAGGGAAAACCAAACCGGTTGAGCCCGTTCATCGCGAGGAGCAGGCCCTTGGAGAAGAAGCCGAAGAAGCCGCCGAAGCCCATCTCCTGGTCCATCTCGTTCTTGAACTGGTGCGCCAGCCGCGCGAGCAGGTGGTATTCCTTCGGCCCGGTGAACAGCGTGACCTCGCGCGTGACGAGGCTGTTGGACGCGCCGGCCGGGGCGAGCGTCGTGATGCCGAAGAGCAGCGCGGTCTGGAAACCGTGCGGCTCGGCGACGATCTTGGAGTCCTCGGCGAGCAGCGCCTGCGCGGGCTTCGGCAGCGGCACCCGTCGCGACACGACTTCGGCGGCGGCGTCGTTCGTCGGCGTGATCGCCAGCATGCTGAAGAACTGATTGTGCACGCTCGCCCACGAAACGTTGCTCGCGCCTCCGGTGTAAGTCGGCCGCGGCGTGCCGGGGAAACACCCGAGCGTGCTGTTGGCAAACCAGCCCGTGCCGACATCCTCGGTCTTCTTCCCGTTGAACCACCGCGTGCCCATCAGCAAGCCCTGATCATGCAGGTCGATCGGCGTGGCCGTGCCGAACACCCACTCCTGCGGCGGCAGAAGCAGCGGCGTCGCGCCGCGGTTTTCGAGGCGCATCGTCGCGCGCAGGAGGTAGTTGCTCGAGGGCGTGAACTCCTTCGCGATCACAAGGCCGCTCGGGAGCTGCTTCTCCGCGATCAAGCCCGTCGCGGTGCGCGTCAGCTTGAACGGCGCGCCATCCTGCAACGCGTCGTTCCCGATCAGCGCAAACGCCGGCACCGGCGCCTGTGTGTTGAGCGACGCGAACTTGTTCGTGTCCTGCTCGCCGCGGAAGCACGCCACGGACTCCCGGTGGCGCTTCAACTCCACAAGCTTGAGCCCGCCGCCGTGCGACGTGAACGTGTAGCGCACGTCGGGCGTGTCGAGCACCTCGAGTTGCTCTCGCGCGGCGACGACTGGAACGGAAACGTGCGCGAGCGCCGAAGAGACCGGGGAAGCGGGCGTGTTGGGCGCGGCCGGCGGCGGGGTGATCGCGGTGGTGTTCGTCGCCGCGGGAACTCCCGTGTTCGTGACTCCGCCCGCGACGTTGGTCGCGCCGGCAACGGCATTTGTCCCAAGCGCCGAGGGATCCGCCGGCGGATACCACTTCTTCACCAGCTCAAACCAGAGCATGATGACCAGGAACGAGACGGCGAGAATGATGAGCGATTTGCGGTCCATGAAGAATCAGTCCGGTCAGCGCGGCAGCATCGCGCCCGCCACGCGCGAAACGCGGGCCGCGCGGGGCGGGGCGGTCTCGGGAACGGAGTCGTGTCCGCAACCGCCCCAGGGATGACATCGCGCGAGCCGCGCCGTCGCGAGCCACGCGCCACGAAGGGCACCGTGTCGCCGCACCGCCTCGATCGCGTAGGCCGAGCAACTCGGCGCGAACCGGCACGCGTGTCCGAACAACGCCACGAGCGCGGGCGACACGAGCCGTTGGTAGGCTCGGACCGCGAGGACGAGTGCGTGCTGGACAACGTTCATATCGGGACTCCTAACACGTGCATAGCCGCGCCTGTTTCAACGCCGCAACCAGGTCGGCTTCCACCATCGCGAGCTTGCGCCCGACGATGGATGGCCGCGCGACGAGCACGAGGTCCGCAGGTCGCACGATTTCATGCTGGTGCAATCGAAACGCCTCCCGCATGAGCCTCCGCGCGCGAGTGCGCACCGTGGCCTGGCCAATCTTCCGGCTGGTCACCACGCCGACCCGGCTCGTGGCCAGGTCGGGACGCTCGATCCAGTTGAGCGCGAGGCAGCCGCGGACGACGCGCTGTCCCACGGCTTTGGGACGCAGGAAATCGCGGCCCGTCAGGAGCCGTCGCTCACGCGGAAGTCTGCGCCGCGGTGTCGGGCCGGCGGGCATGAGGATCAAACCACCGTGAGACGCTTGCGGCCCACGCGGCGCCGGTTGGCGAGAATCTTGCGCCCGCCCTTGGTGGACATGCGCGCGCGGAAACCATGCTGCCGCACGCGGCGGATTTTCGACGGTTGATAGGTGCGTTTCATGGGTTCAAATCGGCTGGCGGCTCCGCGAGGCTCAACCTTCCGTCATCGCGGAGCGCGAAAGGTATCAGTGGCGATGGGAGTGTCAAGCGTGCCAGCGGCCATGAATAGGCTTTGCAAGCACAAGTCGAAATCGTGTCGTCCTCCCGACGCCACGCACCGCGCGATTTCGCGGGATTGCGCCGACGGGTTCGACGCGGCAGAGTATCCGCAAACCAGTCTTTCATGCGCTCCGCAGTCATTGATTCTCCGAACCACGCCAGACGGTCACGCACCGGGCCCGCGTCCGCACTGCTTGCGAGCGCCCTGCTCGCCGCCTCCCCCGCGGCGGCGCAGGACTACGAATTCTTCGAGAAACGCATCCGGCCGATTCTTGTCGAGCATTGCTACGACTGCCACAGCGAGGCTTCAAAGAAAGCCAAGGGCGGACTGCGGCTCGACACACGCGAGGCGCTGCTCAAGGGCGGCGATTCCGGCCCCGCGCTCGTCCCGGGCGAGCCCGACAAGAGCAAGCTCGTGCTCGGCGTGCGTTACGCGGACAGCGAATTCCAGATGCCGCCGAAGTCCAAACTTTCCGACGCGCTCATCAAGGACCTCGAGGCGTGGGTGAGGATGGGCGCGCCCGATCCCCGCACTGCGGCCGCGAGCGCAACGGCGCCGCGGCCGATCGACATCGCGGCGGGACGCAAGTTCTGGGCGTTCCAACCGCCAAAGGACCCGCCCGTGCCCCGAGTTCGAAACTCCTCGTGGGCGAAGTCGTCGCTCGACAAGTTCATCCTCGCGAAGCTGGAGGAACACGGCGCGAAGCCTTCATTGCCCGCGGACCGCCGCGTGTTGCTGCGCCGTGCCACCTTCGATCTCACCGGCCTTCCGCCCACGCCCCAGGAGATGGACGACTTCCTCGCGGACAAGTCGGCGGACGCGTTCTCGAAGGTCGTCGAGCGGTTGCTCGAATCCCCGCACTACGGCGAACGGTGGGGACGGCACTGGCTCGACGTCGCGCGCTACGCGGATTCGAACGGCCTCGACGAAAACGTCGCGCACGGCAACGCGTGGCGCTACCGCGACTACGTGGTGAACGCGTTCAACCGCGACAAACCCTATGACCAGTTCCTGGTCGAGCAGATCGCGGGCGACCTGTTGCCGCCGACGGCGAGCACCACGATCCGCCACGAGCGGCTCACCGCGCTCGGCTTCCTCGCGATGGGTCCGAAGCTCCTCGCCGAACCGGACAAGGTGAAGCTCGAGATGGACCTCATTGACGAGCAGATCGACACGCTCGGCCGCGCCGTCACCGCCATGACGCTCGGCTGCGCCCGCTGCCACGATCACAAATTCGACCCGCTGCCGACCGACGATTACTACGCGCTCACCGCGATCTTCAAGAGCACGCGCACGATGGACGACCTCAAGACCATCGCCAAATGGCACGAGCCGCTCGTTGCGTTGCCGGCGGACTTCGCGGCGAAGGAGGCGCACGAGAAACTCATCGCCGCGCAGAAGCTCGCCGTCACCAACGCCGTCGCCGAGGCGAACAAGGCGCTCCTCGCAAGCCTCAACACGAACGCGCTGCCACCGCAGCCTGAAAGCCGATACCCGACGAACACAACGGCGGCGTTGACGAAGTTGCGCGACGAACTCGCACGGCTCGAGAAATCGGCGCCCGAACTGCCGAGCACGATGGGCGTGACCGAGGCGACCAACATTTTGAAGGCGTTTCCCGTGTTCATCCGCGGCAACCCGCTCACACCCGGGCGCGAAGTGCCGCGGCGCTTCCCGCAAGTCATGAGCGCGCGCGAGGAGAAGCTCGGCGACCAGCAGAGCGGACGGCTCGAACTCGCCCGCTGGCTCGCGAGCGCGGAGCATCCCCTCACCGCGCGGGTGATGGTCAACCGGATCTGGCGCTGGCACTTTGGCACGGGGATCGTCGCGAGCACGGACAACTTCGGCCAGCTCGGCGAGCGGCCGGTAAACCAGCCGCTGCTCGACTGGCTCGCGCACCGCTTCATCGAAAGTGGCTGGTCGGTGAAACAACTCCACCGGCTCATCCTGCTCAGCGCGACATATCAACAATCGTCGGGCGGCGCCACGTCCGCCCACGCCGACGGACGCCTTCTCTCGCTATTCCCTCCCCGCCGCCTCGAGGCCGAGGAGATTCGCGACGCGCTGCTCGCCGTCAGCGGACTGCTCGACCGCACGATGGGCGGCAAGACCATCCCGCAGAAGAACCGCGAGTTCGTCTTCAACCACACGTCGAAGGACGAGACCGGCTACCAGTCGCTGCGCCGGTCGCTTTACCTGCCGGTCATTCGCAACAACGTGTATCCCGTGTTCGACCTGTTCGATTTTCCCGACCCGGCGCAGCAGACCGGCAACCGCGCCACCACGACCGTCCCTTCACAGGCGCTCTTCTTCATGAACAGCGACCTCATGCAGCAGGCGTCCGCCAAGCTCGCATCGGGCCTGCTCGCGGACGGCTCGTTCGACGACGCCCGCCGCGTTGCGCGCCTCTACTCGCTCGCCTACGGTCGGGCGCCGTCGGGACTCGAGCTTGGCAAGTCACTCGTCTTCCTCGACCGCGCCGCCTCGCTGGTCGAAGACCGGCAGCCTGACGCCGCGCAGCGACACGCGCAGGCCTGGACCGCGCTCTGCCAAGCCGTGCTGTCGGCGAATGAGTTTGTGTATCTGAATTGAACCATGAAACCGCGCCCCGTCGCATCCCTCTCCCGCCGCGACGCGCTCCAGCGCGCGGCGTCGGGCTTCGGCTGGCTCGCGGCTTCGGCGCTGCTCGCGGACAAGAGCGCGGCCCAATCCGCAATTCGCGGTCCGCAAGCCGCAATTCCCGCCAACCCGCTCGCCGCGCGGCCGCCGCAATTCCCGGTGCGCGCCCGGCGCGTCATCTTCCTTTTCATGAAGGGCGGGCCGTCGCACGTGGACACATTCGACTACAAGCCGCTGCTCCAGCGTGACGACCGCAAGCCGCTGCCGTTCGCCAAGCCGCGCGTCACGTTCGCCAAGACCGAAAACCTCCTCGCGTCGCCGTGGAAGTTTGAGAAGCGCGGCCAGAGCGGCATCGAGACCAGCGATCTCTTCCCGCACGTCGCGCAGTGCGTGGACGACATGTGCTTCATCAACTCACTCCACGGCACGAACCCGGCGCACGGCGGCGCGTGCCTGAAGCTCCACACGGGCAGCGACAACTTCGTGCGCCCGAGCATGGGCGCGTGGGTCGCCTACGGGCTCGGCACGGAGAACCAGAACCTGCCCGCGTTCATCACCATCTGCCCGACACTCGCGCACGGCGGGCTCAACAACTGGGGCTCGGCGTTCCTGCCCGCGCCGTTCCAGGGCACGCCCATCGGCAACGCGAGCGTGCCGTCCGACCAGGCCGCCGTGCGCTACATGAAGAACGACGCGATGCCGCGCGACCTTCAGCGCGCGCAACTCGACTTCCTCAACGAGATCAACCGCGAGCACCTCCGCCGCTCGGCCGACGCCGCGGCGCTCGAAGGTCGAATCGCATCGTTCGAGCTCGCGTTCCGGATGCAAAACGAAATGCCCGGCGCGCAGGACATTTCCGGCGAAAGCCCGGCGGTGAAGCAACTCTACGGCCTCGACGACCCGGTCACGGCGCCGTTCGGCCGGCAGTGCCTCATGGCGCGGCGGTTTGCGGAGCGCGGCGTCCGGTTCATCCAGGTGTCGCACAGCGACGGCGACGTGCAGTGGGACCAGCACGGCAACTTGCGCAAGGGCCACACGAAAAACGCCGCCGAGGTGGACAAGCCCATTGCCGGGCTGTTGAAGGACTTGAAGTCCCGCGGCCTGCTCGACGACACGCTCGTGATGTGGGGCGGCGAGTTTGGCCGAACGCCGACTTCGCAGGGCACGGCTTATGACGGGCGCGACCACAGTCCGGAAGGATTCACCATGTGGCTCGCCGGCGGCGGCGTGAAGCCCGGCATCCGCCACGGAGCGACGGACGACTACGGCTACTACGCACAGGTGAACAAGGTCCACATCCACGACCTGCACGCGACGCTGCTCGCGCTGCTCGGGCTCGACCACGAACGGCTCACCTTCCGCCACGCCGGCCGCGATTTCCGCCTCACGGACGTGCACGGACACGTCGTGAAAGAAATCTTTGCCTGAGCCCGGACCTTCGCGCAATCTGCGCCGCATGTTCACCGCAGAAAGCCGGCGGCGTGATTTCCCGTCCCTCGGTGGCATGGCCTACCTCAACACCGCGGCGGAGTGCATCCCGCCGGTGTGCGTGCGCGAGGCGCTCGAAACCTACTGGGCTGACAAGTCGCTCGGCATGCGCGGCCGCGAGGCGCACTACGCCACGCTCGAATCGGCGCGGCACGTCGCCGGGAAATTCCTCGGCCTGAGCCCCGGCGAAGTCGGCTTCTGCTCCTCCTCCTCCGAGGCCTACAATCTCCTCGCCACCGCGCTCGACTTGAAGTCCGGCGACGAAGTGGTGGTGAGCGACCTCGACTTCCCGTCGGGCGCGACACCGTGGCTCGCGTCGTCGAGCGGATGCAAGACCCGCCTGTGGCGGTCGCGCGAGGGCGCCCTGCTCGCGGACGACCTCGTGTCGCTGCTCAACGAGCGAACGCGGCTGGTGCAGGTGTCGCTCGTGAGTTTCTACAACGGCTTCCGGCTTGAGTGGGAGCCCTTCCACGGGGCCGTGCGCAGCCTCGCGCCGAACGCCGTGCTCTCCGTCGATCTCACCCAGGCGCTCGGGCGCATCGTGCTCGATTGTCCCGGCGCGGACATCGCCATCGCGAGCAGCTACAAGTGGACGCTCGGCATCCACGGCGGCTGCATCATCGGCGTGCCGCAGGACCGCGCGGGCCGGCTCACCACGCGCGCAGGCGGCTGGTATCACCTCGCGAACGCGTTCGACACGGACCGCTTCGAGCGCGCGGTGCCCAAGCCCGGCGCGGCGAGCTTCATGGTCGGGATGCCGTCCTTCCCGGCCGTTTACGCGCTGAATGCCTCGCTCCACTACCTCGATTCGATCGGCGTCGTCAACGTGGCGCATCACGCCGACCCGCTCGTGCAGCACATGCACAACGGCCTGCGCGAGCTCCGCCTCAAGCCGATGGCGCCGCACAACCCGGCCGCGTCGTCCGGCATCGTCGCCTTCCGCCACCCGCATACGGCCGAAATGCACAAGGCCCTCGAGGCCGCGGACATCCACGTGATGCACCAGGCCGGCCGCATGCGCATCGCGCTGCACGGCTACAACACCCACGGGGACGTGCGGCGCTGCCTCGACGTCCTCGCGCGCGAATTGGACAAGTCGCCCTGAACCCGCAACCCGCCCCGACATGAATTCCCATCCCGTGAGCCGCCGACTCGCCGCGCTCTTCCTCCTCCTCGCGCCCGCCTTCACGCCGTCCCTCAATGCCGCGCCCGCGCCGCCGCTCAACTTCATCTTCATCCTCATCGACGACTTCGGGTGGACGGACCTCGGCTGCTACGGCAGCAAGTTTTATCAGACGCCGAACCTCGACCGGCTCGCGGCCGAGGGCATGCGTTTCACCGACGCGTATTCCGCGTGCCCGGTGTGCTCGCCGACGCGCGCGGCGATCATGACCGGCAAGTATCCCGCGCGCCTGCAGATCACCGACTGGCTGCCCGGCCGCTCCGACCGCCCGACGCAGAAGTTGCTGCGCCCCGTCATCAAGCAGCAGTTGCCCCTCAGCGAGACGAGCCTCGCCTATGCCCTCAAGCCGCCCGGCTACACAAGCGCGAGCATCGGCAAGTGGCATCTCGGCGGCGCGGGCTTTTCGCCGCGGGCGCACGGCTTCGACGTGAACATCGCGGGCGACCACACCGGCACGCCGATGAGCTACTTCGCGCCGTTTCGGAACAACACCGGCCAGATGCCCGGCCTCGGCACCGCGCCCGAGGGCGAGTATCTCACCGACCGCCTCACGGCCGAGGCGGAGAAGTTCATCACCGCGAACACCAACCGGCCGTTCTTCCTCTACCTGCCGCACTTCACGGTGCACATCCCGCTGCGCGCGAAGGAGGCGCTCGTTGCGAAGCACGCCGCGCGCACGCCGCCCGTGGGCTCCACGCACACCAACGCCATCTACGCCGCGATGATCGAGAGCATGGACGACAGCGTCGGCCGCATCCTCAAGAAACTCGACGACCTCAAGCTCGCCGACCGCACGGTGATCTTCTTCACCGCGGACAACGGCGGGCTCGCGGTGAAGGAAGGGCCGAACACGCCGAGCACCTCAAACGCCCCACTGCGCGAGGGCAAGGGCTACCTCTACGAAGGCGGCATCCGCGTGCCCCTCATCGTCCGCTGGCCCGGCGTGGTGAAGCCCGGCGCCGTGAACGCCACGCCCGTGAGCAGCATTGATTACTTCCCAACCTTGCTCGAACTCGCGGGCGGCAAGGCCGACGCGTCGCGTCCGGTGGACGGCACATCACTCGTCCCCGTGCTGAAAGGCGGCGAACTCAAGCCGCGCCCGCTCTTCTGGCACTATCCGCACTACGCGAACCAGGGCGGCAGACCCGGCGGCGTGGTGCGCGAGGGCGATTACAAGCTCATCGAATTCTATGAAGAGGGCCGCTGGGAACTCTACAACTTGAAAGACGACCTCTCCGAGCAAACCAACCTCGCCACCAAGGAACCCGCGAAGGCCGCGCAGCTCGGCCGCAAGCTCGACGACTGGCGCGTCGCCGTGAAAGCCCAGATGATGCTCCCCAACCCGAACTTCTCCGCCGCGGCCGAGTCCGCCCCAAAGAAGGAAGCCACGCTCGTGCGGCAGGATGCGGACGGCACGGTGCTGCTTCACTCGCGCGACGCCACCGTCCACGGCGCAACGCTGCGCTACGAGCCGCAGACGAACAAAATCACGCTCGGCTTCTGGACCAAGAAGGAAGACTGGGCGAGCTGGGACTTCCAAATCGTGAAAGCCGGGCGGTTCGAGGTGGAAATCCTGCAAGGCTGCGGCAAAGGAAGCGGCGGCGCGGAGGTGGACTTCCTCGTCGCGAACCAAAAGCTCAAGCACACGGTGGTGGACACGGGGCACTTCCAGAACTTCCAGCCCTACAAGCTCGGCACCGTGGAGATCACGGTGCCCGGCCGCTACGAACTCGCCGTCAAGCCGCAGACCAAGCCCGGCGTGGCGGTGATGGATTTGCGGCAGGTCACGCTCAAGCCCGCGAAGTGACGGGAGACGCCGGGACACGGGGAGACAGCGTCCGCGTCGCCGCGTCGCCGCGTCGCCGCGTCACTTCCCCTTCTCCGCCCGTATCTGCCGTCGCGCGAGGTAGGACTTCAGAAAGGTGTCTTCCGGCGCTTCCTGCCACGCCGTGAACCAGAGGTCGCCGAGCAGTTGCGCGCCCGCGGCGAGCTGTTTGTGAAGGAAGGGCTTGCCCTGCAGCCCCAATTCGCCGTCACCGGAGAGCTTGCCGTCCTTCTCCATCTGGTAGAGCGGCTCGACGAGCTTGAACTGGTCCTCGACGAACTTCATCGCCTCGGGAAAGACGTTCTCGCGCTTCTTCGCGCCGGGGTCGAGCCACACGCGACGCGCCGGGCGCATCTCGGCGTTGAGCATGGCCTGGTCGATGCCGACCTTGCCGAGATAGCCGCCGTCAATCCACGCGTGGAACGAGGTGCGCGTGGTGTAGCCCTTCGGATTCGCCGAGGTCCAGCCGTTGTAGTTGCGCGTGGTGTGGAGCGGCTGCGAGGCATCGCCCGCGAAGTGCCCCATCGTGCCCATGAGGGCGATGATGTTCTGCTGCGCGTTCGCGATTTCTTCTGCCGCGCCGCCGTTGGCTTCATAGGTCTTGAGGTAGGAGAAGGCGGACTTGAGCTTCGCATAGTTCTCGGTGAGCACCCACGGGAGAAATCCGGGCAGCTCGCGGGTGTTGTCCTGGTTGCGCGCGGCGTCGAACGCGGGGAAGCGCTCCGGGTGGGCCTTGCGCTTGGCGTAGACGTGCGCGGTAAAGAGGTAGCGAAAGTGCGGCACGTCGGCGGGCTTGAGGTCGAGCCACGCGAGGTCCTCCATGTCGAAGTAGTGGTCGAGGTTGTTGACGTGGCGCAGCGGCAGGTCGGGCGTGTTGCGCCAGCGGTCGGGCTCGCCGGAAAGGAACGCGATGCGCTCGCGGGCCTCGGGCTTGAAGACGAACGACGGGAAGTTGGTGGGCAGCGAGGCGAGCGCGAGAAGGTTGACGGCGCGGTGGCCCTCGTAGTCCCACGCGCGCAGCGGCAGGGTTGCAAGGGCGAAGGCGGCCACGCCAGCAAGAGTGAGAATGGGAGTGAGTTTCATGAACCGGCGGGATTGACGGACCGTCCCGGCCGGGTGTTCACCGGGAGCAATGAACTGAAACCGCGCATGGGGTCGCGGCTTACGGGAACCGATTGCGATGAGCCTGATTCCAAATGACAGGCGCGCCGTTGGTCGGTTCGCCCAAAGCCGCCGTCCCTCCGGACATCGTGGCGCCGTTGGTGATGACGGACTTCTTGAAGAGTTCGGCATGGCCGTCCACGAACGTGATGTTGCCGCCAGTCTTTCCGTGGCGGTTGGCGAAGCTGCGGTAGCGATTCGCCGGGTTGACGGAATTGAAGTTGTTCGGCGTGCCGGGCACGTTCGACTCTTCGTTCGGACTGAATGACGTGTCATACATCAGAACCGTTCTGGTTGGATGGATGATTTCCGGCAAACGCGGCATGACCGGATAGGCGGATGGTCCGATCGCCTTGAGGTCGATGTTGAACGTCCAACTGAAGAAACCATTCAGCCCGCTGCCGCCCAGGGCGATGGATGCATCGTCATTCCCGATGAAACGCGCGCCCGGGCAGTGCCAGACCTTCGGATGTGTGTTGCCTGGAAACGGCATGTTCGCCTTGTTGACGGAGACGACGGAGGAACCTGGCGCAACCCAATAATTGGAAAGCGGACGCTCATTCATCCCGGCGCGGGGCAGGAGGTTGAACCACGCCGCAGGATCATCAGGGCGGCCGGTGTTCACGGCCGGTGGCCCGGCGAACACATTTCCAGGATAGAGCCCGTTCTCGCCCATGCCGTCCCGCGGAATCTTGTCATCGTAATCGCCGGAGTAGATCTGAATGGCCAGACCCCACTGCTTCGCGTTGTTGAGGCAGGTGGCTTGCTTCGCCTTGTCCTTCGCCTTCGCGAGTGCGGGCAGGAGCATGCCCGCCAGAATCGCGATGATCGCGATGACGACGAGCAGTTCGATCAGGGTGAACGCCGAGTCGGCGCGGCTGGAAGTTCGGTTGGCAGTCATGGTCGGGGCGGTCAAGGTTCGGGTCATGCCACGGCCCGCGCGAAGCACTGCTCGGCACGGTCCTGTGAATGGAGCGGACGCTAACGACGCTGCTCGCCCAATACAATCCCAAAACAGGTGAAGTTCAAGTGCCGAAGCTGCCACAATGCTCAGGCCGCCTGCGGCAACCCGCGCTTCGTGCCGCGCCAAATCCAGGCGCACACGAGCAGCGCGAGCCCGCTTAGCGCAGCGCCCGCCGCGAGTCGCGGCTCGCGATACTCCAGCACCACGCGCTTTGCCCCCGCGGGCAGCTCGATGGCTTGGAACGCGTGGTTCGCCCGCCACACGCGCGTGGCTTGGCCATCCACGGTGGCGGTCCAGCCGGGATACCACGTTTGCGCGACGACGAGCATCGCCGCGCCCGCGGTCTCCACCGTTACTTCCACGCGCCGCTGCGTGAAGCGGGCATCGAGAATCTTGGCACGCGAAGTGTCCGTCGCCTTCACGACGGCGGCGGCTTCCGCCGGGAGCAGAACTTCAACGTCGGGCTGAAACTGCTTTGAGCCCAGCGCGCGCGATGTGGCCTCGGCATCGGCGAACACCGGCCGCTGGCCGATGCTCACCCACAGACGCGGGCTGGCACGCGGCACGAACTTCATCACTTCGCCCGGCGCCGTCACATGCGACACGCCGAGGAAGTCCATCAACCGCGGGAACTCGTTCGTCGAGCCGTAGAGCAACCGGTTCACCTCCGCCGACTCGCGGGACACGAGCGTGGTCGCGCCGTTCACCTTTGGCAGGTGGTCGAGGTGGTTCAGGTTGCCCCAAAGCGCGACGCGCTGGGCTAGGAAGTCGTTCTTAAAGTCCGGCAACATGCGCGTGTGCAGGTCGAGCTCCGCGCGCGGCGAGAGCATCGCGCGCCCCTCGCCCACGCGGGGTGCCGGGTCGAGCTTGTGATACGCCTGCGCCAGCCCCGGCCCGAAGACGTCCGCCGGGATGGTCGGATTCTGTCGCGGGCTGTGCGTAACGAGGTCGAGCCAGAACAGAGCGAGCACGCCAAGCTGGAGCGCCAACTTCATGGGCTCTCGCGACTGGCCGGCGACCAGCCGCGCCACTGCCAGCACGAGCGCGAACAAGACAACCCGGACCACGGCATTCACCGCCGTCGATTGAACGTCATCCGTCGGCAGTGCCGAGTGCTTCGCCCACAACAACACGACTCCGACCACCGCAGCCGCAAGCACTGCGAAAGTGCCCGCACGTTGAACCTTGAACTTCGAACCTGGACCTTCGCCACAAGCGAACGCCGCCATCAGCGGCAGCGTGAACGCCGTCAGCAAGATGAACTTCACCGGGAAGCGCATGAACTCGACGGGCGCCAGCATCGCAATTACCGGATAAAGAAACCCGTTCGTCCCCATCGCCATCAGCACCGCGAGCGCCGTCGCCGCCGCGAGCACCCACACGCGCCGGTCGCGCATGCGCCACACGGCCAGCGCCGCGAGTGCGAGCACGCCCAGCCCCGCGTAGTAGCTCGGCAGGAACGATTGTCCCGCCTGCACGTAGATGCCCTGCGGCGTCTTGAAGCAGTGGAACAGCGGCACGATGAAGTTCGCCCAGCCCCACGCCGGCAGCGACCAGAAGCCCGCGCCAAACTCTCCGCCGCCAAAGCCCCTCGCCCGTTGTGAGACGGACAGCAGTTGGAAAAATGGCATCAAGATCACCGCGCACAAACCGGCCACCAACGCGACGGTCGCGAGAAACCGGCCGGCGACCTGCCGCTTATTGACCCGTGACCCGTCATCCGTAGTTCCAGCAAGCGCCGCGCACAGCCCCCAAGTCATGAGAATGAGTTCCGGCGCGCCCGACATCATCTGCATCGCGCCGGCGAGCGCGGCAAGGACGACGTTCCGGCCGCCTTCCGCGCCCGCGCGTTGCACGAGCAGCACCACCCACGGCATCCAGCCGAACGTGACGAGGTAGTTCGGATAGATGTGGCTTGTCAGCGACGTGCCGCCGAACACGAACGCCACGCCCGCGACGCCCGCGGCGAAGGACGAACCCGTCCAGCGATGCGCCAGCGCGTGCATGCCAAGGCCGCCGAGCATCCAGTGCGCGAGGCAGAACACGCCCAGCCCCCACGGCAGCGGCAGCAGCAGGTAGATCAGCGAGCCCGGATACAGCGCGAGCGTGTTCCATTGCGCGAGGAACGGCGCGCCGCAGTTCACGTAGGGATTCCACAGTGGCAGCTCGCCATTCCAGAAGCACTCGCGCGCGTAGAACACGAACGGATAGCCGAGGAACCCGTAGTCGCGGTAGAAAAACGCGCCCGTCCCGAGCACCACGCCGGGAAACGTGGCGAACAACAGCACGCCGAGAAGGAGCGCGAAGCGGCGCGGATTAAACCAGGCGGAACCGTCCATTGCGTCATTGGCCATGGGTCAATCGCTTCCCCCGCCTCCACATCACGCCGCACACGGCAAGCGCGGCGAGCGAGATGAGGCAGCCGATGCGGAACTTCCGGTCTTCATACGCGAGGCGCACGCGGTGCGTGCCCGCGGGAACTTCAAGCGCCTGAAACGCGTGGTTCGCGCGCAGCAGCGGCACGGGCTTGTCGTCCACGTATGCCTTCCACGGATGATAAAACGTCTGCGCGATGGCGACGAGGGCGGGGACGTCCGCCGTGACTTCGCATTCCACACGATTTGCCGACCAAGACTGCTCGCGAAGGCTCGCCAATGACGGGCCGGTCACCGCAACCTTCGACCGGTATTCGGCCGGCAGGTGCACCTGGCCCCGTGGGTCGAACAAACCAGAGAATAGCAACTGCAATGTAGCCGAACTTTCCCTCTTCTCCCCGAACAGGGGCCGTTGACCGGCAGTGATGAATGGGAGACTTGATGGCCGACTCACCCCGGCAAGATTCGTCATCCCTGTGAGCACGTTTCCCACCCCAAGGAAGTTCAACAGCGCTTCGCTTGGCGCTGCATTCGAGGCGTAAATCCAGCTTTGCAACTCGTCCTGCTCGCGAATGCGCAGCGTGGAGGAGCCGTTCACCTTCGGCACACCGTCGAGCGCGTTGAGGTTCGACCAGAACGCGCGCCGCTTGAGGGCGAATTCCTGCGCCCAGTTCGTGGCACCGATGTGGAGCAGCGTCCGCTCGGCATCAGGCGAGATCATCAGCCGGCCATCGCCAGGCCTGAGCGCGATGCCTGTGGCTTCACGGCCGAGATTCGGCGCGAAGAGCTTCGCATCGAGCGTCGGATTCTGGTTCTTCAGATGCGTCAATCCGTCCGCCGCAATCAAGGCAAGTGTTGCAAGCCCTGCGAGCAAGCTCGTGCGCTGGCGCGGTCCGGCGCAGGCGTTGAACAGCATCGCCAGCGAACAACCGAAGAACAGCATCCGACCAACCGTGTTCGCCACGGTTTCGTCGAAGCGGTCGTAGGTCAGCGGGTGGCCGCGCATCCACCACAGCACGAGCAGCGCGATCGCCGGCACCAGCGTGGCGAGGACGAGCAGCGGCTGCCATTCAGTCGCCGATGGCCGATGGCCCATGGCCCATGGACCTGATGCCGTCGCGTCGCTCGCGCCGTCACGGGACAGGCACCACTTCACGCCGAATGCCGCGAGCAGCGACACGACGAACGCGACGAGGATCAGGAACTTCACCAGGTAGCGCGCGATGCCCACGACCGGGATGACCTTGTGCAGGAGCGGGAAGAGCGGCCCGTTGTTGCCCATCGCCAGGAGCACGGCGACCACGCCAAGCGCGGCGAGCAGCACCACGCGGCGGTCGCGCACGCGCCACACGGCCAGCGCCGCGAGCGCGAGCGCGGCGGCGCCTGCGTAACACGAGGTGAGGAACTCCTGTCCCTGCATGAAATAGAACTCCTGCGGCGACATCGCGCAGCGGAACATCGGCACGAGCAGGTTCGCCCAGCCCCACGCGGGCAGCGCCCACTTGCCGACGGCCTGCGACGGGTCGCGCTGCGAATGCGTGAGCAGGTCGAAGAATGGCAGCAGTTGCGCGGCACAAAGGGCCGAGACGAGTGCGAGGATGAGCGCAAATCGCAATCCGTAATGCGTCACCGGAACCCGGCTTCCGTCTTCCGTCTTTCGTTCCACGGATTCCACCGACAGAAGGCCGCCCAGCACGATCCACGTGAACACCACAATCTCCGGCGTGCCCGCAAGCATCTGCATCGAGGCGGCGAGCGCGGCGAGGACGACTGTGCGGCCGCCTTCCTTCCACGCGCGCTGGACAAGCAGCACAACCCACGGCATCCAGCCGAGGGCGACGGTGTAGTTCGGCCAGATGAGGCACGCGAGCGTGATGCCGTTGAAGACGAACACCGTTCCCGCGACAGCCGCGCCGAAGCGCGAATGGGTCCAACGCTCCGCCAGCTTGAACATGCCGATGCCGCCGAGCCACAAGTGCAGGAGGCAGAACACACCGAGCGACCACGGCAGCGGAAGCAGCACGTAGAACAGCGTGCCCGGATAGAGCACCATCGTGCCCCATTGCGCGAGGAAGGGCGCGCCGCAGTTGCTCAGCGGGTTCCACAGCGGCAATTCGCCCGACCAAATGGACTCGCGATGGTAATGCACAAATGGATACGCGAGCACGCCGTAGTCCGAGCGGAAAAACGACTCCGCGCCGAGCCACACCGTCGGGAATGCGGCGAACAGCGCCGCGAGCAGAAACAGCGCGAACCTCGGCAGCGTGAAACACGCGTCGAGTGTGGCAACACGGCCGCCCGCGCCCGCCGGAATGGTTGCATCACGGCTCATTCGGAGCGCCTCGGCGAAACCGCGAGACTGCGAGTCCAGCCACGCAGATCAACAGCCCGGTCATCGACAGCAGCACGCCAAGCCGGAATGCCCTGTCCTCATACACCACGCGCACGCGGCTCGAGCCGGCGGGCACTTCGAGCGCTTGATACGCGCGGTTCGCGCGCCAAAGGGTCGTGGGCTGGTCGTTCACGCAGGCTCGCCACGGATGATACCAAGTCTGCGCGAGCACCACGAGCGCGGGGTGGAGCACGAACAGGATCAACGCGACGAGCGCGAGGAAGCGGCCGGGAGTGAAATGCGCGCCCACCTCGCTGATCGGGCGGGCGGGCACGGAGGCGGTCATGCGCGATGAGTTTTCCAAAAACTGCAAGCCACCCAAAGGCAAAAGTCCGGCGACCCGCGGGGCAGGTCGTCAACGCGCGCCCGCGCGGGGCGGGGCCGCGCCGGTTTCGAGAAACGCGATCAGGTCGAGGATTTCGTCGCGCGACAGGGTGTCGAGGAGATTGCCCGGCATCGGCGAGACGGCGGAGACGCGGCTCGATTTGACGGCGGCCTTCGGCACGCGCGCGACCTGCTCGGGCGCGAGTGACGTGCGGATGTGGAGCACGCCGGCTTCCTCGCGCACGAACTGGCCGGCCACGGTCGAGCCGTCCTGCAGCGTGTATTCCGTGCCGCGGTGCTTCTCGTCCACCACGCGCGAAGGATCGAGCATGGATTCGAGCATCGCGCGGCGGTCGAAGCGACGCCCGACATCGGTGAGATCCGGCCCGAGGCCGGCGCCTTCGCCGCCGAAGCGGTGGCACGCGGTGCACTGCGCCGCGGCGAACGCCTCGCGGCCGAGCTTGATGGATCGGCCCTTGAGCGGCGCGGAGACATCGGCGAGCAAGTCGTCCATCTGCCATTGCCTGACGAATATGCGCGGTTTCGGCGGCGGCGCCGCGACGGGCTTGGGCGGCGGCGGGTCGAGCAGCGAGGCGAGCGCGGCGCGCTCGGCACTGGTGAGCGTGGCCATCGCGTCCTTCCGTGTGTCGGCAATGTATGCCGGCAAAGTGCGGCCGCCGGTGAATCCCGCGGCCTTGTCGAACCACTTGAAGCAGGTGCGGCGCTCGTCGAGCGTCCACCCGCGCGCGACGTTGCGGAGCAGGAACATGAACTGCAACTGCTCCTCCTGCGACTTCGCGCGCGCGACGAGCGGCAGCGTCTTGCGGACGACGTTTTGTGATTCGAGGTAGACCAGCAACTCGCACAACTCGGCGTTGAGACGCGGGCTCGAAGTCGGATAGATGGAATCGAATCTCGCCGCCATGCGCGCACACGTCGCAGCATCGGGCCGGCCCAAGCGGACGAACGCGAGCTGATAAGTTCGGCACAGGTCAACCCGCTGGCCGTCGGAGAGCTTTGCCCACGGCAGTTGGTCAAGCGCATCGAGCAAGGCAGGCTGCGAGTTCGTGCCGCCGCTGCGGGCAAGCGCGAGGAGCGCCGTGAGCGCGGCTGGTGTGCGGCGTTCGTTCAATGCGCGCTGCTGCCAGCTTGCGGCGTCCTGATGCTCGATGGCGACTCGCGCCGCGTGGCGAATCCACGGGTCACCGCTTCCCAGTTGGGGCCAGGCAACGTCCACGGCTGCGGCGGATTGCTTCCCGTGATGCGCCTCGAGTTGGCGACGGAGTTCCCTCGCCTCGGCGGCTTCGCGCTCGAGTTTCAAATCCGCAGCGCGCGGCGCGGCCGGTTCCGAGGGCTTCACGCCAGCGACGCGATACAAGCCCGCCTGCGTCCCGCGTCCGCCGGTCGTGAACCACATCGCGCCGTCGGGGCCGAACACCATGTCGGTCACGTTCAGCGGCCTGCCGGTGAGAAACGCCTCGGTCGCGCCCGAATAGCTCGCGCCTTTCGGCTTCAGATGCACGGCGAGGATGCGGCCGTAAGCCCAGTCGCAGATGAAGAGCGCGTCGCGATACTTCGCGGGGAAGTTCGCCGAGTTGCAGAACGCCACGCCGGTGGGTGATGCCACGCCGATGTCCGCCACGGGCGCGAGCGCGTCCGGCCAGTCGGTGGGCCACATGCTCGTGCCGCGGCGCCAGCCGTATTCGCCGCCGGAGACGACGTGATGCACGCGGTTGGGCCGATACCACGGCGCGCCGACGTCCCATTCCATGTCGGCGTCGAACGTGAACATCTCGCCGTGACGGTTGAACGCGAGGTCGTAGGGATTGCGGAAGCCACCGGCGACGATTTCCCAGCGCGTGCCTTCGGCGTCTGTGCGCATCACGTGGCCGCACGGTGCTTTCGCGTCGCTGTCGAAGAGGCGGTTGTCCCACGGGCACGGCAGCAGCCGGTCCTCGGCGAAGTTCTTGTAAGGCGATGTCGGCGCGAGGTCCGCGGGCAGCCGCACGTTGTTGCCGTGGACGAAGTAGATCATGCCGTCCGGTCCAAGCGCCAGGCCGTTGCGCCCGTGGCCGACGCCGCCCCCGGTGGACTTGAGCAGCTTGACCTCGTCGAACGTGTCGTCGCCGCGCGTCGAGCGGAGGCGGTAGAGCGCCTTCGAGTTGTTGGCGTTCACGTAGAGCGCGCCGTGCGCGTAAAGCAGGCCGCGGCATTCGAGGAGGTTCTCGTTGATGACCTCGACCTTCGCGACGCCGCCGACCGGCGCGAGCGTGAAGCGCAGCAGGCCGGACTTTTCGCGCGCGACCGTGAGCCGGCCCTGCGGGTCGAACGCGAGGCTGACCCACGAGCCCTCGTCCTCCTGCGCCGAGCGGACGAGCTCGACTGCGAAGCCCGGCGGCGCGGTGATGTTCGCGACGGGCGTGGCCTGCTTGGTGCCGAGGCTGCCGCGCCACGCGTTGTAGGCGTCGAACGAGCGCGTCGGGTCGAACGGGTCGCCCCACGGCGGCGGGCCGGCGGGGCCGAGCACTTGCACACGCGCCCAGTCCACCGCGACGAATGCGCCCGTGACGGGGTTCGTCGCGGCCGTCGTCGAGGCAAGCCACGAGCCGTCGGACAGAATGTGCGCGTTCACGGCGGTCACGAGCTTGAAAAGAAGCGCGGGCGAGTTCGTGGGATTGGAGGCGCGGACCTCGATGGCGTTTGCGCCCGGACGGAGCAGCGACGAAACATCTGTGGTCGAGGCACGGAGGAAGCCGTGTGAAACCGCGGCGGGCTTGCCGTTGATGAACACGGCGGCTTCTCCGGAGCAAGCCACGGATAATCCGGCCGCGCCGGGCGCAGCGGCGAGGTTGAAGCGCTTGACAAAGAACACCGCGGCGCCGGGCGCTGGAACCGTTGCCGCGCGAATCCACTGGGGCGCAGCGACCGCCGAGGAGGCCGCGGCAAAACAGACGAGGGCGCAGAGGAGCCGGCGCGGCCCGTGGATGCGAGCGAGAGGACTTGAACCTCCAACCCTTGCGGGACCAGATCCTAAGTCTGGCGCGTCTGCCATTCCGCCACGCTCGCTGGAGTTGAGGGGCCGCATTGTGTTCCGCCGGACGCTGCTGGCTCGGAACGCTAGCAGCGGGCGCGCGGCGGGCGCAAGCCCGTTGCCTCATGGAAAAGGTCGGGGGAGGATTCTGAGCCGTGAGGCATGAAGGACCCGCTCACGTTCGGGGTCGCGGGACACTACACGCTAGTGGACATCCTCATCCGTCCCGCGCCGACCACGGCAAACAACACGACGTTCATTCCGGGGGCGAACATCCCCTCGGGCTGGCCGCTCATTCCGTCCGGCTTGGCCAACGGCTCGGTGGCTGCGCCCACCACGAGATGCCACGCTGACAGGTCTTCGCAACGCCGCGCCGACGTGGTAGGAAGAGGCCGTTCGCCATGCCAACTGCCATCGCCATCGCCGCGCATCCGGACGACATCGAGTTCCAAGTCGCCGGCACGCTCGTCTTGCTCCAGCAGGCCGGGTGGGAAACGCACTATCTCAACCTCTCCACCGGCAACTGCGGCAGCGCGACGATGAGCGCCGCCCGGACGCGTCGCGTGCGCCTCGCCGAGGGCGAGGCCGCCGCGCGACTGCTCGGCGCGCACTTCCACCCGCCGATGTGCGATGACCTCGAGATTCTTTACGACCTTGCCACGCTGCGCCGGCTTGCATCGGTCCTCCGCGCCGTGAAGCCGTCGGTCGTGCTTACGCATTCGCCTCGCGATTACATGGAGGATCACATGAACACCTGCCGCCTCGCGGTCACCGCCGCGTTCTCGCGCGGGATGCCGAATTTCAAGGTCACGCCACATCGCGCGCCGTCCGACGCCGACGTGACGCTCTATCACTTCATGCCGCACGGGTTGTGCGACGGGTTGCGCGAGCCCGTGGTGCCCCACGCGTTTGTGAACACGACTCCGGTCCACACGACAAAACTCGCCGCGCTCGCCGCGCACAAATCGCAGCAAGGCTGGCTCGACGTCAGCCAGGGGATGAACTCCTACCTCCAGACGATGGAGGACAGCTCGCGTGAACTCGGCCGGATGTCGCGGAAATTCAAGCTCGCCGAAGGGCTGCGCCGGCATCTGCACCTCGGTTTCAGCGGCTCGCCCGTGGACCCGCTGCGCGACGCTCTCGGGAAAAACTACCTTCTGAACCGGCGCGCGACGGCGAGGCACGAGGCTTGACCGAAGCAACCCAGAATTCCCGTGGCTACACTTCCGCCATCGGCGATGTGCACCAGAAGGTGCTGCCCTTCCCCACCGTGCCGCGCGGCATGACCGGCATTGGCAACGGCAGGTTTGATGTGGCGCTCCACAAGGCTCTGTCCCGTTGGAAAGGCTACTTGGCCAGTTCGCCGATTTCCCCTGCCGACGCCACCCGGTGCAGCACCAACGTCCTCCCCATCAACCCGCGGTAGTAGGCGTCGTGGAAGTAGAAGATTTCTGCGCCGAGGATGAGCGAGGGGACGATGATAGAGTCGGCGGGGAACTTCTTCGTCACGCCTT
>Ga0194131_10001425_pt1 | contig 40927 bp, 42 predicted proteins | sample TA2KigO120mmetaG_FD_148631 | JGI IMG/M metagenome (GOLD analysis project Ga0194131, IMG submission 148631) | Freshwater microbial communities from Lake Tanganyika, Tanzania - TA2015053 Kigoma Offshore 120m | ecosystem: Environmental > Aquatic > Freshwater > Lake | place: Tanzania: Lake...
GAGGACCGGCGGGAGGGGGCAGAACCTCGCCACGCACGTCGCGGGGCGGCTCCTCGCGCTGGGCCACCCGGGTGTCCTCAAGGGTGTAGGAGATCTCCAGCCGACTGACCGAGTAGGTCCCCTCCTCGGTCTGCACCACGCGGCGGGAGGCGTCGATGGCCAGGTCGATGCTGACCTGCCGTCCGTCCGCGGAGCGAACGCCACGGCTATCGAGATGCACGCCGAGCCGCGTCAGTTCGAGTTCGAGATCGAACGACAGATCGGTCGTACCGGACTCCTCCATCTGCGCGAAGATCTCACGGGCCATCGTGGAGATCTCGGCGACCGCGGCCTGAGTGAGAGCGCGGTCCTGGCTGCCACCGCGCTCGTCCCCGCGCACGGCCGGCGCGGCAGCACCGCCAAACGCCCGCAGGCCCCCCTCGGGCGAGCACTGCGCGCATCCCAGTTGACTCACCATCGCCGACCTCCGACTCGGGACCGACCTGCCGCGGCCCACGGGTTCCCACTTCCATTGTCGGAATTGGCGGGCTCAGTCTTAAGGGGAATCACTACCCTTGGCGCCGGGTATGGCGACGCATTTGCCGCGGCGATGGCGGTTCTTCGATCTCGATGGAACCCTCGTGGACAGTCTGGGTGGCATTCGGGCGACCTGCCGCGCGGCGTGCGCGCGTCACGGCTTCCCCGAACCCTCCGAAGAGACGATCACGCCGCTGATCGGGCTGCCGCTACCGCAGATGATCCGCCGCTCCTTGCCCGAGGGGACCACTGATATCGCGGTCGCCGAGGTGGTCGTCACCTACCAGGCGACCTTCGACGAGATCGCGCTCCCGATGACCAGAGCGTTCGCCGATGTGGCGAAGGCCCTTCGCGCGTGGCGGCGCGCGGGGGTCGGCATTGGAGTGGCAACCGGCAAGAACGTGACGGTCGCGCGGCGGGTGATCGCACATTGCCAGCTCTCGACGACGATCGACCTCCTGGTGGGCGGAGACGAGGTTGCCCGCGGAAAACCCGCGCCCGACATCGTCGATCTCGCCCTGACGCGCGCCGGAGCACGCGCCGACAATGCCGTCCTCGTGGGTGACAGCGTTCACGACATCGCGATGGCCGTGGCGGCTCGTGTCGCACCGATCGGTATCGCCCACGGAGCATCCACCCGAGAGGCGCTGGGTACGGCCGGCGCGATCGCGGTCGTCGATCGGTTCGCCGATCTGGAGGCGGTATTCAAGCGGATCGAGGAACCCTTCAGGCGGGAATGAGAGGCGGCGGCATCCCCAGGCGGCGGATGGCCTCCATCGCCGCGTCGGCGTGCCGATGCCCGTCACGGACGCTGAACGAGAGATGACCGGGGAAGAACGCGTCCCACTCCAGCGCGTGCAGCCGCTCTATGGAGGCCGCGCTCTCGGTGGGCGAACAATCCCAGATGTTCTGCAGCGCGACTCTTCCGCCGAAGAATAGGGCATCGCCGGCGAACAGACAGACGCGCGACGCAGTCGCCATGAGAAAAGAGAGATGTCCGCGCGCGTGCCCCGGAGTCTCGACCGCGCGGAGTGTCAGATCGCCGACACCGATGCGGTCGCCGCCGAACACGGCCCGATCGACCGGACACGCCGGGAAAACGAAGTCGGCCGGATACACCCCCGCGGCGCGCGCCTGAATCAGCGAGACAGCGGACTCATCTCCCTGCTCGATCCACGGGGCGCAATCGCGACTCGCGATCACACGCGGCGGAGTGCCGGCGATCTCCGCCAGGGCTGCGCGCATGGAACTCACGCCCGCGGCGTGATCGCCGTGCGCGTGGGTCAGGACGATCGATCGCACCCGGGCAGGATCGAGGCCGTCCATCACGAGGTGTTCGATGATCCGGCCGGTCGCGCGACCGCCGCCAGCGTCGATCAGGGCGATCTCGCCACCCCCATCGACGGCGTACACGTGCGAATCGCAGTCATCAGTCAGTCCGAAACCCAGCCGGCCGCTGCCGACGAGATGAACACTGTCGATCAGGCGCATCGCGTCACGTTATCACGGCGACAACCCAACGGTCCGATCTGTCGACTCGCGCACGACAAGGTCGGGCCGGAGCACCACGGTACGCGCGGCGCTAGGCTCTCGCAACAGCGCGAGGGCCTGCCGGGCGATCTCGGCAATGGGCTGCCGGACCGTCGTCAGACGCGGGCGCGCGATCTCAGCGAGAGTCACGTCGTCGTACCCCACGACGGCGATATCGCGGGGGACACGCCAACCCCGCTCTTCGATCGCGGCGAGAGCGCCCATCGCCAGAGCATCGGTGAGACAGAAGATCGCATCTGGTGCGCCCGCGGCAGCGCGCCGCATCGCTTCCACGCCATCGCGAAAGGTGAACCCATCCGCGGCGATCACGGAAACCGCCGCACCTGCGCCCAATCCGCTCCGGCATCCCGCGACACGATCCTCGACGTGCCGGAAGCCGCGCGGCCCCGCCAGAATGGCGACTCTGGCGCGACCGCAGAGGTCCAGATGGCGACCGGCCAGCCAGCCACCGTGGCCGTTATCGATCGCGATGGATCGGCCGGTCCATGTGGCAGGGACACGATCGACGAGGACCACGCGATCGCGGTGGGCGTTGAGCGCCTCCGGCAGTGGCGCGTCCACGTCAGCAAGGGCCGCGATCACCCCGTCGACACGGTGGCTCAGGAAGGCTTCGATGTGTCGGGCCTCACGAGCGCGCTCCTCCGCGGAGTTGCCGATCAGCACCGTCATTCCGCGCGCGAAAACGTGATCTTCGATCTGCCGGGCGAGATCGGCGAAAAATGGGTTGGTCGCGTCCGGCACCAGGAGTCCGATGATGCCGCTGCGCCGGGATGAGAGAGCAGCAGCGACGTTGTCGCGCCGGTAACCGAGGTCAGCGATCGCCTTCAGGACGCGGGCGCGCTTCTCGGCGCTCACGGGACGCGGTCCATCGTTTACGACGTAGGACACGACCGCGGTGGACACGCCGGCCCGCCGGGCGACGTCGTTCCGGGTGACCCTCACGAAGGGGAATGGTGGCGCAAGGAGATCCGACACGCTACTCTACACGCGTAGACTCTGTCTTCCGGAGGGTTTCCGTGCCACGACTTCGCGTAGGTATCATCGGCGTGGGTAACTGCGCGTCGTCTCTCGTGCAGGGTGTCGCGTTCTACCGCGACGCGCCGGAGGATCAACCGATCCCGGGCCTCATGCACGCACGCCTTGGGCCGTACCATATCGGGGACATCGAGTTCTCCTGCGCGTTCGATGTCAATCGGGGAAAGGTCGGACTGGATCTGTCCGAGGCGATCTTCGCGACACCGAACAACACGGCCCGCTTCGCCGATGTGCCGCGCCTGGATGTTCCAGTCATGCAGGGCGCACGCCTGGACGGCGTGGGCCGCTACACCGAGGAACTGGTGCGCCCCCTCGACGGGCCGGGAGTCGACGTCGCGCGGGTCCTCCGCGAGACGGAGACCGATGTGGTGGTCAGTTACCTTCCGGTCGGATCGGAGACGGCCACGATGTTTTATGTCGAGCAAATCCTCAGCGCGCGATGTGGGATGGTGAACTGCATTCCCGTCTTCATCGCGAGTCAGCCGGACTGGCAGAGCCGCTTCGCCGACGCCGGGGTCCCGATCGTGGGCGACGACATCAAGAGTCAGGTCGGCGCCACCATCGTGCATCGGATGCTTGCGCGCCTGATCGCCGATCGCGGCGTCCGGATCGATCGGACGTATCAACTGAACTTCGGTGGGAATACCGACTTCCTCAACATGCTCGAGCGGGATCGCCTCGAGTCGAAGAAGATCTCCAAGACCAACGCCGTGACGAGCCAGTTGGACGTTGCTCTGCCGGCTCAACAGGTGCATGTCGGGCCATCCGATCACGTGCCGTGGCTCGACGATCGAAAGTGGTGCTACATCCGTGTCGAGGGCACGACCTTCGGCAACGTTCCCCTCAACGTGGAGTTGAAGCTGGAGGTCTGGGACTCGCCGAACTCCGCTGGAGTCGTCATCGACGCCCTCCGCTGCTGCAAGCTGGCGATGGATCGAGGGAGTTCCGGCGCGCTCACCGGGCCATCCGCCTACTTCATGAAGTCGCCTCCGCAGCAGATGCGTGATGAACTCGCTCGGGAACGGGTGGAGCAGTTCATCCTCGGCATCAATAGTGACACTGCCCTTGGGTCGGTCGCCTCCGACCGGGAGATGGCGCTCGTGTCGTAGCGCATGGGATTACAGCTCGGCGCGGCTCCTGGTGTTCGCGACGATCTCGAAGATTCCGACGACCGCGAGCGCGCCGAGGAACGTGGGCACGATCTCTACACCGAAGAGCGGTGGTCCCAGCGACGGGAGCAGCGTGCCCCCGACGACGCCACCGAAAATGCCCGCGGCGACCGCGCCGAGTGGTCCGTAGGGCAAACGGCCGGGAACGACGGCATCCGCGAGGCCGCCGATAAAGCCGGACATCACCAGTTTCATCACAATGGCCATGGACCAGAACGCCATCGCCATTCCCGCCGCGAGAAATGCCAGCAGGATCAGGATCACCACGACCGGGAGGAGCACGGGGATTCACTCTAGTCCCTTGCGCAGGCCAGCACGACCTGTCACCATAGGCACCACGAATCCGCCGGAGGCGACGACATTCCACTCTCCAGTATGGACTCCGGCCGGCCCACAGTCCCCGGGGGAGATGGTGTCGATCTCCAGCAGACGGCCTGTTACACGTGCACCCGATGGCGATCGTGCCTGGTCTTCGTCACCGCGGCCGGATTCCGGGTGCCGCTCTGCGAGTCGTGCCTGCCGGCGATCGTTCGGGGAGCGCTGGATGCGAGCCGTCCCGCCGCAGCCGGACGCGTCCCCCTGGCGGCGCCGGCCCGCTGAATCAGTCAGGCTCGGTGCGGCGAATCATGGTGAGATACAGCGTCCCGAGCAGGCAGATTGCGAAGAGCGCGATGGCCAGCGCGTGAACGGGCTCCAACACGCGGCTGATCTTACGGCTTCGGCCGGGCGGACGCGGCGTTGGGAGAGCGTGAGGATGCTTCGCCTTGGCGCGTAGGGGACGGCCACCGGCGGGCCGTGGACGCGGGCGGCCCGCGCCCAGACCGAAAATCGCGGACGCCTTCGATCCCGCGGCGGCTCTGGACCTGGGCAACCACTCGCTCCCCGCCGAGGCACCGAATGTCCCGCTCACCCGGGTCGAACTCCGGCGCCGGCGGGACATCTTCATCGTCGCCGTCTTCACGCCCGTGCTACTCCTCGCGATCCTCGCCGGCGGCTTGATCGTCAGCGCCCAGGTCGCCCCGGCGCCGGCGGTGGTGGGCGCTCGGCTGGCAACGCCGACGGTGCTCGCGCGACCCACCTCCGCCCCGATCGTGATTCAGCCCATCGACCCGACGCGGTTGAATTCGGGCGTCGTCGCCGATGCTCCTCCGTTCGATTGGCCCGAGATCGAGGAGTGGAAGTTCGCGCCAAGCACTGGCCGCCCCGGAACGCAGTCCGAATACACACCACTCATCGCTGCGACGACGCTGCGACGCCTGGTCGAGGCGGTCAACGTGACTGTGATCCGACACACGAATGCCGAGCAGGCCGCGACCGCAAGCGGTGAACTGGCGAAGTCGTATCCTCTGCGCTTGAGGAACGTGAGTGTCGTCGGCGTGCCCGCCATGGTCGGGTACATCGCGGACGACTCGGGCATCGGGCTCACCACGACGCAGGGAATCTTCCGCATCCACGCGGAAATGACCGTGAACAGCCCCCCGATCCTTCCCAGTCAGCGCACGGAACTCGAAAGCCAGTTGGTCCACATCGGCGATCACCTGGCCCGGCGCGCCGAGGAGACCATCAGCGGTGCGCGCCGCACGGGGATGGAGGCGACGCTCGTTCACCTGCGCGACCACGGCACACGGCGCCTACCGTTCGGCGGCTGACCGCTGCGCATCGCCCTCCTCGACTGAGTTCTCGACCCCGCGCAACCGGGACGTAGCGGCCTCAGCAACATCTCCTGGGATGTAGGCACCGAACTCGGGCGCCTCGGCGATGAAGTGCACCTGTTTGGCGCTTACGACGCCGACGCCCCGGTGCCGGAGGGTCCGGTCACCTTTCATCTCGTCCATCGTCCGGCACACTGGCGCCGCAACGTGGTCGGGCAGCTGGTGACGTGCTACGCGATGGCCCGCGCACTCCGACGCATTACCCGGCCCGATGTCGTGTTCTTGCCCGAGTATGTCGGCGCCGCGGTGGCAGCTACCATCCGACCGGATCTGCCAGTCATCTTCACGACGCCGGGCAACATCGTCGAACGGGAAGTCTCGGGAAACCCGTTCGACTGGTACACGACGCAGGTATACAAGGTCGCGGCGCTCGTCGCGGCCAGGCGTGCCCGTCACGTTGTGGCGCTGAGCCGATACATGCGTGCATGGTGGATCCGCACCGGTGCGCGACCGAGCCACGTCTCGGTCCTTCCCCTGGGCGTCGATACGCACAGGTTCCGGCCAATCGACCGCGCGCGGGCGCGCTCCCGCTTGCGGATACCGGCCGAGGAGGAGATGCTGCTCTTCCTGGGTCGCCTGTCCTACGAGAAGAACGCGCGCGTCCTCGTCCGGGCTATAACTCGGCTCAGGTCGGTGCGACCGCGGGCGCGGCTGCACATCGTCGACCGCGGGCCGCGACGGAAGTTTCTGGGCGACCTCGCGGAACGGCTCTCCATCACCGATCGTGTGACGTTCACCGACTGGGTTCCCTCGGCCGAGGTGCCGTACTACTACGGCGCGGCAGATCTCGTCCTGCTGCCCTCAACGGGCGAACCGTTCGCGCGCGTGCCGATCGAGGCGATGGCCTGCGAGGCACCGGTGATGGGATCGACCGCCGGCGGCACGCCGGACGCGATCGCGGAGGGTGAGACCGGATACCTCGTGACGCCGGACATCGCGGCCGGTCACCATCTGCGTGACCGTGGATGTCGAGCAGGGTTTCGGGTCCGGCCGGTACGCCTCAACACTGGTCGGCGTGCGCGCCATTCCTGAGCTGGTTCCGCGCGATTTGCGCGGCGCAGAAATGGCGGACGACCCAGTACGTTTAGGGATCGATCTGCTAGGCGATCGGCGCGCAACTGCGCGATCTGGCCGACCGACATGAGATCGGGCTTCAAAGCCACCTGCACGAGCAGTGGGGCGACCAGTTCTCGTTCGCGCCCGAGCCGCGCCTTCCCCTCGAGGAGCGGACGCGGCGGATGGAAAGCGCGCTCGCGGCGTTCGCACGCGCCGGACTGGCTCGGCCGACGACGTTCCGCGCTCCGAACCTGTGCTGCGATGCCGAGAGCCTGGCGCTGTTGCGCAGCTTCGACTTCGCGCTCGACTCCTCGGGTCCGGCGTTCCGCGGGGATCTGCCCCTGGTCACCCGAGAGCGCGGACTGATCCGTATTCCGGTCTCTGGCAGCCCGCGTCCGCGCGTGCGACGCCGCTACGGGATCCCGACGTGGGCGCGGTTCGCGATCCTTAACGTGGGCAACGTAATCGACTCCACCGAGCCCGATCTGGCTCTGGCGGTCGAGGAGATCCTCGCCTGCCAGGAGGCCGCCGGCGAGGCGCAGAACCACCTGGTGATCCTCAGCCATCCCTGGGAGTTCGTGGATCTGCCCCGGGCCGGCTGCGCAGTGAGCCACCGCGACCGCTTCGAAGCCCGGCTGACCTGGCTCGCCCGACACTTCAACGGGGAATTTCGGACGATGACGGAGCTCACCGCGTGAGCTCGATCGAGATCTGGCCCGGGCGTGACCGGCGCGCGCCCACCATCTTCAGCCCCTCCTACCTCCACCTCCGCGCCCTGGCGACGACGCTCCGCGGAGCCGTCGCGCGTCTGCTTCCTACGGGTTCCGGGGCACTCGTCCTCGATGTCGGGTGTTCCCGCAAGCCCTACTGGCCCTTCTTCGCCGGGCGATGTCGTCGATACATCGGCGTGGATCTGAGCGCCGGACCGGGCATTCCCGACGCCATCGCCGACGCGGCGTGTCTGCCGGTCCGCGACGGGCAGTTCGATCTGGTCCTCTCGACACAGATGATCGCCTACGTCGACGATCCCACCGACGCGCTGCGGGAGTGGGTCCGGGTGACGCGGCCAGGCGGCCACGTACTCGTGACCACACACGGTCTCTTCCCCAACATGCGCGACCGCTGGCACTTCACCGACCTCGGTCTGCACCATCTGGCGCATCGCGCCGGACTGGGCACGGTGGAGATCGTTCCCCACGGCGGGGCGATCGCGGGCTTCTTTCAGATCCTGGCGCTCTACCTCAATCTGGCGATCGGGCAGCCTGCCCTGGCCAGTGCGCGCGATCTGCTCTGTGCTCTACGCGCCCATTAATTTCCTTGGTCGCGGGCTCGACGGCCTCGCCGGCGCGAGAGCAGCGCCCTTCGCGAGCCCGAACCTCCTCCTGATCGGGCGCGTTCTCGAGCGAGGTCACGATACCGGGTAGTGCTCGGCGTGTACCCGGGCGATCAGGGGCGCGTATCGCGCCTCGTTGTTCGCCTTTGCGGTCATCGGCTGCTCGTGCCGGCGGTAGTAGTACAGAGGGTACGGCAGCCGCATCAATCGGTAGCGGCGCGCGACGCGTACCCAGTACTCGTAATCCTCGACGTATTCGAGGTCGCGGCGGAACTCGCCGGTGTTCTCGTAGATCGCGCGGCGGTACAGGAAGCAGGCGCCCACGATGTTCCGTCGCCTGAGCATCCAGGGCGGAGGGCGATGCAGGATCGCCGGATCCTCACGATCGCGCTCATCCACCTCCCGATACGCGGAGTACACAAAATCGATGTCCTCCCACGTTGCGAGGTAGTCGGCGAGCGTGGCGATGGCGTCCGGCGCGAAGTAGTTGTCGTGGCTCGTCCACGTCAGGAGGGCACCTTCCGTGCGCGCGAACCCCGCGTTCAGCGCTCCGGGTAGGCGGAGGTTGCGTTCGTTGCGATAGACCCGGAGGCGCCCATCCTCCGCCGCGATCCGCTCCAGCGTGCGGGGCGTGTCGTCGGTGGAGCAATCGTCGATCGCGATGACTTCGAGCCGTCGGTGGGTCTGCTCGAGGCAACTCCGCACCGACCGTTCCAACCACGAACCGCCGTTATAGACCGGCAGGACCACGCTCACGAGCGAGCGTTCCGCCGAGCGTCGGTCGATCGGCGCGACCGGTGCCGGCGCGGCCGCCACGCCGACGCGAGAACTCACCCCGAGCCGCTCGTAGCCGTCGCGGCCTCCCGGGAACTCGGCGACATCGATCACATCGGGATCGAGCGCCCGGACGGACCAGACCCACGAGTCCAGGATCGCGCCGGGAATCGGTAGATCGCCCCCGACGAGAGCCGCGCCAACGAGGGCGAGCGCCGCCCCGCCGACTGGACGATCGTCCAGCCATCGCCCGAAATCGGTATCGAAGGGGTACACGGTGCACTCGTCAAACTCGAAGACCCGCCAGGCATCTAGCGCCAACGCGGCGACCTGAACTCCGGGAATGGCGGCCTTCGCCCAGAGGCGGGCACGATGACGGGCGCGGCGCACGGAACGAGCCAGGATCACCACGCGCGTCACGGGCCCACCAGACCCGTCACCGCCTTCGGCGACGTGGGACCCTGCGCCGCCGGACCCCACGCGACAAGCCAGGATCGACCGATCCCCTCGCCGCCTATCGATCGCGCCGCAATCACCTCGACCTCGGGGCCGAGCGCCATCTCGTCGAACCAGGAGAGGACCCTGGACATCGGGAGCCCGGAGTCGAGCCTGAATCGTTCCGTCCCGGTGACATCCGGAGGCAGCGCCATGGCGACGATGAGCCGCGCACGGGACGGCGCGACACGGCGCGCGCCGCTGGCGATCCTGCCGTGAACAGGTCGGCGTTTGGATCGACCGCGACGATCGCATCGATCGTGTCCGCGCCCGCCGCCGTAGCGTCCGTATCGCGCGGGAGGGCGAACGCCGCCTCGGGCAGATCCAGCGCTCGGCTGGCGGCGAGAAGATCGCCCGTCGCGCGCCCGGCCCCGAGGATCACGTGAGCGCCGTACCGAGCGAGATGGAATGAAGGGGGCCGATCCCACGTCGCCGGCGACGAGCACCGAACGGCCCGGAAATTGCTCGACCAGGCAGATCAGACGGCGGATCAGCGGTGACACCCTCCCGGAACGGACTGCGTCGACGTCGATCCCGACCGGCGCCGGCGCGGTAGCGGCGGCTGGCGCGGAAGGGAGCATCACACGATCGCGCTCGACGCGGCGGGCGATCGTCACCGTCTGTCCCTGGGCGAGTTGCACGCTCCGTTCGACCGTACATCGATCGCGCAGCCAGTTGGCGACCGTGGCGTCGCCCAGCACGACGATGCTGCCACCCGGACGGACGAGGCGCATCGCCTCGCCGATCGCGGCCCGCCGATCGAGCGCGTGGCTAAGGCTGGCGACGAGGACCGCGTCGACGGAGCGGTCGCCAAGGGGCGGGTCTTCGGGTCGAGCTGGTGAGACGAACGGTGGTGCATCGTCGGTGGGGAACTCCACGCTTTCGATGGCGCTATCGGCAAGCAGACTCCGCGCCGCGCGGGCGAGGACGTTCATTCGATCGCCCACGATCGCGAGCCGACCGACCGGGCCGGGCGGCAGGTGGCCGATCGCGCCGAGAGCCGCCTCTGCGCGGTAGCCGTCGCGCCGGGAGATGTCGCGCCGTCGCGTCGCATCGAGGAAGAACTTGACCGCCCAACTCAGTTCCATGCAAGGGAAGTACGTGGCACCGAACCCGTGGCTGCCGCGTCATCCACCCGAGGGGCGTTGATGTCGCTCCAGCCAGTCCAGAGCATGATCGGCTCGGGCGCGGTCGCCAGTTCGATACCAGCAGATCGCGCGCTGGGCGAGACCGGGCAGGCACACCCACGACCCGCCGCCGGTCGCGCGTCACGGCTTCGAGAGCCAGGAACGCCAGCACCACACCACCCAGCCAGGAGATCAGCGCACAGACGGCGAAGAACAGCAGCGGACGATGCATCCCCACGAGCCGCATCAGGCCGTCGAGGACGATGAGTCCATGGCGGAAGACGTTTCGCCGCGGCGGATCCTCGTAGATCGAATCGATGGGCGCCTCCGTGACCCGGAGGCTGCGATCCCTGGCCGAAAACTGCATCTCGGACTCGACGGCGAAGCCGCGGGCGGAGAAGGTCAGGCTCTCGATCGCACGCCGCGAGAAGGCACGGAATCCGGATTGCAAGTCGCTGATGTGGGTGCCGGAACCGATCGGGGTGGCCATCGCGATCGCGTCCTGGCCAACCCGACGCACCGTGGGAATGCTCTCGCGATTGTGCTGCGGGCTGCCCACCACGATGTCGGCCTCGCCGTCGATGACCGGGACGATGATCCGCGGGATATCCGCCGCGCGATGCTGGCCATCGCCATCGATCAGAACAAGCGCCGTCGCGTCGAGCTTCAGCGCGGCCGAGAATGCGGAGTTGAGGGCGGCGTCCTTGCCCTGAGTGAACTCGTGCCGGATCACCCGCGCGCCGGCGCGCTCGGCGATGAACGCGGTATCGTGGGCCGAGCCATCGTCGACGACAATGACCGTGGTCGCGACGCGCTGGGCCTGGATCACCAAGCTCCCGATGTTGCGCGCCTCGTTGTGGCAGGGGATGGCGACCACAATGTTCGGCGCCCGCGGCGCCGAAGTCGCGACGGAGGCTGAGGCTACTGACTCAGATCCGGCCATGCCGACCATCCCTTCGCGTCCCGCCGCCACTATTCGGCGCGCATCGACGGGATGTCACCGGGCCGGATCTTACGGTTTCGCGGCGGGTTTCGTGGTCTCGGCGGGCTTCGCGGCGACGTCAGTCTTCGCGGCGGGCGCAGGAGTCGTCGCCGGGGCCTGGTCCTGGGCGGCGAGGCGCGCGGGGGTCGCCTCCCCGATCGTGCGGATGAGCAGGATCGGACGGCGCGGCGCCATAATCGTGATGAGACTGAACACCATGAGGAACGTCGCCGCCCCCGCGATCATCGCGATGAGGGGCCAATCGCGCGGTGGGCGCGGCTTCTTCGGCGGTTTCTTCCCGTCTTCCTCGTCTTCCTGGAGGTCCTCGTCATCGGCGAGGTTGCGGGCCATGGTCCCAGTGTAGTCAAGGGATGGCCCGAGGAGAGCGCGAGCCGACCCGCGTGCTGCACCCGGCGCGGCCGGAACTCGGTATTGGCGAGGTCACGGAGGTGGTGCAGGGCAAGCCCGCCGTGCTCCACGTGTTCTGGCCCGATGTGGACAAGCACGGCTACTACCTCATCACGGATGTGCGGCGGGTCCCGGAACGGCGTGACAATGGCCAGATCCCCAGGTTTCATTCAGGTGGCGAGGGTGGCGCGCCGCGGCTAGAGTGACCGGCCGTGCGGGAACTGCTCGTCCAGCGAATCGGGGGAAGGGCGCGCGGCCTCGATCTGGCGCTCATCCTCGGCGGTTCGCTGCTCGTTGCCCTCTCGGCCCAGCCTCGCTTCGATCTGCCGTTCTCGCCGGTGCCGATCACGCTGCAGACGCTGGCCGTGATGCTGGTGGGCGCGACGCTCGGCGCTCGCGGGGGCGCGGCGGCGCTGGCGCTGTACCTGGCGGAGGGCCTCGCCGGACTGCCCGTGTTCGCCGGCGGCGCTTCCGGCATCCCCTACGCGCTGGGCCCCACGGGCGGCTACCTGATCGGATTCATTGCCTCGGCGGCGCTCGTGGGAGCGATCGTCGAACGCTGGGGGAGGGACCCCCTACGCGTCCTCGCCGCGTTCATCCTCGGCAGCGCCACCGTCTATCTGTTCGGGGTCCCCTGGCTGGCGCTCACGATCGGGCCCGATCGCGCGATCGCGGCAGGACTGCTGCCGTACATCCCGGGTGACCTCGTCAAGTCGGTTCTCGGTGCGGCGGCCTGGCTGGGCATCGGTCGCGTCAACCGGCGCTGATCGGCATCGAGGGCTGGCCCTATCCGAGCAAGTCCAGCACCTCGTTCATCGTATGGCGATGCAGGTGAAGATCGGCGTATCGCGCTGCGTGTAGGGTCGCTGCTCCGCCTCGCGCAGCTTCATTACCAGATCGAGGAAGCCTCTCGGACTATCCGATCCTACAGGCGCTTTGCCGCCGGAATCACCCACTCTCCCCAGAGTTCGAGGGTTCCCGGATCGTGCATATCCGAGATGATGCAGTTCGCGTGGGTGAAGCCAAGTCCGCCGTAGCCGCTGAACAGTTCCAGGGCAGTCTCCGGCGTGTAGGTTCCATTTCGACCATCCCGCGAGAGGCGCACGCGCAGGTTCGTGGTCTTCTCGATCGCGTCGTAGGCACGTCCCTCGGCATGGCAGTGCTCGCGCCGAACGTCCAGCTTATGCCTCAGCGCGGGAAGAACGTGCTGCGCACGTGCCGGGTCATGCCGTTGTTCGTATCAATCCGCGCCGGAAACGTTGCAGGCATCGGCATAGCGCGCCACGAAGCGCAACGTCTTCTGCTCGCCCGATCCCCCGAGGAGGATGGGCGGCCACGGCCGGTGAGCCGGCCGTGGCTCGCAGATCGGCTCGGCCAACTGGTAGTACCGACCCTCGAAAGGTGTGCGATCGCCCGACCACATCTTCCGCGCGATCTGGAGCGTTTCCTCGAGACGGCGGAAGCGCTCGGCGAGCGGGGGGAATGGGAAACCCAGGCCGGCATGTTCGCGCTCGAATCATGCCGCGCCGATTCCGACGTACGCGCGACCGCCGGAGAGGACATCCAGGGGTGATGACCTGCTTGACTAGGAAGCCAGGATGACGGTAGGTCACACCGGTAACCATCACGCCCAGTTTGACTCGCTCGGTGTGACCGGCGATGAAGTTGAGCAGGCTGTAGCACTCGGGCATGTCGTTCTCGGCTGGCCCGAAGAAGGGCAACTGGAGGAAGTGATCCATCGCCCAGATGGCATAGAAGCCGGAAGCCTCGGCGCGTTGTGCGATCGAGGCCATCGTCTTTCCGATGGCCGCTGGGCCACCCGGCCAGGTGAACTCCTTCAGATCGAGGCTGATATTCATCGGAACAGGTCCCTCGCCGCGTCCATGATCAGGTGGCGTCCGTGCGAGGCTCCTTCGCTAGGGGCGCCGTAAGCGTACCCGCGCACGATTGCCACCGGCCGCGCATCGAGTTTGCCCATCACGAGTTCGGCCGCGGCAGCCAGTTCGTCGGCGATCGCCAGACGACTCGCCACGAGCGGGTAGCCGTGCGGATCGTTATGGCCTCGGTAGTCCGCGAACGGATCCATGCCCGCGACGCCGATCGCGACATTGACAATCCCGTTGCGCCAGGCGCGCCCGAAGGAGTCCGAGATGATGACCGCGACCTCGCGACCGGTACGCTCGGCGATCGCTCGGCGCACGTGCTCTGCGGACGCATCGGGATCGAGGGGCAGCAGGCAGACAATGCAATCGCCCGGGACATTGGACGCATCGACACCGCTGTTGGCGCAGATGAGGCCGTGCTTCGTCTCAGTGATCAGGACGCCATTCGCCATCTTGACGATTCGCCGTGCCTCACGCAGGACCACCTCGACCTGCCGCGGATCCTTGCCCCAGGTCTGCCCGAACGCGGCTGCGAACGGCGAGGGGACGATCCCGGCCAGATCGACCAGACGGCCCTCGGCCTTCGAGACGATCTTGTGGGTAACGACGAGGATATCGCCGGGCCCGATACCCGGTCCGCGATCTGCCGAGGCGAGGATCTCGCGCACGATGTCGTCGCCGGGCCGGATCTCCGGGATGCCTTCCAGGGCATAGAGCGCCACGCCATGCACGGGCGCGGCTGCCTCGCGCCTGGGATCGCTCAAGCGGACACGCCCAGAAGGGAGCGCAGGTGGGCGGTCCGCTCGGCGAAGAGGCCGAGCGCTCTCTCGATCGGTGCCGGCGTGGTCATATCGATCCCCGCGGCACGAAGGACCGTGAGGGGATCGGCCGAACTGCCCGCCTTCAAGAAGCCAAGATACTTCTCCACGGCGCCGGGAGTGCCGCTCAAGACGCGCTGGGCCAGCGCGATAGCCGCCACCAGTCCCGTAGCGTACTGATAGACATAGAACGCCCAGTAGAAGTGGGGAATGCGCGCCCATTCGGTCCAGACCACGGGGTCGATCGTGACGACCGCGCCGTAGTACTCCTCGTTGAGGCGGCGATAGAGCTCGGTCATCGATTCCGCGGTGAGGGCTTCACCTCGCTCTACCCGGTCGTGGATCTCGAGTTCGAACTCGGCGAAAAGCGTCTGGCGGAAGAACGTGCCGCGGAAATCGTCGAGAGCCGCGCCGATGAGCGCCGCCTGACGCATCGGTTGGTCCGTCGCCTGGTCGAGCATGTGCTGGCGGAGGAGTTCCTCGTTGAATGTCGAGGCGACCTCGGCGAGGAAGATCGGATAGTCGCCGGTCGGATAGGGCTGAGTCTGCCGGGTATACCACGAATGCATCGAATGACCGAGTTCGTGGGTGAGGGTGAACACGTCGGTCTCGGTGCCGCGGAAGTTCAGGAGGACGAATGGGTGCGTGCCGTACGATCCGCCGCTGTAAGCGCCTGACCTCTTCCCTTGAGTCTCGTGGATATCGACCCAGCGATCCTCGGTCAATCCCTTCCGCGCGATCTGGCCGTACTCGCGGCCCAGGGGCGCGGTGGAGTCGATGACGACGTCGACCGCGCGCTGATAGCTGTAGCTATCGCGTTGCTGCTCGGACACGATCGATATGAACAGATCGTACGGATGGAGGGTGCGGTAGTTCAGTGCACTCCTGTGCAGGCGCAGGTAGTCGTGGAGCACATGGAGGTTCGCCCGGCATGTCCGCACGAGAGTGCGATAGACCTCGATGGGCACGTCGCGCGGTTTGAGGGATGCCTCAACCGCCGAGCTATACCGTCGCACCCTTGCATCCACCACATCGCCCTTCACACTTCGGGCGAGGCCTGCCCCCAGCGTATTCTTGAAGCGTCCATACGTGCCCAGGATGCCGTGAAATGCCGACCGGCGGACGCGGCGGTTAGGGCTCTCCAAGAGGACGCGATACAGGCCTTCGCTGAGCCGAATCGACTTACCCGTCTCATCGCGGATCGACGGAAACTGCATATCAGCATTTCGCAGGAGGCCGGTGATATCGCTTGCCGCACCGCGAACCTCGGTCATCTCGGCGAGGACGGCCTCGACCTCGGTCGATCGGACGTGATCGCGCAGGCGCAACGTCTCGTCGATCGTGCGTCGATACGGCGCCAGTCCCGGGAGTGAATCCCGCCACTGCACCAGCGTCTCAGCCGGGATCTGGAGCATCTCCGGCGCGATGAAAGCGCTGGCGGCGCCAAATCGCGCCCAGAGTCCCTCCACCCGACTCGCCAGCGCCTGGCCCCGAGGATCCGCCGTATCGACGTCGTGCACCATGCTGGCATAGACGTTGAGTCGTTCGAGCGGCTCACCGATCGCGTCGCGGGCCATGAAGACGGCGAGGAGATCCTCGGCAGATCGACCGATCGTTCCGGACATCGGCGCGAGCAGGGGTATCGCAGCTTCCAGTTGTGCGAAGGTCCTATCGAACGCGGCGTCTTCGGCGAAGACCGAGGTGATATTCCAGGTTTCGGAGATGGCGATGTCGGATCGCCGCTTGCGGGCACTCGTGTCAGTCACGTTGGATCAGCCCTCCCGGCCAGGGAGGATAGCGACGTTCGGCACCCGCCCTCGCGCGCCTTTATTCGGGCAATGTAACCCGAGCACTCTACCGGGGCGGGATCGCCTCGGTGGCGCCGCGACCGTTCGACTCGACGTGCGATCGCAACTCCTCGCGAAGCGATCGCAACCCGTCGCTGAAGCGCACGTCGTAGCGCGCACCGTTCGTGAGCGCGTGGAACGGCTCGGGGAGGTCGCGCAGATTCTGCTGGGCGAACTCCCAGATCTCCGAGAGCGGCGGGAGCGAGCCAGCGAGGAGCGCACCGTCTTGGACGACGGGGCGGAGGAGGCGCTGCGAGTCCGGTGGGCGCGACTCACCCTCGAGGGCGACGACATCGTGATCGAAAGCGCCGACCCGGTAGACCTCCTTCTTTCCCGGCCAGGTGGTCTTATCGCCGGCGGTCTTTATTCGCGGCGTATCGCCCGAGGCGGTCTCGACGTTGACGAGTTTGTACACGCCGCCGAGCGCGCCGCCGGCAACGCCGTGCTCGACCGATCCAGCACCGACGCCGATCCGGGTACCGACACCGAACGCATCGATCGGTGCTCCCCGTGTGACGAGATCGTGGATCGAGAATTCGTCGAGGTCTCCGCTGACGACGATGCGTGTCGAGGTCAGTCCGGCTCGATCGAGCGCCGCACGGACGATCCGCGCATCGCAATCGAAGTCGCCAGAATCGAGTCGGACCGCGGCCAGAGTGTGTCCGAGCCGATCGTGATACTCGCGGGCGACATCGATCGCGTTGGCGATGGCCTGACGGACATCGTAGGTATCGAGCACCAGTGTGTAGCGATTGAAGCTGGCCGCGACCGCTGCAAAGGCCTCTCGCTCGCTATCGAACAACTGGACCAGAGCGTGCGGAATCGTGCCCGTTGCCTGCAGCCGATACTCGAACGCCGCCGCGACAAACGACGTCGATGACATGCCGCCGATATAGGCGGATCGGGTCACCACGAACGGCTCCTGGGCGCGGCGCAACGCGAACTCGGCTACACGCCGCCCGCGCGCGACCTGCACGATGCGCGCCGCCTTCGTCGCGATGAGCGTGGCCAGGTTTATCGAATTGAGCAGGCCCGATTCGAGAAGCAGCGCTTCGCGGAAAGGCCCGGTCACCCGCAGGAGTGGCTCGTCAGGGAACGCGACTGAACCCTCGGGCATCGCAATGATCTCGCCGCTGAAACGGAAGTTGCGCAGTTCCTCCAGGTATCCACGGTCGTAGTCGCGTATCTGGGCGAGGAAGCGAACGTCCTCGTCGGTGAACCGGAAGTCACGGACGAAATGGAGCGCTGTCTCGAGGCCCGCAAAGAGGAGGTAGGCTCCGCCGAACGGCGCGCGGCGGGCGTAGAGGTCGAACGTGACGATGTCGTTGCGCCTGTTCACCCAGGCGACGTAGGCGCTGTCCGGATGGTACATGTCGGTCATAAGACCCGGGTGCAGCGGCTGATACTGGGCCTGGGCCGGCCGACCGAGCGACACCGCAATCTTGCCGAGCGAGGTGCCGACCGACATCGAGGTGGCCGGCATTATACGGTTAGGCGGATTCGCGGACGGGGAGGGAAACGTGCCCGAGCGCGCTGACATCGTCCTCGATGGGTGGGGCAGCGACGGTCTGGGCGCGGTAGCAGCGCTGATCGATCGCGCCTCACCGGTCGATCGCTTCCCGCTCGACCAACTCCGCGAAGCCGTGTTCGAAGACATGGACTTCGATCGCGCGTTGCTCATCGCCGCTTGGGCGAATGGTGCGCTCGCCGGCGCAATCGCGGGAGTGCGCCGAGGCGAACGAGGGCACGCAAAACTGTTCGCCGTCGCACCGGAGTGGCGACGGCGCGGAATCGGCAGCCGTCTGCTTGGTGAACTCGAAGATCGACTCGGCCAGCGAGGTGCCCGCACCTGCCGCATCTTCCATGATGCGCCTTACTACCTGCGCCCTGGCGTGGACTTCCGCCTCACGGACATGGTCAGCATGCTCGAGCGACGGGGGTACGAACAGAAGCACGCCGCCTGCAACATGGTGGTCGACCTCACCCACGCGCGCCTGGACACCTCTGAGGCGGAGGTGTCGTTGGCGACGCGAGGTATCGTCATTCGACGGCTCGAGCACGGAGACCGAGACCGCCTCGCAGTGGCGGCGATGAGTCCCAACTGGCGCGTCGAGGTAGCCCGGTCATTTCGGCGCGCACCGATCTCGACGCACATCGCGCTGCAGGGCGACGCAATCGTCGCATTCGCGACGCACTCGGTTTCGGGCCCGGCGCAGTTCGGCCCCATGCAGACCGATCCATCGCTCCGTGGCCTCGGGATCGGCGCGCTCCTGCTCCGGCGCTGCCTGGCCGATTTACGGTCGGCTGGGTTCCCGCGCTGCGACATTCAGTGGGTGGGTCCGAAGGGCTTCTACGCCGACCACGTGGGCGCGCGGATCGATCGCTGCTTCTGGCAGTACGAGAAGGCGCTCGCCCCCTCGTAGGTCGGCGAATCGGGCCGCGGCAAGGCGCTCGCGACTAGGACCGGGCGAGCAGTTCTTCCACCTGCGCACGGATCGAGCCCAGCGCGTCCCCGGCCGTCTCCTTACCCTGGAACACAACATCGATGGCTCGCTGGACCGCCCGCCACGCCTCGGCGTAGTTCTTGTTCGTCCACATCGGGAACTTCGACGGATAGGCCGGGCCATCGAGTGCCACCCGCAGGTTCTTCGTCGTACCGACTCGAGAGAAGTACCGGCTGTCAAGCGAAGTGAACACGGGAAGCGACCACCCGGTCTCGACGTCTGGCAGCGACCCGACCGGGCCAGTGATGAAATGGAGGAGCTGCCAGGCTGCATCACGCTCCTTGCTCCGCGTACCGAGCGTAAGCGCACTAAAGCCACTCTTCACCACCCGCGGATTCGTGCCCCACCGCGGTACCGGGTACACATCCCACTCGAATCGCTCGCCCACGTCAGCCAGCCGATTGCTGACCTGGGAGACACCGGACCACGACATCGCGAGTTTCCCTGTGGCGAACGCGAACGAGCGGGCCTCGTCGGTGGCGGGGACTGCCGCGACGCGGTGCTTGAGGAGCAGTGATGCCAGCCAGTCGATTGCCGCGACGGCACCCCCCTCGTGCCCGGCGAATTTCGTGCCATCGGCAGTGAACCAGCTTCCTCCGGCGTTCTCGACGTGGCCTTCGTATCGGTAACCGCCAATATCGATGCCCAACGACTGGGCGATACCGTCCCGCCTGCGCGTCAGCTTCTGCGCGAGCGCCAGTGCCCGAGCGTAGGTCCAGGACGGGTCCGTGTAGTCGGCCGGTGGCGGTTCCTCTCCCACGTCCTTGAAAAGCGACCTATTGACATACAGCGCGTCCATGTCGCCGCCATACGGCAGGGCGCTCAGGCCCTTCCCCAGGCGGAACCGCTCGACCAGACCGGGCTTGATGTCGGTGCGCGCGAGCCAGGCGCTCGGCATCGACTTCGCCAGGGGATCCAGATCGACGATCTGATCGCGAGAGACGAAGATGGGCAACTGTTCGGTGTTCAGACGGATCACATCGGGCGCCTGATCAGCCGCGAAGGAGGCGAGGAGACGGGTCATGTACTCGGCGGAAGGCGTGTTCTGAAGCTCAAGATCGATCGAGATGTGCGCAGCCTCGAACGTTCGTTCCTGCTCGGCGAGCCTGGCCAGTGAGCCCGCATCGACGGCCCAGTTGGACCAGAGAACCCGCGATGTCCGGGCCGCGGGCACCGCGGATGCTGGTTCGGCCGGCGGCGCGGTGGTCGGAGCCGTCGGGGCACAAGCCCACAGGAAGCCCAGACCGGCGGTGAGCCTCAGGAACGCTCGTCGAGATCGGGCTCGGCCCACGTGAACCTCCCGGTGATGCACGCATCGATTGTACGGAGGCTCCCAAGGGATGGATCGCGGTAGGTTGCGATCAGGCATCGTCCGGTTCGGACCGGCGAACGCGATGGGCACGGCCCTTGAGGGAGACCGACAACGCTTCGTACCGGTGGCATCTACACTCCCCGCACCAAATACAGGATCACTCCACGGTGAGCGAGAAGCCTTTCTCCGAGTCCGCGCAAGAGGCGATGGAGACCGCCCATAGCATCGCGGAGCGGAACCACAACTTCAGCGTCGAACCCGAACATCTCCTCGCGGCTCTCGTCTCCGCGAAGGGTGGGCCGGTCATCACGCTGATCGAGTCTCTTGGCCTGAATTGCGAGGCCATTCGGCGCGACGTTCAGGCCGTCATCCGCAGGCTACCCAAGACGAGCGACGTGCCCGGTGGTTTCACGTCGCCGCGGCTCTATCGCGTCGTGGACCTCGCCTCGCGCGAGGCGGAGCGCCTGCGCGACCCGATGGTGAGCGCCGATCACTTGCTCATCGCCGCCGTCGATCTCCGCGTCGGCGGCGAGACCGTGCGGATCATGATGGAACGCGGCGTCACCCAGGAGCGGCTGTACGGGGCGCTGGCCGAGCAGCGGCTGGCCGAACAATCGACGCAGGGGTTCGACTCCCGAACACAGACGCTCGACCAGTTCGGCCGCGATTTGACCAGGCACGCGCAGCAGGGCAAGCTCGACCCCGTGATCGGCCGCGACAACGAGATCCGCCGTGTGATCCAGATCCTCTCCCGAAGGACGAAGAACAATCCCGTGCTGATCGGCGAACCGGGCGTCGGCAAGACCGCCATCGTGGAGGGGCTCGCCTGGCGCATCGTCCGTGGGGATGTGCCTGAGGGGCTCCGCTCCAAGCGCATCTACCAGGTCGACCTGGGCGGCCTCGTCGCGGGCACGAAATACCGCGGCGAGTTCGAGGAGCGGGTGCGCGGACTCCTGCGCGAGATCACCGACGCGCAGGGCCAGATCATCGTATTCATCGATGAGGTGCACACCATCGTCGGCGCGGGGGCAGCTGAGGGCGCGATCGACGCGTCGAACATGCTCAAGCCCATGCTCGCTCGTGGCGAACTCCGCTGCATCGGCGCCACGACACTGGATGAATACCGCAAACACATCGAGAAGGATGCCGCTCTCGAGCGACGCTTCCAGCCGGTCTTCGTCGCCGAACCGTCGGTCGAAGACACGATCGGCATCCTGCGTGGGCTGCGCGAGCGGTACGAAGTGCATCACGGCGTCCTGATCCAGGACGCGGCGCTCATCGCGGCTGCGCACCTCAGCAGCCGCTACATCGCCGACCGACACCTGCCAGACAAAGCGATCGATCTCGTCGACGAGGCCGCGGCTCGGCTCCGCATGCAGATCGACTCCGTGCCTGCGGCGCTGGACGAGGTCGAGCGGCGGATCGTGCAACTCGAGTCCGAACGGGCTGTCGCCAGGAAAGAGTCTGGCGTCGTCGCATCGGCGGCGGAACGCCTCGCGCGCATTGAGCGAGAACTCGGCACCGCGAACGGCGAGCGCGATCGCATCTTCACGCGCTGGCAGACCGAGAAGGCCGAACTGCAGAAGGTCCGCGAGATCAAGCGGTCGATCGACGAGGCCCGACACCAGATTGAAGAGGCGGAGCGCGCCTCAAACTTCGATCTCGCCGGCGACCTGCGCTTCACGAAATTGCCCCAGCTCGAACGCGACCTGCGCGACGCCGAGGCGGGCCTGGACGCACGACCCGAGGGAACTGGACCCCGCCTCCTCAAGGAGGAAGTCGACGAGGAGGAGATCGCCGAAGACGTGAGCCGGTGGACGGGCATCCCGGTCACGCGGATGCTCGAGGGGGAGATGACGGCCCTCCTCAAGATGGAGGATCGCCTGCGCGCGCGAGTTGTGGGTCAGGAACCGGCTGTGCGCGCCGTCTCCGAGACGATTCGCCGCGCACGCGCTGGCTTGCAGGATCCAAACCGACCGCTCGGGTCGTTCATCTTCCTCGGCCCCACCGGCGTGGGGAAGACCGAACTTGCCCGCACGCTCGCTGAGTTCCTGTTCAACGATCACGCCGCGCTGCTGCGCCTCGATGCGTCGGAATACTCGGAGAAGCACTCGGTGGCCCGCCTGATCGGGGCGCCACCCGGATATGTCGGCTACGGTGAGGGCGGCCAGTTGACCGAGCCGGTCAGGCGCCGCCCGTATACGGTCGTGCTTCTCGACGAGATCGAGAAGGCGCACGGGGATGTGTTCAACATTCTCCTGCAGATCCTCGACGAGGGCAGGTTGACCGACGGCCTTGGTCGCACAGTGGACTTCCGGAACACCGTCTTCATCATGACGTCGAACGTCGGGTCTCAGCACGCTGCGCAGATCGGCCTGGATCATCCCGAGGAACTGCGGAACCGCATGGTCGCCGCCCTGTACGAGGAGTTCCGCCCCGAATTCCTGAACCGGGTGGATGAAGTCCTCGTGTTCGACCTGCTCGATCGAGACGATATCTCCGAGATCGTCGAGATCCAGCTACGAGAGGTTGTCAAGCGCCTCGCGGCGCAGAAACTGACGATGGAGGTCACCCCCGAGGCGCGCGAGGTCATCCTCGCTTCGGGCTTTGACCCCGCGTTCGGCGCGCGCCCCCTGCGACGAGCGATCCAGCGGCAGATTCTGAACCCCCTCGCCGAGGCGGTCCTGGCCGCAAGGATTCAGTCGGGCGACCTCGTCATCGTCGCGTGCGAGGACGGCAAGACCCTGTGCCTCCAGCGCGCCGACCCGGCTGGTGGATCGAACGGCCGGGCCTCCGAGACATCCAGCGGCGTGAGAAGGCGCCGAACGGCAACGCGCGCCAGAAAGTGAACCCGGCGGAGCGCCGATCCATCACCTTCACGCTCGGGAGTGTGATGTTGGTGATGCTCTTGGCCGCGCTCGATCAGACCATCGTGGGAACGGCGATGCCTCGCATCGTCGCGGATCTGCAGGGGTTCGAGCGGTATGCCTGGGTGACGACCTCGTACATGGTCGCCTCGACGACGATCGTGCCGATCGTGGGCAAACTTTCGGACATGTTCGGCCGGCGCATGTTCTACCTCGCTGGCCTGATGATCTTCCTGGCTGGATCCGCTCTCTGTGGCGCGGCGAGCGACATGACGACGCTCATCCTCTTTCGTCTCGTGCAGGGTGTCGGCGCGGGTATCGTGATGGCGATCGCCTTCATCGTGATCGGCGATCTGTTCCCTCCGGCCGAGCGCGGGCGGATCCAGGGGTTGTTCGCGGCAGTCTTCGGCATGGCGGCGCTGATTGGTCCTCCTCTGGGCGGGTACCTCGCCGACCATACCTCCTGGCGCTACTGCTTTTATGTCAATTTGCCACTGGGGGCGATCGCGCTCCTCGTCGTCTGGCGGTTCTTCCCCGATCTCGGGCGATCCGAACGGCGCGGTCCGATCGACGGCTGGGGAGCGGCCACTCTGATCGGCACGATCGTACCCCTGTTGCTGGCTCTCTCGCTCCTCGGTGACAGGCACCCGGATCGGTCCCCCTGGATTGGCCCGCTGCTGATCCTGGGCATCCTTTCGTGCATCGCGTTCATCAACGCCGAGCGACGTGCCTCGGAGCCCTTGATACCGGGTTCCCTCTTTCGCACGCGGAGTATCGCTTTCAGCATCGTCGCCTCCTTCCTCCTCAGCGTGGGGATGTTCGGCGTGATTCTCTTCGTGCCCCTCTACGTGCAGGTCGTGCTCGGCGGATCCGCGAGCGACAGCGGGAGCGTGCTTCTCCCCATGATGCTCGGGATGATCGTGGCGAGCGGCGGTTCCGGCCTGCTGATCACGCGGACCGGACGCTATCGGGCGTTCGCGCTGGGAGGACTCGCCACCATGGCGGTCGGCTTGATCGCGCTTAGCCGCCTCGGCGCGGACGCGCGGCTCGAATCCGTCGGCGCCGTCCTCGGCCTCGTGGGCCTGGGGCTTGGCGGCGTGATGCCCGTATTCACGATCGTGGTGCAAAACGCCGCCGAACCACGACTCCTTGGCGCGTCCACCGCGGCGGCGCAGTTCTTCCGCCAGATCGGCGGCACGTTCGGCGCCGCGATCTTGGGCGCCTATGTCACGGCGCGATCGAACGATGACGTGACACAGCGTATGGAGTCCCTCCGCCCGACGCTTCTCTCCACGCTGCCGGCGGACGATCCGCTCACCGCGCCTATCGCCGATCCGGGCGTTCTCCTCGACAGAGTCGCGCAGGGTACCATCGGACTTCCGGACCCGGTGATCGCCGCGCTGAGATCCTCGGTGGGCGAGGCCCTTTCGGTCGCATTCCTGGCCGGGGCGATCGCGGTCATCGCCGCGCTGGTCGCGACGATTCTGATTCCGGAGGTACCGCTTCGGCGGGTTCGGCATCCGATCGTCGCCGCAGAAACGGCCGGGGGAGCCGCCCGATGATCCCGCTCAAGGACGACGTGCCCTCGCGGAGCTTCCCACTCGTTATGTTTGGACTGTTGGCCGCGAACCTGGCGGTCTTCTTTCTGTACCAGCTACCCGCATCGGCGCGCGAGCAGACGTGGCAAATCTGGATATTCGGCGTGGTGCCCGCCCGACTCCTCGCGCCACCGTTCGGTCCCGATCTCTATACGCTCGTGACCTCCCAGTTCTTCCATGGGGGGTTACTCCACCTCGCCGGGAACATGCTGGCTCTCTACATCTTTGCTGATAACGTCGAGGATCGATTCGGACATGTCCGCTTCCTGCTCTTCTACCTGGCGAGCGGGGTGGTGGCGAACGGCCTTCAGATCGCCACGAATTCGACTTCGGGAATCCCCGCAATCGGCGCGAGCGGTGCGATCGGTGGAGTCCTCGGAGCGTACCTGGTGTTGTACCCGGGCGCGCGGGTCAGCACGCTCGTGCCGCTCGTATTCATTCCGTGGATCGTTCGCGTGCCTGCCGTACTGTGGCTCGGACTCTGGTTCGTGAGCCAACTCGGGAGCGGCCTTGCCACCGTCGGGGAGGGGTCGGGCGAGGAGATGATCGCCTATTGGGCCCACGTGGGGGGATTCGCGACGGGTGTCGTGATGGGAATACGCTTCCGGGCGCGGCGCTAGACGCCGCTCGCGGAACATAGAATCGCCGCGCGATGGACAGTGCGACATCCCCCATCACGCGGAGAGTCGTCGATTGCGACGTGCATCCCGCCATTCCGCGGGTGGAAACGCTGTTCCCCTACCTCAGCGCGCATTGGGTCGAGTACATGACCCAATCTGCGTTCCGGGGTCCGGTGGACACCTCGTACCCGAAGGGCTACCCAAACGGCGGTTCCGTCGACGCGACCGTGAGCGAACCGGCCAGCCTGGCAGGCGCAGTTCTCCGGGGCCCGGACGATCAGGCGATCCTCAACTGCCTCTACGCCGTCGATTCCGTCCACAATCCTGACACCGCCCACGCGCTTGCCCGAGCCGTGAACGATTGGGTCGCCGACCGGTGGCTCTCCGCCGACGCGCGCTTTCGCGCTTCGATCGTTGTGAATGTTCAGCAACCGAGCATGGCGTCGGCGGAGATCGACCGCGTCGCGGGCAATCGAGGGTTCGTTCAGGTGCTGCTGCCCGTGCGGACGCGGGTCGGCCTTGGCGACCCTCTGTTCAACCCCATCTACGAGGCAGCGGTACGCCACAATTTGCCCGTGGGCGTGCACTTCGGCGGGGCACCGGGCAATGCGATGTCGGGCGATGGATGGGACGATCTCTACGTTGAGGAATACGCCGGCATGGCGGCGATCGCACAGGTCCAGATCTCCAGCCTGGTGGGCCACGACGTCTTCGGCCGATTCCCCGCACTTCGCCTGACGTTCCTCGAGATGGGTTGGCGGTGGGTAGGTCCCCTGATGGGCGAACTCGATCGTGCTGCCCGCGGAATGCACCGGCGTTTCGCCAGAGGTACGGAACTCCCGTCGACAATGATCCGTGCCCACACCCGCTTCGGCCTCACCCCTGGATACGCGTCTAACGACGTGGTTCGCGACGAGATCGCCTCGGCCGGACTCGCCGATCTCCTCCTGTTCACCTCGGACTTCCCGCATGTCCATGGGTCCGATCCAACGGAGGTCTTGAAGGGGCTGGGGCCCGCGCGGGCCCACGCGATCGAGGCGGCGAACGCCTGGGACTGGTATCCGCGCCTGGGAGACGGCGAGCGATGAGGGTCGATTGCGCGCTCACGGTGCCGGGACCGAGCGCGGAGGAACTCGCCCCGCGGCTACCCGACCGATGGCGTGGGGTCTTCTCTGCCGTGAACGATCGGCGCGATCCACCGGCGGCGCGTACGGACGACCTTCAGCGTCGCCTGGATGAGGCGGGGCTGGACGGTGCTGTCCTCGTCGCGGCGCCCTCGCTCTCGCGCCGACTGGAGCACGGCTTCGCAGAGGCGCTCGCGCTGGCCACGAATGGCTGGCTGATCGAGACCTATCTCGATCGGGCAACCGGCCTGCGCGGGACGATCTTCGTCGCGACGATCGAGGCATCGATTGTCGAGGCAGAGATCGCGCGCTGTGCCAGAACACCGTTTTTCGCGCAGGTCCGGTTTCCTACCGGCGGTGGCTACCTCGCCGGCCACCATGCCAATCGACCCCTCTTTGTGACGGCGGCACGACAGGGTCTACCGGTCTTGATCGACAGTCACGGTGGCGAGCGTCTCACCGGTGTGGGGCCGGTTGCGACCACGCTGGAGATCCCGATTGCGCGCGCGCACGCTTTGCAGGCGCACCTGACCAGTGCGGTCTTCCACGGAATCCTGCCGTCGATTCCGGCCCTACGCCTGATCGTGGCGCAGCCCGGCATCCAATGGGCAGCCGATATGGTGGATAGGCTCGACCGGACCTGGAATCTGCTCGGCGCGGAGATCCCGGAGATCACGGTCCCGCCTTCCCGCCAGATCGCCGAATGGGTCTGGTGGCTCGACGAGGCGGCGCCTGGCGCAGACTCGGCGACAGTCGGGGAAATCATCCGGACACTGCCGGGCTCGCGTGGCGCAACGAGTCCCACGCGCCGGGGAGCGTGGGACTCCGTCGACCCGGCGCTGCTACGCGACCTCTATGGCGATCGTGCGCCGACGCCGGTGGCGGCATGACGTTGCTGGGCAACTGAGGCCGCGGCGACACTTCGAGGGTGGAGAGTCTGCTCCTGCTCGTGCGCCACGCCGAGACCGAGGACAACGTCGAGATGCGCCTCTCCGGGTGGACCGATTCGCTGCTCTCGCCACGGGGCGAGCGGCAGACCGCGGCGGTCGCCGAGCAGATCGTGCGGGCTCATCCGGTGACGACGATCTACTCGAGTCCATTGATACGGGCTCGGCGGACTGCCGACGCAATTGCCCGGCGTATTCGTCGACCGATCCTGCTGCGAGAGGATCTCCGGGAAATGTACTTCGGCGAGTTCGAGGGGTGGCCACTGCAACAGATCGAGCGCCTCCACCCGGAGTTTCTTGCCACCGAGTTCGCGCTCGATCGAGAGTTCATGTGGCCCAGCGGTGAGTCACGGTCGGGCTTTGCCGGCCGAGTCCGGACCGTGCTCGACGCCATTGCGGCGAGGCACGCCGGCGAGAGCGTCGCGGTGGTCACGCACGGCGGGGTGATCTCCTATTTCCTGACCATGGTCGCGAGGCGATCCGTGACCGCCTGGCGAGACTACCAGGTTCCCAACGCAAGCCTCAGCGAAGTACTTTGGAACGCGAGCCTTGGCAGGGGAACCATCGTCCGCCAAGGCGCCAATGGGCACCTGCTGCCACTCCAGGACATCGCATCGTCACCTGACCAGATCGCACGGCCCGACTCTGCCATCACGGATCTCCCGGCGACGGTGTAAGTACCACCAGTCCGCGAGGAACGATCTCGACCCTGATCGGGGTGGTGAGGCTCGTGATCTCCCCGTCGATGCAGACCCGCATTGGACGGCCGGACGCAATCTCGACGCGCCCCCCGCGTGCCTGCCAAACCTCCGGCAGCCCCACATGCCGCCCTGCATAGACGAGCGGGTACCGGGAGATCAGGCGCGGCCGCGAAGTGCGCCGCACGATGCAGACGTCCAGCGTGCCGTCATCCATCAGCGCGCCCGGGTTGATCCGCATCCCGCCACCGTACGTCGGCGTGTTCGTGATCGCGACGAACATCACCTCGTCGGAGAACTCCTGACCATCCACCGTGACGCGGACATGCTGCGGTTCGTACGAGAGGAGCCCGCGGAGTCCGCCATAGGTGTACTTGAGTCGGCCGGTGAGCCAGGGAACTCGCGCGATGGCCTCGAGCGCGAAAACGTCGAGGCCGATGCCGGCCACACAGGCGAAGGTCCGCGTCTCGCCGGTGGTCAGCGCGGTGACTTCGCCGAGATCGATCGTCCGGGTCCGACCCGGCACGAGCGCGCGCGCCGCGATCCGCGGATCGAGCGGCATACCCAGGCCCCGCGCAAAGTCGTTCCCCGTGCCGAGGGGAAGGATGCCGAGCGGAACGACCTGACCGCGCAGAGCCTGGGCGGCCGCGGTCGCTGAACCGTCGCCACCGCCGATGGCAACCGCGGTATGGCGCCCCCGATTGACTGCCTCGTGGACTAGATCGATCAGATCCTGATGGCTACGACTCTCCGCCGCATCGACCCGCCACCCTCGGGCGAGCAGCGACGGCAGGATGGGCAAGAGCAGTCCGCGGGCGCGCCCAGATCGGGCCGCGGGATTGATGATCAAACGGAGTGATTGCTCCAGGGCAGCGCCATTGTGACCGACTCTACGCTTCCATGCCGGACCGCGGTCCGTTCACGCAGGTTCCTGAAGAGGAAGAGCCCCCTGGACGACCGTGCGGGCGGCCAACTTGCCGGCGCAAACACCCAGCAGACGCAGCGGCCGACCGCGCTCCCAGTGACGGCGCATCAACGCCCCTGCCGCTGCGGCGAAGATCGCCGCATCATCGCTCGCGGCCATGAGACGCATCTGCCGGGTGAGCGTCTGCCAGTTGCCGTAGCGCAGTTTCAATGCGATCTCGGCCGCGACCATTCCGGAGTTGCGGACGCGGACCGCGACTTCGTCGCACTGGTCGCGCAGGGCCTGCCAGAGCGCCGCCCGTTCGGCCGTATCGGTGGCGAACGTTCTCTCGGCGCTGATCGAGCGCGCGACGCGCTTGTCGGTCAGCGTCCCATCGGCGATGTCGTGGGCGGCGGCGTGAAAATATCGGCCGTACGATTGACCGCAAAGGGTGACGAGATCGGCCAGGTCGCGAGAGGCGATCTCGCCGATAGTGGTGATGCCGGCCGCCTTCAATCGCGTCTCCGAACGGGGACCGATGCTGACGAGCGCGCGGATCGGCAGTGGAGCGAGGAAGGCAGGCTCGTCACCCGGGGACACGATACGAACTCCGGTGACCGTTCCCTTGGCGGACTCACTGGCCATCTTCGCCACCAACGGGGAAGTAGCCACGCCCAGCGATACCGACAGCTCGAGCTCAGCCCGGATGCGCGACCGCAGCTCGATGGCGGCTATCGCATCGAACCCGCGGCCATCCCAGGCGCACACGGCTTCGTCGATAGAGTTTTGCTGGACGAGCGGGCTCACCTGACGGAGATACCGCATCAGGGTGGTCCGAATGGGCGGCATAGAGGCCGTGACGCGGGGGAAGGAAGAGGGCATTCGGCGCCCGACGGAGCGCGATGGCCGCGCTCATGGCGCTGCCGATACCGAGCGCACGCGCGGCGTCGTTGGCGGTGGTCACGACCGCGCGCGGGTGCTCGCGCGGGTGATGCGCGATAACCACCGGGCGCGACTCCTCGCGCAGTTCGGGCCGTTCCAGAAGTTCGACGCTGTAGTAGAAGCGGTCGGCACCCAGGTAGAGGATGCAGCGCGGGCACGAGGGTTCCTGCACCGGGTGGAATCGTACGGCAGCGATACCCACTGGCACCGGCGGCACGCGCTCGCCCGAGAGTCGAATCGGCGAGCGGGTCGCGCTCGATAACATTGACGCGAGCGCGATTGCGACAGGTCGCGGCGGGTGCGAAAGGGAGGGCCGTGTGGCGATCCAGCAGAAGACGATGCGGTCGGACATCATCAAGCGCGGCTTCGAGAAGGCTCCTCATCGGTCGCTGCTCCGCGCGACCGGGGTGATTCAGAGTGAGGACGATTTCCGCAAGCCGTTCATCGCGGTTGTCAACAGTTATGTCGATATCATCCCCGGTCACGCTCATCTCCAGGAGGTTGGACGGGTCGTCAAGCAGGCGATTCGGGCGGCAGGCGGAGTACCGTTCGAGTTCAACACGATCGGTGTCGACGATGGCATCGCCATGGGGCACGCGGGAATGAAGTTCTCTCTGCCCAGTCGCGAGCTCATTGCGGACTGCGTGGAAACCGTCATCTCCGCGCACGCGTTCGACGGGATGATCTGCATTCCGAACTGCGACAAGATCGTTCCGGGGATGCTGATGGCGACTATGCGCCTCAACATCCCCACCATCTTCTGCTCCGGCGGGCCTATGGCTGCGGGGCGACTCTCGAACGGCAAGAAGGCAGATCTGATCACAGTCTTTGAGGCCGTCGGAGGCTACGCCTCGGGCAAGGTGAATGATGCCGAACTGCTCGAACTGGAGCAGAAGGCGTGCCCGAGTTGCGGCTCCTGTTCCGGGATGTTCACCGCCAACTCCATGAACTGCCTGTGCGAGGCGCTCGGGGTGGCCCTGCCAGGAAACGGCACGATCCTCGCGCGCACGCACGAACGGGAGGCTCACTACGAGCGCTCGGCCCGGCGCCTGCTCGATCTGGTCGAAGAGGACGTCCGACCCCGCGACATCGTGACCGATCGGGCGATCGACAACGCCTTCGCCCTGGATATGGCGATGGGTGGCTCGACCAACACAGTCCTGCACACCCTCGCTCTCCTCAACGAGGGCGGCGTTGCCTATCCGCTCGAGCGACTCAATGAGGTCGCGGAACGTGTCCCCTATATCTGCAAGGTGTCCCCCGCATCGCCAGATGTTCACATCGAGGATGTGCATAGCGCCGGCGGTATCAGCGCGATCCTCCATGAGTTGTCACGAAAGGAGGGCGCGCTCCACCTCGAAGCGAAGACCGTCAGCGGCAAAACCCTGGGAGAGACGATTGCGGACTCGCCGGTGCGCGATCGGTCGGTCATTCGCCCGTTGGAAGAGCCATTTCAGTCTCGCGGCGGCCTGACCGTCCTGTTCGGCAATCTCGCTCCGGACGGCGCGGTGGTGAAATCCGGCGCGATCGATCGCACCGCCTGGCGATTCCGCGGCCCGGCAAAGGTCTACGAGAGTCAGGAAGAGGCGCTCGCGGCCATCCTCAATCGCCAGGTGGGAGCCGGAGACGCGATCGTCATCCGTTACGAGGGTCCGCGCGGCGGACCCGGCATGCAGGAGATGCTCTCGCCCACTGGCGCCCTGACGGGCATGGGCCTAGGGACCGCGTGCGCGCTGATCACAGACGGACGGTTCAGCGGCGGAAGTCGCGGCCTCTCGATCGGCCACATCTCGCCTGAGGCCGCATCGGGTGGACCGATCGCGGCGGTACGAGACGGGGACATCATTCGGGTCGATCTCGAGGATCGGCGCATCGACGTCGAACTCACCGAACACGAGATCGCCCTCCGACTGACCGAGGCAAGACCGCCCGATCGACCGATTGCCAGTCGGTGGTTGCGGCGCTATCGTGCGCTCGTGACCAGCGCAAACACCGGGGCGATCCTGGCCGACCCGCAGTAGCCGGCGGCGCGTCGCTATTCGACGCTGGGCCCGACATGCTTCAGTGCCTCGCGACGGCTCAGGCCGCTGAGGCGTTCGCCCCACTGATCGACCAGCGCACGTACTCGCTCTGGGCGCACCTTCGCGTACTCCCGCAACGCCCAACCGATCGCCTTGCGCGCGAAGAAATCGCAGTCGGCCAGACTGGCTTCGATGCAGACAACGAGAAGTGTCTCATCCGTGCGCAGGTGTGCGTGGTTCTGGCTCAGGATCGCGGTGCGTCGTATCCAGAGATTGGCATCGCGGCTCCAGCGGTGCATCTCTGGCGTGATCAGCGACGGCCACCCGACGAGAATTTCGCCGACCGTCTGAGTAGCGATGCCGTCGACCAGATCCCACCACGCCCCGCTGACGATCAGGTCGCGGAGGAGGGGGAGGATCTCCGGAGTTCGGAAGGCGCGATAGCGTCGAGCCTGCAGGATGCCGATGGCCGCGTAGCGCTCTTCTCGGTAGGAGGCATCGAACCAAAGCGACCGGATGACCTCCTCCCACAGGCGGGACGCGGCGAGTGGATGTGCCGCGATCGCGCCCGCGACGATCGGGCGATTCCGAGGGGTGGGCACGCCGCGATAGGGCATCGTCGACTTCATGTAGGCCTGCATCGCCACAGCGCGATCCGAATCGGCCTGCGCCGATTGACCGTCTCGGATCGCGGCGATAAGGCGTGCTCCGTTGCTCTCCACGTGGCGGACGCTGGTCAGGCCAGGCCGGCGAACAGATCCTTCTCGCCGCGCGCCGGTCCCGGGCCGACGACCCGAACGTACGCCTCGGTCGCCCACAGCGCCCGTGTGACCTCGGGCGGCAGACGGGCGAAGATGCTCTGACTCCCGAACTGGGTGCGGTGGGCGAGGAGCGCCGCCCGCTTTGTGTCCGCGTGGGGACTGATATCGATGACGGTGGTGACGACGTCATCTGGCGTCGCATACCTCACGATGCGTTCGCGCATATCGGGCCCGCCGCCACGTCCGTAGGGCGATTCGATTCCCGCATCGTCAAGCGCCTGACGCATGCGCTCGAACGTGGACCGAGTCGGCCCCCCGTAGTAGAGCTTCGCCGGCGACCAGGGCTGCCCCGCATCCGGGAAGGCGCGCCAGTCCCCCGCAACGGTGAATGCTGCGCGAGTGACCTGATGCGCTTTGATGTGGTCCGGGTGGCCGTACGTGCCCATCGCGTCGTAGGTGATGATGACATCCGGCCGCTCCTCGCGGATCAAGCCCACGAGATGTCTGACCGCATCGTCCAGCGGCGCCTGGTGAAAGCACGTCGGGTCCAGGTTCGTCTCGCGGCCTTCCATCCCCGAATCGCGATACCCGAGGAAGACTGTTCTGCTCACGCCGAGGATGTCGGCTGCAGCCGCCTGCTCGGCAACCCTGACCTCACCGAGGTTTTCCGGCGTGGCGAGATCCGGATCGCTGATCTCGCCGCACTCGCCGCGCGTGCAGGTGACGACAATCGTGCGGGTGCCAAGCGCTCCGTAATGGGCGAGCACGCCGCCGGTCCCGATTGCCTCGTCATCCGGGTGGGCGTGCACGGCCATCAGCACGCGATGCGTTGCAGGGATCATACGAGGCTCCCACTCATAGCGATATCGTGCCCGGGATAATAGATGGGTGTACGGTCAACTCTGGATCGCCACTGACCGCCCGTCCCACTGATCAGGCCCTCACTGACCGAACCCGGGGTCGAGGGTAGGAATGCCTTGACCATCGGACTCGACCGCTTCTATATTCGCGCAGCGCCAACGTGACTCCCGGGTCTGCGGTCGAGCGTACGCCAGAGCACCAGGAATCAGGTGAATTATTTTTTGAGTGCACGCCACGCGCTCACCGTGTTTGTTCCGCGTCCTGCAGGTGGGGCGACGCTGGCCACGCCGTTCAGAGGTGGCTCGTCGAGGCCCAACGAATCTCCGCGCTGTGAACGTTGCCCCACCGCCATCTCGCAAATCGAATGTCGAGAGAGGACGTGCACGACGGTTCAGACGTTACGGAAGATGTGAGGCCTATACTCTCTTCCGGCGCGAGCGCTGCGAAGGCCACGGCGGCAGTCATGGCGGGAGGCCTGGGTAGTCGCTTGCGTGCAGTCGTGAGCGATCGGCCAAAGGTGCTCGCGACTGTCTGCGGGAGGCCTTTCGTTCAATTCGTGTTGGATCAAATATGCGATGCGGGTATCCGTCGCGCTGTATTTTGCACGGGATATCTGGGCGATCAAGTCGTCGCAGCAATTGGATCGTCCTACCGTGACGTGATTGTATCCTTCTCGCATGAGGATACGCCCCTAGATACTGCCGGCGCTCTAAAGAAGGCGAGTCCAATGATTGCTGGAGATGCCGTCATCGTACTCAATGGCGACTCCTATTGCGATGTAGATCTTGGCTCAGTTTTACGTGAACACAGATTGAGGAATTTTCCGGGCACGCTTGTCGTTAGGCACGTCGAGGATTCCAGCCGCTATGGATGCGTGGAGTTCTCCGACGATTGCGTCATCACGGGCTTTCACGAGAAGAGGACCGAGAGAACTCCGGGCTGGATCAGCGCAGGAGTGTACTGTCTCAAGCGCGAACTCCTGGAAGCGATCCCCAGCGGCCGCCGAGTTTCCCTCGAACGCGAGATGTTCCCCTCTTGGGTCGATCTCGGCCTCCTGGCGTATCCATCATCCGGCGGGTTCGTTGACATTGGCACGCCCGAAGGTTACTCACGCGCGCCGGACGTGCTCGGTGAGGCGCGAGCCCATGGCGCGTTCTCGAAGGAGTAGCGGTGTGAGCGGTGACGAAGCATCCCTTGCGGGTCGAGCGCTAGCTCGCTTCACCAGCGGCACGGACGTGCGCCGCCAAGCCGCCGACAGTTGCGTTGGCGCCATTGTCCGCACTGCCCAGACCGTGGCGAAGGCACTCGCGAATCAGCGTAAGATTCTGTTGTGCGGCAACGGCGGCAGCGCGGCAGACTGCCAGCACCTCGCGACGGAGTTCGTGGGGAGACTCACCAGAGAGTTCGAGCGCCCAGCGCTGCCTGCTATCGCCCTCACAGTCGATAGCTCGTTTCTGACGGCGCACGCAAATGATTATGGTTTCGCCGGGGTGTTCGAGCGCCAGATAGAGGCCCTCGGTCAACCGGGTGACGTGCTGATCGGCATCACCACGAGCGGGAGCTCCGCGAACATTCTCCGAGCCATTGCGATGGCAAAGCGACGTGACATGGCTGCAGTGATGCTCACTGGCGCGGCTGCCAATACTTCTCAGGCTGACATCGTCATAGCCGTACCAAGTACTGACACCCAACACATCCAGGAGACACACCTGGCCATCGAGCATATTTTGTGCGATTTAGTTGAACGCATACTGTATGCCGGCGACCCACGACTTGAAGGCGCGGCATCGTGATCATCAGTAGGACGCCTTATCGTGTGTCTTTCTTTGGTGGAGGCACAGATTATTCGGTGTGGTACCGCGAGCACGGAGGAGCGGTACTTGCCACTAGCATCGACAAGTACTGTTTCCTCATGTGTCGTTATCTCCCGCCGTTTTTTAGTCACAGACACAGGATAGTGTATTCGACAATCGAACTACCTAACGCTGTGGATGATATCGCGCACCCTTCCGTGCGCGAATGTCTGCGGCACTGTGGGATCCATACTGGCATCGAGGTGCAGCACCACGGTGATTTGCCAGCCCGCAGCGGTGTGGGATCCAGCTCAGCTTTCACGGTCGGGCTCTTGCACGCGCTCTATGCGCTGAAGGGCGTCATGCCGACACGTGAACGGCTGGCGCGCGAGGCGATGATCGTGGAACAGGAGCGCATCGGCGAAACTGTCGGGCGCCAGGATCAGATGATGACTGCCCTGGGTGGCTTCCGGCGGCTCGAGTTTCGACAGGACGACTCGATTGTGAGTATTCCGATCATTGCTCCTCCGCGACGTCTTGTGGAATTGCAGGGGCACCTCATGCTCATGTATACCGGCGTGTCTCGCAGCGCATCAGAGATCGCTAGCGAGCAGGTTCGGACAGTCGCGGATCGGACCTCACAATTGCGCAGCATCCATCAACTTGTGGATGATGCCACAAACGTATTGACGAGTGGGCAGGATATAGTCGAGTTCGGCCGTCTGCTGCACGAAGGTTGGCAGCTCAAGCGGTCGCTCACGTCTCGCATCACCACGGACATCATCGATGGACTCTACGCTGACGCTCGGGACGCAGGTGCGATAGGAGGTAAGCTACTCGGCGCCGGTGGCGGCGGTTTCTTCCTCCTCTTTGTTCGGCCGGATGACCAGGCAAATGTACGGAAGAAGCTAGCGAGATTCGTTCATGTGCCGATGTCGTTTACGTCCGAGGGCAGCCAAATCATCTACTACCAGGAACCGCCAGAGATAGATGAACGGTATTTGATCGACGCCGCGCAACCGGCTCACGGGGTGCCAAGTTGACGCCGACCACCCCGATCTTCGTCGCGGGGCATGGCGGCATGGTCGGATCTGCGATTGTCCGGCGACTTACAGAGCGCGGCTATGCTCGAGTCCTTGTGAGAACGCGCTCGGAACTCGATCTCTGTGATCCCGCCTCCACGGATGCGTGGTTCGATCGCGAACGACCCGAGATCGTGTTTCTCACGGCCGCACGTGTCGGCGGCATCCGGGCAAACCTCGAGCATCCGGCCGAGATGATCGACACCAATCTGCGGATCGCGCTCTCGGTTATCGGGGCGGCACACCGCTATGGTGTCCGTCGGCTGATCTATTTCGGCAGCGGCTGCGCCTATCCACGCGACTGCGCTCAACCCATGCGCGAAGAGCATATCCTCACGGGGCCGGTCGAGCCGACAAGCGCACCGTACGCGATCGCGAAGATCGCGGGTATGCGGCTGTGTCAAGCATACAATGCGCAATACGGCACAGAGTACGTGTCACTAATTCCGTCGACCCTTTACGGGCCCAATGATAATTTCGATCCGGATTCTGCTCATGTTTTGTCCGCCCTGCTGTCTCGTTTTCACGAAGCGGCAGTTAACGGTGTTGACCGTCTCGTCGTGTGGGGCAGCGGTATGCCCCTACGCGAATTGTTATATGTCGACGACTTAGCTGACGCATGTTTACTTCTGGCGAATCTTCCGAGCGATGTGTTGCGTGAACAACTCGAGCCCTCGGGCTTTATGGTGAACGTTGGCAGTGGAGAGGAGGTCTCCATCGCGAAACTTGCCTGTGCTGTACGCGGTGTAGTTGGAACCGATGGTGAACTCGTTTTCGACCGTTCTAAGCCGGACGGCACACCCAGGAAGTTTCTCGACTCGAGCAGAATGCGCGGCCTTGGTTGGGCACCACAAGTCACGCTCTCCGATGGATTGCGGCGCACTTATCAGTGGTATCTTGAAAACGGGCCGGCCCTACGGAGATTGGTTCAAGTAAATGGCAATGACGGGAGGACGCGGCTTGACTGATATCCCCAATCTATATCGGACTATGCTGCTGATCAGGCGACTTGAGGAAGAGACAGCGCGAGTCTATCCGACCGACAAGATTAAGAGTCCGGTGCACTTGGCAATTGGCCAAGAATCCGTTGCTGCCGGTGTCTGTGCCGCACTAAGGGATGACGATATCGTTTTCGGCACGTATCGCAGCCACGCTACATATGTCGCCAAAGGCGGCGACGTCCGGGCAATGGTCGCAGAGCTGTATGGCAAGGAGAGCGGTTGCTCGAAGGGAAAGGGCGGGTCCATGCACCTGATGGATGTTCAGCGTGGTGTGATGGGCACATCTGCCATCGTCGCGACGACGATTCCGCACGCAGTCGGCTATGCGTGGGCGTTACGACAGCGCGGCAGCGACGCCGTCGTGGTCAGTTTTTTCGGTGATGGTGCGGTCGAGGAGGGCGTGTTTCACGAGAGCCTCAACCTCGCCCAGTTGAAGCGCGTACCAGTTCTCTTCGTTTGCGAGAACAACGGCTTAGCGATCCATTCACGGCTGGCTGCCCGGCAAGCCAATGTCCACATCTGGCGGCACGCCGAGTTCTACGGCATGCCCTCCGCACATATCGACGACGGCGACGTCGTGGCAATTAACCAGGCGGCCGAGCGGGCTATCTCAGAGATGCGCGCCGGTGGCGGCCCGCAGTTCCTGGAGTGCGTCACGTTTCGGTTACGTGAGCACGTCGGTCCGAATGAGGATTGGGGTCTTGGTTACCGCAACGTGGCCGAATCGCAGCCCTGGGTGGAGAACGACCAGATCGCGCGCCTGGGTGAGATGCTTGGGGCCGGCCATCGCGCCGCGTTGGCACAGGAGGTGGAGGACGTCGTGACTGACGCGTTCGCGTTCGCGGAAGCGAGTCCGTTCCCGCCGCCGGGCGAATTGCTAACCGAACTGGTCAGAGGGGAGGCGGCGCCGGTATGGAGCGCAAGCTAAGCTACGCGGAGGCGATCCGTGAAGCAACACACCAGGAGATGCTCCGCGATGCGGGAGTCTGTGTGTTCGGCCTAGGCGTCGATGACCCAAAGGCGGTGTATGGAACGACGCGGCTCGTCGATCAGCACGGTCCCAATCGGGTCTTCGACACGCCGCTCTCCGAGGATGCCCTGACCGGATTCGCGATCGGCGCGTCCCTCGCAGGGATGCGCCCGGTCAACGTGCATATTCGCATGGACTTTCTGATGCTGTGTATGAACCAGCTCATCAACATCGCTTCCAAGTATCACTATATGTACGGGGGCCAGGCGAGCGTACCGATCGTGATTCGGTCTATCGTCGGCAAGAGTTGGGGTCAGGGCGCTCAGCACTCACAGGGCCTTTACCCGATGCTCATGCATGTTCCAGGCTTAAGTGTCGTTGCACCGACAACGCCCTATGATGCCAAGGGCCTGATGACGCGCAGCATCCGAGACGATAATCCAGTAATGTTCGTCGAGCATCGCCTGCTCCACGCGCAGACAGGCTATGTCCCCGAAGAGCCGTACGAGCTTCCTTTCGGCCGTGCGCGTGTGCTCGCGGAGGGGACGGACATCACGCTGGTTGGCATCTCATACTACGCCGTCGAGTGCCTTCGTGCGCGCCACCTGCTGCAGGGTGTTGGCATCAGCGCCGCAGTGATTGATCCCGTCACTCTCAGTCCACTTGACGTCGAGACGATCGCACGTTCGGCTCGTAGGACAGGCCATCTCATCGTCGTGGAGAGCGGCTGGACAACGTGCGGAGCCAGCGCGGAGATCGTCGCGCAGGTCATCGAGAAGACGCAGCACGACGCACGCATCCGCGTCAACCGCATGGGCTTCGCACCTACCGTGTGTCCGACAACCCCTTCGCTCGAAGATCACTTCTATCCGACCGCTGCGACTATCGCGGTCGCAGCCCATCGCGCGGTCCGGCCGTCCTCCAATGGCTGGGCACCAGACGTGGCCCGTGCGCCAGAACTCGTTGAATTCCGGGGGCCATTCTAATGGTTTACACGCCCGCGCTCCGCTACAAGCTCGCTGAAGGAACGATCGATAAGGCCGATCTCGACGCACTGGCCGACTGGCTGCGCGGCGAGCCCTGGCTGACCCAGGGACCACTTGTCCGAGAGTTCGAGCGACAGTGGGCAAACTGGCTCGGGACTCGCCACGCAGTCTTCGTCAACTCCGGTTCGTCCGCCAACCTCCTGATGTATTACGCGCTCCTCGTTTCCGGCCGCCTTAAGAATCGCAAAATCGTCGTCCCGGCGATTGCTTGGGCCACGACGGTCGCCCCCGCCATTCAACTCGGTTTCGAACCCATCATGTGCGACGCCGAAATTCACACTTTCGGACTCGATATGCTCCTATTGGAGAAACTCCTCATCGAGCACGATCCAGGAGTCGTCATCGTCGTGCCGACTCTGGGTGTACCGAATGACATGGACGCGCTCATGCGTCTCAAGGCGAAATACGGCTTCGCACTGATGGAAGACTGTTGTCCAGCTCTTGGTTCCACTTATCGCGGCAAACTCGTGGGATCCTTCGGAGACATGAGCTCCATGTCGTTTTATTTCGGGCACCACCTATCGACCATAGAAGGTGGCACGATTGCCACGAACGACGACGCGCTCAATGACACCCTTCTCCACCTGCGCAGTCATGGATGGGCGAAAGATATCGAGCCTACTAAGGCTCAACAGCTCGCGGCAGCACACAATGTGATACCGTTCAACAGAATATTCACGTTTTATCAACCAGGTTTCAATTTTCGCTCCACCGATCTGAACGCCTTCATCGGAATACGGCAGATGCAGAAGATCGAGTGGGTTGTCAGGCGTCGCACTGAGAACCATGCACATTACGAGCAACGCTTTGCAAACTCGCCTGACTTTGCTATACCACGCAACACAGACGGTGTTACGTGTAGCATTTCCTTTTGTGCCTTGTCCCAGTCCACAGAGCATCGTGAACGCGTGGGCAACGCGCTTAACGCGCACGGCATCGAAACCAGGCCGCTTGGTGGCGGAAGCATGGGTCGCCAACCGTTCTGGGTCGAACGCTTCGGTGTACTACCGTTTCCAGTTGCGGACCGACTTCACGAAACCAGCTTTATGCTTCCAAACCATCCACTGCTCACATCGGACGATGTCGACCGCATTTGCGATGTCGCACTCTCGGTAAAGGCTTGAATCGTTGCAGCTGAAAATTCTGGTCACCGGCGGTGCCGGCTACATT
>Ga0194131_10001429_pt1 | contig 40862 bp, 36 predicted proteins | sample TA2KigO120mmetaG_FD_148631 | JGI IMG/M metagenome (GOLD analysis project Ga0194131, IMG submission 148631) | Freshwater microbial communities from Lake Tanganyika, Tanzania - TA2015053 Kigoma Offshore 120m | ecosystem: Environmental > Aquatic > Freshwater > Lake | place: Tanzania: Lake...
AGCTGCTGTTGACTGGGCGGTATGCTTACCGAGGGGCTAATCTGAGGCCCTTGCTCACTTCGGTCTGAGTTACCTCGAGAAACGTTAGGCCGCTGAGCTTGACCTAACGCCTGTTGTAAAGCTTTAATTGCCTGGTCGCTCTCACGGTTTCTCTCATTAAACTGCCGTTTAAAAAGTTCTTCGTTTAGCTGTCGCTCTCTCTCTCGATCGTCTTGTGCTCTTAGTAATAGATCCTCTAATTGATTAGTTCGAAAATCCCCAGGAACGATCGCATTTCCATTAGGAACCGTAGTAGGCGGAATAAATCCTCCGAGGGTTCCAGGCGTGGTAGGCGCACTGGGATCTACAACGGGAGGAGTTGGCCCCGTCGAATCTGTAGTGGCCTCTGCGTCAAGCTTGCACATTTTTGCGTCTTCTGAAGAATCTTTTATTGCCTTCCTAGCCGAATCACCGTTAACGCTCTCTTGATCAAACAAATTCTTATCCCAAGCATCGCCCTGTAATAGATTAGCAATAGCCTCTAGCTGTTCAGAAACTTCCTTGTCGGCTTTTTCAAATTCGTTTTTGCTGTTTTCAAACCTAGTTGCTTTTTCCTTAAGGCTCTTTTGAATTCGAACAACAAAAGTATTAATGCTCTTGTCAGTCAGAGTTCCTTTAGTTTCAAACTGCCCAATAACTTTCTGCTCAGAAAGGTGGGTTATAAATTCATTTAGGGTAGTCAAAAGAGCTAATGAGACCTTGTCATCAGTTGAACCCTCGCTACACTTTAACAACTTCTCAGCATATTTTTTTACCTCTTCTAATTTCTTTTTAAGATCATTTATCTTTTCTGTAGTTAAAGTAATTTGACTTTGGGAGGCATCCTCGTCTTTCTTCAGAGTAAAAACAAAGGTGCCGTCTTTTTTGTCACGTAAAACTTTGATTAACTCATCAAACTTTTCTGAAATCTTTGGTCTACCTGTCTCTCGACGGACGCTATTTCCCTGTGAATCATGTTCACCAGGCCCTTCCGCATAGATTGCCTGGCTAGGCAGCAACGAACAGAGAAGTAAGAGCCCTGCCAATTTGATTTGATACCGTTTCATCTTCAACCCCGCTTTCACATTCACTTTAAACACATTGAGCGAAACCCTTAGGCTCCAACTCACTCCTCAACAAAATACACCTATAGAAATTGTATTTTGATAAAGTGCAATGGTCGTTCCACTTACTTGATTAGGCTCGCCTGAAAGCACTAGGAATTGTATTCCTTAAGTTTATTACAAAAATGAATGTCGTTTTTTTTTACAGTTTCAAGTTTTCTTATAACTAGGTTGTTGAATTGTTTTGTAAAAACCCCTCTCTGAGCCTTACAAATCGCTCGTGTTAGAAAAGTAAACAACTCTAGTTCACACAAAAGAATACAGTGTTTTGACTAATGATTTTAATAACTCGGCTATTGAAACAGAAGCAGCTTGGTAATCATCTTTAGTTCAAACCAACGCAAAACTTTTGGCAATTTTTTTAATACCCGCCCCCTTTGAGTAGGCTTTTTAAGAGGTTCAAACGGCCATGAAGTTGGTTTAAGACACCGAATTTGTTAGCCTTTTGACGATGATGTGACTTATCAAACGAAACTCCAAGAAAACTTATCAAATCTTTTAACCTTGGTCCTCTATAGGACTTTGCAATTTAAGAAAAAATTATAAAAGAAGGTTGCTTAACAAGTCATTTTATCACGTATTTTCAGTGGGTTGCGCCGGCGTACAGGGGATGTAATGTCATTGACGCCTAAAACCCCCTGTGTCATAAGTAGTGCCTAATAATTAGGTTTTTTATGGCTGATAAAGAAGATCGTTACGAAGACAATGTCCTCGGGAAGTGGTACGTAGATAAAAAATGTATCCTCTGTAGCGTCTGCTCCGAAGCAGCTCCTAATAACTTTAAAGAAGCTCCAAGTGCAGATCATGATTTCGTGTTTAAGCAGCCCGAGACCCCCGAAGAGATTACGCAATGTGAAGAGGCGATGGTGGCTTGCCCTGTAGAAGCTATCGGAAATGATGGCTGAAGCACCCAAAATCCTTGTGGCCATGAACAGCTTCAAGGGCAGCCTCTCAAACCTAGAAGCCTGTCAAAGCGTCTCAAAATCCCTAACTGAACTAAAAATAACACACTCTATAGTCCCGGTGGGTGATGGTGGCAGCGGGACCGGAACAGCTCTGCAATCTACCTTGGGTGGCGAATTTGTCTCGATGGACTCAGCTGATCCCAAAGGCAGAGCCATCAAGGCCGCAGTTCTTTGCTTTCCCAATTCGATTAATCCCCACTGCATTTACATCGATAGTAGCTCGGTTTGTGGATTCACCTTAATCCCCGACCCTGAGAAAAAGGCATTAGAAGCTTCAAGTCGTGGGCTAGGGCTTTTACTGCGCGAAGTGATTCAACGTTGGCGATCTTCTCTAAAAGACATTTGGATTGGCCTTGGAGATTCCGCCATTTCCGACATGGGAATCGGAATGCTCTCGGAACTTGGCGTGGCTTTTGTAGACTCTCAAAAAAAAGAGCTTTCTCCAACAACTGAAAACCTTTGTCTCATTTCAGATTTTTCCAAACCTAATATTAGTTTCGGAAACATCTCTCTGACTGTTTTATGTGACGTTTCAAATCCTGTCTGTGGGCCACAAGGAAGTGCCGTGACCTTTGCGCCACAAAAGGGAGCCTCAAAAGAAGAGGTCCTCTTAATTGCAAAAGGCATGGACAACTTTGCCTCGAGAATCGAACACAAGCTTCACCGATCGCTTAAATATATTCCCTTAACGGGATCGGCAGGAGGTTTATCTGCTGCACTGCTGGCTTTTTTTAATGCAAATCTTGTCCCTGGGTGTCCCTTTCTTCTTAAACAAATTAACTTTGATAAAAAACTTAACAATCACGATTTAGTTATCACCGGGGAAGGAAGAACCGATCTTCAAACCCTAAAAAGAAAAGCTCCAGCCGTAATTGCTCAGCATGCAAAGAGTCTCAATAAAAAATGCATCATCATTTCGGGCGCACTAGGGGAGGGGGCAAACCAAATTGCTGTTGAGCTGGAACTTTTTGGAATTCACGCATGCGGGAAAGAGCCGTCGGCGGCTGAAGCGTTGACGCAAAAAACCCTCGAGGTTTTTTCTTCATTAAAAGTTTCTAAATAAAGATTAGATTATTTATCCGTTCCTGTCTTCTTCTCGGAATTATCGCCAAGATCGGAGTACATGACAGATCTGACGGTCCATTCTTGGGTCCGCTGATCGAGTTCCGTAGGTTGAACCATGAAAATCGTCTCCCAAGGACAAATCTTTGCACAGGCTTCACAACCAATGCATCTGTCTTGATCCACTTCAACAACTCTCATGAAATCGGGATGCTCAACTCCAGGAACCTGCTCAATACAATCCACAGGACAAACAGGAATACAGGCATGACATCCGGTACACCCGCGCTGATCAATCACCGCATGAGAACGCGGTGGCTTTTTGCGGTCGGCTTTACCTTCTGCTGGATTTCCTTGTTTCTTTTCCATATCGTCGTTCTTATCTTATCAGACAGGCTGAAAGCAAGCTATCCTATAGCTTTTCCCACTCCACCATTTGCCTGTCTAACTCCCTAATATCCCAACCATAAAACCCGCAGGGAGCCGACACCCAAAAGTTGGGTTCCTTCTCTAAAGATTTTGGCAAATTCGCGGTTCCCTTGGTTAAGCCCCCAAAAATGAGGGCCTTGTCCTTTTCCCGCATTAAATTTAGGTAAAATCGTTCTTCGTGCTCTCCCATAGCTTTTGAAGCAAAATCAAAAGCAAAAAAATCCAATACGCCTAGGTGATCTACAAAGGGTAGGGGGCGAAGGGTTGCGCAACTGTGGATTCCAATCCTCACATCAAAATCAACATCCTTCACAGCCTGCAAAAATGCAGTATACCCCTCTACGATGTAAGGTTGTTCCTGTGTCCAAAATGGCTCATCTAACTGAAGCCAAAGCTCTCCCTTAAACGCCGCTTCGTTTAGTTGTTTTCTAAGTCCTTTCCAAAAATTAACCCAAAGAGGGGCTACTTCCAAAAACTTAGCACTTATTGATCTTGAAACTGTAAACGGACCCGCAATTTGTATTTTGAATCTAGGACTATCAACAAATTCATTTTGGAACATTTCAAGACAACTTGAAGCTTTTTCATCCCAGTATCCTAAATCAAACCCTCGCAACACCTGTCCAATCATATCCTCTAAGGGATTCGAATCAGGTAACTGCGGAAGAAAGGGAAGGTGGGGCGAATGCTTTTTGACAAACTTTACGGCGTCAACGGGGTTTCGATGCGGAAGACTTCCCAAAAAATAAAACTTTCGCTTTTCCATTTGTTAATCAACCAACTTTTTATTTATCTTTTTGGTTTCTTTTTTCTTAAGCGCCTTAGCAGCATCCTTCGAAACACGGTTAAACTGCTCAGAGAAGTGCTTTATAAAACTCTGCTTAACCTGCTCAACACTGGGACATCCAGATCCTAATTCCTCTTTCATTGAGGTCATCACCGAAGCATTAAAACCACACGGATCAATGTTGGAAAACCCTGATAGGTCATTGCTCACGTTAATGGCTGAACCATGAAAGGTAATCCACGAGGAAATCGCAATCCCGATGCTTGCGATTTTTTTGTTCTTTCCAGAAATCCAAACCCCAGTTGCACCTTCTCGTCTTTCGGCAGCTATTCCAAACTCTTTCAACAGTTGGATAATGGTTTCCTCAAGCCTTCGCAAATGCAGATGGGCATCCTTTTCTTTCGCTCGCAAAGTCAACAAGGGATAACACACCAACTGTCCAACGTTGTGAAATGTAGCCTCTCCGCCGCGCTCGATCGCAAAAGCATTTTTAAGTTTCCAAGGAATGAGTCCCTTGCTTTTTCGACCAAAGGTATAAACCTCAGGATGCTCAACGAGGATTAATCTATCGGGAAAATATTCGTTTTGCTTTTTCTGATGAACCACATCCAACTGCGAGTAGTAAGTGTCATTATAATCGCTAATCCCGCGGTCATCGATTTCAAAAAAAGCTATCGGCACTCTATCCTCGCTTCGGTTTGTAAATGTGAATGGCCTTGTAGAAGGCCGCTTCAACAGCTTCCGGCATCACCTCAGGCAGCGTGGGGTGCGTATGAATCGTCCTTACTAAATCCTCGACAGTGGCTCCCATTTCAATGGCTAAAGCGGCTTCTGCGATCAAATTGGAAGCTTCAGGACCGACTATATGAACACCTAGGATGGCCTCCGTTTTTTCGTCGATAACAATCTTCGCCATCCCCTCAGATTCGTTCATAGCAAGAGCCTTACCTGATGCCGCAAAAGGAAAACGCCCGACCTTAACTTTAAATCCTTTTTCAGTAGCCTCTTTTTCTGTCAATCCCGCCACTGCAATTTCAGGATCACAGAAAACTGCCCAAGGAACCGTTTTGTAATCTTTATAGGTCCGCTTTCCTGAAATAGTCTCTGCAACTAAAAGCCCGTCCATCGTCGCTCTATGCGCTAACTGAGGCGCTCCGGCCACATCACCAATTGCATAGATGTTAGATACGTTAGTCATACTCTGATTATTCGACAGAATATTTCCTCGTGGGTCCATCTTGATTCCAAGTTTCTCAAGGCCCATGTTGTCGGAGTTTGGACTTCTTCCCACGGAAACCAATATCACATCGGCCGAAACCGTCTGGGTTTTTTTGTCTTTGGTTTCAATCTCCAAATTAAGTTTTTTGGCTTTTAAAGGCTCTTTTTCTTTGATTCCGAGTGCTTTAGCCCCAGTGTGAACCGTGATACCAAAATGCTTCATCTTCTTTTGAACCAGCGCCACAAGCTCATTGTCGACAGTAGACAATAGCTGATCAAGGGCTTCAACAATAGTGACTTTCGATCCAAGTTTCGCGTAAACCGTTCCAATTTCAATGCCAATAAAGCCACCACCCACCACCACCATCTCTTTGGGCACTTCTCTTAACGAGAGGGCTTCTGTAGAGCTCACAATGTTTTTCCCGTTGAAGGGAAGGATTGGAATCTGTGCAACTCGAGAGCCCGTTGCAATTACAAAACTTGTCGCAGTTATCGTCTCTTTTCCTGACTGACTTGCCACCTCTAGGGTTTTGCTATCCTTGAAAGTTGCAGTCCCTTTAATGATCTCAACACCATTAGCTTTCAACAGCCCCTGAACTCCAGTCGTCAGTTTCTTAACCACCCCTTGCTTCCAGTCCTGCATTTTGGCCAGATCACAGTCGACGCCTTTGACGCTTATCCCAATCTCCTCCGCTTCATTTTTCATCTTCCAGTACTGAGAACTGCCATAGATCAGAGCCTTTGAAGGAATGCATCCTACATTCAAACAAACCCCACCAAAGTTTTCTTTCTCTATGATAGCGGTTTTTTTTCCTAATTGTGCAAGCCGAATAGCGGTCGGATAGCCTCCGGGGCCGGCACCAATCACAACAGCATCAAATGATTTCATGCAAACACCAATCTTGAGGGTTCAGATAAAAAGTAAATAAGCCGGTTCATAAACCTAGCAGCATCAGCACCATCCACAACCCTGTGGTCAACCGACATCGAAAGGAACATCACATCGCCAATCACAATCTGATCATCTTTCACAACCGGACGTTTTCTTATGGCATTGACCCCGAGAATGGCGACCTCCGGATGATTGATCACTGGCGTCGCCAAGACCCCTCCGATAGAGCCGGCGTTCGTCACAGTAAATGTTCCACCTTTCATGTCGTCGAGTGCAATCTTTCCAGTTCTTGCTTTTTCAGACAACAACTGAATTTCTGTGGCCAACTCCCAAATGGTCTTCCGATCAGCTGCCTTAATGACTGGAACCATGAGCCCATTAGGCGTGTCGGTGGCGACACCGATGTTGTAATCACCTTTTAAAATAATCTCCTGCTTCTCGTCATCCAAGGAGGAATTGAGATAAGGAAATTCCATTAGGGCTGGAATTAAGGCCTTAATGATGAAAGGCAAGTAAGTTAATTTAACGCCTCTTTTTTCTGCTTCCTCTTTGGCTGCGGCTCTTAACTTAACCACCGCTGACATGTCCACTTCTTCGACGTAAGTAAAATGCGCTGCCGTATGTTTGGAATAGGACATCGACTCTGCAATTTTCTTTCTTACCCCTTTTAAAGGAACTACTTGTAAAGCGCCCCTTGCCACGGCCGGCACGTTCGCTCTCTGAGCCACCGGAGCTGCAGTGACCGCCACCGAAGTATGAGATGTTCTTGGCGTCGCAGCTTGATGCCCTTCATACGCCAACTGCACATCCATTTTAGTGACTCGCCCTTGAAGTCCTGTGCCTTTTACAGTTTTAAGATCAACACCCAAATCTCTCGCAAGTTTCCGTGTCGCTGGCGTAGCAAGGATATGGTAGGGTAGGGGCTCTTCACTTGCCACCACAGCTTCAACTATTCTTTCTGAAGACTTTGCCGAAATTGAAGCAGGTGGAACGCTGGCAATTTTGGGCTCTGTTTTTTGTGCAGGTTTAGAAGCCGCTGCCTTCCCAGCTTCTGCGATCCGAATAATCACTTTCCCCACTTCAATTGTTTGTCCTTCGTTAGCTAAAAGCTCTGAAACGGTTCCAGCCACTGGCGAAGGGATTTCCACAGTCGCTTTATCGGTCATCACCTCTACCATGGGTTGATCGGCTTCAAGAGCCTCGCCGGTTTTCACTAACCACTTAACAATTTCACCTTCGTGAACACCTTCACCGATATCTGGTAATTTAAAGTCCATGTTGTTTTCCCTCTAAAAATTTTTTACTTTACCCACAGCCAAAGCAACTCGCTCCGGATCTGGCATATAAATGTGCTCCAATGTGTAGGGGAACGGAGTGTCTAGTCCAGTCACCCTTACAATTGGGGCTTCAAGATACAAAATCGCTTCTTCGTTAATAAGCGCAGATAGTTCAGCGCCAAACCCACAGGTTTTAGGCGCTTCGTGCACAATCACAACTCGGCCGGTTTTTTTCACAGATTCTAAAATGGTCTCTTCATCTAAAGGAACTAATGTTCTTAGATCAATGACTTCGCAGTCCGCACCTCGAGGCTCGCACAACTCAGCGGCCTTCATGCAGACAGGAACCATAGCCCCCCAGCATAAAATCGTAATGTCTTTCCCCGGTCGAACCACGGAGGCCTTGCCCAATTCAACGGTATAACTTTCCTCAGGAACCTCTCCTTTGATCGAACGATAAATTCTCTTGGGCTCCAAGAACATCACAGGATCTTCATCTCTGATGGAGCTAATCAAAAGCCCTTTGGTATCGTAGGGATTTGATGGAACAACCACTTTGAGTCCTGGCGTGTGAATAAAATAGGCCTCTGAACTTTGAGAGTGATAGTGTCCGCCTCGAATTCCTCCACCGTAAGGAGTTCGAATCACCATAGGGCAGGTGAATCCCCCTCCGCTACGGTACCTTATTTTTGCAACTTCGCTCACGATCTCATCGAATGCAGGATAAATGAAATCCATAAATTGAATTTCAGGTACGGGCCTTAATCCATTAACAGCCATTCCCATGGCCATTCCGATGATTCCACTTTCATTAAGTGGCGTATCCATGACTCTCTCTTCGCCAAATTCTTTTTGAAGCCCTTCAGTAGCTCTAAAAACGCCACCGTTTACGCCCACGTCTTCACCCATTAGAACAACTCTTGAATCGTGAGTCATCTCACACATCAACGCATCTCGAACCGCTTGTACCAAAGTTAAATTCGCCATAAATTCCTCTTAAAGTGGAAATGCCTCACTAGTGTTTTCAAACTGCCCACGAAGTTGAACTTCTTGCAGAAGTTCTTCCTTCTGTTTTTTAAGTTGCGGGGTTAGTTCAGCGTAAACATCCTCGAAGAGATCCATAGGATCGGGAGGTGGCTCTGCTTCGGCTCGCTCAACAGCTTCCGCTAACTTTTTCTTTAACTCCTCTTGAAGAGCTTTTTCTTTCTTTTCATCCCAAATTTTTTTGCTTTCCAAATAGGTTCTAAGCCGCTTGATGGGATCTCGCTTTGCCCAGGCTTGATACAACTTTTCATCCCGATATCTTGTCGGATCATCAGAAGAAGAATGCGGACCCATTCTGAACGTTACACACTCAATTAAAGAGGGGCCCTCTCCTCGCCTGGCTCTATCTACCGCTTCCTTGGTGGCCTGATAAACAGCTAAAATATCGTTTCCATCGACTGCTATTCCAGGCATCCCATAACCGATTGCTTTATCAGCCAGTTTTTTTGCTCCCGTCTGCTTAGAGAGTGGGACGGAAATGGCATACTGATTGTTTGTCACAATAAAAACTGACGGCGCTTTATAAGCTCCCGCAAAAGTAAGCCCTGTGTGAAAGTCGCTCTCCGAGGTTCCCCCATCGCCACAGTAGGAGATAGCCACTTCTTTCGTCTTAGAAATTTTGGAAGCCATCGCGGCTCCGACCGCTTGAATCAGTTGGGTTGCTATGGGACTTGAAACGCTAAACATTTTAATCTTGGGAAAACTATAATGGACCGGCATTTGTCTGCCCTTGGAAAGATCTCCTTGATTGCCCCACAAGTTACACAACATCTCGTAAATTCCAGCTCCTCGATACAGGAAGATCCCAGGCTCACGATAAGAAGGAAAAACCCAATCTTTTTCTACTAGTGCTGCTGCCGTGCCCGTTTGAATCGCTTCTTGACCAAACGAGGGGACATAAAATCCGATTCGACCCTGTCGTTGAAGCATCATGCCTCTTTCATCAAAGGCTCGAGTTAAGGCCATATTTCGATACATTTTGAGAAGTAATTCTTTATCTAGTTTCGGATCCGCTTTAGGATCTACCGTACCATCTTCGTTCATCAGCCGGAAACAATCTTCCCTTAGAACAGAACAACTCATCGGCGCTTTTTCTGACTTGGTCGCTTGGTTTTTTATTTTTTTCTTCATTAAATCTGTTCCCGATTGCATAGTTAGTTGGCCCTCGAACGCAATAATCCTTCAAGAAACTTTTCAGCGGCTCTATAAGAACTTCTTACGAGCGGTCCCGATGGAACGCAGAGAAACCCTTTCTCTAGTCCGACTTTTTCATACTCTTTAAAAACATCTGGATGAACATATTCTTCGACGGGCAAGTGCCATGTCGTAGGTCTCAAATACTGCCCAAAAGTCACAATCTGAACTCCAGCAGCTCGCAAATCATCCATCGCCTTGAAAATTTCTTCCCTGGATTCACCCAAACCCACCATCACTGATGATTTGGTGTAAATTTTAGGGAAGTACTCTTTGACCTTCTTTAAGACGTCCAACGACTGCTGATATCCGCACCGCCTATCACGGACTGTTGAAGTAAGTCTTTCTACTGTTTCGATATTGTGAGCAATGACATCCACACCCGAAAGACAAATACGCTCGATACTTTTTTCGTTCCCTTGAAAATCAGGGATTAAAACCTCTACTAAGGTCTCAGGACGTCGCTTTTTTATTTCCTCGACAGTTCGAGCAAAATGATCGGCTCCACCATCAGCAAGATCATCTCGATCGACTGAAGTTAAAACCACGTACCTGAGCTTTAATTCCGCTATTGCCGAAGCCACGTTAACCGGTTCATTAGCGTCCAATTCTCTTTTGGGGTTTCCGCTCTTGACATGGCAGAACCGGCAAGCCCGCGTGCAGGTATCACCCATCAGCATTACGGTGGCAGTTCCCCCACCCCAGCACTCAGCTACATTGGGACAACGAGCTTCTTCACACACCGTATGAAGCTTCAAACCTCTTAACAGCTCTTTAATACGTGAATAATTTTCGCCACCTGGGGGACGAATTTTAAGCCACTCCGGCTTTGGGGTTGTATGAGAAACTGAGGCCATAGTTACTTGAATTTGTAATAGAAAAAGGGGGGTTAGGCAATCTGCACGGTAGCGAAATTTCTAGGATATGAACCCTAAACCCCTCGTTGGTCCTCTCCCCAGATCTCTTTATGTTGTTGAGTCTGAAGAGTTACGGGTGCCTTAGCCGACAAAATCCAACCGGCTAATTCGGCGGGTTTTACCAATCCGAAGGCTGGAGAATAGAGAACAGTGCACCGCTCATGAAGGCGGTTTTTGTGACAAATATCTTGCGCCCATTCAAAATCCTTTTGGGAAGCGACAACAAACTTGAACTGATCCTGTTTTTGGACCAGATCAAAATTGTCCCAGGCCATCTTTTCAGATTCGCCGCTGTCGGGGCACTTAATATCAATGACTTTAATGACTTCCTGAGGGACATCTTTGACAGAGAAACTGCCGTTCGTTTCCAAAGAGACAATGTATTCCGCTTTGATGAGTGCGTTTAACAACTCTAAAGTCCCTCGCTGACTTAAGGGCTCACCACCGGTTACACAGGCATATTGAGTTTCAAACGGTTTTATTTTTTCTAAGATTTCAGGGACGGTCATTAGGGTCCCTTCCCAATAGGCATATTTAGTATCGCACCAAGTGCAACGGAGATTGCAATAGGATGTTCGGATAAATGCCGTGGGCTTCCCAGCTAATAGACTTTCGCCCTGGATACTATGAAAAATTTCATTAATTTTTATTTTTACTTCATCCATCAGCATTAATGGGAAATCTGCTGTCGGACTAAGGCGCGTTCTAACTTAAGTTGTTGTTTTCTAAAATCAGGATCACTTAAAATACCAATCAAAGCCTGTTCAGCTCGTTTCTGAGCTGTCTGAGCCCGAGCTTTATCAACATCCTTTGACTCTTCGACGGTATCTGCAAGAACTAAGACCTTGTTATTTCTGATTTCAGCGAAACCGTAACTAATAGCAAACTTACGTTCTCTACCGTCTTTGGTAAATACCAAGGGTCCTGTCTTTAACAGTGTTAACAGATCTGTGTGTCCATCCAAAATTTCTAGCTCGCCTTTGGCTCCCGGCAACTTAATGTTGTCCGCAGTAGCTCCTTCGACTAGCTTTTTCGTTGGAGTCACAATGTCTAGTTTAAGCATGAATTACTTACCTCGAAGTTGCTCAGCTTTCGCCATCGCCTCTTCAATGGTTCCAACCATATAGAAGGCTTGCTCAGGAAGATCGTCGTGTTTACCATCGATAATTTCCTTAAATCCTTTTACGGTATCCTTAACCTCAACGTATTTTCCTGGGTTTCCAGTGAATTGTTCTGCCACGAAGAACGGCTGAGATAAGAAGCGCTCAATCTTTCTTGCGCGAGCTACAGTCACTTTGTCTTCTTCCGACAATTCGTCCATACCAAGAATTGCGATAATATCTTGCAGGTCTTTGTATCGTTGCAGAATTCTTTGGACTTCCCGCGCAACAGCATAGTGTTCTTCCCCGACAACTTCGGGTGTTAAAAGTCGTGACGTTGAAGCCAAAGGATCCACTGCAGGATAAATTCCTTTTTCAGCGATTGGGCGAGACAGGTTGGTTGTCGCATCTAAGTGAGCAAACGCAGTCGCTGGAGCTGGATCGGTATAATCGTCGGCAGGAACGTAAATCGCTTGCACCGACGTAATCGAGCCTTTTTTAGTTGTCGTAATGCGTTCTTGAAGCTGTCCCATCTCCGTTGCAAGAGTAGGTTGGTATCCTACGGCTGAGGGAATACGGCCCAATAGCGCAGACACTTCAGAACCCGCTTGAGTAAATCGGAAGATGTTATCGACGAAGAGAAGAACATCTTGTCCTTCTTCGTCTCGAAAATACTCAGCTGAAGACAGAGCGGACAAAGCAACTCTTAAGCGCGCTCCAGGTGGCTCATTCATCTGACCATAGACAAGGCTTGTCTTATCGATAACGCCAGATTCTTTCATTTCCATCCAAAGATCGTTTCCTTCACGAGTTCTTTCTCCTACGCCGGCAAAAACGGAGAGACCACCATGTTGTTGCGCGATATTATTGATGAGCTCCATGATGATAACCGTTTTGCCGACGCCGGCGCCTCCGAAGAGACCAATCTTTCCACCTTTTGCATAGGGCGCCAAAAGGTCCACCACTTTAATTCCGGTAACCAGCATTTGAACCGAAGTGCTTTGCTCTTCAAATGTGGGCGGCTCTCTGTGAATGGAATAATGTTTTTTTGCTTTAACAGGTCCCATTTCATCTACAGGTTCACCGATCACGTTCAGAATTCTTCCTAGCGCCTCTCGCCCCACAGGCATTTGAATTGAAGATCCGGTATCTCGAACTTTCATGCCACGGATTAGCCCATCTGTAGAATCCATCGCAATACAACGAACAACACCATCTCCAAGATGTTGTGCTACTTCGAGAGTTAGGTTCTCAGTCTCTTTTCCCAAACTGGGATTTGAGAGCTTAAGTGCATTGTAAATTGGAGGAAGGTGTCCTGGAGCAAAAGCTACGTCCACTGCAGGCCCTACAACTTGTGTAATTTGTCCAAAGTTTTCTACCGACGCCATTTGTGTTTCTCCTTAAAACTAAAAAATCCTTTATTTCATGGCCTCCACGCCACCTACAATTTCCATCAGCTCTTTTGTAATCGCTGCTTGTCGTGCTTTGTTGTAGAGCAAAGTGAGGTCCTCAATCATCTCAGATGCATTCTTGGAAGCATTCTCCATGGCTGACATTCGAGCCCCATGCTCACTGGCAACTGATTCCAGCACGCAACGGAAAAACTGCATATAAAAGTGTTTGGGTACAATTTCGTTTAATATTTCTTCCTTGGAAGGTTCGAATATGTAGTTTTTAAATCGTTCGTCCTCTCCAACTTTTAATATTCCGACGACTCCCTCAGGCACTTCTGTGGCCACGGGTATCAATCTCTCAACAGTGACTCTTTGCTGAATAGCAGATTTGAATTCATTGTAGACCAAATAAATGGCATCAAACTCTTCTTTTAAGTACGCATTTAGTATCTCTTGCGCGATATGAACCGCCTTAGCGTAGGTTACTTTGGCGAGAAGCCCTTCATGATACGTTGCTATGGGCTGTCTTTTCTTGAAAAAATCATTCGCTTTTTTGCCGATAACATCAAGTGTGACTTCGATCCCTTGGGCCTGTTTCGACTTAATAAATCGTTGCGCCTCTTTAAACACGCTCGCGTTATAAGATCCACAAAGACCTCGATCTCCTGCCACCACGACTAATCTAATCTTTTTTTCTTCTCGGCTAACAAGAAGGGGATGTTGAATACCTTCTTTTTTAAATAGAGAAAGCAAAATGGAGTAGATTCGATAGGCAAAAGGTCTGGTGTTGAGAATGGCCTCTTGTGCTCGTCTTAGCTTAGCAGCAGCCACCATTTTCATCGCCCGAGTGATCTGGCGAGTGTTTTGGACTGAGCTAATCCGCTTTCGTATTTCCTTACGATCTGCCATGGTACCTTCTCATTAAGCGAAACTTGCCCCAAATTCCTCTAATGCTTTAACAAGCACTGGTTTGACTTGGTCATCGATCGCTTTTTTCGTTCGAATGTCTTCAAAAAGCTTCGGATACTTTTGCTCAACAAAATCGAATAGTTCTTTTTCATAAGCGCCCACTCGAGAAGTGGGAATCTTGTCTAGGTACCCGTTTGTTCCAGCGTAAATAATCACAACCTGTTTCTCTACGGGCTGAGGGACATACTGCCCTTGCTTCAAGACTGCAACCATACGCTCGCCACGGGCCAACTGATCTTGAGTAGCTTTATCAAGATCGGATCCAAATTGTGCGAATGCGGCCATTGCTCTGTACTGAGCTAGCGACAATCGCAAGTTACCCGCAATAGCTTTCATCGCTTTTGTTTGAGCGCTACCGCCCACCCGCGACACTGATAAACCTACGTTAATGGCAGGTCGAACCCCTGAGTAAAACAGATCGGTATCTAAGAAAATCTGGCCATCAGTAATTGAAATCACATTGGTTGGAATATAAGCTGATACGTCGCCAGCTTGAGTTTCAATGATAGGCAAAGCAGTTAAGCTTCCGCCACCTTCTTTATCGCTGAGTTTAGCGGCCCTCTCCAATAACCGGCTGTGGATATAAAACACATCTCCAGGATACGCTTCCCGACCGGGTGGCCGTCTCAACAAGAGCGACAATTGACGATAAGCTGCTGCTTGTTTTGTTAAGTCGTCATAAACTATCAAGGCATGCTTACCATTATCTCGGAACCACTCACCCATTGTTACGCCCGCATAAGGAGCGATGTACTGAAGGGGGGCAGAAGCGCTGGCAGTGGCAGAAACTACAATCGTGTAATCCATTGCTCCAGCAGCCCTTAGCTTATCTACAACTAGCGCTACTGTTGAGTTTTTTTGCCCGATAGCTACGTAGATACAAAATACACCTTGGCCTTTTTGGTTAATGATGGTGTCGATTGCAACTGCGGTTTTACCCGTTTGTCGGTCACCAATAATAAGTTCTCGTTGACCACGACCAATTGGAACCATGGCATCAATAGCTTTAATGCCGGTTTGTAACGGCTCCCTAACTGATTGTCGCTTAACAATACCAGGGGCTTTAATTTCAACGTTTCTAAATTCTTTAGAGTTAAGAGCACCCATTCCATCAATCGGTTGCCCTAAAGCATCAACAACTCTTCCTACAAGAGCCTCACCCACTGGAACTTGCAAGATTCTTCCGGTTCTTTTGACAATATTGCCTTCTTTGACTGCAGCAACATCACCAAACACCGCAACCCCGACACTCTCTTCGTCAAGATTTAAAACCACACCATATAGGCCGCCCGGGAACTCAACCATCTCTCCGGCCATGGCCCCTTGGAGCCCATAAATTCGAGCAACCCCGTCACCAACATTAAGAACAGTTCCAGTTTCTGCAACTTGAACCTCTTTATCAAAATCTTCTATTCGCTTTCGTATAATTTCACTAATTTCATCAGCGCGAATTTGTTGCATGTTTCCTCCAATTAACCCGATATTAAATTTTCTTCGAAGCTATGTAACCAGCCCATTAATGAACCATCGTAAGTTCTTCCCCCGACAGTAGCTTTAATACCGCCGATTAAAGTGGGGTCCACTTTATACCTAGCTTCTACTTTTTTTCCTAAAATCGTCCGAAATTTTTCTTCTATTTTCTTTTTTTCGTTCGCTTCTAAGTTAGTTGCTGTTTCGACATTTAAAGAAACCACATTGGCAGATTCCAATACAATAAGCTGGAGTCGCTCAGCTATGGAAGCCACATGGTCTAATCGTTTGGCAACACAAAGAACTAACAAAACTTTTTTGGCCTCAACAGAAAGCTTGGCCCTTGAAACTAAATCCTCAACAATCAAGTTTCTTTCGGCTTCTGAATACACATGGCTAGTAAGAACGAAAGTGAGTTCTTTGTGGCCCTCTAAAATGAAAGCAAACTCTTTAAGTTCAGAAATAAGAGTGCGAGCCTTTGCCTCGTCTTTTAAATAATCAAAAATTGCCTTTGCATATCGCTGTGAAACTTTATCTTGTGCCATGGCCTACCAAACCTACAAACTCGGTCACAAGCTTGTGTTTTTCTTGTGCCGGTAAATGTTCTCCCAAATAAAGCTCCGCAAGCTCTACACTTCTTTCTATCGCTTCAGTTTGCAGCCCTTTTTTTGCTTTTAAAATTTCTCCGGAGCTCAAGAGCTCGGCTTCTTTTTTTATTCTTTCTGCTTCGTGAGTAGCTTCAAATAAGGTCTTGTCTTTAAATCTTTTCAGGCTGGCAACACCATTATTTTTATCCTGTTCAGCATGTGAATGGGCCTGCCTCCAGTTGCTCTCCCAAGTAAGCAATTCCTGTCGAGCTTCTTGCACCAGCTTCTCAGCTTCATCAATGGCTTTTTTTACCGCCTCTGATCGCGAGACCAAAAAGCTTGCAAATGGTTTTCTGCCAAAAAAAACAAAAATACCTACCATTACACTAAAATTGAGAACGCTTGCTATAACAACACTAGTTTCCATCGTTATCCTTGCACCACCGGACGCTCAGCTTTGTTTTTTTTTAAATCAACCTTATCTCCGGTAATGTTGACCGCTTTTCCTATTAACTTGCTCGCAATTCGACTAGCAAAATCCGAAATCATTGGGGTCAATTCTGTACGCGCCTTTGTCGTGTCGGTTCCGATCTGTCTTCTTAAATCCTCTAACCTTTTTGAGGCTTCGTCTCTGGCGCTTTGAACTATTTTTTGCTCTTCGTCAGTTATTTTTTTCTTTTCTTCCTCAAGCCAAGTAGAATTTTTTTTGTGCTCAGCCTTGATAAAAGCCTCATAGTCTTCTTTTAACTTCGCCACTTTATGTTTGGTCTGTTCAGCCTCTTCTTTGAATCCGTGAGTTTTGTGTTCTCGAATATGAAAAAGTTCAATTAATGGTTTGAAAACCAAAATTTTCATGACGGCAAAGCTTGATAGAAATAAGGCAAGCTGAATAACAAATTCGATCCCGAATTGTTTATCTAAGACCAGCCCTTCCATAACTTCCATGACAACCCTCTATTGACATTGTTGTGGCAGTTTCAGTTGCTTTGATTTACAGCCCAAGCGCAGGCGTGTCAAGAAAGGGGATGAGTTTTTGCGCAGTATTTTTGGGATCTTAGTCGTTAATTTGGTGCTTCTTGTCTAGGACGGCCCGAAAGGGGCCCGAGCATTTTGGTCTTTCCATCAAACACAGCCCCCTCTTCAATTTGAAGAATGGCCGTTTGAACCGTGCCGCGAACAACGGCCGGAGCCTGAATTTCAACCCTCTGAGTGGCGTAAACATCGCCCGAAAAATGTCCTGAAATTACAACTACATCCGCCTCAATTTGCCCCGAAACTTGTGCATCGTCCCCAATAATGAGAATGTCAGGAGTAAAAATTTCTCCTTTAAAACTCCCATCGATACGGGCAGTTCCTTCAAATTGAAGTCGCCCTTCCAGGTGACACCCCTTTTGAAGAACTACCGTAACTTCGTGGCTAACCAGCGGTAGGTCAAATGGATCCGGTCGGCGATGGAACATTTTCACCTTTTAACTCATCTGCTAGGCGCATCAAGTCTTCACGCGATGCGTAGCTAAGTTGAATGAGCCCTTTTGTCTCGTTTCCAATGATTTTTACCATTGTTCCGTAAACTCGCTTCAAATCGTCTTCTAAAGCTCGAATGTGAACACTTTCTGGGCGCTCCGCATTATTTGGCCCATTTGCGTTATCTCTTAATACCTCGTTTACTTTACGCTCCGTTTCTCGAACGGACAGCTTTTTTCTTACGATCAATTCTCGAACGGCTAATTGATCCTCTGCCTTCTCCAAAGAAAGAAGGGCTCGAGCATGACCCATCGTAATTTTTCCGGCTGTGATATCTTCGCGAATGACAGCAGGCAGCTTTAAAAGTCGCAAAGTGTTCGCGACAGTAGCCCGATTTTTTCCGACTCGTGTAGCAATGTCTTCTTGAGACAATTGAAACTCATCCATTAATTGCTGGTACGCAATGGCCTCTTCGATGCAATTAAGATCTTCTCTTTGAATGTTTTCGATAATAGCCATTTCCAAAGAGGCTTGATCTCCATCGATTTCTTTTACCACAACCGGAACCTGTTTTAATCCGGCGCGTTGAGCAGCTCGCCATCGACGCTCTCCAGCAATAAGTTCATATCGGCCGTCTTTTTGCCTAACGACCAGCGGTTGAATTATGCCATGAACCCGTACCGACTCGACGAGCTCATCAAGCGCCTCTTTCTGAAAAATTTTTCTCGGCTGATAGGTGTTGGGAACTATTTTTTCTATGTCACAGAAGAATAAATCTTTCTTTAGCTGCACGCCGGGCAATGTCCCTTCAGGGCCTTGAGCCTCAGGGATCAAAGAAGCAAGACCCCTTCCAAGTGGTTTTTTTCTGTCGATATCAAGGGTTGCCATATTCTACGCCTTTCTTTTCTGTTGGTCCGATGTCGTTTAAAACTTCAATTGGAATTTCAGGAAGCTCGTCTGAAATGACTTCTTCAGTTAAAATCTTGGTCTCGATTTTTTCAACCGCCTTATCCCCACCCTCAAGACGCCTTATAACCTCCTGCGCCAAATTCAAATAACTTTGGGAACCAGTCGAGCTAATATCGTAAAGAAGAACCGGCTTACCATGACTGGGACTTTCACTTAATTTCACATTTCTTGGAATGACCGTATCGAAAACGGTGCTCTTGAAATGACTTTTTACCTCTGTAACAACCTGTCGAGATAAATTATTTCTTGAATCGAACATCGTAAGAACGATACCTAACTGCTGAAGCTTTTTATTAAGCCCCTTACGAATAAGTTCTGCTGTGTGAAGGAACTGCCCGAGCCCCTCCATCGCATAGTACTCACACTGCAGGGGAATCAAATAATAATTTGCAGCTGTCAAAGCATTCAAAGTCAAAAGACCTAAAGATGGTGGGCAATCGATAAAAATATAATCGAACTTAATCCCTTCAGATCTTTCCAACTCTTCGAACGCATTTTTTAGTCTTAGCTCTCTAGCGATAGCCTGAACTAATTCAATTTCGGCTCCGCTAAGATTGTTGTCAGAAGGACAAACTTTTAAAAATTCAAGCCCTGTAGGATAGATCGCTTCTCGAATTGGCAGCTCATCAATAAGAACGTGATAAATGTTTTTATCGGGAAAAAGCGCCTTATCTAAACCTAAACCACTTGAGGCATTTCCTTGAGGATCCAGGTCAACCAATAAAACTTTTTTTTCTGCCGCTGCTACGGATGCCGCGAGATTCACTGCTGTTGTGGTTTTCCCGACGCCACCCTTTTGATTTGCAATTGCTATGATATTTGCCATAAATTTTTTCGGATTAAAATTAGATTATGTGATTGATATTTCTATCATATTTTTTTTTAGTGTACAAAATTTTTTACAATAAAAATTTATTTCGCCCACTTGATTTTTGGGGCATTGAGCCATTTGAAGACAAGAAAGACTGTCAAGTGAGCCACCAAGAAAACTTCTATACCAGCTCCCTTTAAGTACTGTTCCACGTGGAACAAAAAACCGACTATTTTGTTCCACGTGGAACGAAGTCAAAACTTTCGACTCTTCGGCCACCGCTCTCCATGGGAAGCTCATAGCAGAGCTCTCCGGTTTTTAAAAATTCCATCGGGGGATTTAAGGGTTCGCGACTTCCTCCCACATTAACTATGAGGGTACTTCCTTCTGTCATTCTTTTAGACATAAACTTAAAAAGCTCGGGTGGCGGAAGAACCGCTCTTGCCAAAAACAATCCCTTTCGTTTTTCAGCAAGCATATCCCCCAAGAGAGTAAGGTTATCTATATTTAGGCTAGTAAGAACAGCCGAAAGAAATGTCTGCTTCTTAAGGCTGCGTTCAAATAATGTCACTTTAGCCTTTGGATATCGAATCGCGTAGACCACACCAGGAAAGCCGGCGCCAGTCCCAAGATCATAGACCTCTCTCTCTTTTCTTTTAGATTCTGCAAAGTCAGAGATAAAAATGCTGTCCATGTAGTGTGTAGCAAACGATTTTTCGATACTCTTTTTCGAAACCAGCGCCATCCTCTCGTTCCAGTTTTTTAGCAGTGAAAAATGGCTCTCATAAAGTTCAAGTTCTCGGGGATCTAACTTTGAGAGGTTAGAGATACTCGGCGAGTGGGATAAAAACTTTTCCTTTAACATGTTATTTCTGTGGCCGCGCTTTTTTGTCGAATGTGAAAGAGCAATGCAGACATAGCTGCCGGAGTTACTCCCGAGATCTTTGCAGCATCCGCTAACGTTGTCGGTTTAAATTTCTCTAGTTTCTCTTTGATCTCAATTGAAAGGCCAGAAACGCTCCCGTACTTTAATTCAGAAGGAATCATCATCCCCTGTAGCTTTCTGAGGCGCTCAATTTCTTGCTGTTGCATGGCCACATAGCCTTCGTATTTAACTTCAACCTCTATCGTTTCAGCCGTTGCTTGATTAAGACTGACTGGGGGTTGGATCTCAGAGATCTCTAACACTTCAGACAATGAAAGTTCAGGTCTTTTCACTAATGCATCTAATGACTGAGCCTGACTAATTGGGTTTAAGCCCTTGCTCTTAAAAAGTTCAGAAACCAAAGAAGTCGGTTTTACGAACGTTTTCTTTAAAAATACTTTAGTCTGTTCAATAGACGACATTCGTTCTTTTAAAATAACCTTCTGATCCTCACTTAACAATCCCAAGTCCCCAGCATAGCTACTCAATCTTAAATCGGCATTGTCCTCTCTTAACGACAACCGATATTCCGCTCTAGAAGTAAACATTCTGTAGGGTTCATTAACCCCTAAAGTAGTAAGATCGTCTATCATCACTCCCAAGTAAGCTTCTGTTCGAGACAGTATGAAGGGCTTTCGAGTTTGGCTTCTTAACGCAGCATTAATTCCAGCAAGCATTCCCTGTGCGGCGGCCTCTTCGTATCCAGAGGTACCATTAACTTGTCCCGCCAAGAACAAACCGGTTATGCTTTTGGATTCGAGAGATGCTTTTAATTGACGAGGATCAATACAGTCATATTCAACGGCATAGCCATACCTTGCGATCTTTACCTCCGCACATCCTGGAATCGCTTTAATAAAAAGCTCTTGAACATCGGCGGGTAAACTGGTCGAGATTCCGTTTGGATAAATCCAATTAGAATCTAGCGCTTCGGGCTCAAAAAATAGCTGGTGTCTTGGTTTGTCGGGAAACTTTACCACTTTGTCTTCTATCGACGGACAATATCTAGGACCAATTCCTTTGATCTCGCCACTGTAGAGCGGGGATCGATGAAGATTGTTCCTAATCACATTATGTGTGTTCTCAGAAGTAAAGCTTAAGAAACAGGGAACTTGGGGAAGGGCAATAGCACTTTCCCAAAAACTAAATTTACTGGGAGGATCGTCACCTCTTTGCTCCTCCATCTTCGAAAAATCGATACTCTCAGCAATTAACCGAGCGGGCGTTCCAGTTTTAAGTCTGAGCAAAGTAAAACCAAGCTCTTTCAAAGAGTCTGAAAGCCCTAGGGAGGGGGCTTCACCAAATCGGCCCCCCTCTGATCTATCAAACCCTGTGTGCATTATAGCTCTCATAAAGGTGCCGGCAGTAATCACCACGGCTTTAGCCCGAACCTCCTCTTTCACACCCAAGGCATCTTGAACTACAATTCCCAGAATCGCAGAGCCCTCGACGAGCAAACCCTTTACTTCACCATGAAACACTTCTAGGTTTTTGGTGGTCTTAATGATCTTTTGCATTCTTAGAGCGTATTGCTTTTTGTCAGCCTGACACCGAGAAGATTGGACCGCGCTTCCCTTTCGGGTATTAAGGCGTTTGAATTGAATGCCTGTGAAGTCGGCATTTTTTCCCATCTCTCCGCCGAGCGCATCAATCTCTTTTACCAATTGACCTTTGCCCACCCCCCCAACAGAGGGATTACAGGACATCTCGGCAATTTTGTCAGGGTTCATACTCACAAGAAGGGTAGAACTCCCCATACGAGCGGCCGATAGGGCGGCTTCGCAACCAGCATGGCCTCCACCGATGACAATGACATCAAAATGTTTCACGTGGAACATTTTTACTTTCCGATACAAAAATCACTAAAAATTCTGCCTAAAACCTCATCAACTTCGACTTTCCCTACCACATTTTCCAGCTTAACCATAACTTTTCGGTTGGTTTCCGCAAGAATCTCTGGAGGGATTCCCATAGACACTTGAGATTTCAGTACTTTTAGGGTTTCTGTTACCCCTTCTAGCCTAGCTGATTGAATAGCGGTTGGAGTGGGTCCCATGTGAGAAAGTCGTAAAGCTTCCACCTGATTTTCCAGCGCTAGCCAAAAGGGTTCAATCCCCTTATCGCCTAAAACCGAACCCTGAACCGTAATTGAACTAAGTTCTTTAGGCTCTTGGCTCCAATCTGAACGGTCTTTTTTGTTCCAAAAGATAAGATGGGGGCTCGACTCAAACTTCTTCAGAAGAAGCCTTTCATCTTCTGTGATGCCTTGCGTCCCATCGACAACCAAAATCCAAATCGAAGCGCTGGACAAAAACGCAGCACCCAACTCGATACCCTGTTTCTCAATTTCATTTGGAGTTGAACGAATTCCAGCGGTATCGGCTATCATCCATGGTGACCCCAAAATTTCTATCTGTTCTTCGATGACGTCTCTAGTAGTTCCAGCTTCAGCAGAAACAATGGCACGGTAACGTCCCAACATGGAATTAAAAAGTGAAGACTTTCCAGCGTTGGGCCGCCCTACCAAAGCAATTTTTGGGAGCGCTTTCGAGCTTTTAAATCGTGAATACCTTTGAGTAACCTCTGAACACTCATGAATAAGCTTGTCAATTTGTTGTTCTGCTTGCTCAGAAACCGCCGAGTACTCTTCGGCAAAATCGACGGCCGTATCTAGAACCGCTTGAAGCTTGATCATCTGCGCTCTTAGATCGTTTACCTTTCTCTCAAGCCCGCCATCCCGCCTAGAGTAAACAGCCTCTAAATCCACAGAGTGAACGGCTTTAAATAAGTCGGCTAGATTTTCAAGATCGGCCGGGGTTTGCTTTCCATTAAGTAAACTCCGATAAGAAAACTCTCCTCTTTCGGCAGGCCGCGCCCCCAAAAATAAGAGTTCTTTTTCAAGAGCCCTAATGATTGCTACCGATCCATGGCAATGAAATTCAATGGTGTCATCGCCTGAGTGGGAGTTCGGTCCCACAAAAGAAAGCGCCACAATGTCATCTATTTTTTTTCCGTCAACGCAGTGAAGATCTCCAAACCAAATGTTTCGAGTTTTAGAGAATGGTTCCCTGCTCGGAACAAAAAGTTTATCAGCAATTGAAAAAGCCTCAGGTCCGGATAGTTTTAGCACAGCAACTGCGGTAGGTAATGTCCCCGTGGTTAACGCAAATATTGTGTCCTCTAAACTTAAGTTCTTTCGCAACATAATTACGACGGTTGCGGAACGACTCCCTGCTTATCTTTCATGGAAACTTGCTGAATAACTCCTAAGATCGTGCTTACGAAAATATAAAGCGTTAATCCGGAAGGTAAGTTAATCATCATGAAGGTAAAAATAACCGGCATAAAATACATCATCTTCTGCTGAGTAGGATCCATACCAGCGCTCGGAGTCATTTTCTGTTGCAAGAACATCGCAATCCCCATGAGAACGGGATAGATGTAAAATGGATCTTTTGTCGACAGATCGTGTATCCAACCAAAAAATGGAGCATGAAATAACTCAATCGAGTTTCCTAAAACCGCGTACAAAGCGATGAAGACCGGCAATTGAATCAACATTGGAAAACAGCCTCCAGCCGGATTTACTTTGTGCGTTTTGAATAGGGCCATTTGCTCTTCATTAAGCTTTTTTTGATCGTCTTTATATTTTTCTTTAAGTTCCGCAATTTTGGGCTGAAGTTTTTGCATTGCTTTCATCGACTTCATACTCTTTTGGGTCAAGGGATAAAATAAAACCCTTACCAAAATCGTCAAAAGAATAATTGCCACACCATAGTTATGAATAAATTTATAGAAAAATCTCAGTAACTCTAAAAGCGGATAGGCAAAAACTGTAAACGTGCCGTAATCGATGAGTTGTTTTAACCCGGGACTTTTACTAAGCTCTTTGTAATCCTTCGGCCCCAAATAAAATTTAAACGAAAACTGAATCTCTTTTTGGCCTTCTTTTAAAACAATCGGATATCGAAGATAGGCTCCATTAAAACTTTCGGTTTTTTTGATAACAACATCCGGATTGATCTGTTGTGTTTGATTAATCACAACACTTGAGAAATATCTGTTTCCGAAAGCCAGCCATTCTGTATGTCCCTGATGCGCCACATCATTTTCGCTCCGTATCTTGTCTAGTGTTATCCTCTTAATTTCATCATTTTGATAATAAACCGCTTCCCATGACTTTAAAGGCTCCTGTGCATCAAAAGTCTCTGCGTCATGGGTCCCTACAGGTATGAGTAAATTGCCCCATTCCTTTTTGTTGTTCTTCAAGAAAGTCAGTTTAAAATTAACGTCTATAAAGTTGGACTCTGGAGAAAAGCGATACTCTTTTACTAAAACAGCTTCTTTCGTTTTTTTAGAAAAAGAAAATAAATTGCCCTCTTGTTTGGCCTCAAACAATCCCCTCGAAAAACCACCCAATTGATTGTCTGAAAATAACGCTGCTGTTGTTAGTGAGCTCCTCTCAGGCGATACAAGCGTTACTAAAGGAGATTTATTATCGATAGTTTCGTGGTACTTAGGCAGTTTCGCCGACATCAGCTTTCCGCCGACCGCAGAAAAAACAACGCTTAGGGAGGAAGAAGTAAACTCGCTGGAAGCCACTTGCGGAACCGGACTAAACTCAGAAACAAACCCGGACGAACTCTGCGAATTTCCAGCCAAAGAACTATTTACTTGAGCCCCTTTAGGGTTAGATTCTGAAGTTTGAGCTGCATTGGTAACCGCACTCTTTGGATTCTGTTCAACGGGAACTGGAGCAAACCATCGAAGCCAGCCAAACCAAATCAACAACATTAAGGCGACAGCTAACCAAGTCCGCGATGCCATAAATAACCTCTACCTTTCACCTATCGAATCATAACCAGATCCACCCCCAGGGCGGCACTTAAACACTCGCTTCAATCCCAAGTAGGTTCCTTCTAGCAATCCTTTTTTCTTAATAGCCCCCGCAAAATAGTGAGAGCAGGTGGGCTCAAACCTACAACAGCCACCAAAAGCAAAGAACTGATGAATACCTCTTGCAAAAAAAACAACCAAATCCGGCCAGCTTTTTAAGATCTTACTCATCTGCCTTAGCTCCTTTTAGATACCCCTCAAAAGCCTCAAATTGTTGGCTTACAACAATATAGTCTAATGATTTCCAGTGCTTGGAAAGGCCGGCACTCCCCAAAACATTCAGATCTATTTGTAGAAAGTTTTCCGCTCTTCTTCTAAAAACCTCCCGAAGGAGCCGCTTTATTCGGTTTCTAGCAACAGCTGAGCTTAACACTTTCTTCGACAACGATATTCCCAATCTTCCTTTGCCCTGTTTAGTAAAAACAAAGCAAAAAAGATCGGTCTTAAATCGCTTAAATTTCGAGAACTGGAAATCTTTTTTCTTTTTTAATCTAAGCTGTTTAGCCAACTTTTGGCTCTGCGTCTCTCGTTGGTCTTGGGTCTTCAAAACAAAAGTCTTATTTTCCAGAAATAGTCGCTACAAGTTTTTTACGTCCCTTACGGCGACGCCTAGCTAGAAGAAGTCTTCCATCTTTACGGCTCATTCGCTTGAGCCAACCATGAGTTCGCTTTCTTTTTATCCGACTAGGTTGATATGTTCTTTTCACTTTAAACCCCTACTTAAGTTTATACGTACGTTTAAACCGGAGCATATTATGGGTTCCTGCCTCCCGTGTCAATTTTCTTTATTTCCTTACGCATATCTGTCAAAAGGCTTGTGTGTAACCGCCCCCTTTAAGCCTCTCTTTTTCAGAATTAACCTGGCTCTTTCAAGCCAAGGTAAGTCGTCATTCTTTACCCCCCTCGTTTGTCAAGAAAACTAAGTTAGCAAATATGGTTCGAGTGTGTTGCCAAAAGATAGGGGCTTTGCTAACTCACTCAATTCGGTAAATGGATTTTATATACTATGGCTTCAAATTCCTGGACCCAAATAAGAGCGCATTTAAAGACCTCGCTCCCATCTCATGTTTACTCTTCTCTCGTAGAACCAAGCTCTTTTTTTGAAAGAGACGATGCTTTAGAGATTCACTTTTTGGACAGATTTTCCAAAGAAAGTTTTGAGGAGAAGTGCCTTTCTCCCTTAAAAGCAGCTCTTAACGATCTTGCTCTAAGCTCCAAACGCGTAGAGCTTTTAATTCTCAAAACTCCGACGGCTCCAACTCAAGAGTCCGCTATCAGCCTTAGCTCTTTCAGCAGATTTGATCCTAAATACACTTTTGAAACTTTTGTCATTGGGTCCTCAAATCAATTCGCTCATGCTGCTTGCCAAGCGGTCTCAAAACAACCCGGCCAATGCTATAATCCACTCTTTATATTTGGCGGTGCTGGTCTTGGAAAAACCCATCTTCTTCGAGCCATCGGTTATGAGATTTCTAAATTTCAAAGTAATTTGAAAATACTCTTTCTAACAAGCGAGGCTTTCACCAACGAACTGATACAGGCTATCCGCATCGACCGAATGCGGGAGTTTCGAGAAAAATACCGAACGGGGTGTGATGTTTTACTTCTCGATGACATCCATTTCTTAGCTGGCAAAGAAAGAACTCAAGAGGAGTTTTTTTACACGTTTAATTATCTTCATGAGTCTAGAAAACAGATCGTTATTACTTCAGACCGGTATCCTAAGGATATTCAAGGGTTGGAAAATCGACTTCAAACCCGCTTTGAATGGGGCTTAGTTGCGGATGTTCAACCGCCCGAAGTTGAAACCAGAGTGGCTATTTTGAAAAATAAAGCAGACGAGCAAAAAATATTACTTCCTGATGAAGTTGCCCATTATATTGCCTCTCATGTCACTTCTAACATCCGTGAATTAGAGGGATCTTTACATCGTCTCCAAGCCCATGCTTCATTAAATAATTCAAAGATTTCTCTAGATCTAGCACAGCACACCTTGAGGGATTTGGTTCCAAAATTGCGACATGAGTTAACCCCTGATGGAATTTTGAAGCTCGTGGCCCTAACTTTTGGTTTAAAAATCTCTGAACTAAAATCGGATAAACGAGCGAGAAATCTAAGTGTGCCTCGACAGATCTGTATGTACCTTCTTCGTAAGCATCTCATGATGTCTCTGCCAGAAATAGGTACTTTTATGGGAAATAGACACCACACAACTGTTCTTCATGGAGTCAATGAGATCGTGAGCAGATCTAAAAAGGACCCAGAGCTCGAAATCAGCATTTCGAAAATTGAGGGTTTGTTTCGTTAAAAGCCCTACCTTCTTTGATATCGCGCTGGGCAACTAACTTTCGAGGAGGTCTTTTTAAAAAAATACCCGTCTGTCTGGTAAAATTGATATACGTTACTATTGCCATATGTGGATAAACCGGTATGCTTAAATTCTTACAAACTGTTAATAACTATGTTGAAAACATTGTTAATTGTTTGTTAATTGTTTGTTGAAAACTTGTTGATAACTTTTTATCCACAGTTCATCCACAGGTTTTAAAAAGTTATCAACAACGCTATCCACAAGAGGATCGTAAATGTTTTTGAAGACTTAGGTGAGTTATTAACATATTAACAATGCTAATTACTACTACTATAGATCTATATATCTATATAGAAAGAATAAAGATAATATAACGAAGATTTTTGGGGGATTCATGAAACTGCAGATTTCGAAAAGCCAAATGTTGTTAGGACTCCAACGTGTACAAAACGTTGTTGAGAGAAGAACAACTATGCCTATTTTGTCAAATGCGCTTTTAAAAACTGAAAAAGCTGGTCTTTCGTTGTCTGCGACTGATTTAGAGGTTGGAATTCAGTCGGTTTTACCGGCAGAAATCATGGAAATTGGCTCGATAACGGTTAAAGCTAGAAGCCTTTTAGATATTGTTCGAGAACTTCCGGATACTGTGATCCAATTTCAAACTAAAGAGAACAATCGTTTAGAGATCAAAGCCAATAAATCTGTTTTCAATATTGTTGGTTTACCTGCGGAAGATTTTCCCGAAATTCCTAGCTTTTCCTCTGAAGAACACCAACAATTTGTACGAATGAACGGTCAAGCTGTTATGGCTATGCTAGACAAAACTTTATACGCCGCTTCTACCGACGAAGCGCGTTACCATCTTAATGGTGTTTACTTTGAAACTTTAGAGAACCCGCCTTCGGGAGATCAAAAGAGCAAAAAAGTTTTTAGAATGGTAGCAACAGATGCTCACCGTCTTTCCTTAGTCGATAACCCCGAGACACTATTTGATGAAAACGCATGGAAGTTGTTTCAAGAGGGAATTATTGTCCCGCGTAAAGGATTGAATGAACTTAGAAGGCTACTCTCAGAGGGTAAAGAGGACTTTTTTGTTACTATCAGAGGTAAAATGCTTTTTGTTAAGAGAGATAATATCTTTCTATCAATGCGATTAATAGAAGGAAAATACGCTGATTATCGTCGTATCATTCCTGATCAATCGATTAATACTATTATGGTCGACCGAGAAGCCTTTCTAGCATCGCTTAAACGAATTTCTTTGATGTCATCAGATAAATCCCGTAGTCTTACTTTTTGCTTAACACCAGGGGTTTTGCAACTTTCAAGTCAAAGTCCAGAACTGGGTGATGCGAGTGAAGAAATCAATGTCGATTATGAAGGCGAGCAATTTAAGATAGGTTTTAATTCCCGCTATTTGATCGATGCAGTCTCTACGATGGAAGGAAAAAAGATTGTTTTAGAAATTCGAGGAAAACAAAATCCCGGGGTTATTCGATCCTCTGATGGGCCTAATCACACCAGTGTGGTGATGCCGATGAGAATCTGATTTAGTAATAAAACCTAAAATAGAAATTTAAAAAAATGCCTGTAGACAACGAAACGACAGAAGTTCGAAAAGGTTATGGTGCGGATGCTATTCAAGTCTTGGAAGGACTAGAGGCTGTACGAAAGCGCCCTGGAATGTACATCGGTGATACTGGTTTAAGAGGTTTACATCATCTGATTTGGGAAGTCGTTGATAACGCTATCGACGAAGCCATGGCCGGTTACTGTAAAAATATCACTGTTACAGTGCATGTAGATAACTCCATTACAGTAGAAGACGATGGTCGAGGGATTCCTGTCGATATTCACAAAACTGAAAAAGTATCTGCACTCCAAGTCGTAATGACCGTTCTTCATGCTGGAGGAAAATTTGATAATGATGCCTATAAGGTATCAGGTGGCCTTCACGGAGTGGGTGTTTCTGTTGTTAATGCGCTTTCCGAAATTTGTCAGGCTGAAGTTAAACGTGATGGTAAGGTCTATCTTCAAAAATATGAAAAGGGTGTTCCTCAGGGGCCTGTAACAGAGATAGGAGTTAGTCAAAAAACAGGAACAAAGATATTATTCAAACCTGATAAAGAAATGTTCGAGATTCATGAGTTTAGCTTTGATACCATTTCTAACCGTCTTAGAGAATTAGCCTTTCTTAATCGAGCAATAAGAATATTTTTAGTCGATGAGAGGTCTGAAAAAAACCAAGAGTTTTTCTCTGATGGTGGAATTAAATCGTTTGTTGATTATTTAAACCGTTCTAAAACAAAACTTAACGATGAACCCATCTATTTTTATGCTGAAGCTAAAGGAATTTACCTTGAAGTGTCGATGCAGTGGAATGATGGTTATAAGGAAAATATTTTTACCTTCGCAAATAATATTAATACTATCGAAGGCGGAACTCACTTAGCAGGATTTAAAGCGGCTCTTACAAAGTGTGTGAACAAATACATTGAAGCAAGTTCCTTAAATAAAGAACTTGATGAGAGCTTGATAGGTGAAGATATTCGAGAGGGTTTGACAGCAGTTATCAGTGTTAAGATCTCAAATCCTCAATTTGAAGGACAAACTAAGACAAAGCTGGGTAATTCCGAGGTCAAAGGGCTTGTAGAAAATTTGATGAATGAAAGATTCTCAATTTATCTAGATGAGAACCCTGGAGTAGCAAAGAAAATTGCTCTTAAAGCGATCGAAGGCGGCAGAGCAAGGATTGCAGCTCGAAAAGCAAGAGACCTAACTCGACGTAAATCTGCTCTGGACCTGGGTGGATTGCCTGGGAAAATGGCCGATTGTCAGGAAAAAGATCCGGCTTTGTGTGAGCTTTATTTGGTTGAGGGAGATTCAGCCGGTGGTTCTGCTAAACAAGCCAGGGATCGTAAGAATCAGGCCATACTTCCCCTGAAAGGTAAAATTCTAAACGTCGAAAAAGCACGTTTCGACAAAATGCTGGAATTTGCTGAAATACGGACCCTCATAACAGCTTTAGGAACTGGAATTGGTCAAGGCGATTACGACATCAATAAAGTTCGTTATCACAAAATTATCATCATGACCGATGCTGACGTGGATGGGGCTCATATCCGAACTTTACTTCTGACTTTCTTCTATCGACAGATGCCCGAGATAGTTGAGAGAGGGTATCTTTATATTGCTCAACCACCGCTTTACAAAGTTAAAAAAGGCAAGGTTGAAAGATATTTACGAAATGATTCTTTCCTGGAAGAATTTTTATTAACGCAAGCTTTAGAAGAAGTTGCGATCCATTCCGGAAAAGAAAAAATTGATCCTGGAATGGCCAAGAATATTTTCAAAAAAGTAACTCAGTTTGAAGGTATTCTTAATTCTTTAAGTCGACGTGCAGACTCAGAACTGATTCGTTTAGTAGCTATGGATGACAGCTGGTCACCCGAAACTCTCAAAGAAGAAAAGAAACTAAAAGAGAAACTCGATAACTACGCTGAAATTGTAAAAGCTAGAAACAATAATTCTTCTTTTGCTTATCAAATTGTAAAAGATGAAGAGCATGCCTGTTTACAAGCAGACTGTGTTTCCATAAAAAATAATTTGAGGACGACCACAAAAATAACCTGGGAATTTTTGAATTCAACTCAACTTCAAGAGATGAGAAAAATTACTCAGTTCTACTCTAAACTGGGTGCAGCTCCGTATGAAGTTGTAACAAATACCAAGGCAGCAGAGACCTTCAAGACTGTTGAAGCACTTAAAAAACATGTTGTTGAAGTTGGACAGACTGGTCTTATGATTCAAAGGTATAAAGGTCTTGGCGAAATGAATCCTGAACAGCTTTGGGAAACTACAATGGATCCCCAAGTGCGGTCACTGTTACAGGTGACAGTCGAGGATGCAGTAGAAGCCGATAATATATTTACAGTTCTTATGGGCGATCAGGTTAAACCTAGAAGAGATTTTATTGAAGCAAATGCTCTTAAAGTAAGAAGTTTGGATATCTGATGGAAACAAAAGACTTACAACTTAGTCAGGTTAGCATTGAAGATCAGATGCGGGATGCCTATCTTGAGTATGCCATGTCCGTGATTGTCGGAAGAGCACTTCCCGATGTTCGAGACGGGATGAAGCCGGTACACCGACGAGTTCTGTATGCCATGTATGACATGAGCAATACTTATGATAAAGCCTACAAAAAATCGGCTCGTATTGTTGGGGATGTCATCGGTAAATATCATCCACATGGGGATACTGCGGTTTATGAAACCATGGTTCGGATGGCTCAAGATTTCAGTTTGCGTTACACTTTGGTAGATGGCCAAGGAAATTTCGGTTCTGTTGATGGAGATGCTGCAGCGGCCATGCGATATACTGAAGTTCGGCTCGCTAAAATAACAAACGAAGTTTTAGCCGATCTTGAAAAGGAAACGGTCAACTTCAATCCCAACTATGATAACTCTTTACAAGAACCAGCAGTTCTCCCGACTAAAATCCCCACTCTTTTGGTTAATGGGTCGTCAGGAATAGCTGTAGGAATGGCAACTAATATTCCTCCTCATAATCTCGGAGAGATTGTAGACGGAATAAAAGCAGTCGTAGCTAACCCAGCGATAAGCATTTCTGAGTTGATGCAAATTATCCCAGGGCCTGATTTTCCCACAGCGGGATTTATTTATGGAAGAAAAGGGCTTAAAGAGGCTTATCACACTGGGAAAGGGATTATCCATCTTCGCGCGAAGGCGGACGTAGAAGAGATAAAAAATGATAAGCAAAGAATAGTAATTACCGAAATTCCATATCAAGTAAACAAAGCGAAATTGATCGAGAGCATTGCAGAGCTTGTACGAGATAAAAAAGTTGAAGGGATCTCTGACATTCGAGATGAATCTGATCGGGATGGAATGCGAGTTGTTTTTGATTTAAAGAAAGGCGAAGACAGCCGAGTTATTCTCAACCAACTCTATAAAAATTCTCAGATGCAGGTTTCTTTTGGAATAAGTATGCTTGCGTTGGATCATCAACAACCTAAACTCTTAAATTTGAAAGAATGTTTAGTTGCTTTCTTACAACATCGAAAAGAAGTTGTAACAAAGCGAACCGTTTTTGACTTAAGAAAGGCCGAAGAAAAAGCACACATTTTAGAGGCTTTGAAGAAAGCAGTCGAAAATCTTGATGAAGTAGTTTCTTTGATCAGAAAAGCCGCAAATCCAGCAGAGGCGCAAGAAAAGTTAATCGCTAAATTTAGTTTTACCGAAGTGCAGGCAAAAGCAATTTTAGAGATGCGGCTTCAAAGACTGACAGGCCTTGAGCGTGAAAAAATCGTTGCCGATTACAACGAGACCATGACGCTAATTGCTGACCTAAAAGCAATTCTTTCAGATGAAAAAAGGGTTCTTGCGATCATTGAAAAAGAGTTAGATGAAGTTAAAAAGAGTTTTGGAGATCCTAGAAGAACCGATTTTATCGAAGAACAAGAAGAGATGAGTGACGAGGACTATATCGTTGAAGAAGAGATGGTAGTCACTGTCACCTACTCAGGATATATCAAACGATTACCGGTTGATGCTTATAGAGCTCAGCGACGAGGTGGTAAGGGTGTTATTGGGGCCGCAACTAAATCTGAGGACTTTATTCAGGATATTTTTGTTGCTAGCACCCACGAAAACATTCTTTGCTTCACCGACCAGGGAAGAGTTTACTGGCTTAAAGTACATAAGATTCCCGAAGCCGGTAGGGCAGCTAAAGGCAAACCCATTGTTAATTTATTGAATCTAACTACTAACGAACGAATCCAAGCAGTTCTGCCGGTAAAAGAGTTTAAAGAAACAGAATTTGTGACCATTGTGACTCGACAGGGAACTATAAAAAAGACAACGCTAGGGGCTTTTGCTCGACCAATGAAAAAAGGAATCATCGCCATTACTACCGACGACGGAGATTCCTTGGTTGATGCTAAGATCACTAACGGAAACAATCACATTATTTTAGTCAGTAAATTTGGACAAAGTATCCGCTTTGAGGAACAAGATGTTCGTCCTATGGGTCGAACAGCTCGTGGAGTGGCCGGGATGAGGTTAGACGAAGGGGATCTAGTGATTGGGATGGCCGTTGTTGCTCCAGATGATGCGACAGCGCAGGTTCTTACTGTTACGCAAAAAGGTTATGGCAAACGGACACTCTTGGATGAGTATCGTGTTCAGGGCCGCGGAGGATCTGGAGTCATCACCATGAAGATCACCGATAAAAACGGGCCGGTTGTGGCGGTTCGACAGGTAAAAGATGAAGACGACCTAATCATCGCTTCAGACCGAGGCAAGGTGATTCGAACCCGAGTTTCCGAAATTTCGGAGGTTGGACGAGTTGCTCAAGGGGTTAGACTTATTACGATGGATGAGGGAGAAACGGTTGGAGCTGTTGCTAAAATAGTTGAAAAGGATGAAGAACAATCGGAATCAAAAATGCCTGAAGTAAGTCTAGAAAACAAACCCAAATCAGGCGAGGATTCTGGAAATGGTGCCTAGGTTTTTTTTTTACTCTGCATTGTTTTCTTTATTGGGTGTACTGAAAAGAAACAAGAAAAGCTTTTAGAGGCCTCAGAAGTTAAGTTAACAGAAGGAAAATACTCCGAAGCGGCAGAGATCTTAAAGAAAGTTATTTCCATTAACCCTGAGAATAAGCTAGCCGTAAAAGCAATGTACAAGTTGGGCTTTACCCTTGAAGTTTACGGCAAAGATGTCGATGCAGCCATTTTTAACTATCAAGAGGCGATTCGGTTAAGTTCAGACCCTGTTTCTGTCTATGAAATTCAAAAGAGAGTAGCCAATTTATTTTTTGAGCAAGCCAAAGATATCGAAAAAGCAGTGGAAGCTTATAAAAAGCTTGTGCAATTTAACCCCAACAGTTTAGAGCTAGATTTTTTCCAGCTTCGGATTGCAGAAGCGTTTTTTCGACAAAACAACTTTGAACAGGCTAGATTGGAATATCAAACGTTGATTGATAAAAACCCTAGGAGTGCCTACGTTCCAAAAGCACGTTTTGCTATCGGCAATAGTTACTATATGGAAGGCAAATACGATATTGCGATTGAAGCCTTTAAACAGCTAGCCAGGGCTCACTCCAGAAGTGAGCATGAACTAGAAGCTGAGTTTTTAATGGCGCAATGTTTGGAGCAGACCAACAAGCTGAAAGAGGCCATGCAAGTGTATGAAAACCTCAAACAAACGTACACCAACCCGAAAGTTGTTGAGTTTCGGTTGGCCGAGCTAAAAAAGAGATTAAAAAAAGAGGGAAAATGATAAAGCCGGACGCCAAAAAGTTACGTGTCGCGATTATGATGGGAAATGCAGTTATGACAAAGGCGCTCATGATATCGGCCGGTTGGTATTTTGGAAGTAAACTGGACAAAAAGTATGGAACGGGACCTTATGGGATGATTTTTCTGGTGGTTTTAGCTATGGGTTTAGGGGTCTGGTACATTCTTAGAACTGCAAAAAAGCTAAACTTAACCGAGTAATAGTTTTTAGAGTGGGGTTGATAGTCGTCGATCAACCTGGGATTTTGGGTTGATAAGGCAGGATCACCGTAGGCACTAGTCAAATCAATCCTTTGATTGAATCTTTATTGAAATATCAAAATATTAGGGGTATTACAGGCTGTTTAAAGTTGGAGTTAGAAAAACATGCAAAGTCATGGTTCTGCACATCATGGTCCTGAAAGCTGGTTAACCAAGCTTCCCTTTCTACCACATGACCGCGCTTGGGAAAGCGTTAATGGCGCAATCTTAGTGTTTGGCTTTATCTTTGTTGTTTCGGTTTTGTTCAACAAAGCGATAAAGGGAAAAATTCAAGAAAACGTCGTTCCAAGAGCCAAATTTGGACTTTTTGCTGTTGTGGACCTTATGGTAGAAGGGCTTTATAACTTGATAGTTGGCATTGTGGGCCATCACTACGGGGCCGAAGCCTTTCCCTATATTGCTACAGTATTTATATACGTTCTTTTAAATAACTTATTAGGATTGCTGCCTCTATCAGCTTCTCCTAGTTCGTCCTTTCCCATAGCTTTCGCGTTGGGTTTGTCTAGTTTTATTTTTTACAATTGGATGGGAGTGAAAGCTAACGGAGTTTTGGGTTATGGTAAGCATTTTCTGATGGGGTTGGGGGTTTTTGGGGTTCCTATAGCGGCTTTTGAATTGGTATCTCATGTGATTCGCCCTTTTACTTTGGGGCTTCGTCTTAGAACCAACATGCATATTGATCATATGTTGGCTGGAGCTTTTGCGGACCTATGTAAGTGGATTGTTCCAGTTCCGTTGTTGCTTTTTGGGGTTGTGGTCTGTACGATACAGGCCTTTCTTTTTGCAGTTTTGACAGCTGTTTATGTACAGATGGCAACGGAACACGAAGAATAATTTTTTTAGGAGGTAAGGAATGAAGTTAATCAGTATGTCTAAGTTGGCGTTAATCGGAATGTTCATCTCCTCAGCAAGCGTATTTGCGGAAGAGGGTGCTCATGCAGCAACAAGTGGATCTTTTGGTCCCGTTGCAGTAGGTCTTGCAATGGCTTTGGCCGTTATCGGAGCTGCTACTGCTCAAGGTAAAATTGGGTCAGCATTCATGGATGGTGTTTCCAGAAATCCAGGAGCACAAAAATCCATGTTCGTTCCTTTGATTCTTTCTTTAGTGTTTGTTGAAACACTAGTGCTATTTACCTTCCTAGTAGCGCAAAGCTTGCTCGGAAAATTCTAAACCAAATAAGTAACAATTTGGTTTTAAAAAGAGTTTAAAAACCATCTGGATCTAGTGATTCAGATGGTTTTTTTCCTTTTAAATAGGCGATAGGGATTACTGGTTTAGAACCGACTTTAGATAGTGGCCAGTAAAAGAATTTTCAACCTTCAATAGCCCTTCCGGGACACCCTGAAATAAAACGTCTCCACCTGCTTTGCCACCCCCAACACCAAGATCAATAAGGTGGTCGGCTTGTTTAATAACATCTAAATTATGCTCGATAACAACAACAGTATTTCCGTGGTCGACTAAGGTTTGAAGGATCTGTAGTAGCTTTCTAACATCTTCAAAGTGTAATCCTGTCGTAGGTTCATCTAGGATATAAATAGTTCGCCCGGTTGCTCTCTTGTTAAGTTCTTTAGCAAGTTTAATTCTCTGAGCCTCTCCCCCTGAGAGTGTGACAGCATTTTGGCCCACCTGTAGATATCCTAAGCCAACATCGAGCAGTGTTGTCAGTTTTGCTTTAATTTGAGGAACGCGTTCAAAGAAAAGAGCAGCCTGTTCTACTGTCATACTCAAAACATCGGCTATACTTTTGCCCCGATAATGAACATCCAAAGTTTCTCGGTTATATCTTGCCCCACGACAAATCTCGCACTGAACATAAACATCGGGAAGGAAATTCATGCTGATTTTTAGATTGCCATCTCCGCTGCAAGAGGAACACCGCCCCCCTTCAACATTAAAGGAAAATCGACCGGCGGTATATCCGCGGACTTTGGCTTCGGGAAGACCGGAAAAAAGAGCCCGGATGTCTGTGAAAAGGCCTGTGTAAGTTGCTGGATTCGATCTAGGCGTTCTGCCAATCGGACTCTGATCGACATAGATAACTTTGTCTAGGAACTCTATTCCTTCAATACCAACTAAGTGGTGAAGTGCTTGAGTCCTTCCGGAGAACTTTAATTGCAAGGCTTCCAATAGGGTATCGATAACCAATGTGCTTTTTCCCGAACCAGAAACGCCCGTAACACAGGTTAAAGTTCCTAAGGGAATGTCTACGTTAATGTTTTTAAGGTTGTTTTGTTTGGCCCCAATAATCTTTAAATATCTGTCATCATATGCAGACCTTCTTGTGTGCGGAATTTCAATCCTCATTTTTCTAGAAAAATATTGTGCCGTTAGCCCCGTCTTTTCATTCTTTAAGTCCTTTGGGCTGCCACTAAAAAGGATTTCACCCCCATGCTCTCCAGCACCAGGGCCCATGTCGACAACGAAATCGGCTCTTTGAATGGTCTCTTCATCATGTTCCACAACTAAAACAGAGTTCCCTTGGTCACGGAGAGCCTCAAGAGTTTTAATGAGTTTGTCATTGTCTTTCTGATGCAGACCAATGCTGGGTTCATCCAATACATACAAAACCCCAACCAGGTTAGATCCGATTTGAGTTGCTAAGCGAATCCGCTGGGATTCTCCTCCGGATAGCGTCGTGGCCGACCGGGATAAAGATAAATAAGACAAACCAACGTTAATTAAAAAATTCAACCGGGCGCTAATTTCTTTAAGAATGGGTTCGGCAATGACTAAATGGTGGTTTGGAAACGAGAGTTGTTGAACAAAACTTAATGTCTCCAAAACTGGCAACTGAGAAACTTCGGCGATGTTTTTGCCACCAACTAGAACTGACAAGCTTTCTTTTTTGAGCCGTGAACCCTGACAGGTTATACAATCTCGAAAAGTGATGTACTGCCCAAGTTCTGATTCTTCGATTGAGGAGCCTGTTTCTTCTAAGCGCTCTTTTAGAGTCGGAATCACTCCTTCGAATTTTTGTTTGAAGGCATGGGTGGAGCCCCATCCTTTGGCTCTAAACTCTATTTCTTCCGAACCCGACCCGTAAAAAATTAAATTTTGAGCGGCTTCCGGTATGTTTCTAAAGGGGTCGGTTAAGCTAAACGAATACTTTTCTGAAAGGGGTTGAAAGACTTTCTCTAACCAGGATTTTGATTTTTCTGCCCAGGGTAATATGGCTCCTTGCATGATGGATAAGTTCCCATTCGGCACGATTAGAGCTGGATCAAATGTCGGTAAAGAACCAAGGCCATTGCAATTGGAACATGAGCCGTGGGTGCTGTTAAAAGAAAAGCTTCTGGGTTCTACTTCCGGAAAGCTGGTCCCGCAATCTGCACATCCGTACCGGGTTGAAAAGAATCGGCTTGAGGGCTTGTCGTCAAACAAGCGAATTTCGATAAGCCCGTTAGAAAGCTTGTTAGCTATTTCTAAAGCCTCCATCAAGCGACTTTCAATCCCTGTCTTTAGAACCAACCGATCAATGTAAATGGAGATATCGTGTTTAAAGGTTTTCTTTAGTTTGATTGGCGCAGAAAGGGAGACCTCCTCACCGTCGATTTCCGCCCGGACAAATCCCTGACCGCGGATATCGGCAAGTTCTTTTTGAAACTCCCCCTTTTTTCCTCGTGCGATTGGAGCCAAAATCGCAAATTTGGTGGAAGGGACTCCTCCCATGATCTGCTCTCTTATTTGATCGAGAGTTTGGCTTTGGATCGGTTTGTGACAAACGTAGCAATGAGGAGTGCCGGTTCGCGCGTATAACAAACGAAGAAAATCATAGATCTCAGTTATCGTCCCAACAGTGGACCGAGGATTTCTAGAAACATTTTTTTGTTCTATCGATATCGCAGGGGAGAGACCCTCGATACTGTCGACTTCTGGCTTTTTCATTTGCTCCATAAATTGGCGAGCATAAGCAGAAAGAGACTCTAAATATCGTCTTTGCCCTTCTGCATAAATGGTGTCAAAAGCCAAAGAGGATTTTCCGGAGCCACTAAGGCCAGTGATAACGACAAGTTTGTTTCGAGGAATGTTAATAGAGACATTTTTTAAATTGTGCTCTCTGGCACCTTTGATGATGATCTCTTTACTTCCCATAACAATGCTATACGAGCTCTTTAAGCAAGGAGCTCACAGTGTTCTCTAACTTGGAGCGAATCTCATTTAGTCTGTCTTGTGAGGATGCCTCGAACCGCAATACCAAAACAGGTTGGGTGTTTGAGGCGCGAACCAAACCCCACCCATCGCCAAACTCAACTCGAGCTCCGTCGATAGCGTTAACTTTAAGGCCCTGAGACTGAAATTGTTTTAAGGCTCGTTCAACAACCGTAAATTTAATTTCATCAGGACAATCTTTTCTGATTTCCGGTGTGGAAAAAGATACGGGGAGGTCGGTAATTAGCTCAGCAGTGGTCTTTTTGTTGATCGCTAAAATCTCTAGCAACCTAGCAGCAGCATAGATCGCATCGTCAAAACCATAGTACCGATCATTAAAAAAGATATGTCCTGACATTTCTCCAGCTAATAAAGCCCCCTCCTCTTTCATTTTTGCTTTGATAAGGCTGTGGCCGGTTTTCCAAAGAATGGGCTTTCCCCCATGAAGAGCAATATCATTGAACAAACGATGAGAAGCTTTAACCTCAGAAATAATAGTTGCCCCAGAGTTTTCTTTCAGAATTTCTCTTGCATAAACCACTAAAAGCTCATCGCCATAGATGGGTTTTCCCGAGGGATCGACAACACCGATACGATCGGCATCCCCGTCAAAACCAATTCCGACGACGGCGTTAGTTTGCTTAACCTTTTCTGCTAAGAACGAGAGATTTTCGATTACTGTAGGGTCAGGGTGGTGGTTTGGGAAGCGCCCATCAAGATCAGAAAACAACTCTACAACTTCACATCCGAGCTTTCGAAAGATTTCGGGCCCGATCATTCCACCCATGCCATTCCCACTGTCGACGCAAACCTTCAAATTGAGAGGATGTTTTATGTTCTTGAGAATCATTGAAGTATAGAGAGGCTTGATATCTTTTTCACTCAATGTGCCCTTACCGGATTCATACGAATCTTTTTGGACAATTTGTTTGAGGTATTGAATTTCTTCTCCATGAATCGTTGTTTTGCCAACGCAAATTTTAAAGCCATTGTGCTCGGGCGGATTATGGCTTCCAGTGATCATGATGCCGCCGTCACTGTTTAATTCAAAGACCGAAAAATACAAAAGGGGTGTCGGCACAAGGCCGATATCAATAACATTAATGCCAGTAGCAAGGAGACCATCGATTAGTGATTGTCGAATTCTGTCTGAGCTGATCCGGCAATCTCTACCCACAGTCAGAGTTTTCCCCCCCTTGCGTTTGACATAACTACCTATAGCCCTCCCCAACTTGGAGACAACGTTATGAGGCAAATCTCTATCTGCAACGCCTCGGATATCGTATTCTCGAAAAATTTTTTCA
>Ga0194131_10001432_pt1 | contig 40826 bp, 35 predicted proteins | sample TA2KigO120mmetaG_FD_148631 | JGI IMG/M metagenome (GOLD analysis project Ga0194131, IMG submission 148631) | Freshwater microbial communities from Lake Tanganyika, Tanzania - TA2015053 Kigoma Offshore 120m | ecosystem: Environmental > Aquatic > Freshwater > Lake | place: Tanzania: Lake...
GCCACGGCGCGGGCCTGGCTCATCGGCGTCGGCGGCGGGATGGGGCCGGGCACCTGCATCGAGGGTTGCGGCGAGGCGGCGGCGCGCGGCGGGCCCAGGTGCTCCGGCACCAGCGTGGTGGTCACGTAGGTGGTTGGCGACTGCACGATCGTCGAGGCTTCCGACGGGCCGTGCATCGCGGCGATGGCAAGGTCGGCGGCGGTGTCCCGGGGCACGGTGGCCTCGGTGTGCGAGTTGTCGGGCGAGACCTGGGTGGGGCGAGGGTCCATCGCCGCGTCGTCGAGGCCCGATTGGCCCCCGCTGCTCGCCCGCATCCGCGCCTGCCGCTCCAGCTGGGCAGCGCTGGTGATGAGCGTGCGCTCCTCGGTGCTGAGGTTGGGCCCGTGGGCAGCGGTTTCCTTGGCCGTCGTCTCGGGCCGGCGGATGAGGATCGGGTTCCCGCACTTCCGGCACGTGGCCTTGTTCACCTCTCGGGTGAGCTTGGAGTCGGGGATCTTGTAGGATGCACCGCAGTTATCGCAGACGACGCGCATGATTTTCGACCCGGGCGAAAAAGAACGGACGAACCTACGGGGATCCGCCTGATTTGTCAATCGTCGGGGGACACGATGGATACGCTCCAGGCGTCCTCGTCGCGAACTTCCACGACCTCGGGCGGCTGGGCGAGCACGATCGCGGCGGCGGTGCTGCCGCCCACCACGCCCACCAGCGCCGTCCAGAACCACCAGCGCGAGGTGACGGGGTGGTCGTCGTAGCGCATGGAGCCGCTCTCCTTGATGCGCACCGGGCGCGAGAAGGTCGGCGGTGCCTCGCGCGCGGACGCGGTGGCGACCGTGGGCGTGGCCTCGTCTTCCGACCCGGGCTCCTCTTCCTCTTCCGCCCGGGTCGCGATCGATCCTGGCCCCGCGAGGTCGGCGAGCTGCCCGGCCATGATGCCCCAGGCCTCTTCCATCGAGTCGATGGGCACGCCCACCCGGTCGCTCACCTCGCGCTCGGTGCCGTCGGCCCCGAAGCTGCGCAGGCGCACGAGGCCGGTCTCATCGACCACGCCCACCACCAGCAGGTCGGGCCCGGCCACCCGGAAGAGATCGTCCAGCACGTCGCCCTCGGGCGGTGACCAGGCCTCCCGCGCGAGCCCCAGCTCCACCTCGGCGAGCATCTTGGTGGGTACCGGCCCCGCCGTCCCGCGCGTGCGGGTGTACCCGGGCCACAAGGCTGCCACCTGCTCGAGCTCGGCGCGCCCTTCCAGCACCCGCCCCTCGCGGAGGAGGCACTGGGCCAGGATCCAGTGGACGTCGGCCACCTCGCCGCGCCGCGTCCACTCCGATCTCGCGATGCCGTGCAGCCGCAGCCCCTCGGTGAGCGCGGGTATGGCCAACTCGGTGTCGGCAGCCTCCCAGGCCTTGCGCCCCGCCGCGTAGCGCTCGCGCGCCTTGCGCAGCTCCGTGTCGTGGCCGTCGAGCAACAGGTCGGAAAGGGCCGTGGACGTGGGCACCGCCACCGAGCCCTCGTCGGCGAGGGCGTCGCGCAGGGCCTCCGTCGCGTCGTCGGCCACGCTCGCATCCACGCCTCGCCCGTCGAGGGGCAAGAGCGCCACGGAGGCGGCGAGGGCGGGAGCGAGGCCGAGGAGCATCTAGGAGTGAACGCCGTGAGGGCGGGAAGCTTACAACAACGGCGAGCCCCGGCCTACTTCCCCACCGAGTCGTCGCTGTCGGGCGGCTCGACCGCCTCGGCTGCCTCGTCGTCGCCCGCCTCGCCCACGCGGGCCACGCCGACGATCGACTCGTCGCCGTCGAGGCGCATCAGCCGAACGCCCTTGGTGTTGCGGCCGACGATGCGCACGTCGCTCACCTTCATGCGGATGGCGCGGCCGGTGTCGGTGATGAGGAACACCTGCTCGCTGTCGCCCACGATGAGGTTGCCCACCACGTGGCCGTTGCGCTCGTCGGTGACGATGTCGATGACCCCCTTACCGGCACGGTTCTGGCAGGGGTAGAGGCCCTCGTCGTCGCCGGTGCGCCCCCCGGTGCCGAGCGGGGTGCGCTTCCCGTAGCCGCGCTCGGTGACGGTGAGGACGAAACAACTGCTGGTGTCGGGCGGGCACGCCGCGAAGTCGACCACGCTGTCGCCGTCTTCCAGCCTGATGGCTCGGACCCCGCGCGCCGCGCGCCCGAGGGGACGCAGGCTCGACTCCGGGTCTTCCGCGTTGTCGATGCGGAAACGAATCGACATGCCGTCGGCCGTGGCGAACAGGAGCTGGCTGTCGCCGCTGGCATGCACCACGCCGAGGAGGCTGTCGCCCTCGGCCACGTCGACGGCGATGATGCCGTTGCTGCGCACGTTGTCGTAGGCGGCGAGCTCGGTGCGCTTCACGAGGCCGTTCTTGCTGGCGAAGATGAGATCTCCGCCCTCGTCGAAGTCGCGAATCGGGAGCAACGTCGCGACACGCTCGCCCTCGGCGAAGGGGATGAGGTTCTGGATGGGCTTGCCGCGCGCGTTGGCGGCGGCCTCGGGGAGATCGATCACCCCGACGTCGAACACGCGGCCGGTGTTGGTGAACACCAGCAGGCGCCCGTGGGTGTTGGCCACGAGCACGTCTTTCACGAAGTCGCCCTCGCGCGCGTTCATGCCGGTCTTTCCCATGCCGCCGCGCCGCTGGGTGCGGTACTCCGACAGCGGCGTGCGCTTGACGTACTGCTCGTGCGAGAGGGTGACGATCTGGTCTTCCTCGGCCACGAGATCGAGACGGTTGAGGTCGGAGGCCGCTTCCTCGATGGTGGTGCGGCGGGCGTCGCCGAAGCGTCGCTTCACCTCCAGGAGCTCGGCGCGGATCACGCCCCACAGCTTCTGCTCGTCGTCGAGCAAGGACTGCAGGTACTCCACCTGCCGCATCAGCTCGGCGTACTCCTCCTCCAGCTTGTCGCGCTCCAACCCGGTGAGCTTGGCCAGGCGCATGTCGAGGATGGCCTGCGCCTGGATGTCGCTCAGCCCGAAGGTGGACATGAGCCCGTCGCGCGCGTCCTCCGTGGTACGGCTGGCGCGGATGAGCGCGATCACCGCGTCGATGTGGTCGAGCGCGATGCGCAGGCCCTCGAGGATGTGGGCCCGCTCGCGCGCCTTCCGGAGGTCGTAGCGAGTGCGCCGCACCGTGACCTCGCGGCGGTGCGACAGGAAGAGCTGGAGCATGTCGCGTAGCGGCAACACGCGCGGCCGCTGCTGGACGATCGCCAGCATGATGATGCCGAAGGTCGTCTGGAGCTGGGTGTGCTTGTAGAGGTGGTTGACCACCAGGTCGCGGATCGCGTCGCGCTTGAGCTCGATCACCACCCGCGTGCCCTCGCGGCTGGTCTCGTCTCTCAGGCCGTGGATGCCCTCGAGCCGCTTCTCGCGCACCAGCTCGGCGATGTGCTCCTGGAACCGCGCCTTGTTCACCTGGTAGGGCAGCTCGGTGACGATGATCGCCTCGCGGCCATCGATGTCTTCGTACTCCACCCGCCCGCGGATGGTGAGGCTGCCGCGACCCGTTTCATAGGCGTCGCGGATGCCGGCGCGCCCGCAGATGATGCCGTGGGTGGGGAAGTCGGGCCCGAGCACGTGGGCCATGAGCTGCATCGAGGTGATGTCGGGGTTGTCGATCATCGCCACGCAGCCGTCGGTCACCTCGCCGAGGTTGTGCGGCGGGATCTTGGTGGCCATGCCCACGGCGATCCCCTCGCTGCCGTTGACGAGCAGGTGGGGGAAGGCGGCGGGGAGCACGTCGGGCTCCTCGTGGCTGCCGTCGAAGTTCGGGCCGAAGTCGACCGTTTCCTTGTCGATGTCGGCCAGCAGCTCCTCGGCCAGCGCCGTCATGCGGCACTCGGTGTAGCGGTAGGCGGCGGCGTTGTCGCCGTCGACGCTGCCGAAGTTGCCCTGACCGTCCACCAGCAGGTAGCGGAGGTTCCAGGGCTGGGCCATGCGCACGAGCGCGTCGTAGACGGCGTTGTCGCCGTGGGGATGGTACTTCTTGAGCACCTCGCCGACCACGCCGGCACACTTGCTGTAGCGACGGTTGCTGAGCAGGCCCTCGCGGAACATCGCGTAGAGGATGCGGCGGTGTACCGGCTTGAGCCCGTCCCGCACGTCGGGGAGGGCGCGGCCGATGATGACCGACATGGAATAGTCAAGGTACGATGAGCGCATCTCGTCTTCGATCTGCACCTTGACGAGATTGCGGGCGATGGGGTCCATCTGGCGGGGTCCGGAAGCCCGCGGGTCTAACCCGCCGTGAACGGCGGGGCGGCTCGCGCGCAGCTACTGGCTACCCATGAAGCCTCTCCACGCCGCGCTGGTGTTTGCGGGCGTCGGTGCCGCTCTCGTCGCGGGCGACGAGCTCGTGCGCTCGCTCAGCGCCTTCCCCGCGTCCACGGCGGCGCCCTCGGGCCGGTGGCCTGGCTCGTGGCTCGCGACGCGAACCGGCCCCACCCGGCCTTCATCGCCGGCTGGGTGTCGATCGCGCGTTCACCGGCGTGGACCCCGAGACTCGGGTGCCCTTGTCGGCCGACGAGCGCCTGCGGTGGTGGGCCTTCGACCCGCGCCGGTTCCAGTGGCGCCCCCTCTGGACCGTGCCCTGAGCACGGGCGCGGTGCCGGGGATAGCCCCCGGCGATGCTCCTCCTCCCCTTCCTCCTCGCCTGCGTCCCGAAGAAGGACTTCGACGCCCTCGCCGCCGAGCTGGCCAGCGAGAAGGCCGCCCACGCCGACACCACCGCGAAGAAGCAGGGCGTGGAGGCCGAGCTTGCGGCCGAGCTTGAGAAGCTCGCCGCCCTCCGCGAGAAAGAAGCGCAGCTCTCATCCGACATCGAGGCAGCGCGCAAGACCCTCGACGGCGAACGTTCCGCGTGGATCGAGGAGAAGGCGGCGTTGATGGGCGACCGCGCCCGCCTGAAATCGAGCGTGGCCGAGATGGAGGGGGCCTTGCGCGAGGCCGCCGAGCGGCGCGCGCAGGCCGAGGCGCGGGTGGCCCAGTTCCGCGAGCTCTTGCAGAAGTTCCAGAAGCTCATCGATGCCGGGCAGCTCCGGGTGAAGATCGTCGACGGGCGCATGGTGGTGGAGCTGGCCACCGACATCCTGTTTGCCAGCGGCAAGGCGGATCTCTCCGAGGCGGGGAAGACCTCGCTGGCCCAGGTGGGGGCGGTGCTCGCGAGCCTGTCGGAGCGCAGCTTCCAGGTGGAGGGCCACACCGACAACGTGCCGATTCAAACCGACAAGTTCCCCTCGAACTGGGAGCTGGCCAGCGCCCGGGCGATCGTGGTGGTCAAGACCCTGGTGGCCGCCGGCGTGCCCGCCAGCCGCGTGAGCGCCGCCAGCTACGCCGACACCCGCCCCGTGGCCGACAACGCCAGCGTGGACGGCCGCGCCAGCAACCGGCGCATCGAGATCGTGATGGTGCCCGACCTGTCGCAGTTGCCGGGGTTCGAGGAGCTCAAAGCCGTCTCGAAGTAGCCAGCGGGTTGACTCTTCCCGCGCCGGTGCCTACCCGCTCGCGCCGGAGATCCCCACATGGCCGACACCCTGCCCTTTCAAGCCGAGGTCAAGCAGCTCCTCGACCTCGTGGTCCACAGCCTCTACTCCGACCGCGAGATTTTCCTCCGCGAGCTGGTGTCCAACGCGTCGGACGCCATCGACCGCGCGCGCATCCTCGGGCTCACGCGCAACGATCTCGTGGTGGCCGAGGGCGAGCCCGCCATCGAGATCGAGGTCGACCGCGACCGCGGCGTGCTCGTGGTGCGCGACAACGGCATCGGCATGACCCGCGAGCAGGCGGTGGAGCACCTCGGGACCATCGCCCGATCCGGCACCAGGGCCTTCGCCCAGTCGCTCAAGGAGAAGGGCGACAGCGCCGACGGGCTGATCGGCCAGTTCGGCGTGGGCTTCTACGCGAGCTTCATGGTGGCCTCGCGCGTGGAGGTCCACACGCGCTCGGCGGAGCCCGGCGCCGAGCCGGTGATCTGGACCAGCGACGGCGGTGGCGAGTTCTCGGTGGAGCCCGGCAGCCGCGCCACCCGGGGGACGGCGGTGACGCTACACCTGCGCTCCGACTGTCACGAGTACCTCGACGGCTGGAAGATCAAGGACATCGTCAAGAAGCACAGCGGCTTCGTCGCCTACCCCGTCAAGTTCGACGGGGAGCAGCTCAACGAGCCGCAGGCCCTGTGGATGCGCAGCCCGAGCGAGGTGAGCGACGACGACTACAAGGCCTTCTACAAGCAAGGTCTCGGCGAGTGGGACGAGCCCTCGAGTTGGGTACACTTCCGCGCCGAGGCGCCGCTCGAGTACCAGGCGGTGCTCTTCTTCCCCTCGCGCAAGCCCTACGATCTCGACTACCCCGATGGCAAGCGCGGGGTGCGGCTCTACCAGCGCCGGGTGCTCATCGCCGAGGCGAGCGACCAGTTCTTGCCTCGGTACCTGCGCTTCGTGAAGGGGGTGATCGACGCGCCGGAGGTGTCGCTCAACGTGTCGCGCGAGATCCTGCAGAACACCCCGGTGCTTCGCTCCATCAAGAACCAGGTGGTCAAGCGGGTGCTGCGTCGCCTGCGCGAGATCGCGCGGGAAGACGTGGCCACCTACACGCCGTTCTGGGAGGCCTTCGGCGGCACGCTGAAGGAAGGCGTGGCCGAGGACCGCGACAACCACGACAACCTCGTGCCGCTCTTGCGTTTCCGCACCACGGCCGGCGAGGACTGGCGCGAGCTGGCGCAGGTCAAGGCCGACATGAAGGACGGCCAGAAGGAGATCGGCTACCTCACCGGCCTCGACCTTGGCCGCCTGCGCAACTCGCCCCAGCTCGAGCGCTGGAAGAAGAAGGGATGGGAGGTGCTGTTGCTCTCCGACCCGGTGGACGAGTGGGTGGTGATGAACCTCAACGAGTTCGACGGCGTCAAGCTCGTGAGCGTGGCCCAGGGCGACGTGGAGGCCGACGACGACCCCATCGCCGAGGAGGCCCGCAAGCAGGCCGAGCCCTTCACCGCGTGGGCCAGGGAGCTGCTCGGCGAGCTCGTGGCCGGCGTGCGCCCCAGCAAGCGCCTCACCGACAGCCCCGCCGTGCTGGTGGACGAGGGCAACGTGAGCGCCAACCTCGAGCGCATCCTCCGCGCCGCCCGGCAGGACGGCCCGAAGGCGCGGCGGGTGCTGGAGGTCAACCCCGAGCACGCGCTGGTGAAGAAGCTGGTGGCGATGCACGCGGCCGGCGACACCGCTGGCGCCGAGCCCCTCGCGCGCCTGCTCTACGACTACGCCCAGCTCGCCGAGGGGCACGTCGACGACGTGTCGGGGCTCTCGCAGCGGCTCTCCGCGTTGATGTTGCGGGTGGCGGGGGGCTGAGCGCCGCGTAGCGCCTCACCGGGAAACGGGTGAAAGGGCCGGCCCGGAGACGTCATGCGCATCGGAGTCGTGCGGGAAACGCGTGCCGACGAGCGGCGGGTCGCCGCCACGCCCGAGACCGCCAAGAAGCTGATCGGCAGGGGCCACGAGATCCTCGTCGAGAACGGGGCAGGTTCGGCCTGCTCGATCCCCGACGCCGAGTTCGCGGCCGCCGGGGCGAGGGTGGTTTCCTCGGCCGAGGCCTGGGGCGCCGAGATGGTGCTGAAGGTGCAGAAGCCCACCGCCGAGGAGGCGGCCGCCCTGCGCGAGGGCGCGGTCGTCGTGAGCTTCGTCTACCCGGGCGGCGACGATGAACTCGCGGCCGTGCTGCGCGCGAAGAAGGCCACCGTGTTCGCGATGGAGGCCGTCCCGCGCATCAGCCGCGCCCAGACGATGGACGCGCTCTCCTCGATGGCCAACATCGCCGGCTACCGCGCGGTGATCGAGGCGAGCTACATCTTCCCGCGGTACCTGCCCCTGCTGATGACCGCCGCCGGGCGGGTGCCCCCGGCGCAGGTGCTGGTTGTCGGCGCCGGCGTGGCCGGCCTATCCGCCATCGCGACCGCGAAACGCCTGGGCGCGGTGGTGAAGGCCTTCGACACCCGCCCCGCCGTGAAAGACCAGGTGAAGTCGGTGGGCGGCGAGTTCCTCCAGCTCGACGCCACGCAGGCCGACGCCGAGGACAAGGGCGGCTACGCCCGCGCCGCGAGCGAGGAGATGCTCGGCAAGATCCGCGCGCTGCTTCACGACGCGGCCGTGCAGAGCGACATTGTCATCACCACCGCGCTCGTGGGTGGGCGCACCGCGCCGCGGCTCATCGAGGCGCACACGGTGGAGCAGATGAAACCCGGCAGCGTGGTGGTCGACCTCGCGGTGGAGGGCGGCGGTAACGTGGCGTGTACGCGGCGCGGCGAGGCGGTGGAGGTCAACGGCACCACCGTCATCGGCTACACCAACCTCGCCGGGCGCATGCCCTTCGATGCCTCGCGGCTCTATGCCCGCAACATCCTCAACCTCCTCGTGCACATGCACGGCAAGGAGGGCTTCAACATCGACCTCGCCGACGAGATCACCGGCCCCGTGAGCATCATGCACGCGGGCGAGGGGCGCGTCGACGCCTGGAAGGGAGCCAACTGATGGAAGCCTTTGTCCAGCACATCACCGTGTTCGTGCTCGCCTGCTTCGTGGGCTACCAGGTGGTGTGGAAGGTCACCCCGGCCTTGCACACGCCGCTGATGAGCGTCACCAACGCCATCAGCGGCATCATCGTGGTGGGTGCGATGTTGTCGCTCTCGCCCGAGCTCAGCTCGGCGCAGACCATCCTCGCGACGGTCGCCATCTTCGTGGCCAGCATCAACGTGGCGGGCGGATTTCTCGTCACTCAGCGCATGCTCGGCATGTTCAGGAAGAAGTGATGGTTGAGCTTGCTTATCTTGCCGCCGCCGTGTGTTTCGTGCTCTCGCTCGGCGGGCTGAGCGGGCCGTCCACGGCGCGCCGCGGCAACACGCTGGGCATCGTCGGCATGGCGATCGCGCTGGTCGCCACGCTGCCGGCCACCCAAAGCCTCGCCGCCTTCGCGGGCGCGCTGGTCGCGGGCGGCATCATCGGCGCGGTGCTCGCCAGGCGCGTGGCGATGACGGCGATGCCCGAACTGGTGGCCATCCTCCACAGCTTCGTGGGTCTCGCCGCCGTGCTCGTGGGCGTGGCCGGCTACCTCGCCCATCCCCACGGCGCGCTCGACGCGCTGCGGGTGATTCACCTCGTGGAGTGTTTCCTCGGCGTGATCATCGGCTCGCTCACCTTCACCGGGTCGGTCATCGCCTTCGGCAAGCTCAAGGAGCTGATCAGGAGCAGGCCGCTGGTGTTCCCTTTCCGGCACGGGGTCAACGCGCTCCTGGCGTTACTGACACTCGCATGCCTCGGTTGGTTCGTGGTGGCCCAGGCCGGGCTGCCGCTCTACGTGGCGATGGTCCTCTTCGGCCTTCTCGGCGTGCTCCTCGTCATGGGTATCGGGGGCGCCGACATGCCGGTTGTGGTGTCGATGCTCAACAGCTACTCGGGCTGGGCGGCGTCGGCCACGGGCTTCTTGCTCGGCAACGACCTGCTCATCATCGTGGGCGCGCTGGTGGGCAGCTCGGGCGCGATCCTCAGCTACATCATGTGCAAGGCGATGAACCGCAGCTTCGTGTCGGTGATCCTCGGCGGTTTCGGCGCCGAGGCCAGCGGCCCCGACGATCGCGCCGAGGCCTTCTCGAAGAAGGGTGTCAACCGGGCCGGCCCGGAGGACGTGGCCGAGATGCTCAAGTCGGCGCGCAGTGTCATCATCGTCCCCGGCTACGGCATGGCGGTGGCCCAGGCGCAGCACGCGGTCCGCGAGATGACAGAGTTGATGCAGAAGAACGGGACGACGGTGCGCTTCGCCATCCACCCGGTGGCCGGGCGCCTGCCCGGTCACATGAACGTGCTGCTGGCCGAGGCCAACATTCCCTACCCCATCGTGCTGGAGATGGACGAGATCAATCCCGACATGGTGGAGACGGACATCGTGCTGGTGCTCGGGGCCAACGACATCGTCAATCCCGACGCGTTGGAAAACCCCAAGTCCGCGCTGGCCGGCATGCCGGTCTTGGAAGTGTGGAAGGCGCAGACGGTGGTCACGGTGAAACGCTCCCTCAACCCCGGATTCGCGGGTATCGACAACCCCTTGTACTACCGCGACAACACCCTGATGTTGTTTGGCGACGCGCGCAAGATGGTCGACTCGCTGGTGGCGCAGCTCAAGGGGACAGTCAGCCACTAGCCTGCGTGCTCTCCGCGCCCTCGTGGATGGCGTCGAGTTCCAGCAGAGCCGCGACCCCGGCCAGGCTGATTCGCCGGCGGGCATCGTCTCAACCAATGCACGCCCCTAGCCCTCGCCGGTGATCCCCCCACGTCGCATCAGCGACTCGCGTACCTTCACCATCGCGATGGAATCGCGCGCGCAGTAGGCGAGGAGCTGCGTAGTCAGCCTCTCCCGCTCCTCGCGACTGGTACTACTGTCGATCATTTGCAGCCAGGCGCTCGCGGCGGAGAAGCCATCCTGGATCTCCAGGTCGCCGTAGCCCAGGTCGGGACAGGCGGCGACGAGCACCGACTTCATGCTGAAGCTGCCGCGAAGCGCGGGGTGGTAGTAATGATCGCGCAGGATGGGCTGGAAGTCGACGATGCGGTCGTGCACCTGGCCGAGGTCGGCCCACATCTCGGGGAAACGCGCGGCGAGCTGGCGCACGATGCTAGCCTCGAAGGCGCCATACACGAGGATGCTCCCCTCGCTGCCACACGCCGCCACGAGCGAACGCGCGAAGGCGGGGCGGGGATCGGTGTCGTCGCGATGGAGGAACTCGGCGTGTGACAGTTTCCCGCTCGGCTCGAGCGTGTGGATCGACCACTGGGTGGGGATCTGCTCGAAAGGCCGCGACCCGGGCCACCGGGGGACGGCCGGATTGCAAGCCTCGAAATCCATGAAGCGCAGTGGCCAGGCAAGGCGCCCGAGCGCGGGGGCGAGGCCCTGCCCCACGTACTCCTTGCCCTCGCTGATCGCCCAGGCCGCGTGCTTCTGCGTGGGGTTCATCCGGACCTCGCTGGGGATCTTCCGGATGTCCGAGATGCCGCGCGCGAGCAACTCCTGCAGGAGCCGCCCGCCCCCGGGCAAGAGTTGCACGCTGTAGGGGCCGGGCGCCGGAATGCACTGGTGCTGGAAGGGGCAGGCACGTGGGGCGTTGCACTGGCTCCCGGGCAAGACGTCGGGCTCGGCGTCTGCGGCCGCCGCGCGCAAGAGGCGCTCGTGGTCCTCGGCGAAGTCGACGGGTTCGACCACGCTCGACGCGAAGAGCTGCGCCGGATCGACCGGGCCGTGGCCGCGGGTGTACTCGCGGTCGAGGTGCAGCAGCCGTAGACCGGTGACGGCCACGCCGGCCCCCGCGGCCACCCAACCCACGGCGGCGACGTCGAGTTCCTGGGCGCTCCCAACGGTATTGGCCACCTTCGACTCCGCGACGATCCAGCCCTTGCCATCGCGCACGAGGATGCCGGCGCGCACGGCCACGCCGTCGGCCACGAAGGTGGCGTCGAACACGGCCCGCACCTCGGGGCGGGCCATCGCCTCCCGCGTGTCGCGGGCACGCTCGGCCCATGTGCCAGTCTGCGCGATGGTGACCCCGCCCGGGTACAGCGCCCGGGCCAGCGCGCGCACCTTGGCGATGTCTTCCGGGCGCGGCCCGCCCACGCCCTTGACGGGCAGCTCGATCGTGGCCGCCTGGGCGGCGGTACAGGGATGCAGGTGCAACCAGACCCTTCGCTCGCACTGGCGGGCGGCGAGGAGCTCGGATCGCGAGAACGGCGGCACGGGTAGGCGCGGTATCCCGGCCACCGGATACCGGGGTCGCCCTCCCGCGGAGACTGCTTGCCCGACCCCATTTTCGTCCTCGGCGCCCCCCGCAGCGGCACCACGCTCCTGCGGGTGATGCTGGCTGGTCACCCCCGGCTTTTCTCGCCCCCGGAGATGGTGATCGCGCCGTTTGCCACGATGGGGGAGCGGCGGAAAAAGCTCGACGAGCGCTTCTGGGAGAAGGGCGGCCTGCGGCGGGCGATCATGGAGCTTCGCGCCTGCGGGGTAGACGAGGCGAAGGCCGTGGAAGCGTCGCTGGAGGAACGCACCGTGCCCGAGGTGTACGCCTGGCTCCAGGGCCAGCTCGGCGAGCGTTTCCTCGTCGACAAGTGTCCCCACCTCTCGGCCGACCCGGCCGCCCTGTCGCGACTGGCGCGCTGGTTCCCGTCGGCCCGATGGGCATGGATCGTGCGCCACCCGGGGAGCGTGACCCGCAGCATCGAGAACATGCCGATGGCCGAGGTGATGCTCCAGGGCTACGCGCCCGACGCGCGGGACATCTGGTATTTTGCCAATCGGACGATCCAGAGTTTCCTCGAGGGGATCCCGGCTGGCCAGCAGGGGACGATTCGCTACGAGGACATGGTGGGCGACGGGCGCAAGGCGATGGAGGCGCTCTGCCGCGACATCGGCCTGGACTTCCACGAGGCCCTGCTCAGCCCCTACGAGGGCGACCGCATGCGCGAGGGACCGTCGGGCGCGCGCGCCGTGGGCGACCCCAACATGGCCGGCCGCGGCAAGGTCGACCCGGCGCTGGCGACGAGGTGGCTGGAGGGCTTCGACCCGTCCACCGTCTCGCCCGACACCCATCGCCTCGCGCGCGAACTCGGCTACGACCTGGGCGCGCTGGCCGCGCCGCCGATGGCAAGCGTCAGCTCGGCGATGGCGGCCCTGTTCGACAGTGCCCGCAAGCTCGAGTCCGACATGCGCATGCCCAGCGATCTCGACGCGGTGGAAGGGCGACGTTTCCTGTTGCGCATGCTGGCGATGAGCGTCGACCTGATGGTGGAGGAGGGCGACCCGGACCGTCCCCAGTTCCACCACGCCGAGGGGCCCACCCGCAAGATGTTCGCCGACAACCCCGACGCTGACTACTGGCGGGCCCCGGTCCGCCTGGGCGACGGCCGTCGTTACCGGGTGTCAGGAAGCGTGCCGCCGGGCACGACCTACACCGGGATCCTGTACTACCGAAAGGGCGGCGTGGTGGGCCGCTACATGCCCGACCGCGAGTTTGTGAAGGAGGGACGCTTCGAGTTGACGCTTTCCGCCGACGAGGGGGCCGACTTCCGCGGAGAGGGCGACGAGACGGCGGTGATGGTGCGCCAGTACTTCGCCAATCGCGCCGCCGAGGCGCCGATCGACCTCCACATCGAGTTTCTGGGCGACGCCTCTCCGCCCGTGCTCAACCCGCGCGACCTCGCCCGCGACCTCGAGCGCGCCCGTCGCAACCTAGAGGCGGTGTTCGCCCGCACGCTCGGCACCTGGCAGATGGCGCGGGTGGGCCTGCTCAACCGCTTCGTGCAGCTCGATGGCGCCGCGCTTTTCCCCACCCCCGACAACACCTACCTCGCTTGCTGGTACCGCTTCGGGCAAGACCAGGTGATGTTCGTCCGGGGGAAGGCGCCAGTGGCACGCTACTGGAGCTACTGCCTCTACAACGTGTGGATGGAATCCGGCGACTACCGCCACGCGCGGGTGTCGCTCAACCACGCGCAGGTGAAACTCGATGGCGACCGCTACGAGGTGTGCCTCGCCCACCGCGACCCGGGACATCCCAACTGGATCGACACCACCGGCCACCTCGCGGGCTACTTGCTCTTGCGCTGCCTCCTGCCAGGGGGCGAGATCGAGGTGCCGACGATCGAGGTGAAGTACGAGCGAGAGTCGCTCGACCGCTAACGGCGATGGGCGGCGCGCTCGACACCGCGATCGACTGTGGCACGCCCTACACCGCCGACACGGGGGAGGAGGGCGTGGGCGGCGCGGGGGGACACGATCACGGCGCGCCCGAGAACCAGCCCTACGACATCGACGACTTCGACCTGCCCGAGAACTGCGCCCAGTGTCACCCCACGCACTACGACCAGTGGCAGGGTTCGATCCATGCCTATGCCGCCACCAACCCCGTTATGTGGGTGGGGAGCCAACGCATCGGCGAACTGACGGAGTCCCCGTTCAACTGCGTGGGCTGTCACGCCCCGGCGGCCACGCGTGGCGTGCTCTTCGCGGAGCAGATCTTTCCCGAGGGCAATTGCACCTCGCCGGTGATTGCCAAGTACCGCGAGCAGTGGCTGTTCTTCTGCGCGGTGGACTACCGTACGTACCGGGGTTCGACGGAGCACTACGAGGCGCGTGCCCAGGCCGGCGACATCAGTAGGAAGTGACGAGCCACGAGCTCAGGAGCAGGTTCGCGCCCCCCCCTTCGTAGAGGTCGCCCTCCCAGAAGGCCTCGTAGTCGAAGCTGTTCGTGCCACCGATCGTCACCTCGCTGGTGATGTCGACGAGCACGTGTTCCACTTCCTTCCCGGGGCACCAGCCGTTGCGCCCGTACCACCAGGTGCCGTACTGGTTGGGGACGGTGCCGTCGTTCACCTGCTCCATGCAGCCGTAGGCGCTGCCGGCGACGGGAAACTCCACCACGTGCTCGGTGCCGTTGACGTAGAAGTGGTGGTCGAAGTTGCAGAACTCTGCGCAGGCCTGGTTGCCCTCTTGCCCGTGACCGCTGAAGCTGATGGCGATCTCCACCCGGGTGGCGCTGGCCGGGATTTCGATCTCCACCGGGTCGCGCTCGTTGTAGGCGGGGCCGGTGTAGCCGCCGCTGATGAAGGTCTGCAGCTCCTGCGGGCGAACGTCCTTGCCCTGGTTCGACAGGCGGAGGTCGAGTGACACCTCGTAGGGCTGCTGGGTGTAGTAGGCGAAGGTGAAGTTGCCGCCGGCGTTGAAGTACGGCAGCAGCGACGAAACGTCGTGTACCCACCGTCCCTCGCGGTGGTAGGTCGTGATGTAGCGGCCGAGCTCCACGCAGTTGGCCTGGTCGGCGTCGCACACTAGGAGCCAGTTGATGTAGTCCCACGCGGGGCAGGTGCCGTACTCCCCGTCGCCCACGCACCCGAGGTAGTGATCGAGTGTCAGGGTGTCGAAGGTCTGCATCGTGGCCGCGTCGGGCAGGGTGACGGTGACGTAGTCCATCTCGCCGGCCCAGCCGGGGTCGCTCACCTCCTGGCCGGTGAACACCGGGATCACCGTGGCGCCCTCGGCCTCGAGCGCCATCTCGCGGGTGGCCTCGAAGTTGTAGAACACCGCCTCGTTGGCGGCCATGGAGATGTCGGGCTCGAACCAGCCGTAGCTGCTGTTGTAGCGCTCGGGGTTGGCGAAGCTGCCGATGTAGCGGAGCCGCTGGAAACGATCGATGCCCACGCCCCAGTTGGGGCTGCGCATGTTGTCGGTCAGCCAGCCGCCGGCGTCGCGGTAGTCGCTGGTGACGCGCAGGATGTGGGCTTCCCAGTGGGCGCGATCCTCGTCGGACAGGTCTTCCAGGAAGTTCTCGATGCCGCTGTCGAGCAGCGCCAGCTCGGCGAGGCGGTCGGCCTCGTCTTTCTCCGACGAGATGAAGATGACATAGGTGTTGCGGGGCAGGGCCTCGAAGAGACCCTTGGTGTCACGCTTGTTGTCCCAGAGGTGGTCGGGCCAGCCGGTGGCCTGGTCGGGCTGGGAGGGGATGATCAATACCGTGTCGCAACCGGTCCAGTGCTCGGACAGGGTCCACCCACCCTCGGCGGTCTGGATCGTGAAGTCGGTGACGGTGGCGTAGAGCGCGTCGCTCTCCTCGGCCTCCACCCAGGGCGCCACCGGGGTGCCGTCGTCGCAGGTGGTCGCGGGCGGGCTGCCGGTATCGCTGGTGTCGGGGACGCCGTTGGGCTCGGTGTCGCCCGTGTCGCTCGCGTCGGGACAGGCAAGGAGGAGGGACAGGAGCACGGGCGCCTCGCGGGGGCGTGGAGGGTAGCACAGGCGTTCGCGCCGTCGCTGGTGGGGTTAGCGTCGTTGCCATGCTCCTCGGCCTGTCCCTTGTTTTCGCGGCCGAACGGCCCGTGGTGTACGGCTACCACGCATACTGGACCGACGACCCGGTCACCCTCGACTTCGACTCGCTCACTCACGTGTCGATCTTCAACGTCGACGTGGAAACCGACGGCACCGTCTCGTCCACCAGCCGCTGGACCAGCGTGGCCGCCGGCGTGGTGGCTGCCGCGCACGCCCAGGGCGTGAAGGTACACCTGTGCGTCACCGCCTTCGACGACTCTCAGCACGACGCCGTCTTCGGTAGCGACACGGTGCGGTCGCGACTGATCGGCGAGCTGGCGGACCTCGTGCGCGACTACGGCGCCGACGGCGTCAACGTCGACTTCGAGGGCCTCTCCAGCGCCTACCGGGAAGACATGGTCGACTTCGTCATCGACCTGCGCGCCGAGGTGGGGGAGGTGGTGCTGGCCACGCCCGCCGTCGACTGGTCGGGGGCCTGGGACTACTCGGCGCTCAGCGACGCCTCCGACGGCCTGTTCATCATGGGCTACGGCTACCACTACACCGGCAGCAACCCGGGGCCGAACGATCCACTCTACGGCGGCGACCCCTGGAGCGACTACTCGCTGGACTGGTCTGTCGATGACTACCTCGCCCACGACGCCGACCCCGCCAAGGTGATCCTCGGCCTGCCGCTCTACGGGCAGGCCTGGGAGGCCAACCACGAGGTGCCCGGCAGCGCCTACGAAACCGGCTGGGCGGTCACCATGGCCGAGGCGATGGCCGAGGCCGAGGTGTACGGCGCCCTGTACGACGACGTCACTCGCTCGCCCTACTACCTGCCCAGCGGCGAGCAGGTGTGGTACCCCGACCACGACAGCGTGCGCGAGCGGATCGAGTACGCGGTCGACCGAGAGGTCGCCGGGGTCGGTTTTTGGGCGCTCGACTACGAGGGACGCGACCCGGCCTTCTGGGCGATGGTCGACGACGCGGCGACGTGGCCGGTGCCGGTGGACGGGGGCGATGACGAGCCCGGGGACGACGGGGGCGGCGCCGACCAGCCCGACGCCCCGGCGCCGGGACAGGCGACGCTCTCCCGGCCGGAGTCCCCCGCGAGCTGTAGCGCCTTCGCGACACCCCTCGTCGCGCCGCTGGTGCTGGCGGTGCCCCTGGCACGACGTCGGCGTCGCGGCGCCCGGTAGCAGAGGTAGATTCCCGGCCGCGGCCGGAGCTGGCATGCGCTTTGCTGTGATGCCGACCGGAGTTGCCCCATGATCCTTGTCCTGTTGCTCGCCTGCGCCCCGGAGGTCACCACTCGCACCCTGGAGGACGAGGGCAGCGTGTGCCTCGACGACGAGGGACAGGTGCAGGTCACCTTCCCCGACTGCCTGTCGTCGTCGTGCGACACGCTGGTGAGCGCCGAGTGTACCGCCGAGCTGGTCGACGGCGTCCTGGAGGTCCACGCCAAGGCGGTGATCGAGTCGCAAGGGGAGGTATGCACCACGGACTGCGGGCTGGTGCAGGCCACCTGCGAGATGCCGCTGGTGGAAGACCCCGGCACCGTGCAGTTCAGCTACGGCGGGGAGCTGACCGACCTCGACGCGGCCTGCGAGGGCGTGTAGTCCCCCGCGCGGCGCGGGCGTTCTACCGGCGCTCTTCCACTCGCCCGTCGGCGTGGCGCGCGAAGCGGCCCTGCTCGCGGGGGTGCACCGGGTCGGGCCGCGCGAAGGGCCAGCCGCCGAAACGGGTGCGCTGGTAGTCGGCGTAAGCCTCGTGGATCTCGCTCGCGCGGTTCATCACGAAGGGACCGTGAGCCGCCACCGGCTCGCCGATGGGCTGCCCCTGGAGGACAAGCACCTCCGCGTCGGCTGCGGCGCTGATCGTGGTCGCGACATCAGCGCGCAAGGCGACGAGTTGTCCCGGGGTGACCGCCTGCCCGTTCACCTCGACGGCGCCTTGCCAGGCGTAGAGCGCCCGGTTGATGTCAGGTCGCGACAGCGGTAGCTCGACCCCGGCGCCGGGGGACAGGGCGATGGTCCAGATGCCGAGCTCGTGCGCCGGGTCGGCCGCCCAGGAATCCGGCGGTGTTCCGGGGCCGCTGGCGCCGTCGAAGCGCCCCGCCACCACCGTCACCCGCGCGCCCTCGCGCTCGATCACCGGGATGCTGTCGGCCCAGAGCATCGTGAAGTAGGGCGCGACCATCTTCGACTTCCGGGGGAGATTCAGCCAGATCTGGAACAGCTCCGCGTGGTTGTCGCCGTCGCGACGCAACAAGGGAAACATCTCGCTGTGAACCACCCCACGCCCCGCCGTCATCCACTGCACGTCGCCGTCGCCGAAGCGGGCGGTGGCGCCCAGCGAGTCGCTGTGGTCGACGCGGCCTCGACGCGCCAGCGTGACGGTCTCGAAGCCCCGGTGCGGGTGCGCGGGGAACCCGGGCACGTCGCGACCGTGGTACATGCTCCAGCCGTCGCGACTCGAGAAGTCCGATCCGATGTCGCGACCGGCAAGCGAGGCCGATGGTCCCAGCCGCTCGTTGCCCGCCGGGTAGCGGTCGTCGTGGTGCACGCAGAAGAGGAAGGGGTCGAGCGTGGGCCACGGGGGCGACCGCAGCGGCGCCACCTGTCGGATGGGGTTCATGCGGCCAAGCTAAACGCGCGGGCTACGGGAACTCGTTCTCGGCGAGCAGGCCGTAGTGCATCACGCACATCTCGTCGAAGGCCTTGTCGCCCACGGTGACGTCGAAGGGCTCGGCGAAGCCGTCCTTGACCAGCGCGTCGCGAAGGCGGTCGTTGTCGAGGGTGTTGTCGTAGTGGCAGGTGATCTCGATCTGGTCGTCTGGCGACAGCGTGGGGAGCTCGTCGATGGGCGCGTCGTAGAGGTAGGTCTGCTGCCACGCCGAGTCGAAGCGCTCGATGTGCGAGAGGCACTGGGTTTCACCCTCCACGTTGTGGAGGTCCATCCGGATGTCGAGGCCCGCGTAGTGCATGTGGGGGAAGACGCCCCAGATCGGGTACTCGTTCTCGGAGAAGCCATCGTCGCGGTCTTGCTGGCCCCAGGTTTCCAGCCACACTTCCTCGTGGTTGTACTTGCCCGAGGGGATGCCGAAGTGGCCGTCGGACCAGCCGCCGCGGTAGGCCACGGGGCTCCAGTTCACCTCGGTGGCGTGGGCGCCGCCGAAGCGGTCCATCCACACCCGGTAGCGGGGCTTCTGGTCGAGCCAGCGCACCGCGATCGAGGTGTTGTCGTACTGGGCCTCGTCGGTCTGGTGGTAGTGGAAGGTGAGGAGGATTCTCTCGCTTGGCTGGACGGTGAGCCCCGAGTTGGGCGGGAAGTACAGGGGGCCGGTGTTGGTGATCCACGTGAACAACAGGCGGGTGTCGGGGATCTCCTGCGTCGGGCAGGTGTTCACGCCGTTGCTGCCGTCGGCCGGCGCGGTGACGCCCGTGGGGTCGGACGCCACGATGATGTGGTGGATCATGTTCCCTGGGTCGGGAAGGATTTGCAGGGCGTCGATGTAGCCCTCGACGCCCTTTCCCAGCGGCATACTGAAACACAGGTTGTAGTCGAGGGAGTCGGGGTCGCCGGGAATCTCGGCCTCGGGGCCGGGCACCACCTCGACGTTGTCGCCGGAGAGCATCGGCGGCGGGACCGGGGTGACATCGACCGCCGTGGCCTCGTCGCCGAGCTGCATGCCGCCGGTGAGCCAGCGGCGGACCGTGTCGATGTCGTCCTCGGAGAGCCGCGGGTCGTCGAGCCATGGGGCAGGCGGCGCGCACGTCTTGGAGTCGGGGCTGGGCCAGGGCGGCATGACGTAGGGCGCGTGATCGTCGCCCACCATCTTCTGCAGCGACAGTTTGCCGTAGGCGCCGAACTGCTCGGGGTTGCCGAGCACGATCGGGTTGTAGCCCTCCTGGTGACACGCCGTGCAGTTTTCGGCGACAATCGGCTGCACGTCCTCGAACCAGGTCGGAGCGGCCTCGTTGCCGAGGTCGGCGTCAGCGCCATCGGCCGCGCAGGCGGCCAACGCTCCAAGCAACAAGGCGGGCGCGACGCGTTCGACGGAGATCATGGCCAGGCGCGACATTAGCGCCGCTTCCGAAGATCGGCAAGTGATGGGCATTATACCGCTGTCAAGCTACCGTTATGCCCCCGAGGGTGCATGCCCCCTCGTTGCCCTCGTTCCGCGCGCTTGCTGTCCCGACGCGGAGTATGATCGGCGCCCATGTCGAATCCCCTGGCAGAGCAACCGAGGCTCCACCTGCAGGTCAGCGAGGTTCTGCGCCAGCAAGCGGCGGAGGCGGTCCACCTCGCTCGCGACGTGCGACGCGACCCCGACCTGCTCGACGCGCTCGAGGGAATGGTGGCCCGCGTGCGCGACACCGCCAGGACGCTGGGCTTGTCTCACGTGGAGCGGGCGGCGCTGCGGGCGCTGCGGGGCCTCTCGTCACCCGAGCGCGACGAGATCCTAGAGGAACTGCTCGACACGTGCACGGGCGGGCTGCGCACCACGGCGCTCCTCCGGCCGATCGTCGCCGTTGGCACGCGCGACAACACAACTGCGCTGCGAGCCAGCGCCGCCGTGCTGGCCACCGCCATCCGAGTGGTGCCCGACGTCGCCACCGCCATCCACACCGCCATGGCCGACGATGCAGGCGCCGTCGTGGCCCCGGTGTCGGCCGTCCCCGAGCTCGCGAGCCACTGCCGCGCCGCGCTGCGCGACCGCTTGCTGCTGGTGTATGGGCCCGACAACGACATCGGCGCTCGCCTCCAGGCGGCGCGCATCGGCGCCGTCCAGTACCTGCCCGAGCCCCTCGACCTGCGGGCGGCGCTGCGCGAGGTCCGCGGGCGCATCGCCGCGTGGCGCACCAGCGCGTGGCGGGTACTCGTGGGGGATCGCACGGAGGAACGCGCCCAGTGCCTCGCTGCCGCCATCGGCTCCGAGGAGATCGCGACGCTCACGGCGGTGGGGGGCTTCAAGCTGCTGGAGGCGATCGAGCGCCACTCGCCCGACCTCCTCGTGATCGGTCTCCCCATGGACGGCATCCCCGGCCCGGACCTGGCGGCCATGTTGCGCACCCACCAGCGTTACTCGGCCTTGCCGCGCATGTTCGTGCGCGACCCCGACGCGCCGCCGCCGCCCATTGCCGGTGGCCACGGGGTGATCGATCGCGACGTGCGCCCCGAGGTGTTCCGCGCGCGCGTGTTCGGCCTGCTCGACGAGCGGCGCCGGGAGCGCGCCATGCGCGAGCACGACGAGCTCACCGGTAGCCTTAGCCAGGGGGCCATCCTCAACGCGGCCGACCGCGAGGTGGCCCTCGCGCGGCGGCGGGGCGACGCGCTCGTTGCGGTGCGCTTCGAGCTCGACGAGCCGCTTGAGCTCGCCCGGCGCGCGGGCGCGATTGCCACCGACGGCGCCATGCGCCTGCTCGCGCGCACCGTCGGCGTGTGCGTGCGCGACACCGACAGCGTGGGCCTCATCGGGTCGTATGGCTTCCTGCTCCTCATGCCGGGCTTCTCGCTGGCCCTCGCCCGGGAGCGCGTGGACGGCATCCGGCGCCGCTTCGGCCTCCAGGTGGCCGCCGACGAGCGCATCGCGGGCGCGGGCTTCAGCGTGGGCATGGCCGAGGGCCCCGACGACTTGCTCCTGCGCGCCGAGCGGCAGTTGCTCAAGGCGAGGGGCCTGGTCGACCGGCCGCCGGAGGCCGACCCGTTCCACGTGCTTCTCGGGGGCAAGGAGGAGTCGGGTGCGCGGCGCGCCGAGGCACCCCCGCTGGCGCTCGCCGCCAGCGTCTTCACCGGCGACGACTAGCAGCCCTACATCAACTCGGCGGCCTTCACCCTCACCGAGCCCTTCACCAGCTCGGCGCGACAGGCCAGGCGCATGGTGCTGGGGAAGCCGTTTTCCTTGAGAGTGGCCCGCTCCCGGGGCGACTGCTCGGCGATGCCCTCGGCGCCGTCCAGGACCTCGACCCGGCAGGTGCCGCAGCTCGCCTCGGAGCAACCGGTCGCGATGGGGCGCTTGAAGCGGCTGGTACCCCCGACGATGGTGGTGCCAACGTCGACGTCGGCCGCCTGCTCGCTGCCGTCGGGACCGACCACCACGAGTTGGACCTTGGGGACCTCCTCCCGGGGCGCGGACGCCTGGTCGTCGAGGCCTAGCAGCTTCTTGAGGCGACGACGGAGACCGAGTGGCGAGGGCATGGGACGCTCCTGGGTGGGTTGGGGCGCGGCGGCGCGTAACGCAGGGGCGCCGCCCGGCCTGTTGCCCGCGATACTCGCGGGCGATGATCGACTGGGTGGAACTGTCGCGCTCCATGCACGGGCACGTGGGCGTGCTCGCGGCGGCGGCGCTGCTCCACCCCGCGATCTTCCTGCGCCCGGGGCGGCCGCTGTCGCGCGGGCAGCGCTGGGCGGTGGGCGCCGGCGCGGGCCTCGTGGGCGCGGTGTACGCCTCCGGCCTCGCGCTCTACCCGGGCTACCGGGAGCGCGAACGTCCCGCGTTGATGCAGCAGGACTTTGCGCTCGCGCTCTGGTTCGAGCGCAAGGAACACCTCGCATTCGCCGCCGTGGTGCTCGCGGGCACCGCCGCGCTGATGGTGCTCTCGCGTCGCGACGGCACCCACCACCGCACCGCCCGCTGGATGCTCGGGGTGTCGGCGGCGCTGGTGCTCGTCGCGGTGGGCGTGGGCAGCGTCGTGGGCGCCTGGACCCGCTAGAGCTGGAGCAGCGCCCAGACGTAGAGCGCGAGGGTGAGCGCCCGGGCAGCCCAGCGGGCGAGGTCGCCCGACTCTCCGTGGTCGGTCACCCGGTTGCCGTAGACCGCGCCCAGCGCGAGGCCCCCGATCAGGCCGCCCACGTGAGCGCCGTTGTCGATGAAGGGGAGCACCACGCCGAGCGCGAGGTTCCCCGCCACCCACGGCCACAGGAGCGGCCCGAACCAGCGCCTCGTGTGAGGCGACAGGCGCCCTCCCCAGCGCCAGCCGAAGGCCACCATCGCGCCAAGGAAGCCGAAGGCCCCCCCGCTGGCGCCTACCGTCACCTCGCCGCCGCCGATCATCGAGCCGATCCCGCCGGCCATGGTGGAGACGGCGAAGAGCATCAACACTCGCGTGGGACCATACACCGCCTCCAGCACCTCGCCGATCGCCCAGAGCGCGGCAACGTTCATCGCGAGGTGCCCCGCGTTCCAGTGAAGGAATCCGTAACGCAGGAGCCGGTAGTACTCGCCGTCTTGCACCAGATCGGCGGTGCGCGCGCCGAGGTCGGCCATCAGGTCGCGGGTGCGGTTCCAGGCCAGCGCCTTCAGCCACGGCTGGCCGCGGCCGAGGTCGACCACGCAACTATAGGCGTAGAAGCCTGCGAGGAAGAGGCAGAGCCCCACCGTGGCGATGGGCCGGTCACGCAGGTAGAAGTCGAGCCGCTTCTCGGCCCGCTCCCAGCTCCGCTCCTGGTGGGGCGTGGCCACTAGCGCACCTCGTAGAGCGTGGCGGCCGCCGTGGGGCCGTGGCCGAGCGCCACCGGGAGCGGCCCGAGCGTCTCCGCGTAGAGGCCCGCGCCGGCCCGCACGTCCACCACGCGCAGCGGGAAGGCGCTGGTGGACACCACGCGCGCCATCGGCTCCCAGGCGGGGGGTACCGCGCCGCCCGAGTGCTCATCGACGGCCACGAGAGTTCCAGGGGCCGGGTCGTCCGCCCGGGTGGCGCCGGCCGCTTCCATCGTGTGACGGAAGGTCCACTCCCCGCGGAACGACGCCGCGCGGTGCTGCTCGATCATGCCGGTGGCCACCTCCGCCGAGGCCCGAGCGTAGGCCCAGTCGGCGGCCACGGTCGCAAGTCCCAGCATGCCGGCGAGGCTGCTGGCCAGGGCCAGGGCGCGCTTGCCCTGGGACACCTCCTCGGCCGACCGGGCGGCGAGGATGGCGACCGGCACGGCGGCGGGGAGGAGGTAGCGGGCCGAGGCATAGTTGTGGACGGCGACCACGCCGAGGACGACGGCCACGACGACGCCACCGAGCATGAAGGAATCGAGACGATCTCCCTTGCCACGGCCCGTGATGGGCGACACGCAGGCGTGCGACGCGCGCGACAGCGCAGCGCCGCCCAGCGCGGCGAACACCAGCAGGGCGAGGGTCCCGCTGGCGCCGAGGCCGGCGGGGCGCGCCCAGATCAGCGCCGCCAGGCCGAGCGCGGTACCCACCGCGAGGTGGACAGGCGCGGCGAAGACAAGGCCGAGGCACGTGGGCAGCAGCGCCAGGCGCGCGAGGGTGCCCAGTGCCCGCCCGTCCAGGGGTCCGCGCTCGATGATGTCGCGACTCTCCCAGGCAACGAGGGCGTGAAAGGCGTCGTGTTGCACGTAGATCGCGCCCTCGACCACCGCGGGCAGGGCGAGCAGGGGCAGGAACAGGGCGGCGGCGTGGCGCGCCGACAGGCGGACTCGAAAGGCGTGGACCGCGACCATCCCGGCCACCAGCACCGCCGGGTACTTGGTCTCGATGGCCGCGCCGAGCGCGAGGCCCGCGAGCGCATAGGTCCCGCCCGCGTCGTCGCGAGACAAGGCCTCGCGGTAGGCGGCGAGACCGGCCGTGGCCAGCGCCACCATCGGCAGGTCGATCATCAGGCTGTCCTGGAGCCCGAGCAGCACCGTCGACGACGCGAGCCAGGCGGTGGCCGCGTAGCCGGGGTGCTTGCAGGCGCGTGCCATCCAGGTTGCGGCGCCCCAGGCATAGAGCGCCACCCACCCGAGGGCCGGGACGCGCCCGGCCAGACCCAGCGGCGAGATGAGTTTCATCCACCACAAGTGGAGTGGCGGGTGCGCGTAGAGGAGTCCGTCACCCCCCTGCCAGGCCCGCGTCCAGGCGTACGGCTGGTCCCAGCTCACCGTTCGTCCCAGCCACAGGTAGGACTCCTCGTCCACTACCGGGGGCTTCGGCAGCGCCATCGCGGCCACCGCCACGGCCGCGATCACCACGCGGACGGTGAAACTCACGGCCTAGCCAACGAGAAACCGCTCGAACTGCAGGTAGCTCTCCTCGATGAGCGCCACCTCGGCGTACTCCCCGGCCTGGTGGGCCTGCGCGGCGAGGCCAGGGCCGAGGTTCACCGCGTCGATGCCCCGCGCGGTGAGTCGCGCCACGTCGGTCCACGCCTGCTTCGCTGCCACCGCGTTGCCGTTGCGAGCGAGAAACTCGCGCAGGAGAGGGTTCTCGGTCACCACCCGGCCGCTGGGCGCCGCCTCCGCGACTTCGAACTCGGCCTCGCCCGCCAGCGCGCGGACCTCGGCGATGGCCTCGTCGATCTCGCGCCCGGGTGCGAAGCGGAAGTTGAGGTTGAGCGAGAAGTGGTCGGGGATCACGTTGCGGGTCTGGCCCCCCTGCGCGAGCGTGGCGGAAAGCACCTCGCGGAAGGTGAAGCCGTCGATGGCCACGTCGCGCGGAGGTCGCGACGCGAGGTGCGAGAGCAACGGCGCGGCCTTGTGGATCGCGTTGTCGCCCTGCCAGGGCCGAGCCGAGTGCGCGGCGCGCCCTCGGTAGGTGACCCGGAGGTGCAGCGTGCCCAGGCACCCCACCTGCACCACGTTGTCGCTGGGCTCGAGGCAGAAGGCCAGCTCGGCGCGGCCCAGCCATCCCACCTGGTCGAGCACCGGGCCGAGGCCGCTATCGACCCACGGGCCCTCCTCCCGGTCGTAGAACACCAGCCCGAGGTCGAAGCGGCCGCGCGAGGCGACGGCGGCAGCGATCTCCAGCATCACGGCGAGGCCGCCCTTCATGTCGCTGGCGCCCACGCCCCGCACGCGGCCACCCTCGATACGCGCGGGACCATCGCTGGGCCTCGGCGGCACCGTGTCGGTGTGGCCGACCAGCAGCACCAGCGGCCGGCCGGTCTGCGGCGTGCGCGCCATCACGCTGTTGCCGAGTCGCGACACGCCGAGTCCCGTGTCGCGCAGTTGCGCCTCCACGAGATCGGCGCAGGCCGTCTCGTTGCCGGTGACGCTGGGCACGCGGCACAGTTCGAGCGTGCGCCGGGCGAGCCGCTCGGAAAGCGTCGTCATGCCGCCCTCCTACACCGCGACCGCGAAATCGCGCAGGGCAGCGTTGAGTGACACTTTCTGGTCGGTGCTTGCCTGGCGGCGGCCGATGATCAGCGCACAGGGAACCCCGTAGTCGCCGGCCGCAAAGCGCTTCTGCCGGGTGCCCGGGATCACCACGCTTCGCGGCGGCACATGGCCCTTGTAGACCACCTCCTCGGGCCCAGTGACGTCGATCACCTGGGTGGAGGCGGTGAGCACCACGTTGGCGCCAAGCACCGCCTCTTCTCCGACGTGTACGCCCTCCACCACGATGCAACGGCTGCCGATGAAGGCGCCGTCTTCAACGATCACGGGCCGCGCGCTCGGCGGCTCGAGCACGCCGCCGAGGCCCACGCCCCCGGAGAGGTGTACGTTGCGGCCCACCTGGGCGCACGAGCCCACGGTGGCCCAGGTGTCGACCATCGTGCCGCTGCCGACGCGCGCGCCGATGTTGACGTAGCCGGGCATCACGACGGCGCCCCGCTCCAGGAAGGCGCCGTAGCGCACCGTGCCCGGGGGGACGACGCGCACGCCGGCTGCCGCGAGCCCCTGCTTCAGGGGGATCTTGTCGTGAAACTCGAACGGCCCCACCTCGTGGACCTGCATCTGGGCGACGCCGAAGAAGCCCAATATGGCCTGCTTCACCCAGGCGTGGACCACCCACTCGCCGTCGACCTTCTCGGCCACGCGGAGCTCGCCCCGGTCGAGCCGCGCCATGGCCTCGCGGATGGCGTCGGGTTCGCGGGCCTCGACTGCAGCTTGCAGGCTGTGCATCGGCATTGGCTAACGTGCTCCCAGGGGGGGGCGTGCTAGGATCGGCGTCGCGTGGAAGCACAGGTCATCATCGCGTGGGCGGCCGTCGGGCTCGGCACGGTGGCGCTCCTGCTCGGCCTGGTCTTTGGCGTTCGCGCGTTCCGCCTGGCCCGCGCGCTCAGCGCCACCCCTCCCACCCCGATCCCGGCCCTGGAAGCCGGCCTGCACGAGGTGCTGGGCGTGGTCCACGGCGAGGGATCGGTCGAATCACCGCTGTCGCGACAGACTTGCGTGTACTGGCGCATGGTCATCGAGCAGCGAAATCGCAACCGCTGGGAGACTCTGGTCGACAAACGCGAGGCGGTACCCTGCTGGCTCGACGACGGCGGCGGCCGCGTGGCAATCTCGCCGATCGACGCCGACGTCATCGTCACCCTGGGCGCGCGGGCGACGGGCGGTATCTTTGGGTACCCGAGCGCCCAGTTGTCGGAAGTGCTGGAGCGGCTGCGCGAGGCGCCAGAAGGCCTGGTGGGCCCCTACCTGCGCTACCGCGAGGAGGTGGTCAACTCGGGCGACCGGCTCCACGCTGTCGGCACCGTGGTGAACACGGGCGACGGGTGGGAGATGCGCAAGGAGGACGACTTCTACGTGATCAGCGACCGCGAGGAGGCCGACCTGGTGAGCAACCAGGAGCGGGTGGCCCTGCGCTGGGCGGGCGTCGCGGTGGTCGGGGCGCTGGCGCTGGTCTGGGGCGCGTCGAACAGCGACGTCGCGGCACTCTGGTAGCTGGTCAACCCACGAGGCGGCGGTGCTCCGGCATCATGCAACGGTCCTGGACCACCTCGATGCCCGCCGCCTGTAGGCGCGCGGCGGCCGCGTCGTCCCGGATCCCGAGTTGGAACCAGGCCACGCGCGGTCTCCAGGGCAGGGCGAGGATTTCCTGGGCATGGCCGAGGAGGAACTCGGGGCGCCGGAAGATCTCGATCACGTCGACGGGCTCGAGCTCCGCGAGGGTGCCCAGCGCCGGGGCGCCGAGCCACTCCCCGCGGAGCTTCGGGTTGACGCCCACCACGCGCCAGCCACGCTGGCGCAGGTAGGCCGGCACGTAGAACGCGGCCTCGTGCGGAGAGTCCTTGGCGCCAAGCACCGCTACCGAGCGGTTCTCGGTGAGGATGCGGCGGAGGTCGGCGTCGGTAGGCATGTGCGAGTCTAGTCCACCCTCGGGTCAGGCGGCCTTCTCCTTCACGAGCCCCCGCGGCAAGAGCGCCAGCATCGCGGGCAAGACGAGCAGATCGCCAAACACCCCCGCGCCGAGCGCCAGTGCGACAAGCAGGCCGAACCACGCCACCGACTTCACCGCGGCGAGGCCGAGCACCGAGAAGCCGAGCGACAACCCCAGCGCGGTGATCACGAGCGACCGTCCCACGCCGCGGACCGTCGCCCGCGCCGCCTCGCTCACCTCGCCCCGGGCCGCCAGCTCGTGCTGGAAGCGGTAGAGGAACTGCACGGTGTCGTCGACGACGAGGCCGAGCACGATGGCGCCGATGGTGACGGTGGCCACGTCGAGGCGGATGCCCGCGAAGCCCATCACCCCGAGGGTGAGCAGGATGGGGACGAGGTTGGCAGGCACGGCGAGCGCCGCGAGGCGCAGGCTCCGGAACAGGAGCGCGATGAGGCCGAAGATGAGCACGAAGGCAAGGCCGAAGCTGCTGAGTTGGCTCTGGACGATGTAGTCCATCATGTGCACGTAGAGCGGGATGTAGCCAGTGGGCGTGACGGTGACGCTCGCGGGCAACTCCGCCATCGCGACGAGCCGGGTGATGAGCTTGCCCATCTCGGCGGCGGACAGCATCGGGATTCCCACCGTCACTCGGGCGGATTTCCAGTCGCCCTCCACCTGTGCGGAGAGATCGACCTCCGGCGAGGATTGGTAGAGCAAGAAGGCCTGAGTGAGCGCCGCAGGGTCGGCGGGGACGGCCTCGGCGCGGTCGATCGACAGCTCACGGTTGAGTCGCTTGGCCACGTCGGCCACGCTCGACGCCCACGCCACCTCGGGGTCGGCCTCCATCCGGCGCTCCCAGCGGTCGATGGCCGCGAGGAGCGCGGGATCGTCTACCCGATCGGGCCCGCGGACCACGAACTCGAGCGGCGTGTAGGGACCGACGGATTCCTCGATCCACGCGGAGTCGACCCGCACCTTGTGCGACTCGCGGAAGTAGTCGAGCGAGTAGGTGTCCACCACGATCCTGCTGATGCCGAGCATCGAGAGCAGTGCCAGCACCGCCGTGGCGGCGAGCACTGGTAGCGGTCGCGACAAGGCGAGTTCGGCGCAGGCGTCGACGAAGGCCTGGAGCTTGCCGTGGTTCGATACCGTGGGCTGGAAGGCCGGCCACAACAGCGCCACCGGGCAGAGGACGAACGCGAGCAGGAAGGCCACCGAGAGGCCGATGGCCGCGTAGATGCCGAGATCGCGCAGTACCGCCATCGGCGCGGTGGCCAGCGAGGCAAAGCCCACCACCGTCGTGACCGTGTTGAACAGGCAGGGCATGAACACGAAGCCAGCGGCTTTCCGCACCAGTTCCCAGCGCGTGCCCGCCCACCCCTCGCTCAACTCGGCGGTGTGGTTCATCACGTGCACGCAGTCCGACACGCCGATCACCAGCACCAGCGTGGGGAGGATCATCGTGACCATGTTGATGTCGCGCCCCGCGAGGCCGTAGGCACCCATCAGCCAGGCGGCCCCGATGCCCACCGAGACCATCGCCACGCCCATCGCGGCCACCCGGCCCATGAGCACCCACAACGCGCCCACGATGAGCAGGTAGCTCGCGACGATGAACACCACCGAGTCGATGGTAGAAAGACGGTTTAGCGCCGCGTAAATGACGCCGATGCCCGCCTCGCGGTGGTCGGCGCCGAGGAGTGGGTCGACCGCGGCGCGAAGGTCGGCGAGCACGCGATCACGCGCCTGGTCGAAGCCCTCCATCGTGGCCATCTGCACGATCACCAGCGCGGTCTTGCCGTCGGGGGAGAGGAGCCGTCCCGCCACCTGCGGGTCGCCCAGCGCGCGCGCGGCGGTGGCCGTCCAGTCGGGATCTTCGTCGACCAGGTTGCCGACGGTGAGCACCGGGAAGCCGTCGGCGTCGACCTCGCCGCGGATGTCGTCCACCGTGGCGATGGAGGTGACCCTCGCGACGCCATCCACCCGCGACGCCGCCTCGCCCACCTCGCGCACCCTCTGCATGGCGGCCGGCGTGAAGATGCCGGCCTCGTCGTGGACGGCGATGGCCACGACCTCGTCGTTGCCAAAGGCGCGCTGGAAGTCGTGGTAGGCCGCCAGCGCTGGGTCGCCCTCGACAAACCACACCTCGACGGCGTTGTCGACCCCGATGCCCCGAGCCCAGTGCGCGCACAGGCCGGTAACGACGGCGACCAGCGCGACCAGCGGCCAGCGCAGGCGCAAGATCCACTCCACCACGCGCTCGCCGACGCTCATGCGACGCCGAGTAACGCGCTGCTAGCGCGGGCTCCTCTCCAGCGGCACCGGCGACGACCAAGCCCTTGCCCCAACGCCCCCGGGCGCTGGGGTTCCCCATCGCCACCTAGCGGCTACGTCACCGTCTCCACGTTGAACCCGCCGTACACGAAGGCCCGGTCTCGCGCGAGCAGTGACGCCGCCAACTCGGGGTCGGGCTGAAGGCGCTCGGCGAGCGACGCCGGCCGCGACCGAGGGACGAGAAGATTCCAGTAGGCGAGGCGGGCGCCGGGGGCGGCGTGCTGGATCGAGAGATCGAGCAGGGCGACGTGGTGGGCGGCTGGCACATATTCGAACAAGTTTGAATAGTTAAATTTTCTGAATGATTTAGCGGCCCGGGGCAAGTAGTCCTCGAGCGAGGCGTGGACGAAGCTCAGGTTGTCCGCTGCTGCCCTGAGCTTCGCGTGCCCCTCCGTCGTGAGCCAGGGCGGCCCGAGTTCGAGATCCCCGTGCTCGCCGGTCAGCATCCAGCGAAGGAAGAAGTTGTCGCTCACCGGGATCTCGGTGAGGGCGTGCTTCGCCCGCGCGAGGAAGCGGTCGGCCACGGCGCCCTCCACCTGGGCGAAGTGCTCGGGGCTGCGGCCGCTGCGTGACATCACGAAGCGCGAGAAGAACAGCTTGAACAGCCCACGCCAGCGCCAGGTGTCCCAGCGTTCCGCGTACAACGTGCGCTGCTCGTCGAGCGAGGTACACGCGAGCATCGCGTCGATGGTGTCGCGACCGTGAACTAGCGGCAGCACCCGGGTGCGGAAGGTGTCGAGGTAGCGCTCGAAGCGCCCCTGGCCGAGCAGGCCGAGGCGGATCAACTCCTCGTGGTGGTCCCAGTAGGCGCGCACCTCGGGCCGGAGGTTGTCACGCACGTAGTGGTAGAACCACACGCGACGCCCGAAGTGACCGAGTCCGAACATCGAGCGAACCGACTGGACGGGGAGCGCGCGCACGGCCGCGAGCTTCAACTCGGCGAGCGCGATCTGGGGGAAGGAGAGATCGATGCAGGTGACAGAACTCGCCCCCGCCATCGCCAAGGCGAAACTGTTGTCGCCCGCCGAGCAGATGGAGAGCACGTGGTCGCCCGGGCCCACCGCGAGCGCAGCCTGCAGCAAGGCGGGGTCTTCCCAGCACTGCGCGTAGGAAATCGCGCGGGCGAGGATCGAGTCCTCCACCGTCGATCGGAGCTCACTCACGGCTTCTCCAGGGGGGAACCGCTCGCCACGATTCCGCCCTATCGGGGGGTGCCCGATGGCCTCCGCAGGCTCGGACCGGCGGCTGCGACCTCACAGCTTCTCCACCTTCCCCGTGGAGCCGTCCATGCGGAGGCGGTCGCCGCTGCGCACCGCCGCCGTGAGGCCGGGGATGCCGATGATCGTCGGCAGGCCCATCTCGCGCGCCACCACCGCAGAGTGGCTCAGCAGCGACCCGCGCTCCACGAGGAGCCCGGAGATCGCGGGGTAGAGCGGCACCCAGCCCGGGTCGGTGCGGAAGGCGGCGAGGATCTGCCCGTCGAGCCTCGCCCCCTCGTGCGGGTCGGCGAGCACCATCACCTCGTTCTCCACCACGCCGGGGCACACGCCGGTGCCGACCAGGCCCTCGCCGGTGGCCGCTTTTCGCGGGCGCTTGAAGGGGTTGTGGAGGTGCACCGCGCCGCGCGTGTAGAAGCGGTCGTCGGGCACCTCGCCCGCCTGGTAGCCATCGAATTCGCGGCGGCGCAGCGCGATGGTCTCGCGAACGGCCACGCTCACGGTGGTGCCCCGCACCATCCCGAGAAGCTCCGGCACGGCGAGGTAGAACACGTCCTCGACTCGGTCGATGGCGCGGGCGTTGACGAGGTGGGCGCCCAGGGCCCGGAAGATGTCGCGGCAGAGGCCGAAGATGCGGGTGCGAAGGAAGCGGAGATTTTCCCGGTCGCGAACGCGGGCCCGGGCCTGGGCGAGCACGCGCGCGAACACGAGCTTGCGCCAGCCCGAGAGGCGAGCGAAGGCCTTCTGCTCCGCCTCGGCCCGCACCCGCCCCTCGGCGCTGGGATCCATCGGCGGCGCGCGCAGGTAGTTCCGCAGCGACGCCACGAGGAAGGAGGGGTCCTGTCGCAACGACGGCGTCTCGAGCTTGAGCTCGTTCACGCAGCGGTCGCCGTACTTGTCGATGTAGCTGTCCCAGGCCGCGACGAAGCCCGGGACGGCGCGAGCCTCGTCCAGCGAGAACTCGGGGGTCACCTTGCCGCGCAGGAGCTCCGCCATCGCCAGCGCGGCGTGCATGGGCGCCACGCTCTCGAGGCCGCCCTCCCCGCTGAGCAACTCGTTGTGGAGCTGTCCCTGCGCGCCCTGGGCGTCGACATCCCCACACCAGTTCGCGCACAGCTTACGCAACGTGCCGTAGAAGATCATCGTCAGGAAGTCGTTGACGATGGGCGTCGACCAGGCCCAGAGCAGCTCGCGTTCGAGCACCTCGTAGGCCTCCACCAGCTCCTCCGGTGCCATCTGGGCGAGGTCGCGCCTGCGCCAGGGCTGGTACACCCGGTCGAAGTGGGCGTGGAAGGTGGCCACGTCGCGATCGATGGTGCGGAGCCGCCAGCCCAGGACGCCGACGAGCTTCAAGAGCCGGAGGCCGTCGCGCACCGAGCGGGCGGGCTTGGCGCCGCCGACGTCCTGCTCGCGGGCCACCTCGGCCACGCCCATCATCTGTTCCATGAACGCGGCGTTGTACTTGTACCCGGGCAGGATCTGCACCAGGCGGTACCAGGCGTTGAGGTTGTAGTACACGCGCCCGCGGACGAGGCCGATCATGCGCGGGTACACCGAGCTCTGGGCGAGGATCTCGGCCTCGCTGACGCCCATCACCCGCAGGAACAGCTGGTACACGATGGTGTAGGCGTGCTGGGCGAAGCTGTAGGTGAGCGGCGTGGTGACGCCGTTGTAGCTCTCGATGATGTTGCTGTTGTCCCACAGCAGGCGTCGACCGCGCGGGATGGGCGTCGTCACCGGTCGTGCCTGTAGGAACCACACCTTGCCGCCGGCCACGGTGAACTCGATGTCGAGCTCGTGGCCGAAGCTGTCGCGGAGGCGGCGCGCCCCGGCGGCGAGTTCGCGGACGGCGTCGTCGGCGAGGACAGGGTCGCGACGGTCGATCGCGACCTCGCGCGGGGCGCCGTCCACGAGGAGCACGGCGGCGTCCTTGTGGACCACGTCGGCCTCGACCTCGCCACGGTCGTTGACCCGGTAGGTGTCGCACGGGACCGATCCCTGCACCACCCCCTCGCCCAGCCCGAAGGCGGCGGAGACCAGCACCCGGTCGGGGTCTTCGGCAGTGGCGGTGAAGCAGACGCCGCTCGCCTCGCCCACCACCATGCGCTGCACCACCACCGCCACCGGCGAGGGCTCGATGCGGTGCGCCGCGCAGTAGGCGAGCACGCGCTCGCTGTTGCCCGAGGCGCGGCAGGTCGCGACCGCGTCGAGTACGCCCTCCCAGGACGACACGCCCAGCACCGACACGTACTGGCCGGCGAAGCTGTGGGTGGCGCCGTCTTCGCCGAGGGCGCTCGACCGCACCGCGAGGGGCATGCCGAGCGCCGCCACGCTCTCGCGCGCGGACCCGGGATTGGCCTCGGGCTCGATCACCACGAAGGGCGGCACTGCCACGCCCGCCTGCTGCAGGCGCAGGAGGCCCGCCGCCTTGCCCCCGAGTCGCGGGCTCATGCGAAGGCCGCCCCGGCCCACAGCGAGCCGAAGTCCAGCAACATGGCCAGCGACGCGGCGAGTTCCACCTTCTTCTGCGGCATGCCCGCCCGGGTGAGGAAGCGTCCGATCAGGACCCCGGCGAGCACCGGGACGGCGAAGCGCCAGTCCCGGGTGAACGAGGTCAACGCGCCCACGGTGAGCACCGCCGAGACGGCCAGGAGCGCGTACACCAGCGTCCCCGCTCTCTCGCGGCCGTGGACCGACGAGTAGCTCTCCACGCCCGGCACCTCCTCGGCGGGCAGGCGAGTCTTGCGGGCGATCTCGAAGGCGAGGCTCGTGGTGGAGGCCAGCCAGATGAACCAGTTGTAACGGTCGTCCCATCGCCCGTATGTGCTCGCCCAGGTGAAGACGGCGAGCAACGCCACCACTGGGTTGTGGGTGATGGCGTAGGCAAGGATGTGCTGGTTGAGCCAGCGCCCCACGCCGAACTCGAAGCGCATCGCCAAGGTGAAGGCGAAGACGGCCGCCCACCATAGGAACACGTCGCGGCCACCCATCGCCGCGAGCACCAGCTCGGCGGCGATGGCGACCGCGCCCCATGTCTTGAGCATCCGCAGCGTGACGACGCCCCGGGACAGCAATCGCTCGGGGTGGGAGATCTTGTCCTTCTCGTAGTCCTTGTGCTCGTCGAAGACGCGCAGGTGGAAGAACACGAGCAGGATGACCGGCGCCAGCCACCAGGTGGGCGTGCCGCGGCACACCCGGTGCGCGAACGCCGCCCCCGCGCCGTAAAAACTCGCGACTAGCAGCGCGTAGGGCCCGGGCGGAAAGCGCTCCCTGAGGTAGGCGAGGAAGACCACGACGCGGTCTATGCCGGTCTGGCGGCGGGGGCTTAGACGCCGCGCGATGCCCGTGTTCATTCGCAGCACCGCCGAGCTCCGCCCCTGGATCGAGCGCCTCGCGAGTTGCCAGGTGCTCGCCCTCGACACCGAGTTCCACCCGGAGCGCAAGTACTTCCCCGAGTTGATGCTCGTGCAGCTACGGGGCGACGAGGGCGAGGTGCTGCTCGTCGATCCGCGCGGCGACGTCGACCTGCGCCTCCTCGGCCCGCTGATCGAGTCGAAGATGCTGCTGGTGCACGGCGGCGAGCAAGACGTCGACCTGCTTTCCCGGGCGACGGGTGGCCGCGCCACGCGGTGGCTCGACACCCAGGTCGCGGCCGGCTTTTGCGGCCTCGGCTACCCGCGTCGGCTCGGCGACCTCGTGCTGGCCGTGCTCGGTCGCGCGATGGACAAGGGCGAGACGCTCTCCGACTGGTCGCGCCGCCCGCTGGGCGCCGAGCAGTTGCGCTACGCGGCCGACGACGTGCTGGTCCTGGCGCCGCTGGCGGCGGCGCTCCGCGAGAGGGTGGAAGCAATGGGGCACGCGGCCAGCCTCGAGGCCTGCCTCGCGGAGCGACTGGTCGAGGCGCACGCGGCGCCGGCCGACGAGCAGGCCTGGCGCCGGGTGCCCAGCGCTCACCTGCTCGACGATCGCGAGCGCGCAATCGTCGCCGCGCTCGCGGCGTGGCGCGAGAAGTCCGCGCGCTTCTCCGACGTGCCCCCGCACTCCATCGCCCCCGACCACGTCCTGGTCGACCTGGCCCGGCGCCGCCCGCGCTCCGCCGAGGCGATGCGCGAGAATCGCCGCATGCCCTCGCAGGTGTGGAAGCAGCATAGCGCCACGCTTCTCGGCATTCTCTCGGCGGCGGAACGCTTGCCGGTCCCGCCCGCGCCGCTCACCGGCCTCGCCGCCGACGTCGTGCGCCTCGCGGCGCGGGTGGCGGAGGCGGAGCGTGGAGTTGCCGCGGCCCTCGTCTTGCGTGAATGTGATGTAGAACGTGTCATACGGGGATCGCAGATCTCGGAATGGCGTCTCGGCGCTCTGGGACGTCAATTTGTAGATTTTACGAGTGAAAGAACGACGATTTCCGTCAGTGGGAAGTGGGTGAGAGTGGGAACAGTAGACGACGAATAGCGACTTTTCCGTTTTACTCCAAGTCGATGCTCTACGTTGGCTGAGGCTGGGCTATGATCGTGCTGCCCCCAGGGGCTCGGCTCTCTCACCGTGAGGCACCCCCGATGATCAAGCAGCTCATCAACGACGAAGCTGGCGCCAACGCACTTGAGTACGGCCTCGTCGCCGGCCTCGTCTCGGTGGCCATCATCGTGGCGCTCACCGCGCTCGGCACCAGCCTCGACGACCTCTTCGCCACCATCCGCAGCACCATCAGCGGCGCCTAGGCACCAGGGCGCAGAATCACGCGGGCGGGGAGTCCACATGGGCGCCCCGCCCGTCGTGTTTGTTAGCATAGCGGCGGCGCGCACGGAGTGGCACACCATGCAAAGACCGCAGTCCCCGGGACGTTCGCGGGCGGGCCTGTTTCTATTCGGCTCGCTGCTGTTGGCGGTGCTCGCGGCCGGGCTTGTCTTCCGCGTCGCCCAGCGGAGCCAGGAGCAACTCAACGAGGCGGCGAAGCCAAGCAACACTGTCGACGTGGTCGTCGCCCAGCGCGACCTCTACACGGGTCTCTCTATCGGCGACCAGGACGTGGTGCTCCGCCGGGTGCCCCTGGGCTCCGTGCCCGATCAAGGCATCTTCAGCAGCCTCGACGACGTGGTGGGTCGCACCCCAAGCGAGCGCATTCTTGCCGGCGAGCCCATTCGCGACGAGCGCCTCGCGCGCCCGGCGCAGGGGATTGGCCTCAACGCCGTGGTCACGCCCGGCAAGCGGGCGATGACCGTGGCCACCAGCACCGAAGACGCGGCGGCAGGCGTGCTCCAACCAGGCAACTACGTCGACATCATCGTCACCATCAAGCCTGAAGACCCGGCGGCCGCCAACGCCAAGTGGGCCAACGACACCATCCTGCAGACGATCAAAGTGCTGGCCGTGGGCGGCTCGCTCTCCCAGTCGGCGGCCGACCAGACGAAGACGGCCACCAGCGCGCCGGGCGAGGACGGCAAGAAGCGCACCACCTCGTCGGCGCAGCCGGGCAGCCAGCAAGAGATGATGCGGCGGATGAAGCCGAGCATCACCCTCGAGGTCACGCCCGAGGAGGCCGAGAAGCTCGCGCTGGCGGTGGCGCAGGGCGACATCCACGTGGTCCTTCGCAGCGACCTCGACAACTTCCAGTACACCGACCACGGGCCCATCACGTCGCGCGCGCTCATCGGCTCACCCGCCGGCCCGCCCTCGCCGATCGGCCGGCCCAAGACCGACAAGCCGTCGTCGAACACCGAGAATGCCGACCCCTCGGCGACGGTGATCATGGGGAGTAGCCGCACCGACGTGAAGTTCAACGCCGCCGGCACCAGCACCGAAACCACCGACGCGGGGAATAAGAACCGATGAGCCCGTCGAATCCTGCCGTGGCCCTGCTGGTTGTCCCGTGCGCCGCGCGCACCTTCGACGGCCTCGTCATCGCCGTGGGCCTGGGCACCCCCACCATGGTGCGCGCGGGTCGCGCCATCACGCGGGTGCTACTGGGCGACCCCGACGTGGCCGAGTAGCGGCTCGTGGAGGAGGGCCAGCACCACGTGCGCGGCCTGGAGGTCGGCAACACCGACCGCTACGACTGGTTCCGGGCGCCACCGAGGGCTACAATCTCAACGACTTCGAGTTGTTCATGCTGGGGCAGATGGTCGAGGTCGGCACTCGCACCGCCCAGCCGATGGGCGCCTTCGGTATGAGGCGGTAGCCCACGATGCGTCAGTCCACGCCCAGCACCGCCCCCAGCGCCGCCACGGTCATCGTCGTCGGCGTCGATCCCCGGGCCATGGGCCAGGTCCGGGAGACGCTGGGCACCGAGGCCGTGCTGCCGGCGGCGCCGGTGCCGTACGAGGAGGCTATCCACGCGGTGCGAAAGCAGCGTCCCGACGTGGTGATCACTGGCTTCGACAGCGACTTCGAGGAGGCGGTGCGGGTCGCCCCGGCCATCCTCCAGGAGAGCCCCCGCACCCACCTCGTCGCGCTGTCCTCCGGCGCCGGTCCGGACCGGATTCGCGCGGCCATGCGCGCCGGCTACCGGGAGTTCGTGGTCCTCCCGGCCGACGCGGAGTTGTTGCGACAGGCCGCTCGCGAGGCGACGGTCACCGAGGACAGCGACGACGAGTCGGGCGAGGTCGTCGCGCTCTGGGGCAGCAAGGGCGGCGTTGGCACCACCTTCCTCGCCATCAATCTCGCCGGGGAGCTGAGCCCGGTACACCGCGTGATCGCCGTGGATCTCGACTTCGCCATGGGCGATGTCGCGGCTTTCCTCGACTTGGCCGTGCCCCAGTCGATCGCCGACGTGTTCCGCAACATCAACCGGCTCGACGAGCGCATGCTTTCGGGGAGCGTCGCGGTCCACGCCAGCAAGGTTCACGTGCTCGGCCAGCCGGTCGATCTCGAGCAGCGGGAGGAGCCGCGGGGCGATCTCGTCGTGCGCGTGCTGACCGCCGCCTCGCGTAGCTACCGGTACGTCATCGCCGATTGCGGGGCCTCGCTCGACGAGGCCAGCGTGACGGCCGCCACCGTGGCCGACCACGTCATCATCGTCACCACGCCGGACATCCCGTCGGTGAAAAACACGTGGCGCCGCCTCCAGTTCGTGGAGAAGCTCGGTCTCGAGCGCGTCCGGCTGGTGGTGTCGCGGTGGGATCGCAACACGGCCGCGTTGAGTCTCGACGACATCCAGCAGAAACTCGGCCGGAAGGTGGATGCGACGGTCGGGGAGGACAAGCTCGCCATGCGGGCGGTCAACGAGGGGCGGCTGCTCCGCGAGATCGACCGAAAGTGCCAGTGCGCCCGCGACATCGAGGCGGCCGTCGGCCTACTCACCGGCGAGGAAGTCCAGGCCGAGGCCCGTTCCAATAGCTTTTTGTCGCGCCTTTTTGGGCGCTGACGTGACCGTTGTCTTCTCGCCTCATTGACCGTGTTGGTGGCGCCCAGGCGCGGTTCCGCCAGGCCCCGGCAGCTCGAGCGACATCACGGGCGATGTCGGCAGCACCCCCGACACGCTCGCGCTCGATGTCCAGGTGCCCTACCCCGAGGCGACCGGGGGGCTGGTGCCCACGCCGCCGTTCATCGTGGTGTCGATGTCGATGATGTTGCAGGACAGCGAGTAGCTTAGGCGCGGCGCCGTGAGCGCCGAACGCGAAGTCCCGAGCCTCGAGGGTGCCGCGCGGCGGGGGCTCGGCTGGGCGCTGGTGTTCATGGTCCTCGCCCTCGGCCTGGCGGCGGTGGTGACCACGGTGGGCGAGCAACGCGAGGCGGTCGGGGCCTTGTTCTCGCGCCTCTCCGTCCCCTGGTTGCTCGCGGCGTCGGTTGTGATGTCGGCCGGCGTGGTGTGCCTCGCGCTCCGGTGGCGGGCGTTGTTCCCGCCCGGGGTGCAGGCCGGCGTGGCGCCGCTCACCACGGTGTTGCTGGTGGGCACGCTGCTCAACTACGCGCTCCCGGGCCCGGTGGGCGAGTTCGTGGGCGCGGCGATGGCCGGGCGTCGCTTCCGTTTCCCGGCGGAGGCCGCCTTCGCGGCGGGGGTCCACGCCCGCTTCATCGGCCTCGGTCTCTCGGGGCTCGGGGCCATCGCGATGGTCAGTAGCGGGATGGTGCCGCTCCCGGAGGGGGCGGACACCTGGATCGAGCTCGCCACCCTGGCCATCGGCGGCGGGGCCGTGGTGCTGGCCACGCTCTCGGCGTTCCCGGCGCGGCTGGCGGCGCTGTCCACCGCCATCCTGGGACGGGTACGGCTGCTCCGGCGCCTCGATGCCTCCGTGCATCGCTTCGCCGAGGCCCTCGCGCTGCTACGCGGCGCGGGCCCGGTCCCCTACCTGCGGGCGGCCGGCTGGGCGCTGCTCGGGCACGGCTGCGTGATGGGAGGCGTGTGGATCGCGGGGCACGGCATGGGCCAGGCGCCCTTGTTGCCCGGGCTCGTGTTCACCTACGCGGCGAGCACGGCGGGGGCGATCGTGCTCTTCGCCTTCCCGGGCTCTCAGCTCGGCTGGGACGCGATGTTCGCCAGCCTCCTCGCCACCTCGGCTGGCGTTGATGTCGCGACGGCGGTTGCGCTGGCGCTGCTGGTCCGGCTGCAACAGCTCGCGCTTGTCTCCGTGGGGGCGATTGCGCTCACCGGCTGGATGAGGGATGAGTCCGGGGCGCGGCGCGGTTAAACCCCGCGCCATGATCGCCCTTCTCTTTTCCGTTGCCCTCGCCGACGACGTCCCTGCTGCCCCCGCGGAGGGCGCGAGCAGGCCCAAGAACGCCAACCTCAGCGTCACCCTGACGCGGGCCGACGGCAGCAACCAGAAGCTCGCCGTCACCGGCATCGAGCGGAGCATCGACTTCATGGGCGACCAGGGCTGGTCGAGCGAGGCCAAGGACCTGCTGGTCACCATCGAGATCGGGTCCACCGAGAAGAACGTCGCCTGGACCGACATCAAGAGCGTCGCGATTGCCCCCGCGGCCGTCACCGATGCCGACTGCACCTATTCCTCGGACTTCTCGCCCTGGATGTACGAGTGTACGCTCAAGACCACGGCCAACCTCGTCATGAAGGACGGGAGCAAGGGCGTAGTGAACAACCGCCACAAGTGGCGCTTCACCACTGGCGACGGCGCGGCGGCGGAGTTCTGGCTCTACAAGCACACCGCCCGCGAGCAAGACGAGCCCAGCGAGAACGGGGAGAACGAGGAAGACATGGGCATGTACACCAAGCTGCAAGACCAGCTGCGCACCGAGGTCAAGACCACGCTGGTCAAGTCGGTCGCGGTGAACTGAAACCCAGGAGGGCGAGGCGATTGGCCACGGTTGTGGCCAGGAAGGCCATCTCGCCGAGTCGCTCGTCGGTGAAGCCCTGCGGATCGTGCGTGTCACGCCCAGCCGCTCGAGGCCCTCGCCCATGGCGATGAGCCGGTTGGCAGCCTGGAGATCCACCCTGC
>Ga0194131_10001433_pt1 | contig 40825 bp, 36 predicted proteins | sample TA2KigO120mmetaG_FD_148631 | JGI IMG/M metagenome (GOLD analysis project Ga0194131, IMG submission 148631) | Freshwater microbial communities from Lake Tanganyika, Tanzania - TA2015053 Kigoma Offshore 120m | ecosystem: Environmental > Aquatic > Freshwater > Lake | place: Tanzania: Lake...
GTTCCTCCGGGGTACGACCGGCCTGAGCCAGCTCAAGAACCTGCTGCCGAAACTCCGCCGGATAGGGCGGGCGTGATCTGGGCATCATGGACTCCTTTCACCAAAGTGATAAGGTGTCCACCAAAACAGGCCAACTCCAGCTTGACCGCTTCAGGCGAGAACGATAGCTTTTTCATCTCAGGCTCCTGGGAATTGAGATACGGTAGATTTGGCCTTCTTTCCGCATCAAAATAACTTGGGAGCCTGTACTGTTTCAACTAAGATCGGAATCTCTTCTGCGGCCTTGATGTGGAGAGAGGTTGAGAGTATGTTTTTTGCAGACTTCCAGCCCTGTCCGTCCCCCGTTCCCTCTCCCTAACGGAGCTCGCCTACCGCGCCAGGTGAACGCTTGTATCCGGAAGTAGAAACGCCTCCATGAGGGAGGTTCCGCCCTCCCCCGCAGCCGTTTAATGCAAGCGTCGGTGCCCATGCGAGCACAACCCTTCCCGTGGCCCAGGTTTGTCGGGCTAGCGGTGTGGCTGGTGCTCCTGCTGCCGGCCCTCGCCGCCGCCGCCCCCGGCCTGCGCCCCCCCGCCCAGGTGGGCCCTCTGGCCGGTCTGCTACCCCCGCCCCCTGCGGGCGGGCGGCTGGGCCTACCCGGACAGCCCCTGCTGGAGGCGCCGGTATCGGCCAGCCTGATGGGCGTGTACGCGCCCTTCGGCCAGAAGCAGGTGCAGGTGGACTCGGCGGGGGTCCGCTACATCCCCCTGGTGGCGGGCCTGCCGGCGGGTCCCGAACTAATCCTGCCCCTCGAAGACTACCTGGAACTGGGCTACGGCCACGAGCTGGGCAAGCTCTGGGAGAGCCAGTTGCGCCGCAACCGCCGCACCCAGGCCGACAAACAGAAGCGCGAGGGGGGCGGCCGGCTGCAGTGGACCGTGCCTTTCCCGCGAACCCCGCGGGTGGTAAGTCGCATCATCGGCGAGGGAGGGCCCACCCTGCGCATTAACGGTGAGCGCACCATCACCGTGGCCGGCAAGAGCGAGTGGACCGACGGGGAGGTGCAGACCCTTTCGGGCCGGGCCTCCAAATTCCCGGCCCTGAGCATGGAGCAGGAGTCCAAGTTCTCGGTGGAGGGCAAGGTCGGGGAACTGATCAACATCCGCATCACGCAGGATACTGAGAACCTGAGCTCGGCCTTCAGCAGCGGCCTGGGCGACCAGTTGGCCAACCAGATCAAGCTGGACTACAAGGGCGACGAGGACGCCATCTTCCAGGAGGTGCAGGCCGGCAACACCACCCTCTCGCTGCCGCAGAACCGCTTCGTCGCCTTCAACCAGCAGCACAAGGGGCTCTTCGGCATCCGCGCCAAGGGCCGCGTGGGCCCGCTCAGCTTCACCTCCATCGCCAGCCACGAAAAGAGCAAGAGCAACCGCAAGTCCTTCAGGGGCGGGGTGCTGGGCGACACCCTGACGCTGAAGGACTTCCAGTACCTGCCCAACACCTACTTCTACCTCGACCAGGTCTACCGCGAGCGGTTGAAGGACTTCCGCGAGGTGTCCCAGGGGGTGCCCCGCGACTACGTGCCCGAGGACGCGGTCAACGAGAACAGTCTGGAGGTGTACCTCAACGATTTCAACGTCAACAACGACCCCGAGCAGAAGGCCCGACCGGGGGTGGCCTGGGTGGAGGTGAGGGGGCCGGTGGACGAGCGCAGCGGCCATGTAGAGCGCGGCACCTGGCACCTGCTCGATCCGGACAAGGATTACACTTTGGTGCCGCAACTGGGGTACATTGTGCTCAACCGCGCGGTGGACGACCGCTACGCCCTGGCGGTAAGGTACCGCACCCTGGGGTCAGCGCAGTTTCCCGGCGTTCAGTTCGGCGACACCCAGGGTGACACCCTGCGACTGAAGCTGGTCAAGGCCCGCGACGCCCGGCCCGACTTCCCCACCTGGAACCTGGAGTGGAAGAACGTTTACAGGGTCTCCAACGCCTTTTCCGAGGGCCGCAAATTCGACCGCGACAAGATAGAGATCCAGATCTTCGAGGAGGTGGCCGGCCGCGAGCCGCAGTCCTCCCAGGGCGGCCGCTCCCTGCTGCAGATCATGGGCCTGGACGAGCGGGGCAAGGATCCGGGCAGCGTCCCGGACCGGGCAGTGGACTCTGATTACGCCGGCCTCGACGAGTTTAGGGGGGTGCTGATCTTTCCCGATCAGACCCCCTTCGACCCACAGCATGCCCGCTACCAGGGCTTGCAGAACACGGTGCCGGCCATCTACAACAGCCAGCAGTCGCGCGAGCGCAACGAGGCCAGCCGCTTCCAGATTAAGGTGCTCTCCCGCTCGGGGGAGCAGCGCATAAACCTGGGGCAACTGGGCATCGATCCAGAGTCGGTGGAGGTGCGGCTCAACGGGGAACGCCTCACGCAGGGGGTAGACTACAACGTGGGTTTCAGCGGTGAGGTCTCCTTCATGGGCGCCAAGGCCCAGACCGTGGGCGACCCCGGGGCGGATCTGGAGATCACCTACGAGTCCGAGGATCTCATCAGCCTGGGCAGCCAGCAGAAGACCTTGTTGGGTCTGCGCAGCGAGTACGAGTTCTGGGAGGGAGACGGGACCATCGGCTCAACCCTGATCTACAACAACGAGCGCAGCAGCGAGCGCCGGGTGCGGGTGGGGAACGAGCCGGCCCGCACCGTGGTCGGGGACCTGGACCTGAAGGCCCGCTTCGACGCCCCGCTGCTGACCAGGGCGGTGGACCTGGTGCCGCTCCTGCGCACGGTGGAGAAGTCCGAGGTCAACCTGCAGGCCGAGGTGGCCCAGAGCCGGCCCAACCTCAACACCAAGGGCCAGGGGTACATCGACGACTTTGAGGGTAGCGAGCGGCCCGAACTGCTGCCGGTGATCCGCACCCGCTGGACCCCGGCCAGCCGGCCCCTGGCCGAGGTGTTCGCCGAGGAGGAGCGGGGTCGCCTTATCTGGTACAACCCCTTTGACCGGGTGGCGCGGGTGGAGATCTGGCCGGGGCAGGAGGACCAGGTGGACGCCCAGAACGACGAGACCGACGTGCTGGCCATCGAACTGGGGCGGGCCGCGGGGCCAGGGCGGCCCTGGAACGGGGTGATGACCGCCTTCACCGGGGGGGCGCGCGATTTCTCCCTTTCCAAATTCCTCGATGTGTGGGTGCGGGGCCAGCAGGGGCTTCTGCATGTGGACCTGGGCTCCCTCACTGAGGACCAGCGACAGGACGGCCGGCTCAACACCGAGGACGTTCCCCTGCCTGGACTGACTGCCGGCGACGGGGTGGTGGCCGCCGAGGAGGACCTGGGGCTGGACGGCCGGACCGACGAGGCGGAGTTGCGCTACTACCTGGGCCTGGCCGGGGCCGATACCTCCGGCGCGGTCGAGGTGATGCGGCAGGTCTTTGCCGGGCTATACCCGGACCGCGACCCTCAGGATCCCGAGGGGGACAACTGGCAGTACCGCGAGCGCAGCGATGACTACAGCCGCATCAACGGCACCCAGGGGAACCGTGGGGACAGCGAGAACCGCGACCGGCCCGACACCGAGGACCTCAACAACGACGGGGTGCTCAACACCCGCAACGACTACTACCACTACACCATCGACCTGGCCCGGGACGAGCCGGTGCCCGGCACTTTGAGCAACGGGTGGCGCCTCTTCCGGGTGCCCCTCTTCGGCGAGCGGGTTGAGAAGGTGGGGAGCCCGGATTCGAGCCGCGTCGAGTCGGCCAGGCTGGTGGTGGTGAGTGGTACCGGAGAGGCAACCAAAGTAGAGATCGCCCAGATGGAGGTGATCGGCAACGAGTGGCAGGTGGTGGGTATCCAGCCCCTGGAGGGGGGCGGGCCGGTCCGCGAGCAGGAGGCTTTCGACGTGCAGGTGATCGGTTCCGACGTCAACCGGGACTACAAGCCCCCGCCGGGGGTGAAGATCCGCCGCAACATTAACTCGCGCACCCGCGAGCGGGAGCAGTCCCTGGTGCTGAACTTCGACAACCTGGAGTCCCGCCACGAGGCCCTGGCCACCCGGGTGCTCTCGCTGACCCGGCCGGCCAATTACACTAAGTACACCCAACTGCGCATGTACATACACGGGGACGAGCAGCAGACCGAGTACGCCGGCCCCGATTCCAGCGACCTGGAACTCTTCCTGCGCTTCGGGGTGGACAGCACCAACTACTACGAGTACGCCACCCGCGTCTTTCCGGGCTGGGACCGGCGCAACGAGGTGGAGGTGGACCTTGGGCAGATGGCCCAGCTCAAGCTGATGGTGCCGCCCGAGGGATTGCGCCGCGACCAGGTGCTGGATACCCTCATCGCCGACCCAGGGGTTCGCGATGGGGCGCCGGCCTGGTACCGGATGCGCGGCAGCCCCTCGATGCAGCAGATCAAGACCCTCAGCCTGGGGCTGCGCAACCAGAGCGTCAACCGGGTCTTCAGCGGCCGGGTCTTCGCCGACGAGATGCGCCTGGATGGGGCGCGCAACGACGCGGGGCTGGCCGCCTACACCAGGGTCAATGCCAAGCTGGCCGATTTCATGACCCTCGACGGGACGGTGGAATGGCAGGGGGAGGATTTCCGCACCCTCAACGCCACCGAGCGGGCCAACAGCGACCTGAACACTGCGCTGCAGAGCACGGCCAACATGAACCAGTTCCTGCCGGGGAGCTGGGGCCTCTCCATCCCGGTGAAGGTGAGTCTTAGCCGCAGCGAGAGCCTGCCCCGCTACGGCCCCAACGCCGACGTGGAACTGGACGCGGCGCAGAAGAGGGAACAGCGCAACCAGTCCACCCGCAGTTTCTACGAGGTCTCCCTGAGCAAGCGGTCCAGCCAGCGCTGGTGGTGGCGTTGGACCGTGGACCAGATAAATCTGCGGCTGTCGGCCACGCGAGAGAACGGTTCCAACGCGGTGCAGCCGCTGCGGCAGCTCGAAGCCCACACTGCCAGCTTCTCCTACCAGTTGCCCCTGCCCAAACCGGCCTTCCCGCTGCTGGGCTGGCTGCCCGGGTTCATGCCCGAGGGGATGCGGCAGTTGCGTTTCAGCCCCTTGCCGGCGACCGTGAACTATTCGGCCAACCTCAACCAGCAGAACTCGAACAGCCTGCAGCGCACCGACGCCGACGCCACCCTGTTGGAGGACTTCGACCTGCGCGAGACCTACACCACCAAGGTGGCTCCCTTCAGCTTCGTAAGCGGGGACTACAGCCTGCAGATCGAGCGCGACCTGCGCAAGAAGCTGGACCCGGGCAAGCTGAGCTTTGGCATCGAAGTGGAGCGGGTGCAGAAGGCAGACCTGAGCTTCAACCCACGTCTGCTGCGATGGCTGGACCAGAACTATTCCTTCCAGACCAACTACGAGGAGATCAACGACCCGCGCCGCCGCCGGGTTCAGGTGGTGATCGACACCGCCACGGGTTTGCCGGTCAAGACCCGGGACTTCAGCACCAAGACCAACCTCTCGGCCAGTTACAACCTGAGAGTGCCGGCCATACTGCAGAGCCTGGGGGCGCCTGGGGTCAAGACCGGGGCCAAAATGCCCCAGGCCGACAAGGATAAGAAGCCCGACATCGACGAGGGTGAACTGTCCGCGGAGGCCAAGCCCGCGACCCTGGCCAAGGAGGGGAAGAAGAACCCCTTCTTCCTGCGGCGGCTGCTCTACGCTGGGGGCGACCACGTCGAGCCTTTTAACCTGAGGTGGAGAGGCGGGGACGACAACCGCAGCTTCAACCTGGTGGACCGCCCCTCGCTGTGGTACCAATTCGGGCTGGCCGACAGCCTGGAGGTGCCCCAGGCCGGGGCGGGCCTCACCCAGCAGGACCAGCAGAGCAGCAATAACAGCGTCGAGGCCGGCACCGGCATGAAGCTGCCTCTGGGGATCAGCACCAAGGTCGATTTCCGCCGCCAGCGCAACCGGCGGAGCGGTAGCACCCAGAACCGGCTGCGTGTGGAGCAGCAGCAGGAGTACCCTAAGTTTAACCTCACCTGGGGGCGGGCCGACCGCCTTCCCTACCTGCGTCGCCTGCTCAGCAGCGCGCAGGTCAATTTCTCCTACGAGCTTAGCCAGAACAGCGAGGGGGAGAACAACCTGCGGCTGGGCAACCTGCTGCGGCGCGAGCGCTCTACCGAGATGAAGGCCTCCTGGTCAGGGCGCTGGAAATTCGGCCCCTCGACTAAGGTCGAGGTCTCGCGCTCCCAGGGCATCGACTACGACTACGAGTTGGACGTGAGCGCCGACAGCACTGGCGGACAGTTGCGGCCCCTGCGCGGCAGCGGCAGCCTGGAGAAGGGGGGCACCACCTTCGAGATCCGCCACACCCTCAAGCCAGGTACTCTGCCCTTGCTGGGCAAGCTTAAAAGCAGCGTCGAACTGCGCTGCGAGTTTGGGCTGGAGGGCGAGCGCAAGGGCAGCGCTACTGGCAAGGCGGCCCGGGTGACCATTGCCCAGACCAGCCGGGCCAAGATCAACATCAGCGGCACCTACAAGTTCAGCGAGAGTTTCTCGGGCCGGGCCCTGATCCGCCTGGAGAACAACCGCAACAACCTGACCGACAAGACCCGCAAGGTCCGCGAGGTCGGCCTTTCGGGCACCCTCTTCTTCCGCTGAAAGGCGCCTGGCAGTTGCCCGGCGCGGCCCCAGGAGATATCTTCCATGTTCAACCGTTAGGAACAGTTGGTGCTGCTCTTTCTGGGGGCCTCGCTGCTGGCCGGCAGCGGCATCACCATGGTCGATTACCATCGCCCCGACCGCCTGGCCCAGTTGCAGGTGCTCCCCGGCGCGGTCGCGGTCCCGGCGGCCCAGGAGGTTTTGGCGGCGCCTGCCGCTCCGCTCCGGCTCAACAGCGCCACCCAGACCCAACTGATCGCCCTGCCGGGCATCGGCCCAAAGACGGCCGCCAGGATCCTCAGTTATTGCGAGGAGCACGGCCCCTTCAGCACCCTCGCCGACCTGGAGCAGGTGCCCGGGATCGGTCCCCGCATCCTGGAGCAGTTGCGCCCCCTGGTGGTGGTCGAATAGAAAGCGTCTATGTTCGGAGCACGCCAGCGGAAAGCTACCGGCATCCACCTTGCCGACCGGGCCCTGCAGATCGTGGAACTGACCCGCCAGCGGGGGGAGGTGAGCCTGACGGCCCTGGTGCAGGAAACCCTGCCCTTTGCCTGCACCCCGGTTCGGCTGGCCGGGTCCGAAAACAGGGAGTTGGCCCGTTTCCTGCGGCAGGTGGGGCGGGAGCGGGGTCTGGCCTTCGCCAATCCGGGGATGGCGCTGGGGCCCCACGGATACCTGCTGGTGCGGCGCCCCTGGATTCGCGGCGGCGAGCAGGTGAACCGCCAACACCTGCTGTGGGAGGTGCAGCAGGTGCTGCCCGACCGGCTCTCCGCCTACCGCCTCGACATGGCCCGCACCCCCCAGGGCTGCTTTCTCGTGGCGGCCCGCAAGAAGGCCCTGCGCCTGTACGCGGCCCTCTGCCGCAAGGCCGGGGTGAAGGGCCCGCTCTTCGACGTGGGGCCCTTTGCCTTGTACAACGCTTTGGAGGCCAGCGGTTGCTTAGCGGGAGAGGAGGCGGAGGTGCTGGTGGAGTTGGGCGCCGCCGAGGCCCTGGTGCTCCTGCTAAATGCCGGCGAATTGCAGGCCGTGGGTTTCTGTGCCTGGGAGGGGGAGACCCCGCAGGCGCGCCGCGAGGCCCTGGCCGAGCGGGTGCAGCAACTGGTGGAATCCGAGAGCCCGCGCCGGCCTGGGCGCCTGCGAATGTGTGGCCCGGTGGCCGGGGAGCCGGAGTACAGCGCCCTGCTAAGCGCCAAGACGGGGTTGCCGGCCGACCTTTTCGACCCCTTTGCCGGGGTGGACCTCTCGGCCCTGGAGCAGGAGGCGCCCCCGGCGGCGCGGGCCGCCTGTGCCGTGGCCGCGGGATTGGCCTATCGCTGCCTGAGCGAGGACGACTGAACGGGCTGCCAAACACGCCATGATCCGAATCCATCTCCAACCGCGCCGTGGGCGCCTGGCCCCCATCCTGCTGCTGGGATCGGGGGTGTTCGTCTGCGGGGTCCTGGGGTTTTTCTACCTGACCCGCGAGGAGGGGCTGCACTTGCCCGGCGCTCCAACCTCCCAGGAGGAGGCCCCGGCCCAGGTGCGGGCAGAGCCGCCCTTGGCGGCTGCAACGCCCATGGTGGGGGCGCCGGAACCGGCCAGCCCACCCTCAGCGGCAGTGCCCCAACCTGCTCCCCCGCAGGAGACCGCCCTGGCGCGTGCCCCCTCTCATCCCGAACCCGCTTTGCCGCCCCGGCCCCCACCAGCGGCGGCGGCGGCGGCCGGGCCGGTGTGCCTGCGCATCCTGCAATTACACGAGAAGCTGCCCGAGGCGGTGCGCTGCACCTCCCTCCTGGGCACGGCCTCGGGGGAATACACGATTGAGGGCACGGTGCCGGCGGGGGATTTCCCCCAGTTGATGGTGCTGCTCAACAGCCTGCCGCAGCAGCCCTCGCGGCCGGACCTTTCCTCTTGGCGGGCGGGCAAGAAGGGGAAGGGGGATCACAATTTCAACCTGCACGGGCAGTTCCCCGCCCAAGCAGCGCCGGCCCTGGCGCCCCTGGAGACCGCCCAGGCCGCCGGGCTCTTCACCCAGGCCAAGGCCCTGGCCAGCAAGAGCCGGCTGGACTCGGTGCGGGTGGGTGACCCGCTCTTCACCCCGTTGGGCAAGGGGGTGGTGCAGCAGCGCCAGAAGCTGTGGGCCACCGGCTCGTACCCTCAATTGAGGGGCTTCCTCGAAAACCTGGTTCGCCAGCAGCCCCAGTTGCGGCTCGAAGAGGTGATGCTGGTGCCCCACTATAATGGGGAAGCCCAGTGGAAGCAGGCCCAATTCTACGCGGTGCTGAGCGCCCCGGTGTGGGCGGTCCGCTGAGGAGCGATCATGGACGCAGCCATCTATCCGGGCAGTTTTGACCCTATCACGTACGGCCACCTCAACATCATTGAGCGGGCCCTGAGCATCTTCGACCGCGTGGTGGTGCTGGTGGCGGTCAATCCCCAGAAGAGCTACCTCTTCTCCCCCGAGGAGAAGGTGGAGATGATCCGGGAGGCCACGGCGGGCTGGCCACGGGTGGAGGTGGATGGCAGCGAGGGCCTGCTGGTCGAGTACGCCCGCCGTCGGCAGATCCACACCGCAGTGCGCGGCCTGCGGGCCGTCACCGACTTCGAGGGGGAGTTCGCCATGGCCCTGACCAACCGCACCCTGTGGCCGGAGATGGACACCGTCTTTCTGATGACCCGCTCCGACTACATGTATCTCAGTTCTTCGGTGGTGCGCCAGGTGGCCCAGTTGGGTGGGGAAATCAGTTCCTTTGTGCCGCCCCCGGTGGAGCGCCGGCTGCGGGCGCGTTTCGGGCACGACTGAGCCATGTTCATCGACGAGGCGACCATCACCGTGGAGTCTGGGGCCGGAGGGGACGGGTGTATGAGCTTCCGCCGCGAGAAGTATGTGCCGCGCGGGGGGCCCAACGGGGGAGACGGAGGGGCCGGTGGGGATGTGGTCTTCCGGGCCGACGGCAATCTCAACACCCTGCTTGACTTTCGCTACCGGCCGCGCATCGCCGCCCAGCGCGGGGGCCATGGCAAGGGCAAGGACAAGACTGGGCCGCGGGGCAGCGACGCCCAGGTCGGGGTGCCGCGCGGCACCCTGGTGCGGGACGCGGAGGGGGTTCTGCTGGCCGACCTGGTGGAGGAAGGGCAGGAGTTTGTGCTGCTCAAGGGAGGGCGCGGGGGCCGGGGCAACAGCCGCTTTGTCACCTCCACTAACCAGGCCCCGCGCCGGGCTGATCCGGGGGAGCCAGGGCAACAGGCGGTGGTGCGCCTCGAACTGCGGCTGATGGCCGATGTGGGCCTGGTTGGCTTCCCCAACGCTGGCAAATCCACCCTGCTGGCGCGGCTCTCGGCGGCCCATCCCAAGATCGCCGACTACCCCTTCACCACCCTCGAACCTCAGCTGGGCATCGTCGGCTGGGCCGAGTACGAGAGCTTTGTGCTGGCCGACCTGCCCGGCCTGCTCGAAGGGGCGCACCAGGGCAAGGGGCTGGGTCTGCGCTTCCTGCGCCACATCGAGCGCACCCGCCTCCTGCTCTTCGCCATCGACTGCACCAGCCCCGACCCGGGCGCCGATCTGGCTACCCTGCGCCGGGAGCTGGGCTTTTTCGATCCGGGCCTGCTGGAAAAACCCTGTGCTGTGGCCTTCACCAAGGTCGACCTGCTGGGGCCTAAGGCGGCCAAGTTCGCCGATCCTCTGATCGGTCTGGAGGCGCCGCGTTTTCTGGTCTCGGGGGTGAGTGGATACGGGTTGCGGGAGCTGGTGGTGTGGCTGGGTGCGGCGGTAAAGGCGCAGCGGCAGCGGGAGCTAGAGACGGCGGAGGCGCCCGGTGGCGCGGGATGAGCTGGCCTGGTTGGCCCTATCGCGCCTGCCTGGGGTAGGTGGGGCGCGCTGCTGGCAGCCGGTGGCCCGCTTGGCTGGGTGCGGGCGGCCCTGGAGGCGCCGGCCGCGGCGTGGGAGGGGGTGGTGGGGCCGGGGGTGGCGCGCCGGGCCCGGGTCGTGCCGGTGGATTGGCAGTGGGCTGAGGTGCTGTGGCGCGAGCTCCAGCGTCTGGGGGGCCGCCTCTACACCGTGGAGGACGAGGACTACCCTTAACTCCTGCGCCAGATTACCTCGCCGCCGGCCGTGCTTTTTGCACTGGGAGAGCCGGATTTCACCCGGCCAGCCGTGGCCCTGGTGGGCACCCGCCAGGCCAGCGAGTACGGCTTGGCCATGGCCGGGCACCTGGCCGCGGGGCTGGCTCGACAGGGCCTGGTGGTGGTCAGCGGCATGGACAGCGGCATCGACACCGCGGCCCACCTGGGGGCCCTGGAGGCGGGGGGGCGCACCCTGGCGGTGCTGGGCTGCGGCCCAGACGTGGTCTACCCCAAGGCCAACGCCCAGTTGCACGCCCGCCTCCGCCAGCAGGGGGCGGTGGTCGCCGAATACCCCCTGGGACACCCTCCCGACGCGGGCACCTTCCCCCGGCGCAACCGCCTGATCAGCGGCCTGAGCCTGGGCACGGTGGTGGTGGAGGCCCCGGCCTAAAGCGGGGCCCTGATCACCGCTGCCCATGCCCTGGACCAGAACCGCGAGGTCTACGCCGTGCCCGGGGAGGTGCGGGGGGGCCGCAACGCCGGCTGCCACCGGCTTCTCAACAAGGGGGCCAAGCTGGTGGAGGGGGTGGCGGACGTCCTTGAAGAGCTGGGCCCCCGCTTCGAACAGCGAGCCCAATTGGCCCTCGACTTCTCCCCGCCCCTGGCCAGCGCTGCCCTGCCCGAACTCTCCGCAGAGAAAAAATAGGTTCTGGAGCTGCTGGGCGAGGAGCCCCTGCACGTGGACCTGCTCACCGCCTACGCCCGCCAGCCCTTCGAGGAACTCCTGCGCATCCTGCTCGACCTGGAACTGGCCGGGGCGGCGGTGCAGTTACCTGGCAAGCTCTTCGTGCGCCAGCCCTGAGTCAGGGGTTTTTGGTTCCGGCGGATCGATCTGCAAGAGCGAGGGAGGCTGCTGCTGCCCGCTGCAGTCGTCGCAGCCGGAACTGGGGCGCAGCAAGGGTCGGAGGAAGTGCCAGAGGGCCCAGGCGCCACAGCCGGCGCTTAGGGCGACGGCGAGGTAGGTCTGCTCCTCCATCACCACCCCAGTCGCCCCGTCAGTTGGTAGATTGCCAGCGATCCGGCGTAGGCCAGACCCGTGAGGTAGGCGAAGGCGATGAGGGCCCACTGCCAGGCCCCGGTCTCGCGCTGGATCACCGCCAGGGTGGAGATGCACTGGGCGCAGAGTGCGAAAAAGACCATGATCGAGAGGGCCACCGGCACGGTGAACAAGGGCGTGCCGTCGGCGCGGGTAGCCTGGGCCAGGGCGTGGCGCAAGTCCGCGGAGTTCTCGTCCTGTGCACTGCCAAGGCTGTAGATGGTGCCCAGCACCGAGATCACCACCTCGCGGGCGGGCAGGGAGGCCAGGGCGGCCATGCCAATGCTCCAATCCCAGCCCAGGGGCCGCACCAGGGGCTCGATGGCCCCGCCAGCCTGGCCCAGGTAACTGCCCCGCAAAAGCTCGGCGGCCTCGGCCTCGTCGATGGCACCTATGGCTTGTTCCAGTTTTGAGCCGGCTGAGGACTGGCCGGCGGCCTGGCGCTGTGCCTCGTAGCGGGCCAGCACCGCCTCGGGCCTGGGGAAATAGGCCAGGGCCCACATGGCCATGGTGGTGGCCAGGATGATCCCCCCGGCGCGGACCACAAAGGCGCGGCTGTTGAGGTAGACCCGCATGAACACCGTGCGCGGGTCGGGCCATTTGTAGGAGGGCAACTCCAGCAGGAAGGGGGGGGTCTCGCCGGTGAGCAGGGTTTTTTTGAGCAGCCAGGCGATGGGCACGGCTAGCACCACCCCCAAGCTGTACATGGCCAGCAGGGTCAGGCCCTGGAGCCCGAACCAGCCCCCCAGCACGGCTCGGTCGGGGATGAAGGCGGCGATAAAGAGGGTGTAGACCGGCAGGCGGGCCGAGCAGCTCATCAGCGGGGCTACCAGGATGGTGGTGAAGCGGTCGCGGCGGTCCTCGATGGTGCGGGTGGCCATGATGCCGGGCACGGCGCAGGCGAAGCTGGAGACCAGGGGGATGAAGGACTTGCCCGACAGGCCGCAGAAGGTCAGCAGGCGGTCCATGAGGAATGCCGCCCGGGCCATGTAGCCAAAATCCTCGAGCAGGGCGATGAAGAGGAAGAGGATGGCGATCTGGGGCAGGAAGACCAGCACCCCGCCCACCCCGGCCACCACCCCGTCCACCAGCATGCTCTGCAAAGGGCCCGGCGGCAGGGCCTGGCGTAGGGTTTGCCCCAGGACCCCGAAGAAGCCGTCCACCCAGTCCATCAGCGGGGCGGCCCCCCGATAGATGGCTTGGAAGCCACAGGCGGTGATCAGCGCAAAGAGCAGGGTGCCCCACAGCCGGTGGGTCAGCAGGCGATCGAGGCGGTCGGAGCGGCTGGTGTGCAGCCGGGTCGGCTGGAGCACGCAGCGGGCCAGCAGGCCGTCGATCCACTGGTAACGGGCTTGGGCCACCTGGGCCGAGAGGGGGGCGGGTATGCCGGTGTCCCGGCGCAGGCGGGCCAGTTGGGAGGCCAGCTGGGGCCCCCGGGCAGCTATTAGGCGCTGTTCGGGGTGGCCCTCTTCCTCCACCAGCAGGTACCAGGCTTCCAGGGAGGAGAGGGGGGGCTGGCCGTTCTCGGCGCTGAGGGCCGCCAGCCGGGCTGCCTGCTCGTGGAGGGCAGGGAGGAACTGGGGGCTCGTAAGCGGGGCGGCGGGGCGCCCGGTCCCCAGGGCGGTCTGCAGGACCTGCTTCAGTTCGGGGATGCCCTGGCGGCGGTGAGCGCAGACGGGTACCACCGGCACCCCCAGTTCGCCGGCCAGGGCCGCCGCGTCGATGTGGATGTCGCGGGCCTGGGCCAGGTCGCTCATGTTGAGGGCCACCACCAGGGGAAGCTTCAGTTCGAGCAGTTGGGAGATCAGGTAGAGGTTGCGCCGCAGGTTGCTGCCGTCGGCGATAGCCAGGACCAGATCCACCCTGGCGGTGCCCGCCTGTTTGCCCAAGAGCACGTCGACGGTGATCATCTCGTCTGGCGCCCGGGCCGACAGGCTGTAGGTGCCCGGCAGGTCGAGCAACTCCACCTCGCCCTGGGCGAGGCGGAGGCGGCCCTGCTTGCGTTCCACCGTCACCCCTGGGTAGTTGCCCACCTGCTGGGACAGGCCGGTCAGGGCATTGAACAGGGTGGTCTTGCCGGTATTGGGGTTGCCGATCAGGGCAATGGTGGGGGACATGGGGTCCCTCAGTGAGGCGCCCCTGGTGCGGCGCCGGCGGGATGGCTGGAGACAAGGATGGGCGCCGCGTCCCGGCGGCGCAGGCAGAGGCGGCTCTCCTCGACCTGGACCACCAGGGAGGCGCCGGTGCGCAGGACCCTGATCCTCATGCCGGGGACCACTCCCATTTCGCGCAGACGGCAGAAGAGGCGGGAGGTGCCAGGCACCGCGGAAATCACCCCATCCACGCCCACTGGCCATTGGGAAAGGGCGCTGAGGCTGGGGAGATAAGGTGGGCCAGGAAGCCTCATAGAGAACCTCGGGCTGGAAGTTTGTTTAGGCTAACGGAAAGTATATTTGGCAACTAAAAATGCTATTAGCCGAATCACCGACTTTCCGAATATAAAAACGGTCGGGCAGACAAGTCAATACTGGAGTGTATTAATAGCCAAACAAATGATTAGATATCACACCAAAATAGTTGCAAGGCTAACATCAGTTGGCTATATTGTTTCTCCAGGGCCACGGGCCGCCCGGGGATACCCTTGGAAGGCAGCGGGAGGCAACCTTGAATTCCACAACTTCAGCCGGGTTCAAAGGAATGGAAGGGGATCATGAGATACTTTGAGATGCTGGCCGGCGCCTTGCTGGTCGGTCTGGTGGCGATGGGCGCGGGCGCCGAGGAGCAGCGCAGCGCGGTGCCCGGAGGCGTACTCGACAAACCCTACCTGAAAAGGGGAGGGAAGGGCACGGCCCTGGGCGGTTATATCGACCAGGAGCTGTTCTGGAACGACAAGAGCAAGACCTTCACCCAGCACCGCTTCATCCCCTTCCTGCACGGGCAGGTGAGCGAGCGCATCCACGTGATGGCCGAACTCGAGTTCGAGTACGGGGGCCTGGTCAAGGGCCGGGGGGAGAGCGACGGGGAGGTGAAACTGGAATTCGCCACCGTGGACATAAGTTTCAGCGAAGGGCTGAGCTACCGGGCCGGCCTGATCCTCTCACCCTTAGGTCGCTTCAATCTCCAACACGACAGCCCGCTCAACGACCTGACCAACCGGCCCCTGGTGGCCCGGGAGATCATCCCGACCACCCTGGCGGAGACGGGCATGGGCTTCTACGGGACCTTCTACCCTGGGGACAGGTCGCTGCTGGGATATGAACTGTACGCGGTCAACGGCTTCAACGGGACCACGGCCACCAGCATCCGCAACGGCAGGGGCAGCCACAAGGCCGACAACAACGAGCACAAGGCCCTGGTCGGGCGTTTGAACTATAGCCCGATGCTGGGGTTGGACCTGGGCCTATCGGGCCACCACGGGGCGTACGACGATGCCGGCGACCACGCCCTGACCATCCTGGCCCTCGACGCGGACTTCAACCGCGGGCCCCTGCAACTGAAGGGGGAATACGCCCGCGCCTCGGTGGAGGGGGCCGCCGCCGACCAGCAGTGGGGGTATTATGCCCAGGCGGCGTACCATTTTCTCCCTGGGGCGGTGGGGATCTTCCCCAACTCGGTGTTCACCGGGGTGTTCCGTTACGACGCCATCGACCTGGAGACCCGGGACGAGAAGCGGTATACCCTCGGGATGAACTTCCGGCCCGAGGAGGACACGGTGCTCAAACTGGACTACGAGGTCTACGACCAGGACGACCAGAGCAACGGGCTGGTCTTTTCGGTGGCTTCCTATTTCTGATGAGGATGCTGCTGTTGGCGCTGCTCCTGGGCGGCGAGGCGCTGGCCCAGGAGCAGCACTCCCCTCCGGATGAGATCGGCCAGATCCAGGTCTCACTGACCCCGGAGGAAGGGCGCCGCCGGCTCTTCCCCGAGGCCCACACCTTTGTGCGGCAGGCGCGGGCCCTCGACCCCGGCCAGGCCACGGCGGTGGTCGCGACCCTGGGCCGGCCCCTGGAACGGGACAGCCTGGAGGTGTACCTGGCCTGCGGGCCACTGGGCGAGGTGCTGGGGTACGCGGTGGTGGCCGAGGAGATCGGCAAGTACCGACCCATCACCTTCATGGTGGGGGCGACCCCCCAGTTCGCGGTGAAGGAGGTGGCGGTGATGGTGTACCGCGAAAGCCGGGGCGGAGAGGTGCGGCGCAGCCGTTTTCTCAGCCAATATCGGGGCAAGGGCCTGCGCGATCCGCTGCAGCTCAACCGGGATATCATCAACATCTCCGGGGCCACCCTGTCGGTGCGGGCCCTGAACACCGGGGTGCGGTGGGTGCTGCTCTGCCTGGAGGCGCTGTACGGGGTCCAGGGGCAGACCGCGGGGCCGGAGCGATGAAGTACTTCAGCAACCGCTCCCAACTGGTGCGGATGGATTTCCACACCCGGCTGATCATGACCTTCTTTCTGGTCTTCATGCTGTTGGCTGGGGCGGTGTCCCTGCTCATGTCCAGCCAGCGCACCGGGTTGGACCCGGCGGGGGCGGCGGTGTATTACCGGGGCGACGAGCAGGGCATGGCCTTCCCCAAGGAGCCAGTTGAACTGCTTGAAACCTCCCACTTCCACCTCTTCATCATGCCCGTGGTTTTCCTCACCACCGGCCATCTGTTCTTGATGAGCGCCTGGTCCTCGCGCTGGAAGACCTTCGTCGTCTCCTCCTGCTTTGTGTATATTCTCCTCGACGTGGCCAAGCCCTGGCTGATCCGCTACGTCTCGGCCTCCTGGGGGGTGCTGGCCCCGATCAACGGCGCCCTCCTGGGCCTGACCCTGCTGCTGTGTATCCTGGTGCCCATCTACGAGATGTGGTTTCTCCCTCAGCCCGCCCGCACCAAAGGCGTGCAGGAGGAATTGGAGTGAACAGGGGTTTGGCACTTGCGCTGGCCCTGATGCTGGCCCCGGCGGGGGTTGGGGCGGACCCGGACTTCTATCATTACTGGGGCGACGGCAAGGCCGAGATCTCCAGCTACCAGGTGGTCCAGCCCCGCTACGGGGAGCCCCGCCAGGGGCAGGCGGTGCTGATCTTCGTCACCGAGGAATTGCACCGCGATAGCTTCATCAAGGTGGAATCGCCGGGGGTGCCCGCTGCGGAGCGCTGCTATGTCCTCAAACTGAACAACATCCTCAAGTTCGACACCGGCATCTACGACTATTCGGTGATGGGTTCGGTGTACAGCGCCGTCGAGGGGGCAGATCATCCTTTTGAGCTGTGCAAGGTCTCGCTGACGGCCCAGGAGTGGTGCGGCCAGGTTTTCGAGGAGGTGATGCTGCGAGGGGGCCGGCTGCAGGGGTACCTCAACAGCTATTTCGAGAAGGAGGGCCGGCAGGAGTACGAGCTGCAGGCGCCGGCGGCCTTCGAGAGCGAGGACCACCTGCTGATCCGCATCCGCGAGCTAAAGGGCCAGTGGCTGGCCCCCGGCGAGGAGCGGGAGCTGGTGCTCTTGCCCTCGCTGTGGAGTTTGCGGATCAAACACCAGGGCCGCGCCACGGTGCCGGCCCGGCTGGCCAAGGGACCGGCGGGGGTGTACAGGGTGGAGGGGCAGGAGGTGCCGGCCCAGCCCTGGACCCTGGAGGCTGGGGGAACGAGCAAGACCTTCTGGGTGGAGGCGGCCTACCCGCGCCGCATCCTGGGCTGGGAGGATTCCCAGGGCGGCCGGGGGGAGTTGCTGGCTACTATTCGCGAGCCGTACTGGCAGCTCAACCACAGCGCCGATGCGGGCTGGCGCCGGCAGTTGAAACTCCCTTGAGAAGGGGGTAGAGGGGCGTGACGCCCCTCCGGTGTTTCGCCAGGCGCGGACTTGCCGCCCTGCTCGCTCTGGCTCCGCTCTCCCCGCAACCCCTCCCGCGTCTTTCCCATCCCGGCCACTCCCCGCCAAACACCTCCAAGGCGCCCCGCCCCTTGGAGTCCCAGCGTTATCTCCCCTCCGCCATCAGGCGGCGCAGGTACTTGACGGCCTTGGGCACCGCGGTGGCCTCGGGTTCGACCTGTTGCCCCTCGTACACGATGGAGAGCCAGCCGTTGTAGTTGACCCCGCGCAGGATCTCGAAGATGCGCGGGTAGTTCAGCCACGCCTCCTCCCCGGTCTGGATGCGGTAGATCTTGCAGCGCACGTGGACGGCCAGAGGGGCGGTCAGGGCGATGCTGCCGTAGAAGTCCAGCGAAGGGTCCTCCACCCCGTTGGCCCCCGAAGCCCCAGGTGATCCCACGTACTGTCCGGTGTCGAGGATGTGGGAGAAGTAGGGGTTGCCCACCTCCTCGAGGATGCGGATCACGTCCTTCCCGGTGCGGGTGACGCAGCCGTGGTTGTGGTTGTGCAATCCCACCACCACGCCCTGCTCCTGCCCATAGGCAGCCACCTCCTTGAGGCAGGGGATCATCCTCGCCCACACCGCCTCCGCAGTCTCCCCCTGGGGCACCCAGGCGGCAAAGACCCGCACCAGCGGGATGCCCATCTGGGCGGCCACCCCGATCCAATTTTTTGCCGTCGCCACCTCGGCCTCCAACTGTTGGGGCGGCTTGCCGAAATTGGTGCTGACCCCGATGTAGGAGAGGGCCAGGCCGCGCTTGAGGGCCTGCATGCGGATGCGGCGCAAATAGGCCGCCTCGGTGGAGGCAAAGGCCCCGGTGTGGATGTCGATGCCGTCCAGGCCCAGCTGGAAGGCCCGCTCGATGAAGCCTTCGAGGTCCAGTTGGCCGGCGGCGAATTCCTTTTGATAACTCAGCGACATGCAACCCAGCTTCATCATCGGCGGCGTCTCCTCGCGCAAAGGTCCGGGTGGCAGTCAAGATAAGCAAGCTGCCCAGCATTGCCCAGGGGGGGCGCTTGCGCTATTTTTGCGTGCCACAACCAGGAGAATTTAATGATCGAATACGCGGGGTACATGGTCGGCGAGCCCGAGAGCATCGAAACCCCGGCCATGTTGATCTTTAACGAAGAGGTGGACCACAACCTGCGCCTCCAGGCCGAGCTGGCGGGCGGGGCAGAGCGGCTCATGGTGCATTTCAAGACCCACAAGTGTGCCGCCATCGCCCGGCGGCAGGTGGAGGCCGGGGTGGCCGGTTTCAAGTGCGCCACCCTCCGGGAGGCCGAGGTGGCCCTGGAGGCCGGCGGGGCGGAGGTACTGCTGGCCTACCCGCTGGTGCAGGAGCGCAAGGCCGAGCGCTTCTGCGACCTGGCCGCCGCCTATAGGCAGTCGCGGCTGAGCGCCATCGCCAGCCAGCCTCTGCACCTGGAAACACTGGGGAAGGCGGCGGCCGCCAAGGGGATGCGGGCGCGGGTGATGCTCGACCTCGACGTGGGGATGCACCGCACCGGCCTGGTCCCCGGCGAGGAGGCCCTGGCCCTGTACCGCCAACTGGCGGGCAGCCCCCATCTCGAAGCCGCCGGTCTGCACGCCTACGACGGCCAGGACCACCAGACCGATCCAGCCCAGCGGGAGCAGCAGGCTCTGCACCATCTGGAGGAGATCCGCGCCTTCCGGTGGAGGCTGGAGGCCGAGGGCCTGCCCGTGCCTCGGGTGGTGGCCGGCGGTTCCTTCTCCTTCCCCTATTACGCCCAGAGCGGGGAGGCCCTGGGCTCGCCGGGCACCTGCGTGTACTGGGATGCGGGGTATGCCCGCATGATGCCCGAACGGCCCTTCCGCTGGGCGGTGCTGGTGCTCTGCCAGGTGGTGGATCATCACCCTCACTTGGGCACCATCACCACCGACCTGGGGTACAAGGCCGTCTGCGGGGACCCGCCTCTGGAGCGCCGGGCCAGATTGGTCGGACGCCAAGACGCGGCGCTGGTGCTGCAGAACGAGGAGCACGGGGTGTTCCACCTCGACGGCGATCTTCCGCCGGTGGGCGCGTACCTGCTGGCCGTGCCCGGCCATGTCTGCCCCACCACCATCCTCTACCCGGGCAGCTTTGTGCTCGACGCGGCCGGCGAGGTGGTGGACTACTACCCCCACCAGGCCCGCGACCGCCACTAGCCGATGGGCCGCACCCCCTTTGCGGTGAACTGGTTGGTGCTGCGCCTGCACCGGCAACACCTGGAGGGGGCGCTGGGGGTCTACGGCAAGGGGCGGCTGCTCGATCTGGGCTGCGGGCTGCAGGAGCATCGGGGGTTGGCGGGAGGCGGGGCCTATGTGGGGCTGGAGGTGGACCGGGTCCGCTACGCCGCCCGGCCGCCTCTGGTCTGGGGCAGTGGCATGGCGCTCCCCTTTGGGGCGGGGGTCTTTGGCACCGTGCTCTGCGCCCAGGTGCTGGAACATGTGCCCGAGCCGGCCCAACTCCTAGGGGAAGCCGGCCGGGTGCTCCGGAACGGCGGGCACCTGGTGCTGACCGCGCCGCATATCTGGGGGGTCCACGAGGAGCCGCACGATTATTACCGTTTTACCGGTTTCGGCCTGGCCCACCTGGCGCGCCGGGCCGGCCTGGAGCCGGTGGAGGTGCGCCCACTGGCGGGGTACTGGGTGACGGCCGGGGCGCGCTTCTGTTATTACCTCCAGCATTTCGAGCGGGGGCCCCTGGCCCTGCTGGTGCGGCCCCTGTACGCGGGGGTGCAACTGGCCGCCTGGCTGCTGGACCGGCTGCACCGGGTGGAGGGGGACGCCTGGAATTTTCTCCTGGTGGCGCGAAAGCCCTGAAGGTCTATGGAACGGCTGCTGCACCTGAGCGCAAAGAAGAGCCGGCGCATCGCCGGATTGATGTCCGGTACCTCGGCCGATGGGATCGACGCGGCCCTGGTGGAGGTGGAGGGGGCCGGGCGGGGCACCCGGGTGAAGCTGCTGGCCTTCCAGACCCTGCCCCTGGAGGGGGAATTGCGGCAGGGGGTGTTTTCGCTCTTTGGGGAGGAGGGCAGTCTCGACGAGTTGTGCCGCCTCAACTTTGCCCTGGGGGCGGCCTTCGCCGAGGCGGCCCTGGCGGTGATCGCCGGGGCGGGGCTGAGGCCGGAGGAGGTGGACCTGATCGGCTCCCACGGCCAGACCGTGCGCCATCTGCCCCAAGGGCGACCCGCCTCCACCCTGCAGATCGGGGAACCGGCGGTGATCGCCCAGCGCACCGGCATCCCCACCATCGCCGACTTTCGCCCCGCGGACATGGCCCTGGGGGGGCAGGGAGCGCCGCTGGTGCCCCTGGTGGACTTTCTGCTCTTCAACCACGGCCTGCGGGGCCGGGCGTTGCTCAATATCGGCGGTATTGCCAACGCCACCATCCTGCCGGCCGGGGGCGAGGCGGCGCAGGTCTGGGCCTTTGACCTGGGGCCTGGCAACGCGCTGATCGACGGGGCCGCGTCCCACTTCAGCGGCGGGAAGGAGCGCTGCGACCGCGACGGGCGGGGGGCGGCGGCCGGCCAGGTGGACGAGGGGCTGCTGGCCGGACTGCTGGCCCATCCCTTCCTGCACCTGCCCCCGCCCAAGTCCACCGGGCGCGAGGAATTCGGCGCGGGGCTGCTGGCCGAATGGATCACCCGGCACCAGCGGTCCCCCGCCGACTGGCTGGCTACCCTCACGGCCTTCACCGCCAGGGCCATTGCCGGGGGGCTGGAGCGCTTCGCCCTCTCCCGCACCCCCGTGGACGAGGTCTGGGTCAGCGGGGGGGGCGCCCACAACCCGGTGCTGATGGCGATGCTGCAAGAGGCCCTGCCGGGCCTAAAGGTGGGGCGGCTGGATGAACTGGGGCTCTCGGTGGACGCCAAGGAGGCGGTGGCCTTTGCGGTGCTGGCCAACGAGACCCTGATGGGCCGGCCGGGCAACCTGCCCTCGGCCACCGGGGCCAGGCGGCCGGCGGTGCTGGGAAAGATCTGTCTGGTCTGAGAGGAGAAAACCATGATCGTCGATACCCACGTCCATGTCTGGGAGATCGATCCGCCCAAATACCCGGTGGGACCAACGGCCCCTGGCTGGAAGAGCTTGCCCGATGAGCCGGGCACTGCCGACGAGCTGCTGGCGGAGATGGACCAGTGCGGGGTGGACTGGTCGGTGCTGGTGCAGACGAGCTGGTCCACCTGGGACAACGGGTACATCGCCGACTCGGTGGCCCGCTTTCCCCGCCGCTTCGTCGGCATGGGTCTGCTCGACCCCCAGGACCCAGGGAATGCGGCACTGGCCCGCTACTGGGTGAAGGAGCGCGGGCTGGCCGGGTTCCGCTTCCATCCGATGTACTATCAAGGCGAGAAGATCCTGCTCACCGCCCAGAACCAGGCCCTCTGGGAGGAGATCGCCAGCCTGGGGGCGGTGGTCCAGTTCCACCTCAACCCCCGGGACGCCGACCAGGTGGACCAGATCGCCCGCCGCTGTCCCCGGAACCTCTTCATCCTCGATCACATGGGGTACCCGCAGGTGGGGGAGGAGCCGGCGGCCTTCCAGCCAATCCTCGATCTGGCCCGCAATGAGAACGTGTACCTCAAGCTCTCCGACGTGAGGGGGCGCTCCAAAGAGCCCTTCCCCTTCGCCGACGTCCACCCCTACGCCGAACGGCTGGTGCGGGCCTTTGGGGCCGGGCGCATGGTCTGGGGCACCGGTTACCCGGGGCACCACCGAGTCAAGCACCGCTGGCTCCCCCTGGCGGACGAGCTGCGATTGGTGCGGGAGGGCCTGCCCTTTCTCACCCCGGCCCAGCAGGACCAGATCCTGGGGGGCACAGCGGCCGGCATCTGGAAACTGGGCTGAGGAGGCTTTCATGTGCACACACGGATTTACCCTGGAGCGCGAGGTGCGGATCGGGGAGATCGACACCCTGGCCCGGGTGTACCGGCACCACAGCGGTGCCCTGCTGATCTCGGCGATCAACACCGACGAGAACAAGGTCTTTGGGGTCAACTTCCGCACCCCCCCGCCCGACTCCACCGGCATCGCCCACATCCTCGAACACGCGGTGCTCTGCGGCTCGCGCAAGTACCCGGTCAAGGAGCCCTTCGTCGAACTGCTCAAGGGCTCGCTCAAGACCTTCCTCAACGCCTTCACCTACCCGGACCGCACCTGCTACCCGGTGGCCAGCCAGAACACCCAGGACTTCTACAACCTCATCGATGTGTACCTCGACGCGGTCTTCCACCCTCGCCTCACGCCGCAGGTGCTGGAGCAGGAGGGCTGGCACTACGAGCTAACCTCGCCTACGGGGCCGCTCAGTTACAAAGGGGTGGTCTTCAACGAGATGAAGGGGGCCTACTCCTCCCCGGATTCGGTGTTGTACAAGCATGTGCAGGAATCCCTCTTCCCCGACACCCCCTACGGGCTTGATTCGGGCGGGAACCCCCGCCATATCCCGGCCCTCACCTTTGCCCAGTTCTCGGGTTTCCACCGGCGTCACTACCATCCGGCCAATGCCTTCCTCTTCTTTGCCGGCGACGACGACCCGGAGCGCAGGCTCCTGCTTTTGGAGGAGTACCTGGCCCCTTTCGAGGGCGGCGCAGAACCGGCCGCCATCCCGCCCCAGCCCTCCTTTGCCGAACCCCGGTCGCTGCGCCGGCCCTACGCCGCAGGCCAGGAACACGAGGGCAAGAGCATGGTGGCCCTCAACTGGCTTTTGCCCGACGGCCTGGACCTCGAAACCGAGATGGGTCTGCAGATCCTGACCCAGACCCTGATCGGCACCCCGGCCTCGCCCCTGCGCAAGGCTCTAATCGACTCGGGGCTGGGCGAGGATCTGATCGGGGGCGGCATGGAGGGGGAGTTGCGCCAGCTCTTCTTCTCCACCGGGCTCAAGGGGGTGGCGGTGGGCCGCGAGGAGGAGGTGCAGGCCCTGGTGATCCGGGTGCTGGGGGAGTTGGCCGCCGAAGGGATCGCCGCCGGCGAGGTTGCCGCGGCCCTCAACACCGTGGAATTCGGGCTGCGCGAGAACAACACCGGCTCCTACCCGCGCGGGCTGATCCTCATGCTGCGCAGCCTGACCGCCTGGACCTACGGCCGCGACCCGCTGGCGCCCCTGGCCTTTTCCTCGCCTCTGGAGGCAGTCAGGGCGCGGGCGGGGCGGGAGGGGGATTATTTTGGCGGGCTGATCCGGCGCTACCTGCTGGACAACCCCCACCGCACCACCGTAGTGCTCCACCCCGACCTGGGCCTGGCCGGGCGGGAGGAAGCCGAGGAGCAGGAGCGGCTGGCCCAGGTCTTTGCCGGCCTGGGGGCCCAGGACCGGGAGCGCCTTATCGAGGAGAACGAGGCCCTGCGGCAGCGCCAGGAGGCCCCGGACCCGCCCGAGGCCCTGGCCGCCCTGCCGCGCCTGGGCCTGGCCGACCTGGAGCCCAAGGTCAAGACCCTGCCCCTGGAGCAGATGGCGGAGGGGGGGACGTCGCTCTTGTACCACGAGTTGTCCACCAACGGCATCGTGTATCTGGACCTGGCCTTTGACCTGCGCGCCCTGCCCCAGGAGCTGCTGCCCTACGTGCCCCTCTTTGGCCGGGCCTTGTTGGAGACGGGCACTGCCAAGGGGGATTTCGTCGATCTGGCCCGGCGCATCGGCGCCCGCACCGGGGGGATCTGGCCCCAGTTGCTGATCGTCCCCCCGCGGGGCCGGCGCGAGGCAGTGGCCCGTTTTGTCCTGCGCGGCAAGGTCATGGCCGACCGCGCCGACCAACTGCTCGATCTTTTGCGCGAGGTGCTCCTGGAGGCCAGGATCGACGACCAGCACCGCCTCCTGCAGATGGCCCGGGAGGAGAAGGCTGCCGAGGAGGCCGGCCTGGTGCCGGGCGGACACGGGGTGGTGGGGCTGCGCCTGCGGGCCCAATATGACGAGGCGGCCTGGGCCCTGGAGCAGATGGAGGGGATCAGCTACCTGTTCTTCCTGCGCCGGCTGGCCGGGCAGATCGAGTCTGACTGGCCGGCGGTACGCGACCGGCTGCTGGAGATACGCCGCCGCCTGCTGCACCGGGGCGGCCTCTTGGCCAATATCACCCTATCCGGGGCGGACCGGGCGCGTTTCCACCGGGGCGTGGTTGGCCTGCTGGCCCAACTGCCCGCCGGCGAGCCGGCGGCGGGGGCTTGGCGACCCGCTTTCCGCACCGCCAGCGAGGGGTTGATCATCCCGGCCAAGGTGAACTATGTGGGCAAGGCGGCCAGGCTCTACGACTGGGGCTACCAGTACGAAGGCTCGGCGGGGGTAGTTTCCCGGTATTTGCGCAACACCTGGCTGTGGGACCGGGTGCGGGTGCAGGGCGGGGCCTACGGGGCCTTCTGCAGCTTCGATCCCTTCTCTGGAGTGTTTGCTTATGGCTCGTACCGCGACCCCAACCTGCGCCGGACCCTGGAGGTCTACGATCGGGCCGGCCAGTTTTTGCGCCAGATCGAACTGGGCCGGGATGAGGTGGAGCGGGCCATCATCGGCGCCATCGGCGAGCAGGATGCCCACCAGTTGCCTGACGCTAAGGGGTACACCTCGATGGTGCGCTACCTGACCGGGGTGGACGACGGGTTCCGCCAACAGATTCGCGACGCGGTGTTGGGGACGGGCCAGGAGCGCTTTGCCGGCTTTGCCGAGGCCCTCGAAAAGGTGCGGGAACACGGCCGGGTGGTGGTGATGGGGGCGCGGGAGGCGCTGGAGGGCAGCGGGCCGCAGGGTTGGCTGGAGTTGACCGAGGTGATGTGAGGAAAGCGAGGGATGAGATGAGTGCGACCATAGAGGGAAAAATCGCCGCCGCGGGGTTGCTGATCGACAAAGGCCTGTACGCGCTGGTGCGGGACCAGATCGCCCCAGAGACAGGGGTGGAGGTGGATCGCTTTTGGGAGGGGCTGGCCGCCATTGTCCGCGACCTTGAGCCCCACAACCGGGCCTTGCTCCTGCGGCGCGACCAACTCCAGGCCCAGATCGACCAGTGGCATCACCAGCGGGAAGGCCAGCCCCTGGACGGGGCGGCGTACCGCGCCTTTCTGGCGGAGATAGGCTACCTGCTGCCCGAGGGGGAGCCTTGCCGGATCAGCACCGAGGATGTGGACCCGGAGATCGCCCGGCTCGCCGGCCCGCAACTGGTAGTGCCAGTGGACAACGCCCGCTACGCCCTCAACGCGGCCAACGCCCGCTGGGGCAGCTTGTACGACGCGCTCTACGGCACCGACGTGATTCCCGAAAGCGGCGGGGCCGAAAAGGGGGACGCCTATAACCAGAAACGCGGGGCCCTGGTTGTGGCCCGCTGCGCGGCGTTGCTAGACGAGGTGGCGCCCCTGCGCGGTGGGTCCCACGGCCAGGCAGTGCATTACTCCCTCACAGACGGGATGGGGAGGAAGGAACTGGCCGCCAAGCTGGAAAGTGGCGCCGAGGTGGGGCTAGCGGACCCGGCCCAATTGGCCGGGTACCGCGAGGAGGGGGGACGGTTGCGCGGGGTTCTCTTGTGCCACCACGGGCTGCACCTGGAGATACAGATCGACCACGGGCACCCCATCGGCAGCACCCACCCCGCCGGGGTTAAGGACGTGGTGCTGGAGGCGGCCCTGACCACCATTCAGGACTGCGAGGATTCAGTGGCCGCGGTGGACGCCCAGGACAAGGCGCGGGTATACGCCAATTGGTGCGGTCTTATGCGGGGGACCCTGGAAGCGAGTTTCGCCAAAGGCGGCCGGACCCTGGTGCGCCGGCTCAACCCGGACCGGCAATTCACCGCTCCCGACGGTAGCGTTCTGGTGCTGCCCGGCCGTAGCCTGCTCCTGGTGCGCCATGTGAGCCTGCACATGTACACCGACGCGGTTATTGCCCCTTCCGGCGAGGAGATCCCCGAGGCTTTTCTCGACGCGATGGTCATCACCCTGGCGGCCATCCACGACCTGAAGGGCAAAGGCCAGCACCGCAACAGCCGCAAGGGCAGCATCTACGTGGTTAAGCCCAAGATGCACGGGCCGGAGGAGGTGCGGGCCACGGTGGCCCTCTTCGGCCGGGTCGAGCAGGCCCTGGGCCTTCCGGCCCGCACCCTTAAGATCGGGATCATGGACGAGGAGCGGCGCACCACCGTCAACCTGCTCGAATGTATCCGCTCCGCCAGGGAGCGGCTGGTCTTCATCAACACCGGCTTCCTAGACCGCACCGGGGACGAGATCCACACCAGCATGGAGCTGGGACCGGTCTTTCCCAAGCAGGAGATCAGGAAACAGCCCTGGCTTGGGGCGTACGAGGACTGGAACGTGAACACCGGAATTGCCGCCGGACTGGTGGGAAGGGCGCAGATAGGCAAGGGGATGTGGACCATGCCGGACCGGATGCGGGAGATGGTGGAGACGAAGGGGGGGCATCCCAGGGCCGGGGCCACCACCGCCTGGGTACCCTCGCCCACCGCGGCGGTCTTACACGCCCTGCACTACCACCAGGTGGAGGTGTACGGCCGCCTCGCTGAGATGGCCAACCGGCAGCGGGCCAGTCTGGAGGCCATCCTGACCCCTCCTCTCCTTGACCGGAGCCTGGCTCGGGAGGCCATCCAGCAGGAACTCGACAACAATGCCCAGGGGATTTTGGGCTACGTGGTGCGCTGGGTGGGCCAGGGCATCGGCTGCTCCAAGGTGCCAGACATCAACAACGTAGGGCTGATGGAGGATCGGGCCACCCTGCGCATCTCCAGCCAACACATCGCCAACTGGCTGCGCCACGGCCTGGTGGACGAGGCCCAGGTGCGGGCCACCTTCGAGCGCATGGCCGCGGTGGTGGATCGCCAGAACGAGGGCGATCCCCAGTACCGGAACATGGCCCCCGGCTTTGCGGCCAGCCTCGAATTCCAGGCCGCCCAGGAGCTGGTTTTCGCCGGCTGCAGGGAGCCCAACGGGTACACCGAGCGGGTGTTACACCGATACCGCCGCCGGGCCAAGGCCCGCTAGGGCCGGCCGCGCCACTGGCGCAGGCGGCGCAGCCAGCGCCGGCGCTCGGCCTCCAGCACCTGGGCCGGGCCCAGGTGGCGCGGGGCCAGCAGCGAACCGAGGAGCAGGAGGGGCCCCAGGTGCAGGGCGGCGCTGAGCAGGAACATCACCTGGAGGTTGCCCAGCTCCAGGCCCCAGACCACCCGGTCGGGCCCGGCCAGCCGGCCGGCCAGCAGGCCGGTGCCAAAGGTGATGGCGCTGTACCCCAGGTTGAGGGAGGCCGACCAGCAGCCCATGAAGGTGGGCCGCTGCTCCCCGGAGGGCAGCAGGCCGTACAGCAAAGAGGTGAAGCCCACCGATACCCCCGCGGAGAAGAAGCCTTCAAGGAGCATGGCAGCCGCCAAAAGTTGATGTTGATCCGGGGTGTTGGCGGCCCAGACCAGGGGCACGGCGATCTTGGGGGCCAGCACCAGGGGCAGCACCGCCCGGGGCCCGTGGCGGTCCACCAGGTAGGCCCACACCCGGTACCCAATTACCGAGGCAATCATGGCGGCCATGTTGTAGACCGAAACTGCGGTGAAGCTGAGGCCCAGGCGGTCCAGCAGGAAGAGGCTGTAGAAAGGTTCGGACAGGCCCAGGGCGCAGTGCAGGGCGCCGTAGAGCAGCAGCGCCCGGCGGAAGGGCAGGTTGCGGAAGGGTTCGAGGAGCTGTTGCAGGTGGCGCCCCCGAGGGCGGGGCGGCGCCGGGGGGTACGGGGCCCTGGCCAGGACCACGACGCTGGCCAGGCCGATCAGCATGCTGAAGGCAAAGAGGTAGATAAAGGCCCGCTGCTTGCCTGCCTCGGCAAAGGCGTCGAGATACCAGCCGGTGGCCAGACCGGCGGCCATGGCTGTCAGGGTGCCGACGATGGTCTGCCGGCTGGTGAAGCGGCCGCGCAGGTGCCCCGGCACCAGGGTGGCCTGCCAACTGCCGTAGAAGGGGCTGCTGCCCTGCAGGCAGATCAGGCTGGCCCCCACCAAGGCGACCAGGGTGCCCAACTGGTAGGGCGGGGGCACCAGCAGGGGGATGAAGAGGATGGAGGTGCGCAGGAGCACGGCCAGGGCCCGGCAGCCCAGGATGAAACGGCGGTGGTCGGCCACCTGCCAGCCGATACGCGGTGCCAGCAGCTGGGCAAACCCCATCAGGGAATTGATGGAGGTCATCAGCGCGAAGAAGGAGGCCGTGGCGCCCAGGGTCAGGGCGAAGCCGTTGAGCATGGCCGTGCCGGTGCCGATCATCTGGCCCCAGACGCCCCAGATGCCAGAAACCATCACGAAGGCGCGCAGGGCGCGGTTGACCTGTCCCTGGTCGAGAGGGTGCTGCTGGCTCATGCATAGAAGGTAGGACCCGGCCGGCGCGGCGGGCAAGAAATGGGCCGGCGCCATTCAAACCACCGACGGATTCCCTTCGAAAGGACACCAAGATGAACTACCAGCTCCTGCTCAAAGGCGGCCATCTCATCGACCCGCTCAACGGCATCGACGGCCCCCGGGACCTGGCCATTGCCGGGGGCAAGGTAGCCGCAGTGGATACCCAGATCCCGGTCTCGGCGGCCAAGCAGGTGATCGAGGTGGGGGGGCTGTATCTGGCGCCGGGCCTGGTGGACATCCATACCCACATGTACGCCACGCCGGGGCATCGCGACGCCTGGGCCGGCGACAACAGCATCCTGCCCGATGGGTTTGGCTTCCGCTGTGGGGTCACCACCATGGTGGATACCGGCTCGGCGGGCTGGCGCACCTTCGCGGATTTCCGCCACCGGGTCATCGACCGCTTCCACACCCGCAAGTTCGCCTTCCTCAACATCGTCGGCATGGGCATGGTATCCACTGTCATGGAGCAGAACACCCACGACATGGATGTGGAGCGGGCCGTGGCCGTGGGCCGGGAACACCAGGACGTGATCGTGGGCATGAAGACTGCCCACTACTGGGCTCCGGACTGGATCTCGGTGGACCGGATGCTGGAGGCCGGCCGCCGGCTGGGCAAACCCTCGATGGTGGATTTCGGCCTCTTTCCCAGGGAGCGGCCCTACTACGAACTGGTAACCCAGCGGATAGGGCCGGGCGACATCACCACCCACATGTACCTGGGCGACGTGCCCTGGGTGGGGGCCGAGGGCAAGCTCCTCCCGTATCTCTACGAAGCCCGCCGGCGGGGGATCATCTTCGACGTGGGGCACGGGGGAGGCAGCTTCTGCTGGCGCAACGCGGTGCCCAGCATCGAGCAGGGCTTCCTGCCCGACTCCATCTCCACGGACCTCCACACCCTTTGCATGAACGACGCGATGATGGACATGGGCAACGTTATGTCCAAATTCCTGGCCCTGGGGGTGCCCCTGGCAGAGGTGATCCGCGAATCGACGATCAACCCGGCCCGAGAGATCGGCCACCCAGAGCTGGGCCACCTGAGCGTGGGGGCAGTGGCCGACCTGTGCGCCCTGGACCTGTTAGAAGGGGAGTTCGGCTTCCTCGACGTACACGGGGGCAGGCTGATGGGCCGGCAGCGCCTGCGCTGCGAGCTGACCCTGCTGGGGGGGGAGGTGATGTGGGATTGGAACGGCCGGGCTGGGGTGGACTGGCGCCAACTGCCCAAACTCTACGGGGTGCGGAACAAGACCGAGGGCCTGATCATGCCGCCCGGCGGATGAGCAAAAAACCGCCCCTCGCCTGGCCCGGGGCGAGCGGCTGCATGTTGCCGCCATCCGTGCCATTGGAGAAATCTGTAGAAGAGGACGTCGAAATAGCAACAGACTTTGTTGACGAACCATCCAGTTGGTGGCAAGTTCATGCGAGGGGCTGACTTTTTTGTGGTCAGTCTTCGCTGTTCATCCTACCTAAAGGAGGTTTGGTATGCGCCTGGGAACATTTCATATCGCAGTGGGACTGTTGCTATGAACGACAGGACTGGCAGGGGGGCAGCCGCTTGAACCCATCGAACTATTGAAGGCTAAGTTGACCCTTATGAGCTTCCTCAACAGACCCAGTACCAATGTGCCCCTGCTGGTCCTGGCGCCGCCAGAGGGGGTCCCCATTCCCCCCTCGCTGAGGCAACCTCCTGCTCCAACCACGACACAGTTCGTACAGATCCAACCCTTGAGCGAACCGTCTGCAGCGGGCGAACAGTTCGACGAGGTATTTTTCGATCAGTTTCTCGCGCTGATGGACACCGACCAGAATGGGGTGTGGAGCAAGGAGGAATTGCGCGCCTGGTTTGCCCTGAGGGTGAAGGTAGCGACAGAGTACCAGACTGTCCGCAGTGAATGATATAACTAAAGGAGGGGCGATCTATCGAACAACGGCCTGGGCCCCCGTGGGTACGTGCGGGAGGTCATAGACCCCAATAGTCCAATCCCCATGCCCTGTTCGGTAGAATTGGCTAGTACTGAACTGTCCTCTGCCTTCGGGGAGGTAGGGTGCGGCAGCCCCCAATTGGTGACCGCCGACAAGTTGCTGCGCACGGTATGTAATAGTGCTGGTCACAACGTCCAGGCTCTCACCCTGGCCGACGGGCGCGATATTTCCTGTATTTGGATTGAAGCGCAGGCTCCGGTGAAAACTGCCGTGAACATCTACCTTGAGAATGATCCAAGCAACATCATCTACGATAGCCAAAGGGACGGACAGCCTGTTTTCAATCTCCCTTTGACTACCCCTATCAAGGATAGCGGGGTGTACCGGATTGAGTTGAACACGGCTGAGTCCGATCCAGGGGCCTGGGTGACAGTGGGCTTTGCGGAGCATCCAGAATAATTCGCCGCACGGACAACTCCTCGTGAGCAGTGGTTCAGCCTCAGAAAATCTTCAGAATCAAGATAAGGAACACCTGCCTTTACCAAATATTGCTTTGTTGATTGCCTAGAGTGGGCTATCTTTTTGGGAAAACAGGAGGATACCGATGGCAATCAAGGCGTCGACAGAACCGCTGTCGATGCCCTAACCGAAATGGATATATTTCAGCGACTCAACCACCACAAAGCGAAATACAATCACTATGAGGACACCGGAAAGGGGGCCTGAATGACCGAGCGACAGACGACTCTGGAGGAGTTGAAGGGCCGGCAGTGGGAGCAAGTGCTGCGCGACGTTGCCGACCAGCAAGAGCGGGGGGCGGTCCTGCTTCCTGGAGGGCTGAGCCGATGAAGATCACCCGCGTCGAGACGGTGCAGACCCCCGAGTACGGGCACCTGGTCTGGGTGCGTATCCACACCGACTCCGGCTTGGTGGGGCTTGGGGAGAGTTACCTGTATCCCGAGCCGATCAAATCCGCGGTGCTTAAGCACTTTGCGCCCGAATGGCTGCTGGGCAAGGACCCCCTGGAGATCGAGGCGCGCTGGCGGGCCATCTTCGAGCGGGTCAACTTTGCCGGTTGGGCCGGGGCGGAGATGCGGGCAATGAGCGCCATCGACATCGCCTTGTGGGACCTGCTCGGGCAGCAGGCGGGCCTGCCCATCCACCAGTTGCTGGGCGGCAAGTGCCGCGAGCGGCTGCGGGTGTACAATACCTGCGGCCCGTACCGGGGCCTGGACTTCAACCACAACGCCGACGAGTATGCCCTGCACCTTTTGGAGCAGGGCATCACGGCGATGAAGATCTGGCCTTTCGACGGCTTCGGGCTGCAGACCGGGGGGCAACTGCTTTCCCTGCAGGACCTCGACGCCGGGCTGGAACCGGTGCGCAAGATCCGCCGGGCTGTGGGCGAGCGCATGGAGATCGCCATGGAGTTCCACGGCTACTGGAATCTCAACTGCGCCGTGCGCATCGCCCAAGCTCTCGAGGAGCACCGGGTAATGTGGGTCGAGGACATCCTCAAACCCGACAATCTCGACGCCTACGAACACCTCAGCCTCGCCACCCGTCTGCCGCTGACGGTGAGTGAACGGCTCTTGACCCGCTACCAGTTCCTGCCGGTGATGCAGCGGGGCATCGCCCGGGTGATCATGCCCGACGTCGAGTGGTGCGGCGGCATCACCGAGGCTAAGAAGATCGCCTCGCTGGCCGACACCTTCCAGCTGCCGGTGGCCTTCCACAATTATGGCGGACCGGTACTCAATTTCGCCTCGGCGCAGGTGGCCGCCAGCATCCCCAACCTGATGCTGGTGGAGGTGGGGCTCAACCTGCTGGCCTGCTGGGCCGAGACGATGATCACCCAGCCGGTGGTGGTGCAGAACGGGTATATGGAACTTCCCCAGGGGCCGGGACTGGGGGTGGCGCTGCAGGAGTCCTTCCTGCGCCGGCCCGAGGTGGTGGTCGAAGGGGTCAATCTCTGAAGGAGGAGGTGATGAGCGGGAGCGGTGCCTGGACGTGCTGAAACCCGCGCCCAAGAAGCGGAAGCGCCGGGATGCCCTTGGCCCGCAGCAGGTAGTGACTTCCGCGCCGGTTGGACAGTCCCTAAGGTGTTCTGCAAACGCCTGGACGGGCAGCCCTGCGACAACATCCACAAGGCCCTGCTCAGGGCCGGAGGGCAGGCTGGCGGAATAAAAAAGAAGCCACTTACCTTGCGAAAGGTAAGTGGCTGTCTACGTTAGTGAAGAACTGGTGGCTCCTCCCAGAATCGAACTGGGGACACAAGGATTTTCAGTCCTCTGCTCTACCAACTGAGCTAAAGAGCCACCGAAAACCGGGGAAAAATATAAGCCCTTTGCCGAGGATGTCAAGGAACGGATCATGCCGGTAAATGCCATCCCTTTCAGGATGCCCGCCCCTGTTGAAATCCCCGCCCATCTGGTGTCCATGCTGCGCCATTTGCCCCCCGATCAGGCCCTGCGGCGGGCCATGGAACTGCTCCTGCAGATCGAGGCGGGCGAGATCCTGATCTTTGAAAAGGTTGACGCCAAGGGGCGGCTGCAACTGGCCGAGGTGGTGTGCCCGGACCCGGAGGAGGCTGGGCGGGTGCGCGAGGCGCTGGCCGGGGAGGAATGCTATGGCCAGGCCCTGGCGCCGGCGGGGCTGGCTGGCAGGGCCCTGGAAGCGGGCAACCCCCTGCTGGTGATGGGGCAGTTGGGGCAAGGGGAGGAAAGCCCCCTGACGCCGAGGTTGGGGCAACTGCTGGCGGGGCGAGGCGGGGGAAACGTCGGCTTTGTCTACGTGCTTCCCATCGGAGGGGGAGGACAGACGCCCCTGGGGGCGCTGACCCTGGTGCGGGGGGCCGGGGCCGGGCCGCTCAACCACGAGCAGCCCGGCCTAACCGAGGGCATGAGGCAGGTGCTGGCGGATATCCTCTCAGGCTGAGACGGGCTGCACCAGCCCTTTGGCAAGCAGCCACTGTTCCAACTCCTCACCGCTGATATCGGCCACCATCTCGCCGTTCACCTCGACGCAGGGGGAGAGGGGCTGGCCGCTCTTCTGCACCATCTCCGCGTAGTTGGCAGGGTTGTTGATGATGTCCTTGTCCTCGTAGGAGAGTCGATGGCGGCGCAGCACCTCGCGCACGCCGTTGCTCCAGCCACAGACGGGCTTGAGGTAGGCGACGATGTTCGGGGTCTGGGACATGGCGGGCTTTTCCTCGGTTGGGGGTGGATTTTTTGGTGAATATAAAGACGCACCGGCCGCTGTCAACCGCCCCGGTTGACGAAAATCGGCGGCGCTAGTAAATTGGGCACGCGCCCCTCAGGCAAACGGCCCATCCCCCGGGCCTCATTCCCGGCTATAGCTCCGAGAGTGACATCCATGAGCACCGAAGCTTTGCTCCACATCGAGGGCGGCGTGCGCCTGACAGGCCAGGTCCACGTGCAGGGCGCCAAGAATGCGGCCCTGCCCATGATCGCCGCCTCGGTGCTGGCCTCCGAGGGCCAAACCATCCTCCACCGCGTGCCGCCGGTTAAGGACGTGCTGGTGGCCCTGGAAGTGCTGCGCCGCCTGGGTGCCAAGGTCCAGTACGAGCCGGCGGTCGGCACGGCGGTGATCGACGCCACCTGCATCGACAACACCCGTCTGCCCGCCGAGCTGACCGGCCGGCTGCGCGCCTCCATCCTCTTCGTTGGCCCGCTGCTGGGCCGCTTCCGCCAGGCCCAGATCGAGGAGGTGGGGGGCTGCACCATTGGGCAGCGGCCGGTGGATTTCCACTACCGGGGTTTTGCCCGGTTGGGGGCCTCGGTGGCGGGATTGCGGGGCGGAGGGTTCGATGTCAGCGCTGCAGACCTATGCGGGGCCTTCATGTACTGCGACGTGCCCAGCCACACCGGGGTCGAGAATCTGGTCATGGCCGCCAGTTTGGCCAGGGGCGAATCGCTGATCGAGAACGCCGCCTCGGATCCGGAGATCGAGGATTTCGCCCTGCTGATGGCCAAGATGGGGGCCAAGGTGGAGGGGATCGGCACCCGCACCGTGCGTATTTGTGGGGTGGAGAAGCTGCGGGGGGCCGAGCACACGGTGATGCACGACCGCCTCGACGCCGGCCTGCTGATGATGGCCGGGGCCATCACCGGGGGGGACATCGCCGTGGAGGGGGTGCGGCGTGAGCACCTGCGCATCTTTGAGGCCAAGCTCCAGCAGATGGGCGTGGAGTTGGAGGAGGACGGCCCGTGGGTGCGGGTCCGCCGGCCCGGCCCGCTTTCGCCCATCAACATCGTGACCAACTTCCATCCCGGCTTTCCAACCGACCTGCAGCCCTGCATCACCGCCCTCTCCTGTGTGGCCCAGGGGGACAGCTATGTCCGCGAGACCATCTTCGAGGACCGTTTCGGCCACATCAAGGTGCTGCGGGCTTTCGGGGCCCGGCTCTCCCCGGAAAAGGACCGGCTGGTCATCGTCCACGGCCCGGCGCGGCTGAAGGGCTGCAAGGTCAAGGCCCTGGATATCCGCGCCGGCGGGGCCGCGGTGCTGGCGGCCCTAGCCGCCGAAGGGAGCAGCACTATCGCCAACTTGTACCAGTTAGACCGGGGCCACGCCTTCCTTGAGGACCGGCTCCAGGGCCTGGGGGCGCGCTTGCGGCGGGTCTGAAAACGAGCCAGCGCCACGGCGGGGCAGTCAGGAGGCTCTCTTGACTGCCCTTTTTTTGTATCTACCTTTCTCAAATCCACCCAGGAGACCATGATGGAGATCCATCCCGACAGGGTCTATCTCTACCGCGCCCAAATCGAGAAGGACGAGGCGCCCTTCGCCCACTACCGCAGCCTGGCCTACGCGGCCCTTAATGCCCTGGAACTGGAACTGCCCACCAGCGGCACGGTGCTGGTCAAGCCCAACGCCACGGTGCTCTTTCCTCCAGAGAAGCGGGTCATCACCCATCCCGGCTTCGTCGGCGGCATCCTCGACGCCCTGGGGGACAAGGGGGTGGGTCGCCAGCGGCTGCTGGTGGCGGAGGGGCAGTCGGGCGAGCAGCCCCAGCACGGCCACACCTGGGAGGTATCGGGGTACCAGGAGATGCTGGCCCGGAGGCAGGTCCCCCTGCGGGTGCTCAACGGGGTGGAGACCCAGCCGGTGCAGGTGCCCGGCGGGGTGGTGTACGACGCCTATCCCATCGCCCGCGAGGTGGTGGAATGCGCCTTCTTCCTCAACGCGCCCCTGGCCAAGTGCCACAACCTGGGCTGCACCACCCTGTCGATCAAGAACCTGATGGGCATCCTCACCAGCCCGGTACGCCACCTGTGCAATATCCAGGAGGTGGACCAGCCCTTTGCCGAGGGGATCTGGCGGCTGAACCCCAGCGGCCTCAGCCTCTTCGAGGACCGCTTCTGCCACAAGCTCTGCGACCTGGTTGCAGCCCTGCGCAGCATCGGGATGCCGCGCCTGTGCGTTGTGGACGGGTTGGTGGGCCGCGACGGCACGGCCTTCAACGAGGGGCGCAACTACCCGCTAGGTTGGGCGGTGCTGGGCCAGAACGAGGTCCATGTGGACGCGGTGGTCACTTTTCTGATGGGCCTGGACCCCGAGGCCACCCCTTACCTCAAGTTCGCGGCGGAGCGCGGGCTGGGGGCCAACCGGGTGGACCGGATTGAGGTGGTGGATCTGATCGAGGGGCAGACACTGAACCCCGGGGCCCTGCGGCAGCGGCGCTCGCCCTCGGTGCTGATGCCGGTGGCCCGCTGCGAGCGGGGCTATTACCGGCGCTTCCGCGCCGACGGCTCGGCGGTGCCCTGGCGCGTGGACGACGTGAACAAACAACTCCAGGCCGAGGGCCGCGAGCCCTTGCCGGTGGAACTGGCCGGCGAGCAGTAATAGTGAGCGAAGGCAAGACCCTCTCCCAGCACCAGCGCGAGGTGGACGAGTGGATCCGCAGCGTGGGGGTGCGCTACTTCTCTGAGCTGACCAACACCGTGGTGCTGATGGAGGAGGTGGGGGAGTTGGCCCGCCTGATGGCCCGCCACTACGGGGACCAAAGCTTTAAGGCCGGCGAGGAGGCGGATTTGGGCATGGAGATGGCCGACGTGCTCTTCGTGCTGATCTGCCTGGCCAACCAGACCGGGGTGGACCTCGAGCAGGCCCTGGGCCGGGCCATGGAGAAGAAGACCCGGCGCGACCGGCAGCGCCACGCCGAGAACCCCAAGCTGCGATGAGGTGGGGGCCACTGGGGGCCTTGCTCCTGTGCGCCTGTCAGGTGTGGAAGCCCACGGACAGCGCCCAGTTCCAGCCCCAACCCCTGCCGGTGGGCCCCCTAACCATTGGGGTCTGGCTGCCGGCCGGCCTGTCCGAGTACCGCTTTGGCCCCGCGGACCAGCAACGGCTCCTGGACCTGGGTCTCAACACCCTTGTCTGGGTGCAGCGGGCCAGCCGCGGTTCGCTCACCGCCGAGGCGGAGGTAATGGCCTTCTGCAGCCGCGCCGGCCTGCGTCTGCCCGTCTACTACGAGCCGCCGGGCTATACCCCTTACGACAAGTTGCGCAACTGGGCCACCCGGGCCGAACTGGACAGCGCCTTTGCCCCGGCCCTGAGGGAGCGGGTCGGGGCCCTGCGGGAGCGCTGGGAGGGGGAGGCGGGTTTCTGGGGTTATTTGGTGGGCCACGAGGACTACGACCGGGCCTTCTACCCGGCCCTGCGGGCCACCGTCGAAATCCTGCAGCAGGAGGACGGGGGGCGGCCGGCCATCGCCGTGGGGCGCCTGGACCATTTTCCCAAGCTGGACACCTTTCTCGACGCCTTCTTTCCCGCCGCCGGGGTCCCCAATGTCTTCCTGCACGAGCACTACGTCTTCAGGGCCGGGGAGAGGGAAGCGGGGGAAGCCCTGGGCCAACTGGCCAAGAGCTATGATCTGGTGGCCCGCCGCATGCAGGGCCGCAACGGCCGCTGGCAGGCCATCCTGCAGGCCCACGCCGAATGGCGGGAGGGGAAGCCCTACTACCGCAAGCCCAGCGAGGGCGACCTGCGGGTCCAGGCGGGCATGGCCCTGGCAAGGGGGGCATCAGGCATCGTCTTTTTCCTCTATAGTTCCGGGGTGGAGGAGTTGCTGGACGAGGGGGGAAAGGTGCGGGCCCGCTGGACCTACGAGGGCCTGGTGGACGCCCTGGGCCTGCCCACCGAAAGCTACGCGGCGGCCCGCCGTCTCAACGCGCAGGTGCGCCCGCTGGGCCGGGCGCTGGAGCCTTTGCACTTCCACGGGCTCTATCCTGCGGGGCACCTGCGGGACAACCCCCTGGTGACCCGGGCAGAGGCGGATCTGGAATTCGGGATCTTCGGCGATGGCCATCAGGCCAGCCACCTGCTGGTGGTTAACCGGCGGCCAGAACAGGCGAGGCGGGTGGGGCTGGAACTGCGGCCCGGCCCGGTGCTCGACGCGCTGGCCGACACCCTGCTGGCCGCCCCGGAGGGCCGGCTGCACCTGGCACTGGAGGCGGGTGGGTTCCGCCTGCTGGAACTGCAACCAACCATTCCGTAATGAGGAGGGCAGGATGGGCAAACTCAGCGGCAAGGTAGCCCTGGTGACCGGGGCCAATCAGGGCATCGGCAAGGGCATCGCCCGGGGGTTGGGCAAAGAGGGGGCGAAACTGGTGATCTCGGCCCGCAACGCGGACAAACTGGAGCAGGTGGCCGCCGAGTTCGGCAAGGAGGGGATCGAGGCTGTGGCAGTGCCGGCCGATGTGGGGGAGGAGGCCCAGGTGGTGGCCCTCTTCGAGAAGGCCGCAGCCCGGTACGGCCGCCTTGACGTGCTCTTCAACAACGCCGGGGCTTTCGACGGGGGGCCGGTGGAAAACCTGAGCCTGGAAGCCTGGAACCGGGTCCTCTCTGCCTGCCTGACCGGGGCCTTCCTCTGTACCCGTGAGGCTTTCAATATCATGAAGCCCCAGGGGGGCGGGCGTATCATCAATATCGGCAGCATCTCGGCCCAGCGGGCCCGCATGCACTCGGCCCCCTACACCTCGGCGAAGTTCGGGGTCTGGGGCCTGACTCAGGCCACCGCCCTCGAAGGCCGCCAGCACGGGATCGTGGTCAGTTGCCTCCACCCCGGCAACGTGCTGGTGGAGCGCCGGCAGCAGGAGAACCTGGGCGGGATGAGGGAGGATGGGGCCGAGCCGATGATGACGGTGGAGGAGTTGGCCGAGGTGGCGGTGCACATGGCCACCCTGCCGGGCCACGTCAATTTTCTCGAAGCCATCGTGCTGCCCACCACCCAGCTATACCTGGGCCGCGGATGAGCGAACACCACACCGCCATCATCGTCGGGGGCGGGCCGGCGGGCCTGGCCCTGGCGGTGGTACTGGGCGGCTGGCACCCTTTCTACCGGGGCAGCCGGGTCTTTGGCGAGCGCTACCCGCAGCTGGCGGAGTTGCTGGCCCCACACCGGGGCACCCTCCTGGGCCTGGACTTCGGCCGGCTGGCCCGGTCCGGGGTGGCCCCGGCGGACCTCTTTCGGCTGCTGCACCACCCGCGCCAGAAGTTCGAGGAGTTGGCCCAGGTGGCCATGGAGTTCAGGGAGGAGGAACCCATCGATTACCTGCTCTTGAGCCAGGAGCCGGTGGGCGGGCTGTGGAACAAAGCCCCGCGGAATCTGCTGACGCTCTCGCCGGGGCAGTGGATGGAGTTCGCCTTCTACCCGTTGGCCCAGTACGCCGAGGAGGAGGGCCTGGACCTCGACGTCAACGAGCTGATCTGCAAGACCGACCTGATCCGCTACTACCACCGGGTGCCCGGGCGTTTCGGCCAGGAGGAGCGCCTGCGCCTCGGCGAGCAGGTCACTCGGATCGAACCGCACGAGCGGGGGTTCCGGGTGATCAGCACCGAGCTAGACACCGGCCAGTCGCGGGAGTACACCTGCAAGTACCTGATCTACGCCGCCGGCCAGCGCTGCCAGCTGCGCCGGCTGGGGGTGGAGGGGGAGGATCTGCCCCTGGTCTCCAACCAGTACGATCACCCGCAGGACTATCCCGGCCACCGGGTGATGGTGGTGGGCGGGGGCCGCTCGGCCGACTGGGCGGCCACCGAGTTGCACGACGCGGGCCGCCAGGTGTGGTACGTCATGCGCCAGTCCCGCGACCTGCACTGGCAGCTGATCGGCGACAGCCGCCACGGGCTGCCCTACTACGCGCGCCTCGCGCAGATCCTCGAAAGCGGCTCGCCGCGGCTGGAAGCGCTGTACCGCACCCGGGTGAAGCGCATCGGCAGGGACGGCCGGGTGTGGCTGATGGCGGGGGGGGAGGAGCGGGTGGTGCAGGTGGACCACGTGGTCAAGGAAATAGGCGGAACCGCCGACTACTCGCTCTTCAGCGGCTTTCCCAACGCCCTGCAGCTGGAGGAGAAGTACGACAACTACCGCTTCCAGGTGCACCAGGTTCGCACCCACCCGCACAACTACGAGTCAATCGACATCCCCAACCTCTACCCGGGCGGGTACCTGGCCGCCGGCATCGGCCTGGTGGTGATCGCCATGCACGGGACCACCTACGCCATCGCCGGGGACATCCTGCAGAAGGAAGGGCGATTGTAGCTGACAAGGGCGTCGGCGAGCGACCCACTCGGGCCTCTCTCACGGCGCGTCCTTCCCGCCCTGCTCGCGCAGCTCCGCGCCTCCCTCAACTCCGCGCGCGGACTTCCCTACCCAACCACTCATCAAAAAGGAATACCTCCCCGCCTGCCGCTGCGCTAACCCTCGCGGCCCCCCGCTGGGGTCATCTCCCCTCCGGAGCGGGCCGATGCTTCCATTCTCACTCCAGGGTCTTGAAGAAGATGGCCAGCAGGAAGCCGACCAGGGTGGCCATGCCGGTTATCGCCCCGCCCTTGTGGTACGCCTCGGGCAGCATGGTCTCGGCCACCATGGTGAGCATGGCGCCGGCGGCCACCCCCTGGATCAGGGCGAAGAGGTAGGGGGGGGCCTCG